>Ga0075430_100000101_pt1 | contig 51209 bp, 87 predicted proteins | sample RhiMetdeltSRZDD4_FD_75294 | JGI IMG/M metagenome (GOLD analysis project Ga0075430, IMG submission 75294) | Populus rhizosphere microbial communities from Tennessee, USA - Rhizosphere MetaG P. deltoides SRZDD4 | ecosystem: Host-associated > Plants > Roots > Rhizosphere > Soil | place: USA... | reverse complement strand
CGACCTGACCTCCGGCCGCACCGGCACCGCGTACGTGGACGTCAAGCCGCACTACGAGACCGACACGACCGCGCTGCTGCGCCGCATGGAGGCCATCTGGGACAGCGACCCCGACGGTCACCTCCTCATCCAGGCCCCCGCGCCTGAAGGATCACAGGTTGCCCTGGTCCGTTGCTTGTGGCGCTTCGAGACCGCCCGAGGCGACGGCAGCAACTCCGAGCACCGCGCCGAGGGCTGGACCTGCTGGATGGCCGCCTGCCCCCAGATGCCCGGACCCACGCTCGGGAACCCGCTAGCGATCGAATCGAGCCCCTGGCACGGCGAGTGGTGGAAGGCCGCCACCGACATGGCCCCGACCCAGTGACCTGTCTCCGGGCACCGGCCCCGCGGCTGCGGGGTGAAGGAGCGCCGTGAGCGGGACAGCCGACGAGCCGTCCCGCTCGGCCGCGCTCGCCAACGTCGACCTCGAACGGGCCCTCATCGGCGCCGCGCTCATCGACTCGGCTGCGGCGGGCCTCGTCGCCGCCATGCCCCTCGACGCGTTCTGGGGGCCGGCCAACAACCGTGTCGCGTCGGTGATCGCCGAGCTCGACCGGGACGGCCAGGCGCCCGACGCCCACCTCGTCCACGACCGGCTGTCGGCGACTGGTCAGCTCGACGCCGTGGGAGGCCTCGAGGGGGTCCTGGCGATCGCGACGGAGGGAGGTGTGCCCGAGTCGGCCGACCGGTACCGGGCCGAGCTGCTCGGCCTGCACCGGCTGCGGGTCGATCTGTCCCGTATCGAAGCGGCCCGCCAAGCGATCCTTGGCCGCAACCACGACCTCGCCGTCGCCTGCCTCGCCACCGTGATCGACGAAGCCCCCGACGACGACACGGTCGCCGATGTCGCCAAGCTCGCCAACGACTACCTCGAGCTGCTCACCGCACGCGAGAGCGGCGACGTAGGCGGACTCGCGACGGGGATGCGTGACCTCGACGAGATCATCGGTGGCGTCCACCCGGGCAACCTGGTGGTGATCGGGGCACGTACCGGGGTCGGCAAGACAGCCGTGCTCTGCCAGCTCGCCACCAACGTGGCCCGTAGCGGCAACCGGGTCCTCGTGGTGTCCCTCGAGATGCCGTGGCCCGAGCTGTTCGACCGGTGGGTCGGCAACCTCGGCTGGATCGACACCCGCCGGCTACGGCGGGGCGAGATGGGCGACGACGGCTGGAACCGGGCCACGACCGGGCTCACGTCGCTCGCCAAGATGGCGATCCGGGTCGCCAAGCCCACCACGATGACCGTCCCGGCCATCCGGGCCGAGGCCCGCCAGCACAGCGCCGACCTGGTGCTCGTCGACTACCTGCAGCTCGTCCACGCCGTCGGCCGGCGCAACACCAACCGGGAGAACGACGTCGGCGAGGTGTCCCGCACGCTCAAGGGCATGGCCCTCGCCCTCGGCGTCCCCGTCGTCGCCGCGGCGCAACTGAACCGCAACCTCGAAGGCCGGTTCACCAAGAAGCCCGAGCTGTCGGACCTGCGGGACTCGGGGCAGATCGAACAGGACGCCGACGTCGTGATCATGCCCTACCGGGCCGCCCAGCACGACGACGAAGCCGACCCCTCCGAGATCGAGCTTCTCGTGCGCAAGAACCGCCACGGCGAGACCGGCGTGGCCTACATGACCTTCCTCGGCCCCACCCAGCACGTGGTCGACCGAGCCACCGAACGTCACCTGAGGAGTGTCTGATGCAACCAGTCGACCGCTTCACGTGGGAACGAGGCCTCAGGAACGACCCCGGTGCCAGAGGGGTCCGCCTGGCCGTGCTGTTGACCCTCGGGACCTACATGGACGCCGACGGCACCAACGCCCGACCGACCCAGAAGGCCCTCGCCGAGGCGTGCGGGCTCAGGGAACGGGCCGTGCGCAGCCACCTGACGTGGGCCGTCGACAACGGGTGGCTCGAGGTCGTCCAGCGCGGCCACCACATCGTCAACACGGGCCGTTCGGTGGCGTCCCTGTACCGGGCCAGCACTCCACAACCGGCACCCACCGACCGGTTGTACGACCCTCCTACTACCGGCACCCAGGAGCCGGTTGTGGAGGACACAACCGGCGTCACCGTGCCGGTTGTGAACCCCCCCGAGGCCCCACAACCGGCACGAAACGTCCCCACAACCGGCACCGGGGTGCCGCCTACCACGAACCAAAAACCCCCTACCTCAAGTACCGCGGTAACTCACGAGGGCCCCGAAGCGGTCGAAGAGGCGGCGAAGGGCAGGATCACCCCCAGCCGCATCCTCACCGAGATGGCCCGCCGGCGGCTCGTCGTCCTCAGACAACAACGGCTACCGACCGCCCCGCCCGAAGGATGCGACCCGCGGCGGGTCGAAGGGTTCCTCCGGGTCGAGGTCGACGCGCTCCGGGCCCAGCACGGGTTCGCCCTCGACGCGCTCATCGCCCGCAACCACCCCGAGCACCCCGCCAAACCACGCCACGCGGATCCCGACTGGTACGTCTGGCGGCTCGACCCCGACCTCGCCCGCCGCGACTGGTCCCTACCCACCGCAGCCGAGACCCGAGCCCGCCACGACGCCGAACGAGCCGCCTGGGCGCTCGACACCCCCGAGAAGGTCGCAGCCAACCGCGCCGGCCGCGAGGCCGCCATGGCCCTGCGCGACGAGCTTCGTGAATCCCGCAGACAACGAGAGCAGGTCCCAGCATGATCAACCAGAAACCGATGCTCTTCGGCGTCCACGCCGAGGGCCGTGGTGACACCGCCCATGGCAGTCAGCACTGGTGCGTCGGACTACCGGACGGACGCGAAGCGCACGTTCTCGTAGACAGCGTCGAGGTGCTCCCCAACGGTGCCCTCCGCTGCGTCGGGGCGTACCGACCAAACCCGACCGCCCCGCCCGACGGGGACGAGCAGACCACGCTGCTGCTGGCCCCCGGCGCCTGGGTCCACGCGTACGCCCACGGCTTCGACGGCGCACCCGTCGCGGTCACCTACCTGCCGGACCCGACGGCACCCCGAAAGGACCAGCCGTGACCGTCACGGTTAACGCAGCGAAGAACCTCTTCGACCAGCTCCGGGCCCTCCACCAGAACAAGGACGCCAACGTCAAGATCCCCACCCGCCTCGTCGACTGGCTCGAGACCCGGATGCTCGCCGCCCTCGAACGAGACCGAACCGGAGCGCTCACGGTCGACGGGTGGCCAGCCTCCACAACCGGAAGCGGCGCGACCGGCCTCCCGACATCCAGCGTCGAAGCTGCTGTCGTCTCGCTCGTCGACCACCGCCAACCGAGGGACTACCACCACGAGCTCACCCTCCGAGCGGCACGAGCCCTCGAAGACGCCGTCATCGCGCTCAACACGTGCCGGTCGGCGCTCAACTCGATCGACGACCTCACCAAGACCCGGGTCGACCCCGAGGAACCGCAGACCTGCGCCCACTGCACCGGCAAGCGGGGCAGCAACGCCGACCGGCCCGTGTACGCCACGAGCACCGTCGCCGACCGCCTCGAGCGATCCCTGGCTCTGTGCTCTGCGTGCTGGCACTTCGTCGAGCAGACCGCACCCGCCGCCTCACGGGCCGGCTACCTCCCGTCCGACGAACAGATCCGGGACCACGAAGACCGCGGTCGCTGGCGCATCCGCGTCGCGTGAAGTCGGAACCCGGAACCACCGATGACGTGCACATCTACAGCCGGTATGTACTATGTGCGCTAAGTGGCAGGGCGTGTCACTGAACGGGGCGGGCTGAGTGCCCCGCCGCCCCTGCCTCGGTCCCCCCGGCATCCCCTGCCCCACCCAGTCCCTGGCCCAACCAGGCAAACCACGCTGCACCACCTGTGAAGCCGCACACCAGCGGCAACGCAACACCACACGCCCCCAGTACCGAGGCGACTGGCCGGCCCAGGCACGGGCAGCCATCGCCACACACCGAGCCCAACACGGCGACGTGTGCCCAGGCTGGAACCGCCAGCCACATCGGATAGACCCTGCCGACTGGACCTGCGACCACGACATCGGTCCGCTGTGCCGGCCGTGCAACGGCAGCAAGGGTGGCAGCGAGGATCGACGGCGAGCCGAGACTCGCCGGACCGGACTCGACCAACAAGCCTGATCCGCCACGCAACGTGCCCCCAACAGGTACCCCCAGGGGTAGGGGGAGGGGGTCCGACGGGCTCCAGGCCACGTCACCCGGACCCTTCGCCACCCAAACTTTTCGCCGCGTAACGGCGTGATCTCGAATTCGACTACGGAGGGTGTTGTGCCTGCACCGAAGGCCAAGCACGCCCTCAGCCCCAGGGCGAAGCCGAGGACCCAGGAGTTCGGGGTCGTAGCCCGCACGTCGCTTCATGACCCGCCGGCGTGTCCCGCCCGTCTGGCTGGCTTGGCTCCGCTCGGCTCGACGGTCGAGGCGTGGGATCGCCTGTGGCGGTCGGACGTGGTGTCGGTTGTCGACCTCGGGTCGGACATGGAGGCAGTGGTGCGGTGGGCGTCGCTGCTCGACGAGCGGGAGCGTGCGCTTCGGGCGTTCCGCCGGAAGCGGCTGGTGGAGGGCTCGCAGGGTCAGGCGGTCCTGAACCCGCTGTGGAACGTGGTGCGTGGCTGTGACGGTGAGCTGCGGGCGCTCGAGGACCGGATCGGGTTGTCGCCCAAGGCCCGGCTGCAGCTGGGGATCACTTACGCCGAGGCGGGGAAGTCGCTCGACGAGCTGAACCGGCTCATGGACGAGGAGGGCGATGCCGATGACGTCGACGACCCTCGTCTCCGAGCCATCGACGCCTCCGCTTCGTGACTCCCTGGGGGCTCGTTCGATCAGGTGGATCGAGCGGTTCATGGTCCACGGCGAGGGCGACCTCGATGGCCAGCGTGCCCGGTTGCGTGAGGACCAGAAGCTGTTCCTGTTCCAGTGGCAGGAGGTCGATGACGACGGCGGCTGGTGGTACGACGAGGGCTACTTCGAGGCTCCGTCGGGTGTGGGCAAGACCCAGGAGATGGCGTGGCTCGCTGCTGAGGCGTTCGCTGGTCCGACGTCGAAGGCGACGAAGGCTCCGCCGAACATCGTGGTGCAGGCGAACAGTCGGGAGCAGGCGGGGGAGAAGAAGGGCGACGATGTCGCGGAGGGGATCTTCGGGCGGGTCGCGCAGGTCTTGACGCATCGGAAGTGCCCGCTGCGGGATCACGTGTCGGTGCTGGAGGACCGGATCGTGTTCGCTGATGGCCGGCCGGGGCGGATCCGGTTGATCCCGGCGAAGGGGTCGACGACTGATGGCGGGTTGCCGACGCTGTACCTGGGTGACGAGGTCCAGGACTGGATGGGCCAGGCCTACGACGCGTACGTGCGGAACTCGAAGTCGACGACGAAGACCCGGATGGGACGGGTGCTCTCCGCATCGACACCGGGTGCGTACGCCGGGCAGGCGTGTGTGGGCTGGGACCTTCACCAGCGGGGCGAGCGGGGCGACGACCCGCGGTTCCTGTACCGCAAGCTCGCGGTCCCGGAGAACCTGAACTTCAAGGACGAGGCGGCGCTGAGGGCGGCGCTGGTGGCAGCCAACCCGGGTATCGAGCCCCGGCGTCTGGAGCGGCTGGTGCGCCGGGTGGGGCAGATCCCGTTGTCGCACTTCAAGCGCTTCCACGGTGGGCTGTGGGTCGAGGCCGACAAGGAGTCGTGGCTGCACGACTTCCCCGGTGCCTGGGAGGCTTGCGCTCAACCCGACCTGGTGATCCCGCCTGGCGCCGAGGTGACCGCCGGTGTGGACGTGGGGTTGAACAGGGATTCGATGTCGGTCGCCTGGTGCTGGAGGCACGAGGACTTGCGGGTGGTGCGGGCGAGGATCTGGGCCCCCGAACCGGACCGTGCCGTCGATGTGACCCAGGCGCGGGTGTTCATCCAGAACGAGCTGTCCCGGGATCACGAGGTGGTGTCGGTCGCGTACGACCCGAGACAGTTCGAGGAGTCGGCGTCGCTGCTCGAGGACGCCGGCGTGCCGATGTTGGAGACGCCGCAGGTGATCGAGCGTCTGGCCCCGGCCGACAGCCACCTGTTCACGCTGATCCTCGACAAGGCGGTGGCCCATGACGGCGATCACGACGTGGCGATGCAGGTGAACGCTGCGGTGAAGCGGGACACCGAGCGGGGCTGGTATCTGTCGAAGAACCGGTCGAAGCGTCATATGGACGCCTGCCGGGCGATCTCGCTCGCGGTCGCCGCGAGCGACCTGTGGCCCAAGCCGGACCGGACCGGGCCTGTCCCGTTGGTCGCCTGGCGGTGATCGTCATCATCCTCGCCGTCGCTGGGGCGGTGCTGTTCTCGGTCGGCGCAGGGGTCGAGTGGGGCGCGGGGGCAGGGCTGATGTACGCGGGCGTGTTCTGCGTCACCGGCGCCTGGATCACCGAGACGGTGCTGCGGAAACGGAAGGAGGCGCGGTGAGACTGTTCGAGCCCCTGATCAGCCGCACCGACGGGCCTCCGGCGGACCAGTACCCGGCGATGAGCTTCGACCAGTGGGTGCAGTTCACCGTCGGTGGGAACTCGTACCGGTTGCCGGTCGACACGACCCTGCCCGGCCAGCAGGCGGAGCCGATCGGGAACAGCTTCGAGGGTTACGCCGCTGGTGGGTTGTTCGGCAACGGTGTGATCTTCGGGCTCGTGTCGAAGCGGGTCGAGGTGTTCTCCCAGGCCCGGTTCCAGTTCCAGAACTTCAACAAGGGCCGGCCCTCCACGTTCTTCGGCGGCCCTGATCTGGGGATCCTGGAACGGCCGTGGCCGGGTGGGACGACCGCTGACCTGCTGGCGTTGATGCTGCTCCACGTCGACCTGGCCGGGAACTCCTACGTCACCACCCTCGACGGGCAGCTGGTGGTGATGCGTCCCGACTGGGTCGACATCTTGCTGCGGGAACGCATCTATGTGGATCCGTCGGGGGCGACGTCGGGGGTCGTCGGGTGGGAGAAGGCCGGGTACGCCTACTACCACGGCGGCAAGGGGCAGACGTCCCGGCCGGTGCTGTTCCTTCCCGACGAGGTCGCGCACTTCATCGACAAGCCCGACCCGCTCGCGTCGTACCGGGGGATGTCGTGGCTCACCCCTGTGGTCCGGGAGATTCAGACCGACAGTGAGCTGACCCGCTACAAGCTGCGGTACCTGGAGAACTCGGCGACCCCGAACCTCGCTGTGTCGTTGGCGAAGGAAGTCACCCCCGAGCAGTTCTCCAAGTTCGTCGAGCTGATGGACGCCAAGCACGAGGGTGTGGACAAGGCCGGCAAGACGCTCTACACGGGCGGCGGCGCCGATGTGACGGTGATCGGTGCGTCGCTCAAAGACCTCGACCTCAAGTCCGTGCAGGGCGCCGGTGAGACCCGTCTCGCCCAGGCGGCGGGGGTGCCGCCGGTGGTGGCGGACATGTCGGAGGGGATGCAGGGCTCGTCGCTGAACGCCGGGAACTTCGGGCAGGCCCGCCGCAAGTTCGCTGACACGACTCTCGCTCACCTGTGGGGCGCTGTTGCCGGGTCGCTCGAGGTCCTCGTTCCTGCGCCTCAGTCGGGCACCCGGCTGTGGACGGACTCCCGGGACATTCCGTTCCTCCACGAGGACCAGAAGGACCGAGCCGAGATCCTCGCCACGCAACTCAACGCGATCGAGGCCGGCGTGCGGGCTGGGTACGTGCCAGACACCGTCGTCGCAGCAGTGGACGCCAACGATCTGACCCTTCTCGAGCACACGGGCCTGTTCAGCGTCCAGCTCCAACCCCCGATGACCGAACAGCAGCAGGCCGACGCCACCGGGGACGTCGCCGCAGAACCGTCCCCAGACGACGAGGTGGCCGATGAGCCAGCAACTGTTTGAGCGCTCCTACCGGCTCGAGGACATCGCCATCCGGGCCGGCGGCGACGGGCGCACCGTGACCGCCTACGCGGCGGTGTTCGACACCCCGGCCGAGGTCCGGGACTTCGACGGTCACTACATGGAGACCATCACCCGTACCGCGTTCGACAAGACCCTCGCCGAACGTTCCTCACGGGTGCAGGTGTTCTACAACCACGGCAAGACCCTCTACGGGACCCCGTCGGAGCGGTTCTCGCTCCCCATCGGCGTCCCCGAGGAGATCCGGGCCGACGACCGCGGGCTCCTCACCGTCACCCGCTACAACCGCACCGAGCTCGCGGACGAGGTCCTCGAGGCGATCCGCAACGGCGACATCACCTCGCAGTCGTTCTCCGGCCGGATCTTCACCTCGAAGCGCCCGCCGGAGAAGCTGAACGGTCTCAAGCAGATCGTCCGCACCGAGTTGGGCCTGACCGAGTACGGCCCCACCCCGATCCCCTCCTACGACGATGCCGCCGTGGTCGGGGTCCGTTTCCAGCAGCTGGTCGAGTCGCTCGACCAGCTCGACGAGGAGCAGCGCCTCGAGGTGCTCTCCCGCTACGGCACGCTTCCCACGATCGAGGAAGCGCCGCCTGAGTCCGATGTCGCCGGAGCCGAACAGGCCACCACGACCGAGGACAGCGACTCGCCGGTCTCCGGGGACCACGTGTCGGGACCCAGCCACGCAGAGCGCCAACAGCGCATGCGTGCCCTCACTCTTCAAAGGAAGTTCACATGAACACCCTCGAAGAGGTTCTGGCCCGGCTCTCCGAGATCCGGACCGACCTCGAGAACATCGCCGCCATCGAAGGCGACCTGGACGAGGCCCAGCGCTCCGACTGGGACGCCCTCAACACCGAGTGGGACACCCTCGACGCCAAGCGCGTCGAGCTGGAGGGCCGGGCCGAGCGCCTCCGCGCCCTGCGCTCCACCAACCTCATGCCCGCCACCGGCGACGGCGCCGAAGGGGCCGACGTCGAGCGGTCACGCGTGACCGACGAGTTCAACGCCCAGCGGTCGACCACTGACGACATCTACGAGCTCGGCGAGCTGGCCACGATCTCGCGTTCGTCGGGCGCGTACGGCACCGCGGTCCGGGATCGGGCCATGCGCTCGATCGAGGACTGGGAGGGTGTCACCCCCGAGATGCAGGCGTCGGCCGAGCGGCTGATCGCCAACGCCGGCCGAGCCGCCCGCCGGGGCAAGCACGACCACGCGCAGGAGATCGCCGAGCACATCCTGCGCACGGCCCAACCCGACTACGTCGAGGGCTTCTACAACCTCCTGGAGTCCCCTCAACTCGGCGTGGCGGGCCTCGACATCGACCAGGCCAAGGCGTTCCGCGCCGCGATGAACGAGGGCACCACAACCCAGGGTGGGTTCATGGTGCCCCCGATGCTCGACCCGTCGATCATCCTGACCAACGCGGGGATCTCGAACCCGTTCCGGCAGCGGTCGACGATCAAGAGCATCACGACCCAGACCTGGAAGGGTGTCACCTCCGCCGGTGTCACCGCCGAGTGGACCGCTGAGGCGGCCGAGGCGGCCGACGCTTCGCCGACGGTCGCGCAGCCCTCGATCACCCCGGTCCGTGCCGACGCCTACGTGCAGGCCAGCTTCGAGATGGTCGAGGACACCTCGATCTCCGGTGAACTGGCGATGCTGTTCGCCGACGCCCGCGACCGGCTCGAAGGCACCGCGTTCGCTGTCGGCACCGGTTCGACCCAGCCTCACGGCATCGTGACCGAGCTGGGCCTCGTCACCGCTTCGCGGGTGTCGGCGAACACCAACGGCACCTACGGCGCCGTGGACGTGTACGCCGTCGACAACGCCCTGCCCCAGCGGTGGCGGGCCAACGCCACCTGGGTCGCGAACAAGTCGATCTACAACCTGACCCGCCAGTTCGCCTCGGGCTCGGGCCCGCAGCACGCGTTCTGGACGGACCTCGGTGGTGGTCGTCCGCCGATCCTGATCGGCTACGACGCCGACGAGTCCTCGGCGATGTTCAACGCCCCACTGTCCACGGCGACGGCGTCGAACGACGACATCCTGGTGCTGGGCGACTTCCGCCAGTACTACATCGTCGACCGGGTCGGCATGCAGGTCGCGTACAACCCGCTCGTGATCGGCTCCAACCGCCGGCCCACGGGCGAGGTCGGCTGGTTCGCGTTCTGGCGTGTCGGCGGTCGCACCGTCAACGCCGACGCGTTCCGCATGCTCCGCGTCTGACCCTCAGCTCGTCCCCAGCCCGCCGCGCCCCGGATCGCCGGCGGGCTGGGGACGGAACCTATCCGGGAGGTTCTGTTGCCCAACCCCACCAAACGCGCCAGCGACAAGGTCGTGGTCGCCTACGCAACCACAGGCACCCACGACCATCGCTTCACCGCGTCGCTGCTCGACCTGTGGCGCTTCGACGCCATCGGCGGACGCGTCGACGGGAAACGCGTCGGCGGCCACCACCGGATCCTCCGCGGCGGCGGCCGGTTCGAGCGGGTCGGTTCGTCGATCAGCCGGAACCGCAACCAGCTCGCGTCGCTGTTCCTCGAGGAGCACGACGCGCCGTGGCTGTTCACGGTCGACGACGACATGGACTTCGAGCCCGACATCGTCGAACAGCTCCTCGCCGCTGCTGATCCGGTCGAGCGGCCGGTGATGGGCGGGCTGTGCTTCCAGTACCGGTTCGACGACCCGGTGCGCAAGCTGTGGCCCACCCTGTTCGCGCACATCCCCGGGACCACGAAGCTCGCCCGGCTCCAGCAGTACCCGGCGGATTCGGTGATCCAGGTCGCGGCGACGGGCGCCGCGTGCATGCTCGTCCACCGGTCGGTGCTCGAGGCGATGGCCGCCAAGTTCCCGAAGCCGAGACCCTGGTACGACCGGACCCCGTTCTACGACCACGACGCCGACGGGAAGGCGATCCCCGAGACCGGCGACGAGTACTCCGAGGACATCACGTTCTGCCTGCGGGCCCAGGCGTGCGGCTTCCCGATCCACGTCCACACGGGAGCGAAGACCGGGCACGTGAAGTCGTTCGTCGCCGACGAGGAGCTGTTCATCAACGAGTCCGCGCAGCTCGCTGTGTCAACCCACTCCCCGGCGACGCAGGCCCCGACGTATGTGGTGGTGGCGTCGAAGTCCCGTCGGGGGATGCTCACCCGGCTCCTCGAGCAACTGAAGCCGCAGGTCGCGGGGTGCTTCGTGTACGACAACGGCTACACCCCGCCGTTGCGTGACTCGATCGAGGCGCACGGCTGGCCGTTGCACCGCATGTGGAACGACGGCCTCGCCCAAGCCGAGAAGGCCGCGGGCGGGAAACCCCACAACGTCCTGATCATCAACGACGACGTCGAGGTCGAAGGGCACTGCGCTGCGCTTCTCGACGGTGCGCTCCGAGCGAGCGACGACCACTGGGTCGCCTACCCGAACTGGCACGGCGCCGACATCCCCCTCGGCGCTGCGGTCGAGACCAGCAACCCGGAGATGGCCGGCCAGACCATGTCGGGCTGGTGCTTCATGCTCCGCGGGGAGACCGGTCTTCGCTTCGACGAGCAGTTCGAGTGGTGGTACGGCGACTCCGACCTACAGCGCAAGGTCGAGCAGGGCGGCGGGAAGGTCGTGTGCGTCGGTGGCTGCCACGCCATCCACCATGACCCGCTGCGGTCCACAGTCGACGACCCGGACCGTCTCGCTCAGGCGAGGGCCGACGAGGCCCGGTTCGCTGCCAAGTGGGGGATCGACCCCGAGACGCTGTGGCTCGCCCAGAACCTGGTGTCCGCATGATCGGCGTCGCGTTCATCTCCGACCGTGGCGCCACCTGCCCCGCCCTCCTGCCGGCGTGCTGCGACTCCCTCTACGAGCAGATCCCCGACGCCCCCCAGATCGGTCACGTCATCGACGACCGCGACCATCAGCTAGGCCTCGCCGGCGCCGTCCAAGCCGCGTGGACGTGGGCGCTCGACACCGGGGTCGACCACCTCCTGCACGTCGAGGAGGACTTCCTGTTCACCTCACCCGTGCGGCTCGCCGACCTGGTGTGGATCCTCGACCACGCCCCCCATCTCGCGCAGGTCGTCCTCAAGCGCCAGGCGTGGTCCGTCGAGGAGAAGCAGGCCGGCGGGATCATCGAGCTCAACCCTGACGTCTACACGCAGTGCGGGGGGATGCGTCACTCGACGTCGTGGGTGGAGCACACGAAGGTGTTCTCCCTCAACCCCTGCCTGATCCCTCGTCGTGTCCTCGAGTTGGGGTGGCCATCCGGTCCCCTGGGCGTGGGGAACGAGGCAGGGTTCACGCAACGGTGCCTCATCGAGGGCTACCGGTTCGCCTTCTACGGCCAGGCTGGTGACCCCCCGGTCGTCGAGCACGTCGGCCATCAGCGGGGCGAGGGGTGGCGGCTGTGATCGCCGTCCTCGGTGCCGGTCCCCACGGCCGCCAGCTCGCTTCGCTGCTTTATCCCGCCGCGCTCTACGACGACCTCCTCGACGGGTACGCACCGACCGTTGAGGGCGCCCGGAACCATCCGTGGGTGCTGGGCGCCGCGTGGCCCCACGTACGCCGCCAGATCGCCGCACAGTCGCTGTCTCGGTCCCCGAAGGACAACGGGATCGTGATCTTCCCCGGCGCCCGGATCGGGACCGACACGACGATCGGGACTCACACCCATGTCCTGTTCAACGCCGTCGTCTCCCACGGGTGCCGGGTGGGGGAGTTCGTCACCATCTGCGCCGGGGCGGTCCTCTCCGGCGACGTCCATGTCGGTGACGACGTGATCATCGGATCGAACGCGACGGTCATCCACGGCGGCATCACCATCGGTGCCGGTGCGGTGATCGGCGCCGGCGCCGTCGTGACCGGCGATATCGAGCCCGGCGAAGTTGTCGCCGGTGTCCCGGCGAGGCCGCTGTGACCTGGCGTGAAGTGGCCGATCAGGCGAAGGGGTGGCTGTTCCCCGACGAAGCCGAAGCCCTCCACGCTTTCGCGCTCCTGGCCGCCGAGTCCCTCCCGGGGCTGCCGCTCGTCGAGATCGGCGGGTACTGCGGCAAGTCCGCCTGCTGGATCGGCGCCGCCGCCCAGGAACACGGCACGGTTCTCTACTCGATCGACCACCACCGGGGGTCGCCGGAGATGGCCCCCGGACGGGAGTGCCACGACCCCGATCTGATCATCGACGGGGCACACGACTCGCTACCCCAGTTCCGGGCCACCATCCGCCAGGCCGGCCTCGACGACACCGTGATTCCCGTCGTCGGCCCGTCACAGACCGTCGGCGCCCACTGGGACACGGCGGTGTCGTTCCTGTTCGTCGACGGAGGGCACGACACCCGCACCGTCACCGGCGACTACAAGCTGTGGTCCCCCCACCTCGCGTCGGGTGGGGTGCTGGCGTTCCACGACACCACCGACCGCAGCATCGCCCCCCTCATGGACCAGGTTCGTGCCGACGGGTGGACCCTCACCGCCGAGATCGAGTCGCTGAAGGTGTTCCGGTGATCGTCGCGATCACGATGGTCCGCGACGAGATCGACATCCTCCCTTGGACCCTCGCCCACATGCTCGACCAGGTCGACTACGTGATCGTCGCCGACAACGGGTCGGTCGACGGGACCCGCGAGCACCTCGCGGACATGGCCGCCGCCTCACCGTCCCGGTTGCTTGTCCAGGACGACCCCGAGCCCGGCTACTACCAGGCCGACAAGATGACCCGCCTCGCCCACCAGGCCGGCGACATGGGCGCCACATGGGTCGTCCCGTTCGACGCCGACGAAGCATGGGACCTCCCCGACCTCGCCACGCTCGACGCGGACGTGATCACCGTCCGCCCGTGGTGGCACGTCCCCCACAACGACGACCCGGTCGACCCCAACCCCCTCGTCCGGATCCGGTGGCGGCTCTCGCAACGACAGGCCATGCCCAAGGTCGCGTTCCGCTACCACCCCCACGCCCAGCTCCACATGGGCAACCACGCCGTCAGGCGCCCGATCGGCTCGACGATCGCCGCCGCGGGGGAGATGCGGCACTATCCGTTCCGGTCCCTCGACCAGACCCGCAGGAAGGTCACCAACGGCGCCCAGGCGTACCGTGCCGCCCCCGACCTCGACGCCGGCTACGGCGCCCACTGGCGCCAGCTCGATTCCTTCGACGACGACGCGCTCGAAGCGTGGTGGCGGGACCTCCAAGCCCGGGCGACTGACCGTGCATGACCACGCCCGCCGCTGGGTCACCGCCCACGCTGCCCTCGGCCACGACGAGAACATCGCCGACATCGGCGGCCGGAACGTCAACGGGTCGATCCGCGATCTGTTCCCCACCGCCCGCGACTACGTCACCGTCGACCGGCTCGACGGTCCCGGCGTCGACGTCGTCGACGACTTCCTCGAATGGCAACCAGCCGCCATCTTCGGACTCGTGTTGCACCTGGAGGTCGCCGAGCACACTCCCGACTGGCGGGCCCACATCGCCAAGGCCGCCGAGATCCTCCGTCCCGGCGGGGCGCTGATCTGGACGTGCGCCGGTCCCGACCGGCTACCGCACTCCGCGATCGACGGCGGACCCCTACGCGACGGGGAGCACTACCAGAACATCCACCCCAGGGAACTCGCCGCCGAGCTGCGCAGCGCCTTCCCGTCCGTCGTGACCCAGGTCGGGATCGGCCACCCGCTCGCGCTGCGCCACGACCATCCCGACACACCCGTAGGCGACCTGTACGCGGTCGCCTGGACCGCCTGATCCGGAGGCGCACCCCATGTCCATCGCCGCTCTCGTCGTGTCCCTCCCGGAACGCCGCGGTCTGCTCTACGAGGCGATCGAGTCGATCTCCGACCAGACCCGCCAACCCGACCACCTCCTCATCGGCGTCGACTACGCCCACGTCGGAGAGGTCGCGAACCAGAACCGGCTCATCACCGCCGCCCTCGAGTCCGGCGCCGACTGGCTGGCGTTCCTCCACGACGACGACCTGTGGCTCCCCGACCACCTCGCCGCCGCCGAGAAGCACTTCGACACCGCCGACGTCATCGTCTCCCGGGTCACCACCATCGGCCGTCCCCAGTCGACCCTCGAACCCCAACACGACGACTTCGGCGACCTCCTCTACACCAACTGGTTCCCGCCCTCAGCGGTCGTCGTGCGGGCTGAGACGTTCGGCCGGTGGACCGACGGCGAAGCGCCCGCCGAACACCCCCAACTCCACTCGCGGACCCCGTGGATCGACTGGACCAACTGGCGGCGCCTCTACACCTCCGGCGCCCGGATGGTCCACACCAACCAGGCCACCTGCCTCTACCGCTTCGGCGACTGGGACAACGGCTCCTGGAGGTCGTAGATGACCATCACGAACGGCTACTGCACCCTCGCCGAGTTGCAGGACTGGTCCGACTTCGCGGTCCCGTCGCAGCAGAACAACCAGGAAGCCGTGGTCACTGCCGTGTCCCGGTGGATCGAGCAGTACACCCAACGCCACTTCTGGCAGGACGGCGATGATTCACCCGTCGCCAGGGTGTTCGACACCTGCGACCCCTACGTGGTCGACCTCGGGCCGTTCAACGACCTCGTGTCGATCACCGCCCTCAAGACCGACCAGGGCAACGACGGCACCTACGAGACCACCTGGGACACCACCGACTACCAGCCGGCACCGGTCAACACCACCGGGCCCGAGCAGCGCCCCTACACCCAGGTCCGTGCGGTCCTCGGCCGCACCTTCCCCAGCCCCGACCGGCGGGCCGGGCGGATCCAGATCACCGGGGTCTGGGGTTGGCCGGCGGTCCCCCAGGCCGTGACACAAGCGTGCCTCATCCAGACAGCCCGGGTCCTCAAGCGTCGCCAAGCCCCCGAAGGTGTCGTCGGGTTCGCCGACCTCGGCGTCGTCCGCATGCAACCACGCCTCGACGCCGACGTGCAGGCGCTCCTCGACCCCTACCGGCACCCCAACACCGCCGTCCTCGTCGGATGACCACCCTCACCCAGGTCATCGAAGCGCTCACCGCGAAGCTCGAAACGATCGGCGGGCTCAAAGGCTACGACTACGCCGCCGCCGCCGAGTTCCCCTCCGTCACCGTGATGCCCCCCGACATCAACTACCGGGAGACCATGGGCCGCGGGTGCATCGGACTCAACCTCGAACTGCTCCTGTTCGTGTCTGCCGCCGACGCCATGAAGGTCAAGGACCTCTACCCGTACATGGACTGGGAAGGCGACCAGTCGATCGTCAAGCTCATCGACGACGACATCGACCTCGGCTTCGACGACCTCAACTGCCACGTCGTCGCCGCCCGCCCCCTCGGTCTCGAAGAGGTCGCCCTCTACAGCGCTTACGGCGCCGCGTTCACCGTCCAGCTCTACGCGACGAACCCCAGCTAGGGAGGCCCCGTGGCGACCACCGCTCTCACCGACGTGTTCTCGTACGTCTCCGAGTACGACTTCACGTGCGACACCAACAACGCCATGCTCGACCTCGCCGCCGCCGAGCTCGACGCCACCACGTTCTGCTCGAGCGGGTGGACCACGAAGATCGCCGGGCTCAAGTCGGTCAAGTACGACATGGCCGGGTTCTGGCAGTCCGCCGCGAACCAGGCCGTCGACCCCCAAGCGTTCCCGAGGCTGGGGACGGTCGATGAGGTGTTCACCGTCGGCCCGGTCCGCACCGAAGCGACGGGGGTGACCTCGAGCGGCTGCTACTTGTTCAAGGCCGGGAAGTTCAGCTACGAGCAGTTCGGGCAGGTCGGGACGGTCGCCCCGTTCAAGCTGTCGTCGATGGGCACCAACGGGGTCGGTGTCCGTCGGGGCTGGCTCCTCAAGGCCAAGGGCTCGGTCTCCGCGACGGGACAGTTGGGTCAGACGTTCGACACCGCTCTCGGGTCCGCGTCGTCGACCCTGTACGCGACGGTCCACATCTTCACCGTCGGGACGACGATCACGATCCAGCTCCAGTCCGACGACAACACCGGGTTCACGACCCCCACGACCCTGGCGACGATCGGTCCGCTCACCGCTGTCGGCGGGACGTGGATGACCCCGGTGGCAGGGAACTCCGACCGCTACCTCCGTTTCAACGTTTCCGCCAACACCGGCACACATTCGGTCGCAGCGGCCCTGGCCACCTGAAGGAGAAGCAATGGCTGCTTTCGCTCTCACCAACGAGTACTTCGCGCTCAACGCCGTCGACATGTCGTCGTTCGTGAAGTCCGCGACCCTGACCCTCGACGCCGCCGCGTTGGACTCCACGGCGATGGGGGACTCGTGGACCGAGCAGACCCCCGGGCTCAAGTCCGGGACCCTCGCTCTCACGTTCAACGACGACTACGCGGCGACGACCGTCGATGACCGGCTGTTCCCGCTGTTCGGGACGGTCGTGACGTTCGAGGTCCGGCCGGTCGCCGGGATCGCCGTGTCGGCGACGAACCCCCGCTACACCGGGTCGGTGCTCGTCACCCAGCACACCATCGGCGGTGACGTCGGGTCGCTCGCAGCGAAGCAGCTGTCGTTCCCCACGTCGGGGACCGTCACCCGGGCCACCTCGACCTGACCCGCCGCTCCAAGATCCGGGATGGAGGACTTGATGGGTACATCCACGTCGGGCGCTCAGGTCGCCCGCAAGTTCATGCGGCTCGCCGAGGGGCTGTCGGACCAGAAGGTCCCGTTGAACCGCACCGCGCTCGAGGTGAAGCGGATCATGGAACGTTCCGCCGCGTCCGCTGGGGCGTTGGGGAACCGGCCGTCGGGGAAACGCAAGACGATCGGGGTCCGCTACAACCTGCGGAACCTCGCGGAGGGGTCGGGTGTGGCGATCGTGTCGTACACGGGCGCCGCTCACCTGCTCAACAACCCAACCTCGGAGCACTTCATCGCCCCGTCCGCGTACGGGTCGGTGGGTGCCCTGTCGGAGATCAGCCGCGGGCTGGGCGCGGTCACCGCGTTCGGCGGGTCGACCCGCGGGATGCTGTCGGCGGGGAAGGGCCGGCGGTTCCAGCTCTCCAAGTCCGGCAATCTGGTCCGCCGTAAGACCCGCGGTGGTGCGAGGGCGTTGACGATCGGCCCCGATCTCCGGGCCCACGCGTTCCACCCGGGCACCGCGGGCCAGGGGTTCTTCCAGGAAGCGAAGACTCGGGCTCTGGTGGTGGCGCCGAGGACCTACGCCCGGGCCGGGCTGACCGAGCCCCTCAAGCAGGCGTTCGCCGCGTGAGCACAGCGAAGCCGACGACCGACAAGGTCGTCACCGAGATCCTCGCCGGCCGACATGACGGCCGCCTCGTCGACATCGCCCAGGCGATCGAGCGGCGGGTCACGTCCGACGCCACCGGGTGGCTGTGGCGCATCACGCTCCCCGATGGTGAGGCGTGGGATTCCGAGACGGTCACGGTCGGGGAGCTGACGTTCGTCGAGCAGACCACCGGGGTGTCGTATCTGCTGATCGACCCGAACAAGTCGATGGCCCAGTTCCGGGCGCTGGTCACCGCCCACCACGTAGCCGCCGGGCTCGAACGCGACGCAGCGATCGCGAAAGCTTCGGCCCTCACCCAGTCCGAAGCGGTCAAGGCTGTTACCCACTACGAGGGCACCCTGGGAAAAGGATCAGGCTCGACCAGTTGATCAGCCTGTGCATCCAGGCGTGGCGCTGGCCGCCGACGGTCACCGCCGATCAGCCGGTCGGCCCGGTCGTGCGAGCCCTGATCCCGCTGCTCAAGGACTAGGGGAGTCTCGGCGCATCGAGGCTCCCACGGTCACGAGCACGAACCCAGCGACGGCCGATATGCCGGCCAGTCCGCTCGACCCTCCGCCGACGGCTACCGCCGCGGCGAGCATGAGCACGAACAGCCCCGCTGTCCGCAGGTTGACGCCGGTCTGCGTGAGCTGTGTCCGCCTCATATCGCCCTGCTGCTGATGCATCCGCCTGTTCATTAGGCCGACGGTAGCTGCCAACACACGCTATGTGCGTAGAGGAGGCGCCTCGATGGGCTTCACCGAGACTCTGCGGCTGCTGGTCGAGGCGGACGCGAAGGGCGCGATCTCCGAGGTCGAGAAGCTCGGGTCCACTGCCGAGCGGGAGGCCAACCGCTCGGAGAAGGCCCTGGACCGGTGGGGCAACCGGATGCAGTCGGTGGGCACCGGGATGATGGTCTTCGGTGCCGCCGCCCTGGTCGGGCTGAAGTCGGCGGGTGACGCGGCCAGTGATCTGAACGAGGTGGCGTCGAAGTCGGCGACCGTGTTCGGCGAGGCCGCTGGTGAGGTTGACGAGTTCGCGTCGAACGCTGCGGACATCGGTCTGTCGAAGCGTGCTGCTCTCGAGGCGGCGTCGGGGTTCGGGAACCTCTTCGATCAGCTGGGGTTCGCTAACGAGGCGTCGGCGGACATGTCGATGTCGTTGACGCAGCTCGCGTCGGACTTCGCGTCGTTCCACAACGCGGACATCACCGAGGTGATCGAGGCGCAGACGGCTGCGTTTCGGGGCGAGTACGACTCGCTGCAGCGGTTCGTGCCGACGATCAACGCGGCTGCGGTGCAGCAGCAGGCGATGGCCGAGACCGGCAAGGACAACGCCGACGCCCTCACTGAGGCCGAGAAGGCCGCGGCGACCTACACGTTGATGATCGAGGGCGCCGGCGCGGCGACGGGTGACTTCGCCCGGACCGGTGACTCCGCTGCGAATCAGCAGCGGAAGCTGAACGCCAACTGGGAGAACCTCAAGGCGCAGCTCGGCCAGGGTGTCCTGCCCGCGATGCAGACGATGCTGGGTGTCACCAATGACGTCGTGGGCGGCCTGTCCGACCTCAACGCGGTGACCGACGGAACGCTCGGGAAGATCGCCACCTTCGGTGCCGTCGGGCTCGTCGCCGCCGGTGGCGTGTCGACCCTGGTCGGCAAGGTCATCACCATGCGGGAGAACTTCAAGACCGCATGGGACGCGGTCCAGAAGCTGAGGGGCGGGATGAGCGGTCTCTCCGGATCCGCCACCCGGGCCGGCCTCGCTTTCGGCGCCCTGGCGATCGTCGGCCAGACGATCGACGAGATCTCCGGGGGGATCGAGCACATCGACCTCGCGAAATTGGAGAACGATCTGCTGCGGCTCGGTGAGACCGGGCGAGCGTCGGGCGACCTACTCGCTGCCGCGGGTGGAGATCTCGACAAGCTCCGCGATGCCATCGAGATGATCGCGGCGCCGTCGACCGCCACCCAGGTCAAGAACGTGATGGAAGAGATCTCGACTGGCGGCGGACTCCTGGGCGAGACCGGTCACGACCTCGAAGAGGCAAAGGCCCTCGTCGACGACTTCGATAAGGCCCTCGCCCAACTTGCCACCCGCGACCCCCAGCTTGCTGCTGACGCGCTCAAGCAGCTGACCGACCAGATGAACCCGGAGGAAGCCGGCCGGTTCGTCGGGCTCCTCGACGACTACGACTCGGCGCTCGCCGAGATCGATACGACTGAGGCGACGTCGGGGACCGATGAGCTCGGCGGCGCTATGGGCGAACAGTCCGAAGAGACCGCCGCTGCCGAGGACGCCCTGAAGGACTACCAGGACCAGCTGAAGGGGATGTTCGACCCGCTGTTCGCTATGTCCGACGCGTTGGACAAGAACAGCGAGGCGCACGCCAACCTCCAGGCCAAGCAGCTCGAAGCGTTCGTGGCGCAGGATGAGTACAACGAGGCGGTCCGCCGGTACGGCGAGAACTCTGACGCTGCCCGGGACGCGGCGGCGAACAACATGGAGGCCCAGGAAGCGCTCGCTGATGCGCAGCGCGACGCCCGCAACGCGGTGATCGATCTCGACTCTGCGGCGGCTGACCTGCGGTTCGAGATGGACGAGAACGGGCTGACCGCCGAGCAGGCCCGGGCCCGGTTCGTGGAGATGGCCACCCAGATGGGCTACACGGAAGCCCAGGCGAACCAGCTGGCCGACGAGTTCGGGTTCGTGACCCGCAAGGCCCAGGAGGTCGGCCGGCAGCATCCCCGCCCGACGATCAGTGCCAGGGACCTCGCCACGGGGGTCATCAACTCGGTGGGCGCCGGGCTGGGGGCGATCGACGGGCGCTCGGCGACGGTCACGATCAACGCCAACACGATCATCCGGTCCGTGGTCGAGGGCTTCGGGTTCGGTGGTGGCCGAGCGCGTGGCGGCTCGGTGTCGGGGTCCAAGTTCTACGAGGTGGTCGAGGACGGCGCACCGGAGCTGTTCAAGACCGGGGGCCGGACCTTCATGATCCCCGGCGCTGACGGTGAAGTCGTCCCGACCTCCGACGTGTCGCTCGGCTCGGGCGTCGGGATGGGCGGGACGACGATCATCAACCACGTCCACGTCGCCGGGTCGGTGCTTTCCGACCGGGACCTGGTGCAGACGATCAACCGGCTCACCGCCCGGGGCAGGGGGCTCAACTAGGTGGCGACCCCGGCGCTTCCGATCACCGGACTGATCGAGGCCGCGCTGGGCGCGGACCTCGACGGCGATGAGCGCACCTGGACCTACACGGCACTCACCCGCTCGGGGAAGACAAGGCTGCTCGACCGGACCTCGGCGGTGATCACCCGCGGCCAGGCCGACGAGCGCAACGGGATCGAACCGGCCACGTTCAGTGCGCTGCTCGACAACCGCGACGGCGAGCTCACCCCCGGACGCGCGACGTCGACGCTCTACCCGTTCTTCGACCTGGGCTGCCAGATCCGCTACAGCCTGACCAACGTCGGGGTTCCGCACCTGCTCACGACCGGGGCGGCGACGTCGCGGGCGGGGACCGTCGACCACGCCGACTTCCCCACCGGCGACTGGTTCGTCGGCGTCGAGGTCGAAGCGCCGTTCTACTTCCCGCCCACCGGGTCCGCGTACGAGATCGCCGGGAAGTTCAACGTCACCGGCGGGCAACGATCGCTGCTGCTCTACATGCTCGACGATGGGACGCTTCGGATCCGGTCGTCGCCCGACGGGACCGCCGAGGTCAACAACGCCTCGACGATCCCACTGCCTCGACCCATCGCCGGGACGTTTGCGTTCGCCACCTGGTACGACGTCGCCAACGGCGGCAACCGGGTCATGACGGTCTACGCCGCACGCACGCTCGACGCGATCCTGGCCGACCCGGCCGGCACGGTCCACGAGACCGTCACCACCGCCGGGACCACCTCGGTGTTCAACAGCACCGCGACCTTCGACGTCGGCGACGTGACCGGGTCGGGGTTCGCGCCGTTCCCCGGCCACTACCGCCGCGTCGAGGTGCGGGCCGGCGACTCCACCGGCACGGTCGTGACGAACCCCGACTTCACCATCCAGACCCCCGGTGCGACCAGCTTCGCCGACACGGCCCCCAACCCCAAGACCTGGACCGTCGGCGCCCTCGGGCTGATCGAGCGCAAGCAGGTCCGGTTCGTCGGCCAGATCACCTCCATCACCCCCGAGTGGCCCGACGGTGACGGCGCCGAGACCGCAGCGGTCAAGATCGAGGCGTCGGGTGAGCTGGAGCGGTTCCAGCGCGACGAGACCCCGCTGCGCTCCGCGATCTACCGGACCGTCACCGCCCCCCGTTACGCCGCCAACATCCACGACTACTTCCCGCTCGAGGACGGACGGGACGCCACCTCGGCGTTCGCGGCGATCGGCGGCGGCCCGGGCGGGGTGGCCATGAACCTCGCGTCGGACGACTCGCTGGTGTCGTCGGGTCCGCTCCCGTCGATCGGGGGTGGCCAGCCCTACGGCTGGAACCTCACCCTGTCGGGGACAGCCCCGACGTCGGGCTGGTCGGCGCACTGGTTCCTGAACCTCGCGACGGTCCCGGCCGGTGGCGAGTTCCTCGACCAGCGCCTCGACACGACCGGCGGGACGACCACGCAGTGGATCGTCCGCATGGACTCCGGCGGTTACACGCTCTACGCCAAGGACGAAGCCGAGACCAACGTGCTGGTCGACCCGATCGCCCTCGGCTCCGACGTCTACGGCGACTGGCTGATGGTCACGCTGACGGTCGCCCAGGACGGCGCCGACATCGACTACGGGGTCACGTTCACCCACCTCGGCGGTGGCGGGGGCGGCGCGGGCGGGACCCTGGCCGGCTACACCCTCGGCTCACCGGTCCGTGCCCGGAGCCTCGACGACCAGGCGCCCAGCGACGGGTTCTCGTGGGGGCACCTGGTGATCTCCTCCGGGCTCACCACCAGCTTCCTGGTCCCGGCGGACACCGGCTACCTCGGCGAGACCGCAGCAGCGAGGATCGCCCGGCTCTGCGACGAGGCCGGCATCCCCTACGTGGTCGAAGGCGACGACTCGGCGCCGGTGGGCCCACAGCGGCCGGTGAAGCTCACCCAGCTCCTCACCGACGCCGCCGAAGCGGACGGCGGGGTGCTCGTCGAACTGCCCAACACCCGGGGGATCGGCTACCGCACCCGGGCGTCGCTCCTCAACCAGACCCCGGTCTTCGCGGTCGCCGCCGACCTGAACCTCGGGCTCGACCTGAAACCGGTCCGGGACAACCAGCGGACGGTCAACGACTTCACCGCCTCCCGCACCGACGGGTCGAGCTTCCACGCCACCGACCCCGACCACATCGCCAAGATGCGCCGCTACCCCGACGGCACCGAGGTCAACGTCGCCTACGACTGGCAGCTCCCCTACGTCGCCGGCCGGCACCTCGCCGCGGGGACCGTCGCCGAGCTCCGCTACCCGCGGGTCCCCGTCAACCTGGTCGCCGACTCGGCGATGCACGACGCGTGGCTGGGCGCCGGCCCGGGCGACATCTTCGAGATCACCGGTCTCGCCGCCGGGACCCACCCCGCAGCGACGGTGCCGCTCATCTTGGAGGGGAGCACCGAGACGATCTCGTCGACGGGCTGGGACCTCGGGCTCGACAACAGCCCCGGCTCCCTGTGGGACGCCGGCGTGGTCGACGAGGACCGGGCCGACACCGCTGGCTCCGAGCTCGCCGTCGCGATCGACGACAACGACACGTCCCTGTCGGTGGCGACCACCGTGTGGCCGCCGTGGCGGTCCGTTGCAGGGGGCGCGTCGCTGCCTTTTGGTATCGCCGCCGGTGGCGAGGAGATGTCGGTCACCGACCTCGACGACATCGTCGCCACGTTCGGTGCCGTCGGCACGGCCAGCCACGCCGTCAACGCGTCGGTCACCCCCGGCGCCCCCGCGAGCGTGGCCGCGGGGAACCTGCTGATCCTGTTCGCCGCGATCCGCAACACCGGCGCCGGGACAGTCAACACCCCATCGGGCTGGGAGCGGTGGCCGGTGTTCACCGAGACCGACAACGTCGCCGTGTTCGCCCGGATCGCCCAGTCGGGTGGCGAGGCCATGCCGACCGTGACATTCAGCGGGGGCATCGCCAACGCCGACACCACCGCGCAGGTCGCCCGGTTCGCCGGCACCTACCACGACGTGACCAACCTTCCCGTGCGCTGGGGCCGCTACATCTCGCTCTCAGCGCAAGACATCGCCTACCCCGCCACCAAGGTCCCCTACGACGACTCGGTGGCGATGTACTTCGGATGGAAGCAAGACGACTGGACCAGCGTGGCCAGCCCGGGGACCGAGATCGGCGAGCCCGACACGACGACCGGCGACGATCAGGGCCTGGTGTGGGGCTACACCATCCAGACCACCGCCACCGACATCGCCGCCGGGTCGTTCGTCGTCACCGGGGGGGCCGCAGCGGTCACGGTCGGCGGGGTGCTCGTGTTCCACCCCGACGTGCAGACCTTCACCGTCACGCGCTCGGCCAATGGCGTCACCAAGTCCCACGCCGCCGGCACCGCCGTCGCGCTCGCCGACCCCATGACCGCGGCCTGAGGAGGAACCGTGCCCATCCTGTCCGGTGACATCGTCACCGCCGCGACCCTCAACCGGCTGCAGACCAAGAGCTACCACGCCGACGCCACGTCGGCGGTGGGCCCGTCGGTGACCGACACCGACGTGCCCGGCGCGACGATCACGTTCAACACCGAGACCGACGGCGCCACGTTCGTCGCGACCGGCGACTACGACTTCGACTACTCGGGCGCCGCGACGGCGCTCGAGCAGGGAAAGCTCGTCGTCGACGGCGCCATCCAGGCCGGCACAGCGAACTGCCAGGACAACAGCTCAGGTGCCAACGACCGCCGCACCCACTCCCGGACATGGCACGGGACGCTCGCCACCGCGGGGTCCCACACGATCAAGCTGACCGTCACCCTCGGGTCGGGCATCACGGTCAACGCCACCCACACCGGCATCACGGTGCGGATCGACGAGGTGGTCTGATGCCCACTGTCTCGGAGAACGTCGACCTCCCAGGCAGTGTCGACCCCACCCGCTGTGTCGTCGAGCTCCAGCTCTACCAGGCCGACAACACGCCCCTGCTCGAGGCGCGGCGCACATCGGACGGAGCGACGATCGCCGGCCGCCGGGTCGTCGCCCTCGACGCGACCGGATCGTGGTCGCAGGTTCTCGACGGGAACGCCGGGCTCACCCCATCGGGCACGGTGTGGGGCCGGCGGCTGAGCGCCCCGAGCGTCGGGCCCACCCTCTCCTACGCGACCGTGCCGACCTCGGGCGGGCCGTTCAGCTGGAAGGCGATCGAGACCGACCCGCCCGGAGCACTCACGTCCTCGGCGCTCGAGGTCGGGCTGGCGACCAAGGTCGACCGGGACGGCGACACCATGACCGGCCCACTCGTCGTCAACGCCGACGTCACGATCACCGGCGAGATCCTCACCGGTGCCCTCCCGAACCCGGCCACGTTCGGTGGGATCGAGCGCGAGGGCCGGGTGTGGACGTCGGGGATGATGACCAGCCCGACGGCGGTCATGAACTTCGGGGACGGATTCCCCCGGGTCAACATGCCCGCCGACGTCACGACCGACGTCTACACGATCTTCGAGGTGGAGGAGTGGTGGCTCGACTCGACGATCGGCGTCTACTTCGAGTGGTGCAATGACCATTCGGCGACCGGTGACGTGCGGTTCGACTGCCAGATCAAGGAGTGCGACATCGCCACCGAAACACTCGCCGCTGCGGGTGTGATCGCCACGAGGACGTTCACGGCGACGACCTTGGCGGCGAACACGCCGACGACGAGCATCGTGGGCTCGGTAGCCAACGGGAACCCGATCACGTTCGACCCGGGCCTGTTCGCCAGCTTCTACGTGCTGCGCATCTCCCGTCTCGGCGCGGATGCGGCCGACACGCTCCCGGGACCGGTCGGGTTGATCGCCGCGTCGATGACGAGGGGGCAGTGACATGACGGTCTCACTGGCCGGACCGGCTACCGGTTCGACGCTCACGGGTCACGACGCCCTCTACGTCTATCCGGCAGACATGCAGCACAACGGCACGCTGATATCTGGGAGCGGAGCGGACACGGGGCTCCCGCGGATAACTCTCGCTGACGCCGCGACACAGCGGGTCAAGTGGGTGTGGGCCATCCCCGTCCGGTGGGCGGCCATCGCCGTGCGCTGGTCGGCCATCCCCGAGGTCGGCACCGGCGGAAACGTCAAATGGCAGTTCGCGTACAAGCTCATCCACCTCGGCGAGGGCAACGTCGACGGTGCTGTCACCACCGTGTCGATAGCGGCGCAGGACGCGACGGGCGCCGCCGACTGGAAGTACCTGACCCCCTCGGAGGTCGCGTCGATCGACACACCGGCCGGCTTCTTCGGCGACGCCCCGTTCATGTTGTGCTCGCTGTCCCGCCTCGGAGCCGACGGTACCGACACCCTGGCCGGCGGTGTGTCGGTGGGCGTGGCGACAGCGACCAGAGCAGACCTTTGAGGACACCCCCCGATGGCGAGGAACCGATGACCCACGAGCACACCCCCGGTGGCGAAGCCGACGGCGGACCGGAGAACGACGACGCGCTCCCCGACGCCCGGTCTATCCCTGTCGCGGAGGGGCCCGACGACCTCGACCCCGTCGAGCACCCCGACGAGTGGGAGGGCTGATGGCGCGCATCGTCATCCAGGCCGGCCACTACCCCCGCACCTCCGGGGCCACAGGCACGGGCGGCCGTGACGGCGACCCGACCGAGCAGGAGTTCAACATCGCCGCCGCGAGGGCCTGCGCTCGCCGGCTCGCCGAGGTCGGCCACCAAGGCGTGGTGATCAACGCCGACGTGCCCGACGCCAGCTACCGCGGCGACGCGTTCGTGGCGATCCACTGCGACGGCTCGACGAGCTCGTCGGCACGTGGCGCGTCTGTCGGGTACCGCACCGCCGAGGGCCAGGCGTTCGCTGGGGCGTTCAAGCGGGCGTACCAGGCCGCGGGCTGGTCGGGTGGGTGGCGGCCGGACAACTACACCGCCGCGCTCGCCGGGTACTACGGCACCAAGCGGGCCGTCGCCCAGGGTGTCCGGCGGGCGTTCGTCGCCGAGGCCGGGTTCCTCACCAACCCCGCCGACGAGGCCCAGCTCTCGCTGCCGGGCGGACCCGACCGGTTCGCCCGTGCTCTCACCGCCGCGGTCGTCGCGACCTTCGGCGTGCCCCACCAGGAGGACGACTTCGACATGACCCCAGCCGAGCGCACCAAGCTCATCGACGACATCGCCAAGAAGGTCCACCAGCGCCTCGACGCCGAGGGCTTCGACCCCGCCACGGCCCGCGGGTCGGTGATCCGCAAGGCCACCGTGGGGCTCGTCGCCCAGGGGATCGACGCTCAGCTCGAAGAAGACGGGGAGCTGCACGCGCGTCTCGCCCGGCTCGAGGCCAAGATCGACGCTCTCGCGGGTCCCGATGCCAGCCCCACGGTGTGAGGCCCCGGCCGGTGAGATGTGAACTGGGATCGCCTGGCGGCAGCGTGGCCGCTCCTGCGCGACGTGGCGTGCGTGGTGGTCGCCCTCGGCGGGCTGATCTACGAGGCCACCCGCAGCGGCGACGTGCGCCCCGAGCTGATCCTCGCATGGGTCGGTCTGCTGGGGTCGCCGGTGTTCCTGCGCAAGGACGCCCAGGAACGCGACGAGCCCGAGGCCCGGGAGGCTGACCGGTGATCCTGGCCCGGAACCGGTACCTCATCGCCTGGTGGGCGGCCGTCCTCTACGGGATCGCGGTGGTGGCGTGGCGGTGAACCGTCTCGCCACGTGGGTGCGGGCCCGCCTGGCGTGGCTGCGGTTCGCTGCGTGGGTCGGTGCGGTCGGCACCGCCGCCCTGCTGTTCCGCAACGACCAGGACCAGGACACCGAACGCTGCCAGGCCCGCAACGACTCGATCCGGGTGGCGGCGCTGACTGTCGCCGGCTGGCTGGTCGACCAGTCCCCTGACGCCCCGCCCGCCCGGGTCGAAGCCGCGCTCGCTGACCTGAACGAGCGGCTCGATGCCGCCGACCTCGACTGCACGTGACGGACAACGAGGAGGACAACATGCGTGAGCTGATCTCCCGGGCCGGTGCCCGGATCGGCAACTGGAACGACCGACGGTTCCCCTACGCCAGCGAGAACGCCGACACCTACCGTCGGTGGAAGCGGGTGGACCGGATCGTGAGCTGGCTCTACACACTGCCCGACCGGCGCCGGGGTGACGGGCTGTTCAGGAAGATCGGGGCGGCGTGATGTTCTGGACCAAGGTTCGTGTGCTGCTGGCCGCGCTGCCGGCGCAGCTCGCTGCGGTCCAGTCGCTGCTGACCGTGTTGGCGGTGGAGGTGATCCCGTTGCTGCCCGAGCACCTGGCCGTCCGTGCCGGCGCGATCGTCGCTGTCGCTGCCGGGTGGATCGCCACCGCAGCCGCCGTGGTGTCCCGTGTGACCCCGGTGTCGCCGGCGAGACAGGGACTGCTACCCCCGCCGTAGACCCCCCCCAGCGGCGTTCGCCCCCGGCCTCAGGGTCGGGGGCGTTCGTCGTTTTCTACCTAAGGGCCTGGTTCGGCGGATCCTCGCGAGGAACCCGGCGGCCGGGTGCCGAAGAGGCGTTGGGCGTTCTCCACCGGGTCGCCCGGGTGGGCCATGACCCACTCGACCGCTCGACGGTGAGGGCACCTATCGTCATGGGTGACCGGTTCGCTGACCGACTCGCCCGTGCAGAGGGTGCAGTACGGGTCGCCCGACGTCTCGCCGGCGGCGATCGGGTACTGGGCGGCCAGGTCCCGGACGATGGCCTCCAGCGGGCCGAGCCGCTCGACCTCGGCCTCTAGCCAGCGCTGCTGCTCCACCCTCATCGGTCTGTCTCCGGGGCTTGGAGGCTCCGCAGGTAGGTCAGCTCATCTGCGGTGAGGTGGTCGAGGTGCATGTCGAGCACCCCGCCGTCGAGGTCCGCGTACCACTGCATGCCGTTGTGCTCGGCCGCCGGCTCGTTGACCAGCTTGCGCAGGATGGCCTCCTGCCGCTCGACGACGTCGGCGGCCTCGACTAGCAGCGAGGCGGGGCTGTCGGGGCCGAACGTCTTGCCGGGGGCGTCCCACCACCACGGCTGGTCGTCCCAGTCGGCGGCGCCGCGCAGTCGACTCGGCAGGTCGCTCATCGGTCTGTTGCCCCGGCGGGATCGGCGGCAGGCCAGAGGGTGACCGTTGCCTCGTAGCGGCCGATCACGGGCGCCACCTGCACGCTGATCGTGTGGTTGATGTCGCTGCGGATGAACCGCCGCACCACTGCGTCGACGTCCTCGACGTCGAGGACGTCGGGTGCCGGGCCCTTGATGGTCATGGTCACCGACGTCAGCTCGTCGTAGCTGCCCATCACTCCGCCTCCGTGGTGTTGGTGCCCCCGGGGGATACGGCGGTCATGCTGCGACGGTCCCGACATCGATGCCCTCGGCGTCGAACCCTTCGGCAGCGGTGGCGACCTTGTGCTTGCGGGCCAGCTCCAGTCCGCAGCGCATCGCGAGCGCCCGGTCCGAGAGGGTCCCGGCCTTCACCTCCATCTCGTCGATCAGCATGACGAGCGCCCCGAGGTCGACGTGCAGCCACAGGCTCATCTGCTGGGCGCCGTCCTTGCGCCGCAGCGAGTACGCGGACGGCATCGTGACCGTGCCCTCGGGCGCGGGGATGGTGACGACCGTGTTCTTGAGCCGGCGCGAGATCGCCTTGCGGTGCCCGACCGCCTCGGCGGCGTCGCGGACGCTCGCCGCCCACATCTGACCGCCGGCTTCGAGCGCCGCGAGCTCGTCCTGACGACGACCCGCGGCGGCAACATGATCGACCCGCCCGTCAGGCAGCCGGCACCGGGCGATCGCCTCGTCCTCGATGGCACGGACGATCTCCTGCTCGACCCGTCCGAGCCGGCTCACGACTCCACCACCTTCAGGTGGCGCCGACCCTGGCGGAACGAGGACAGCCAGGCGACGATCTCGTCGACCTTCTCCATGGTCAGGTCCGAATGGGGATGACGCTGGGCGCCGTCCCACGCGACCTCCGGGTCGATGTCCTTGAGCGTCCGCCACACCTCGCGCAGCGCCTTCGAGACGTCCCGGTAGGCGGGCCCGTTGGTCAGCTCGGGCACGTTCTCGGCCAAGTGCTGGCCGACCGCATCGAGGTCCGGGTCGGCCTCGTTGGCGATCTCGCCGGCCTGCGGGTCGACGCCAACGAGAGGGGCTTCTCGCGCCAGGGCAGGGCGTCGCGTCGGCTCGGGGCGCGTGGCAGGACGGGCCTTGCCGTCGAGGCCTCGCACCGTCTCGGGCTGCTTCAACTGTCCGGCTCCGGACAGTTGGGTGAGGTCGTCCTGGATCGTCGACTTCGAGACACCGAGGGCGCCACCGATCGCTCGGACGCTGTGCCCCTCGCTCCGCAGGTCGGCGACGACCTCTCGCCGCTGGTCGAGCGGTAGCTGACGTCTGTCCTCGTTGAGGGTGCGGGCCAGCTCAAGCGCCTCGTCCTCGCTGCGGACCCGGCGCACTTCGATCTTGGGGCGCTGGCCCAGCTCTTGGGCGATGCGCTGCCGATGGTGGCCGTCGATGACCCGGCCGGCCTGGTCGGTGACGATCGGGTAGATCACACCCCACCGGCGGATGCTGGATCGGAGCGCCGCTTCGACGGCAGGTTCGAGGTCGGGATAGAGCTGGTAGCTCACGACGCGACCTCTTCGACAAACAGGTCGCCGGGTTCGATGTCGAGCCGGTCGGCGAGCCTCGACAGGATCTCGACGGTGGGGCCGTTCATCCCGCGCTCGTAGTTGATGATGCTGTTGAAGCTGCGCCCGATGTCGAGGGCGAGCTGCTCTCGGGAGACGCCTGCACGTTCGCGTGCGGCTCGGAGAGCGGGGCCGGAGAAACGCTGCATCGCGTACCTCTGATTCCTGTTCAGGTTCCGCCCTGCCTATGTGACCTCCGCCGGTAGTCACACTACTACAGCGAACGTGGGTTCGGCGTCAGCGCTTTCGCCGCTGTTCCTCGGCCGCTTCCTCGATCGCTACCTCAGCCTCGATCGCAGCTTCGAGCCACGCCTTGAACGTGACCCCCTTGCGTGCCGCCGCGGCCTTGGCCCGGCGGTGCAGCTCGTCGTCGATCACGTAGGCGATGTGCCCCACGTCCGGTGGTCTATCGGCGGATCGCACCGCGAGCGAGTATCGCACTGCTCACACCGCGAACAGTGCGGGCACTGTGATGGCGAGGTACCGTCGCCAGAACGATCAGTGCCCCGGCCGGCGCCGAACACGCTGACCGGGGCTGACCACCCCGGGAGGTGGCCATGCCCAAACCCTACGAGCCCCCGTCCGACGCCGAGACCGAAGCGCAGCTCCTCGACCAGCTCCCCCGCATCCGGGCGAAGGTCGACCGGCTCGACCAGTTCGCCGACGCCGACTGCATGCAGGCCGCCCACGACCTGTACGTGTCCCTCCGCGAGACCCTGGGGTTGTCGTGACCGGGCCCGTCGACCTTGTCCACCGGGCCACCCGGGCCCAGGGCTGGCGCTACGACGGCGACGCCGACCGCGAGCAGCTGTTCAAGTGGGTGATCTCCGCCGGCGGCGAAGCGGCGACCACGCATGACGGGCTGCTGGTGAAGACCCCGGTGAAGTGGGCGCCCGTCCAACCCGGCTGGTGGGTCGTCCGCGGGGTGATCGGCCAGTTCTTCGTGATCCAACCCGAGGTGTACACCGGCTCCTACGACCGGGCCGAGCCGCTCGGGTTCGGGGCCGACCTGTCCCTGTCGGACGGTCAGGTCCGGGCGTTGCGCACCGCCGCCCACGAGACCGCGGATGTGCGCAAGCTCCGCGAGATCGTCGACCAGATCGCCGCCGCTGCGCTCGAGCGCGGGTGAGAGGATGGACGGGTGGTGAAGCGCCGGATCGTGGACGGCTTGGAGTGGGCGTGCACCCTGTCGCACCCGCTCTTGCATCGGCGCCCGTTCCTGTGGTGCGGCCGGGTCTGTTGGCTCTCGTTGTGGTCCTACAGCCTCGACCAGCGCTGGCACACCGGCCGCTGGGTCGAGAACGTCACACCCCGCTCGTAGGCTGTCCCCCAGCACAGATGGTGCCGTGAGCCGACGCCACAACGCCCGCCGCCTCGACGGACACGCCCGTCGTGGACGGGTGGCCGAGCTGGGCGGGCGCGACGGCTGGGCCTGCCACTACTGCGGGATCGGTCTCGCTCCCGGCCGGCGGTCGACGACGATCGATGAGGTGCGTCCACTCGTCCGCGGTGGCCACCCGAGCGCCGACAACCAGGTGCTCGCCTGCTCGCCTTGCAATCAGCGCAAGGCCGACATGACCGCCGAGGAGTTCGCCCACGTGCTCGCTCGGGGCGGCCCGCCCGCGTCGTACTTCGCATGGCGCCGTGAGCTGAAGCAACGCCAGCGACGGCTCGCTGTCACACCCGGCTCGTAGGCTGCCACTGGTCGTGCAGCCACGGCGCGGTCGGCTACCAACCGGGGGCCGACCGCGCCGTGACGCAGGCGTTGGCTCACACGTTGGGCTCACATCGGGCCTCCCGGCCCTGGTCAGAGCGTTTTCAGCGGAAGGTATGGGATTCCCCCAACCAGCCCTCGCACACGGGTTGAGCAGCCATAACGACCCATAGGAGACCATCGCAACCTATGGTCTATGGCTCACGTTGGCTCACACGGACAGGGGCAGGCGGATGGCCTCCAAGACACGCGGCAAGGGCGAAGGCTCGGTCTACCAACGGGCCGACGGGTACTGGGTCGGACAGGTCGACCTCGGCCGCGACGCCAACGGCCGGCGACGACGGCCCAGGGTGGTGCGCAAACGCAAGGACGACGTCCTGGCCGAGCTCGGCCGCCTCGCCGCGGGCACCGCGGTGGACCGCAACACCACCGTCGCCGCGTACCTCGAGTTCTGGCTGACCCAGGTCGCGGCGACCCAGGTGGGCACGTCGTCGCTCGCCGAATACACCAAGCGCATCGACCGCGTCACCGGGCTCATCGGTCACGTGCGCCTGGCGAAGCTGGGCAAGGCGCAGATCCAGACGCTCGTGAACCGCCTCGCCGAGACCTACGCCCCCAAGACGGTCCAGACCACCATGGCGACCGTCCGCCAGGCGCTCGCCTGGGGGGTCCCCGACTACCTCGACCGCAACCCCGCCGTCGGGGTGCGGGCGCCGAGGAAGGTCACGGCCCGCGTCGACGACGCCCTCACCGGCCCGGAGACGGCCGCTGTGCTCGCGGCGGCGACCGGTGACCGCTACGAGGCCCTGTACTGGCTGGCGCTCACCTACGGGCTGCGCATCGGTGAACTGCTCGCGCTCGACTGGGGCGACGTGGACCTCGACGCCGCCACGGTCACCGTGGTCCGGTCCAAGACCGCCGCAGGGGAACGGACCCTCCCGCTCACCCCCGGCGCCGTGGCGCAACTGCGGTCGCACCGCAGGCGCTGGCCGGCGATCACCGGGCCCGTGTTCACCGGACCCCAGGGCGGGACGCTCAAGGCCCAGCGGGTACGCGAGTGGTGGTCGCAGCTCCTCAAGAGAGCGGGGGTCGAGCACCGTTGCCGCAACTGCGGGACCGGCACCGAGTGCTCGACATCGACGCGGCGTTTCCACGCGTCGCGCCACACCGCCGCCACCCTGCTGCTGGAGGCCGGCCTGGAGCTGGAGGTCGTATCGAAGATCCTCGGCCACTCGAACATCGGGGTGACGGCGGACATCTACGTGAAGGTCCGGGCCGACCTGATGCGCAAGGGCCTGTCGAAGCTCGGCTAGGGGTTACCGGCACGTAGCGGACGGCGGTTCGCGCTCGGGGCGGCGGTTCTTTGCTGGTCGCTTACATCGGGCACTCCAGGTGGCGGCACCCTTGCGATGTCCTGTCGCCGGCACTATCAGTGATGCCTCGGCGGAACGAGCGGCCCCTGACCGTGGTCGCAGCGAGGGGGTAGACGATGCCCGCACCCGACGACCGGATCGCGGAGCTAGAGGCCGAGAACGCCCGGCTACGTCAGCGTGTCGCCGACCTGGAACGGTTCCGGTCCCTAGTGGTCGACGTCATCGAGCCGCTCGTGTCCGCCGCCGTGCGGGCGGGTCAGTCTCGGCCCTGAGCCTTCTCGCGACTCCGCTGGTAGACCTCGATGATGACCTCGCGCCGGTCGTCGCTGATGGAGGTGTCTCGGCGGATCAGGTCGAGCACGTCCACGTCGGACGGGACATAGCCAGCGTCGATCAGTAGGGCCCCGCGCCCGAGGTTGAGAGCGTCCTCTACGGCGACGACGTCGTCGAGGCTGTCGAGATCGCCGTTCTCGTAGCGGCTGATCGTCTGCTGCGTGGTGTCGAGTCGCTCGGCGAGAAGGTCCTGGTTGCGCAGGCCGGCGCCGAGGCGAGCGTCTCGTAGCGCTCGGCCAAGGGCGCGGCGTAGCCGGCGTGCAGCCTCGGTGGGTTCGTCCACTCACACGCATTATGCGTACTCACAGTGCGAGTAGCAAGAACTACTAGGACACCCTTGACGTGTACTCATACCGTGTGTAGCTTCACTCGTGATGGAAGTGCCCCCCGAGATCATCGAGATCAGGAAGCGCCGGGGCCGCCGCGTGTACGAGGCCCGCCAGGGTCGGATGACACAGGAGGAACTGGCCGCCGCGGCTGGATGCACCCAGCAGACGGTGTCCCGGATCGAAGCCGGCCAGCACGATGTGAGCCTCAAGGTGGGTTTGGCGCTCGCTGAGGCGCTGGGCAAGACCTTTGACGAGCTGTTCTCAACGACCGAGTCGGTGGCCTGATGCGCCCCGGACCGCTCGCCGAGCTGATCGGCGACACCGCTGCGATCTGCCGGGAGACCGACCCGACCGGCTGGACCGACGTCGAGCGCGACGACGTGCTCGCCGCTCTCGGTCCCGCCGCCGTCGAGATCGTCGGTCTGTCGGCCCGCATCCGGGCCGCGCGGGTCAACGGCACACCCGTGCCCCGGCCCGAGCCCAAGCGGGTCGAGCCGACGACCCCGCCCAGCCAGGACCCTCCGCCCGAACCGCCGGCTCCGCCCGCCGAGGGCACCGGGGAGGGACGGTGACCGCCGCCCCCGTCGCCGACCAGCTCGCCTACCGGCCCAAGCAGGCCGCGCAGGTGCTCGGGCTGTCGGTGGCGCAGGTGACCGAGCTGCTCGCCCAGGGGCGCATCGAGTCGTTCAAGCTCGGCGCCGCCCGCCTGATCCGACGCGAGGCCCTGGTCGCGTTCCTCGACGACCTCGAGCGCAGGGCAGCCTCATGATCGTCACGCCGTCCGCCTGGCGTGACGCCCCGACCGGTGCCGGTAACCGCCTCCGGCCCGGTCGGGGCCCCCTCGGGGAGGCGTCGTGAGCATCGTCTACGCCGCCACGGTCAACTCGACCGACACCGATGACGGGCTCGACTCCAGTGAGACCGTCGAGTTCACCAGGCTGGCGCCGGCCGAGCGGTGGATCGACACCCACGCCGACCGGTACCTCGGTGCCAGCATCGACGTGCTCGAGCGTCGCAAGGTGCGTGGCCGCCCGGTCGACACGCTCACGGCTCAGCGGATCTACCAGCTCACAGATGCCCGCACCGGCTTCGTCCTCGACGAGGTCGTGGAGGTGGCGTCGTGACCCCGGTCCCTGTTGTTCGACCCGCCAGGGGGCGCCGACTCAGCAGCGGCGTTGGCGGGTCGTGCCCGGTGTTCCCGGTCCCCCAGTGCCGTAGCGAACCCGGGTCGACGGTGGAGGACCCTCGGACCCTGGGGGTCCTCCACCGCATCCCCACCGGCCTGCTGGTCGCGTTGTTGATGGCGGCGCTGGCCGTGTTGTTGCTGTTGGCGATGCGGTTCGACCCGATGGTCGACCGGCCCGTCACCACCGAGGAGGACCGGTGATGGCCCTTGCCCGCAGCGACGTCGCCCTGGTCACCCACTGGTTGGCCAACGGCGTCCCCGCCGACCGCGGCACCCGGGACTTCATCTGCGACGTGCTCTTGCCCCGGCTGTGGGCGGACCGTCAGACGTGGGTCGACGTCGCCACCGAAGCCGTCGATCGGTTGTGTCAGGAAGCCCCGCACGCCGGGCCGGGTGGTTCGACCGCCTTGGCCGCTCGGTCTGGCGTGCAGGACGGCCTGGCAGACCGAGGCGCACAGCGTCCCGCTGTTCCCAACTCCAGCGGCGTACAGGCCGTCCGACATCCCGAAAACGACACCGCCCGGGCGACCCCTTCCACAGAGCGCCCGGGCGAACCGACCCCAGGAGTATAGATGGACCCCGATCGGCTCGACCAGGACCACATCGACAAGGCGGCCGACTTCGCCGCCGAGCACCTCGCCACCGACGGCGTCGCCCGCATCCGTCTCGCCCCCGGGGACATGACCGAGTACCGGTTCGTGATCGCCCGGCCCGGGATCGAGTGGGCCTACGGCGAGCCCCGCGAGGGCCGCTACTACTGGGTGACGCTCTGCGCCGACTTCGGTGGCGGCTACGAGTGGCACGGCGGAGGAGTCGACGGCGGGTACGCCACCGAGAAGTGGACGAACCGATCGAGCGGCGATGCCACCCGCCGCCACACGGGTGAGGTCGTCGCCCGGTTCCTGACCGCCGTCGCTGAGGCCATGCGGCACCTCGCGATCGAGACGGCCGAGTGATCAGCGACCCGATCCCCGTCGAGGACGCCACCTCGGTCAGCTTCCTGCCCGGCGGCTCCCTGGTCTGCGCCGACCCGATCCTGGCCGGCTCGACCAACTGCGCCGAGTGGACGTTCCCCACGTGGGATCCCCCGGCTCGGCCACCGCGACAACCGCATCAGCGCCGAGGTCATCAAGAACCTCTACCGCGCCGGCTACGCCCTGGTGAAGGTGCTGCCCGACCACGCCGAGGTCACGGTCTACCCGCAGGACGGCGAGTGATGGCCGACGCCGAATGGGCGGACCTCTGCTGTCCGCTGCCCGTCATCCGCTTCACCTGGTCCGACGACGGCGAACGTGGCCCGGCCGCCGTGCACCACTGCGGGTCGAACCTCCATGTGGAGCACACCCGCTACAACACCCTCCTCGCCGGCGGTGAGATGGAGATCTCTGCCGCCTGGCGCGTGATCTGCGAGGGCGGACACACCCTGCTGGTGCCCGACGACCAGGGCAACGACGACGTCGAGGACCTGACGTTCGACGTGGCTCTGGTCCAGGAGGCGCTGGTCGGCGTCGGGGTCGTGGCGCAAGGGCCCGGCGGCATCAACTTCCGGGAGTCGCCGTCCCCGTCGAGGTCGGGGTTCCACGACGGGGTGGCGTGCGAATGACCCTGATCGCTTTCCCCTTCGGCGACGGCTGCCCCGACGGTGGACGTCTCGTCGACTCCGACGTGGTCAACGGTCACGGCGTCGTCTGGTGCGCCACCTGCGGCCGCTACGCCTGCGCCGAACCCACCACCACCGACGGGTCGGTGTGGCAGGTCGAACGCCACCGCCGCAAGCCCCTCACCGTGACCACCGTCGCCCCCTCGACCGACCCGCTGCCGCACCACGTGCGCCTCCCCCGGGCCGACGGGCGGTTGACCCGCGACGAACTGCGCGAGCTCTCCGCCCAGTGCCTCGGGGTCCTCGCCGCCACCCATCCCCTCGACCACGACGGCGCCCACCCCGTCGACTCGGAGCCGTTCTGAGCATGGACCTCCACCACGACCTCGACGACCAGCTCGCCCAGATCGGCGACGAAGCCGAGTCGTCGTTCATCATCGACGACCTGTCGAAGGCCAACTGGGCCGTCCGCAAGCTCGGGGTCTACGCCGCCCGCCTCGCCGAAGCCGAAGCGTTCGCCCAGCGCGAGCGCGACAACCTCGACGTGTGGCTCGCCGGCGAACGCGAGCGGGCCGAGCAGTCGTCGAGCTTCCTCGCCGGACTGCTGCGCCGCTACCACGAGGACCGCCTCGAGGCAGACCCGAAGGCCAAGACGATCCACCTCCCCGCCGGGGACCTGACGGCCCGCAAGACCCCCGATCGGTGGGAGGTCGACAGCGACGAGGACCTGATCGCCTGGGCGGAGCAGTCCGGGTGGGCCGAGGTCGTTCGTCGGCGTGACCCCGAGGTCGACCGCAACGCCCTGAAGCGCACGTTCCACGTGGCGCCCGGCGGGACGGTCCTGGCGCCGGATGGCGAGGTGGTCCCCGGGGTCTCCGTCGTCGAGGGCGAGGTCTCGTTCAAGGTCAAGCCCAGGGTGGCCGAGCAGTGACCGGGCTCCGAACCCGCAAGCCGACTGGTGAGGTGGCGTGGCCGCTGATCCTCGTCGAGGGCGGGGAGAAGGTCGGCAAGTCGTGCACGGCGTTCGGGTTCTCCACCGACGGACGGGTGGGCCGGACGTTCGTGTTCGAGCTGGGCGAGGCCAAGGCCGACGAGTACGCCCGCCTCGGCCCCTACGAGATCGTTGACCACAACGGCACGTTCTCCGACATCTACGACCAGCTCGAAGCCGCGTGTGCCGAACCCCGCACCGAGGGCCGCCCGAACGTCGTGGTGTTCGACCAGATCACCTCGCTGTGGGAGCTGATCAAGGACTGGACCGAGACCCGGGCCCGCAGCTCCAAGACGGCCCGGAAGATCCTCGCCGAGGACCCCGACGCCGAGATCGACATCTCGATGAACCTGTGGAACGACGCCAAGGCCCGCTGGTACAAGGTCATCAACCTCCTACGCCGCTCCGACGTGATCGGCGTGCTCGTGGCTCGAGCCAGCGAGGTGGCCAAGGTGCAGGGCGGCCGGCCGGTCTCAGGGCAGACCGACTACCGGGTCGAGGCCGAGAAGTCGACGGTGTTCGCCGTGACCGCGCAGGTGCGGATCGGGGCCGATCACCGGGCGACGCTCGTCGCGGTCAACTCGCTCGATGCCCAGGTCCCAGCGAAGGGACTTCTGCTCCCCGAGGATCTGCCGCTCGGGCATCTGGTGTTCGAGGTGCTGGGCTGCACAGCGACGACCGGCCCGCAGCGGATCACCCACGGCGCCGTCGAGATCCCACGGGCCGAGGCGATGCGACGGCTGCTCGGCTACCTGACGCCCAACGTCCCCGATCCCCAGTCAGCGGCACGGGTGATCTGGGACGCCGACCCGAAGTCGGGTGCCGAGGAGTTCGCCCCGGATGATCTCGTGCGGATCCTCGACGCGGCGGGCGAGTACGTCGAGCGCCACGCCCAAGCGACGCAGACGATCGTCGCCGCCATGTCCGCGTTGACCAACGCGGATGACCGGACGGCGGGTCAGGCCCAAGCGTGGATGTTGCAGCGTGGGTTCCCCGAGGACCCGCACCAGCTCGACCAGGACCAGGCCGCTCAGCTCCTCGCCCATCTGGCGACGCTCACGGACGCCGCGTGATGAACACCTCGACCGAGTTCTACGAGGAGTTCAAGCGGCTCGGTGTCCTGCTCGAAGCCGGGCTCGATGCGCTCAAGCGCCACGTCGTGGCGTACGCCGACGCTGAGGCTGCGTACCGCAAGGCCAAGGCCGAGGCGTGGCTGATCGCTCCCCGGTTCACCGAGGAGATCAAGGTCACCGCCGGCGAGCGCGAGGCGTGGGTCGAGGGCCAGACGTCCAAGGTCCGCCACGCCCGCGACATCGCTGACGGGATGAAGCAGGCGGCGCTCGAGGCGGTCCGTTCGCGGCGGGCGCAGATCAGTGCGCTGCAAACGCTGCTGAACGCCCACCAGGAGGAGGCGAAGTTCGCACGGATGGGACCGTCGTGACGCTCACGCCGTTCCAGACCACGGTCCTGCTCGCCCTGGTGCGCATCGGTCGACCGGCGACGGTCCGGGAGGTCGTGGTCGAGGCGGGCATCCACTCGCTGGGCGATGTGAACCGGACCCTCACGGAGCTGTGGCGGCTCGGGGTGGTTGCTGACGACGGCGGGTTTGTCCGACCGCTCGATCTGGGCGCCTGGTCGCTGGTCGAGGTGGCGTCGTGACCGCCCAGTTGCCTCTCCCTGGCCCGCAGAAGGTGATGTGCCCGTGCGGATGCGGGACCTTCGGTACACCCCGCAAGAAGGCTTGGGGCGACGGTCTGCGCCACGTCCGTGGCTGCGGTCCGTGCAACCGCTGCGCCGGGTCGAGGCACTCGAAGAACGCGTCGCGTCGCGAGCGCCGGATCGCCGCCGATCTGGGCGGTGCCCGTGAGGTGATGTCCGGTGCCCTGTCGGGTGCGGACGTGAAGGCCGGGGGCTGGTCGTTCGAGGAGACCTCCAATGAGGCGGTTGTGCGTGGGTTCCGCCGTTGGTGGACGTCGAAGACGGTGCGCTCGAAGACGGCCCGCCTGTTGGCCCGCCACGGCGAGGCGCACGCCCTGATCCTCTCGTGGGACGGCCGCCCTCAGTGCGTGGTCGTCCCTTACGCCGATTTCGTCGGCCAGTTCGATGAAGGGAAGACAGCGTGAGCGACACCCACCCCCGCTACATCGTGGCCCCGGACCGGTTGGCCGAGCCGCCGGCCTACGCCGTGGTCGACACGCAGGGCGACAACGGCGACAACCCCCAGATCCTGTGCGCCACCACCGACGCCTTTGCCTCCCGGATCGCTGCCGCCCTGAACGACTGGGGCAAGTGCGACCGACTGCACCACGAGCTGCACCGGATGGGGGTGGCGAGGGAGGAACTGCGTCAGCGCACGGCTGACGAGATGGCGTCGCTTCGTTCGGAGCTGCACGCCGCTCTGACCCGGCTGGCCGACATTGACCCCGCACCCAAGGGTGAGGCCCCGAAGGCGGTCGACCGGTGAGGACGTTCGCACCGTACGCGGTGGCGATCGGGGCTCTGTTGGTGTCGCCGTCGATCGATGGCTGGGCGTTCCTCGCCGCCATGGTCGTGTTCGCGGTCGCGGTGTGCGTCGCTCTCGTCGACGCTGCGGTCGCTGATCGGGTCGGCCCACGGGGAGACCAGCGATGAGCTATGCCCGCTTCGGAGCGAACGGCTCCAACGTCTACGTCTTCCAGAACACCGACCTGATGATCGAGTGCTGTGGCTGCGCCCTGCGTGCCGGTCGGGAACGGATCGAGTTCGCCACCGTCGACGAGATGGTCGAGCACCTCCGCTACCACGAGGCCGCCGGCCACTGCGTCCCGGGCGAGACCTACGAGGCCATGTTGGCCGACCGGGCGATCGGCGAGCTGCGATGAGCCGGTTCGCTGAGAACACGACGGTCCCGGCCGACAAGTCGAGGGCCGAGATCGAGCGGACGTTGCAGCGCTACGGCGCAGACCAGTTCGCCTACGGCTGGGAGACCAACCGGGCGATGATCCAGTTCCGGGTGGACGACCGGCTGGTGCGCTTCGTGCTGCCCCTCCCGGACCGGGCCGACCCGCTGTTCACCCGCACACCGACCAAGGGCGACGTGCGTTCCCCGGAGGCGGCTGAGCGGGCGTGGGAGCAGGCGACCCGCCAGAAGTGGCGGGCGCTGCTGCTGATGGTCAAGGCGATGCTCGAAGCGGTCGAGTCCGGGATCGTCGCCTTCGAGGACGTGTTCCTCGCCCAGACGGTCCTGCCCGACAACTCGACGGTCGCCGACTTCATGCACCCCCAGATCGAGGTCGCCGCACGGACCGGGCAGATGCCCCACGCCATGCCCGCGTTGGAGGCCGGGTCATGAACACCACTGCTCGGAGCTGTCGGGCAAACACGTCGGGTCACGTGCTCTACCGATGGACGGACGGCGGGGGCAACGAGTGGGCGTGCGCTGCCTATGACCACGGGCCGTTCTGTCGCCTGTGCTCGTTGGTTGATCCGTCAATGGCTGCACAGCTCGCTGACGTCGAGGTCGGAGCAGCTGAGGTGTGGACTGAGGCAGACGGTGCTCTGACGTTCACGAAGGCAGAGTCATGACCCCCGGTCTTGCTCGTGTCATGGAGTCTGCCCGTGGGGCGGTAGCGCTCGGACAGGCAGTCCCCGCCGACCACGCACGGGTCCTACTCGACGCCCTCCCTTCTGGTCCGGCTCATCCGCCGCACCTGCTGTTCGCCCTGTGGACGGACAACGAGACCGGCGAGCTGGTCCTGACCAACCAGCGGGGCGAGGTGTTCCACCTGCCCGCCGTCGAGTCCCCGCATCTGGCGGTCATGTTGGCCGACCACTGCGACGACAACGACGAGCGTTGGCACGTCCGGTCCGAGTGGGCCGACCTCGAAGACGACGACGAGGAGGGCGAGCTGTGATCCCGGTCTCGTTGGGTCTCGCTGTCGGTGTGGTCCTGGGTCTGCTGGTCGGGGCGAAGGCCCGTCGGACCTTGCGTCAGGAACGCAACGAGGCGGCGGCGCTGGTGGTGATGTTCAACAGCTCGGCGGTGTCCGATGACCGTGCCGAGGTCGGGCCGATCACCCCCGCCCGCGGGACCGTGGTCGGTGACGACCTCGACCCCGAACCGTTCATGGCCGACAGCGGCTACCGGGCGCCGATCTTCCGTCGCCCTGCGGGTTCTGGTCTGCACGTTTCGCGTGGCTGGCACGCCGACCCGTTCGCCCCGGGGTGCGGATGTGTTCTCGCTCACTGCGGGCTGGTCATCCCCCAGTCGGGATGCGCCCAGCACGACAACGGCAAGACGTTCCGCCTAGCCCACCGGGTTGAGGACTGTCCGGTCTACGCCGACCCGGTCGAGGACGACTCCTCTGATGGGCCCCGTACGGTCCCCGGAAAGGTCACGGACTGATGCGGGTCATCGTGTGCGGCTCCCGCACCTTCACCAACAAGCGGCTTCCGCACGCCCTGCTCGACGGCCTCCACGTCAGCACGCCAGATCGGCTCACTCTCATCGAGGGCGGGGCCAGAGGCGCCGATGAGATCGCCGCCCGCTGGGCCGCCACCACCCCGACCGTCGAACACCTGACCTTCTTCGCCGGGTGGGACGAGCACGGCAAGGCCGCGGGTCCGATCCGCAACCAGCAGATGCTCGACGAAGGGCGACCCGACCTCGTCATCGCCTTTGTCGACAAGCCCCTCGCCCAGTCGAAGGGCACCGCCGACATGGTCACCCGTGCCCGCAAGGCCAACGTGCCCACCTGGGTGGTCGAGCTGTGACGGTCCTCGCTGTGATCGCCGTGGCCCTCACCCTCACCGCCGCCGTTCTGGTGGCGGGGTGTGCGTGGCACCGGATCGATCAGCTCACCGTCGACTGCCGGCGGCTCACCCGGACCAACCACCGCCAGGCCCGGACGATCGACCGGCTCGCCCGGCAGCTCGACCCCCACCGGCCCCGGCGCCGGGCGGGCTGCGCACGCAAGGAGAACGCACGTGGCCGATGACCGCACCAAGAAAGACGGGGTGACCTACCCGACCCAGCTGGCCGCCGAAGCCATGGCCTCCCACGACAGCCACTCCTGGTCGACCCTCGCCCCCCGGGACAAGCGGGCGTATCTCGACGCGGCCGTGGCCGTGTGCGAGGCGATCGTGGCCAGCGAAGAGGGCTGGCAGATCGTCCGTGTCGCCGACTCGTGGGCCAGTGACAACGGCGGGCATTGCATCCTCGCCGACGAGGTGTGGCGGCCATGACCGACCCGATGGAACGCCCGATGAACGCCTGGGTACGCCCCGGCCCGAGGGGCCGCTGGCACCAGGCCGAGCAGGACACCCGCACCGACACGGCGGTCCTGTGCTGCTCCGGACAGACCGTGAGAACCACCCGGGCCGAGGTCATGGACTACCGGTGGCGACCGTCGTCGGGCCAGTGCTACCACCCGCCCTGCAATCGGGAGGTCGGGCCATGACCGACCCGGTCCACGACGCCGCCCAAGCACTCCTCGACGCCGTCAGCCCGCCTGGGCAGCCCCACGGTGTTTGCGCCGCCTGCAAGCGGGCGTTCATCGAGAACCATGCGCCGGACTGCGCGTGGGAGGCCCTGCGTGAGGCCCTGGGCACCCGTGTGCGTGTCGTCCGGGCCATCGACCAGGAGGAACCGTGGCCACACTGACGCCCCCGACGGGCTGGCGCTTCGCCTGGCTCGATGAGATCCCCGATGGCGCAGCTTTCCGCTTCCACGCTGAGGACAAGGACCGGGCCGCCGAAGACCGAAAGGCCCAGCGTCCCCACAGCCTGGTGATCATCCCCTTGCCGTGCCCCACGTGCGGCGGGACTGGCCGGGCCACCGACCAGCCGAATGAGGACCTCCTTGATGCCGAGCGCATCGAAGGCACAGTCCTCGACGCAGTGCACAAGGTCGACGGGACGTGCGAGCTGGTCATCGAAGTCCCTGAGGCCGAGTATGGCGATCACCTCGGCATGCCCGTAGCCGTGCTGCCCATGGTGGCGGCCGACCAGCCGACGGAGGTGGCCGGCGATGGCTGACCGCACGCTGGACAAGCGGCTCGCCGAGCTGGCCGAGCTGCCCGAGGACTGGAACGGCTACGGCGCCAAGCGCATCACCCCTGAGGCCATCGACACGGCCGAGCGGCTGATCTTCACACCGATGTCGCAGGGCGGATTGCAGATCGAGCTGCACGTCAAGGGTGCCAGCGTCGAGGTTGAGGTTGGCGCCGACGGTCGCATCCTCTGCTGCGACTTCGACGTGCGGGGAGGTGGCCGGCGATGAGTGACCCCGTGACCAAACGCGAGCGGCGAGCGATGGACCTCAGCCCCGGAGGATGGGGCCAGGTCGGCGCCGCCACCATGACCCGCTACTCCAAACCGGCCCGCAGCTCGAGCCGCCGCCGCTGCCCGTGGTGCCACCGTCGGGCGACGCACGTGGGCATGGCCAACGGCGTGGCCCTGACGTCCGGGTGCGAGTGGCACGTGGCCGTCTGGGTGCGTGTCGGTTGGGTGGCCGGCGATGAGTGACCGCACCGACAGCCGAGCCATCTCCCGGGCGTCGAACGACCTGAACAACGACGTGCAGCTCATGGCGGCCCGCTTCGACCAGGCGCTCGACCTGCTGGAGCAGTGGATGCTCACGTACCTCGACGACCAGTTCTTGGTGATCAGCACCCGGTCGTTGCTGACCCGTGGTGGGCGGGAGGTGGCCGATGGCCAGCCCTGAGCCGAGCCGCACAGCGATCGCCGTCAGTCTCTTCGATGGAGCCGAGAGCCCCGAGGCACTGAACGCAGAGATGGCGGAATACGTGTCGGACCTCATCGTCAAGCAACTGGGACTCACCATGCACCTCGCTCCCCAGAGCCGCGATGAGGACGGCGAGGTCTGGTGCTGCTCATGCCACAGCCGCGACGGCCTCGCACTCGTTGCGCCCGGCTGGGGCGGCGTCTACGCCTGCCGCGACTGCCACCCCCGAGCAGCGAGGCCCACACGATGACCTGCACGGCCGCGGACTGCACCCGACCCCCGCGCACCCATGGGCTGTGCGCGGCGCACCGCTGGCGGCAACGGACATGGGGTGACGCGATGGCCGAACGCCCCCTGCGGCCAGGTAACCCGCCCGGCCTCGACCCCACGCCAGCGCTCGCCCATGTCAGAGACGAGTCGTCAGCGACGATCGCCCGCATCTTCGCAGTCAGCTCAACGACAGTCCGATGCTGGCGCACGGGCCGACGACTCGTCTCCCGGAGCCTCGCCGATCGCATGGCCATCACGCTCGGGCTCCACCCGTCGAACCTGTGGCCAGAGGAGTGGTGATGACCACCTCGGTCCGCCGCTGTGTGCTCTACGCCCGGCTCAGCGTCACCAAGGAAGAGTCCGTCTCGATCGACCGTCAGCTCGACGCCTGCCGACGCTACGCCGAGAGCCGCGGTTGGGAGATCATCGGCAAGTTCGTCGACGATGGCGTGTCCGCGACCGCCAACCGGCCGGAGGACCGCCGCGGCTGGGCGGCCCTCCTCGCCACGAGCGGGTTCGACGCCGTGGTCATCTGGAAGGTGGATCGGCTCGCTCGGCGGGTGCTCGATTTCCTGCACGTCGACGAGGTGTTGCAGGCCCGGGGTGCTGGGCTGGTCGCGGTCGAGGACCCGATCGACATGACAACCCCGATGGGCCGGGCCTTCGCAACGATCCTCGCCGTGTTCGGGGAGATGGAAGCCGCGGCGATCTCGGCCCGCATCCGTGCGGCCCGGGCGCACCTGCTCAAAGAGGGCCGCTGGGTGGGCGGCGGGATCCCCTACGGCTACCAGTCGGCCCCCAACCCCGACGGCCCCGGCCACATCCTGGTCAAAGACCCGAAGCGCGCGCCGTGGCTCACGGAAGCGGTTGGGATGGCCATGGCCGGTTCCACGGTCAACGGGATCACCCGCTGGCTAGACGCCCAAGGGGCGCCGCTTCCTGCGGGCCCGAACGCGCGGCGGAGGTCAGGCAGCGTGACCTGGAACCGACAGACCGTCGACGGGCTCCTGCGCAACCCGATCCTCGCTGGCATGACACCCCGCAACCCTGGGCGGAAGCGAAGCGCCAAACGAGCTGACCCATCAGCGGTCGTTCGCGACGAGGCCGGCAACCCGGTGATCGACGAGTCGCTGGCGATCCTCACCAGTGACGAGTTCGCTGCGTTGCAGCACATCCTCGATTCCCGTGCCACTCCTCAGGCCCGGAAGCGAAGCGAAAGGGAGAAGACGAGCCCGTTGCTCTCTCGCGTCGCCCGCTGTGACGACTGCGCCGTGTACATGTGTCGTGGGACGAACCAGAAGCGCCCTGTCCTCTACTGCCCTCGCTGCAGACAGACCATCGGTCGCGAACGCCTCGACGCGTACCTGATCCGGCGGCTCCTGCGCGAGCGCGGAGGCCAACCACTAGGGGCGACCACGGTCCGCGACCACTGGCGTGTCGCCGGCACCGACGACCTCGCTCGCCGAGAGGTGCTCGTCAGTCAGATCGCCAGCCTCCGCATCCGCCGCGGTTTGGTCGGCCGGGCCTTCGACAAGACCCGGGTCCTGCTCACCTGGGCCCCGTTCTCATCAGCCGAGGAGGCAGCGTGAGCGCCACCCAGCCGGTACCCGGCCCCACCTCCCGGTGCCAGCGACATCGAGCACGAACCGATGACCGACGCCGAGCAGACCGCCATCTACGGGACGGTCATCACCGAGGGAGAGCCCGATGCCTGCTGACCCGCTCGTCGCCTACTGCGTGATCACCCTCGTCGGCCTGCTGCTCACCGCCGCGATCGCCTACGACCGGCCCGCCCGCCCCACACCCCGCATCGTCGGCCGACCACGGACCACCTGGTCAGGCAGGTCGAGCAGCATCGACACGACACCCCGGCCCGCGTGGCTCGACCGCCCCGACGACACCGTGACCTGGACCTACCGGGCAGGACAGGGAGACCCGCGACGAATGCGACGCCTCCGCACATACAACGCGTTCGCCGGGACCACCTTCGGTGACCCCCCGCCGGCCGTGTTCGCCCGCCAAGCCCGACCGACCCTCACCGGCTCGGTCGCCGCAGCGTGGGACCAGTGGCACCACCGCACCACCTGGCACGCCACCACCCCCGTCGTCCTACCCCCCGTCGACCCCGACCCCATCGAGGTGGCCGCGTGACCAAGCACCTCAACGACCGCGACCGGTCACGCCACTGCGACGTGTGCGTCTGCGACACCCCCCGCTTCACCGGGCCCTGCAACTGCGACCAGAAACGCCACGCCCCCGGCGAATGCCGCGCCTGCCACCGCCCCTACGGGCCCACCTTCACCCACATCCGTGACGCCTGGCGGGCCCGGCTCCTCCAGGAGGTGTCGTGATGCCCCAGCGAATCCAGCTCCGTCGCACCAAGGGATGGCGCAAGCCCAAGGACTCCATCATCGTCGCCCGCCCAAGTCGATGGGGCAACTGGTACGTCGTCGGCACCGCCAGCGAGTACCGCCACGGCAAATACGGCCTCGGCGATGACCTCATGGTCTGGACCGTCGACAAGTGGGGCCACCGCGACGGCAACCGCTGGGCCGGGTTCACCGACCGGCTGGAGGCCGTGACCTTCGCCGTCGACCTGTACCGCCGGTCCCTGGAGGCGACCTACGTGGACGTCGACGGGCCGCTCAACCGGGAGTTCTACCTCGGCGAGTTGACCGGGCACGACCTCGCCTGCTGGTGCCCGCTCGACCAGCCTTGCCACGCCGACGTCCTCCTCGACCTCGCCAACCGGGAGGCGCAGTGAACGACGTCGACACGGTCCTCGACGCCCTCCGCACCCACGCCAACGGAGGCACCCCCACACCCCGCCTCGTCGCCGCGTGGGCCGCCGACCTCATCGACCACTACCGCACCGCCACACCCGACGACCAGATCTGCGGGTGCGGTGACGGGCTCTCCGCCCGCCAGAACGCCCGCTGCGCCAACTGCCAACTCACCGACCGGACGAACCTCGAGGTCCACTACGAGGCCATGCGCTCGGTCGCCCGCCGCTACCGGGGCGGGTGGTCGATCGTCGAGGGGGAGTGGTGGCTCGCGTTCGACGTCGACCCCGAACCCATCACCCCCGCTGAGCGTCGCGCTCTCGACGACCTGGGGCCGGCATGACCATCGGCTCCAGCACCCAGCAGTACGGCTCCAGCGTCCTACGCACCCAGGGACGCGGCCACGACGGCATCGAGCCACGTGCCCTCGCTCTGCGGTTCATGGCCCACGACGGACACCTCGGTGCCTCCGACCACGACGACGTCCTCTCCGACGCCATGTACGGCATCGCCCGGGCCATCGCGACCTGGGAGCCCCGGGAGGACGGCGTAGCGCTGACCACCTGGTGCTGGTGGACCATGCGCTCGACCGTCAGCCATGGCCGACGCCACCGCTCCCGCTTCACCCGGGAGGACCCGATCGACTGGGCACTCGCTCCGGGCGAGTGGCACCCGGAACTGATCGACCCCGGTTACAAGCGGGTCGAGGACCGGGTCACCCTCCAGCGTTGGGCCGACATGGCACACCTGACCGACGCCCAGGCCGACGTGCTCGGGTGGCTTGCTGTATACGGCGGCCAGCATGGCACCGCTCCCGGCGGGCACAGCGTCCCCAACCCCACCCGAGGCCGCGGGTCTCTCGGGGTGTCGGCTATCGCCCGGCTGCGGCGCGTTGCCGTCACCGGGAAGCCGTTCGTCCGTTGGGGCTCCACCGCGGAGACCGCCGGGGTGCCTCGCCCCGATGATCGTCCCGAGGCCGTCCGCAGGGTCGTGGACCCATGAGCGTCGCCGCGGGACTCATCGACTGGGCCGAGCAGGGCCCGCAGGCCGACCTGTTGCGCATGGCCCTCATCCTGGCCGTCCCGTTGTGGATCGACCGGCACATCGACACGGGCTACGACGACGAGACCCTGATCGCCCACGCCCAGTTCATATGGAACGTCAAGGCCGCTCGTCAGCACGAAGCCCTCCTCTACAAGGTCAAGGCGCACAAGAGCGGCGGGGAGCGGATCCCGGGTACCGCCGAGGTCTTCAACTGGTTCGCTGAGGCCGTCGCCTGCTGCGCCATCGTCACCGCTGGCGGCATCGACGTCCTCGGCCTCCACTTCTGCCCCGGCGACTGCGAACGCTGCACCAGGGGGCCGGCATGACCCAGCTCTCCCTCGCCCTCCCGCTCCCCGACGCCCACACGCTCCCCAAAGGCCACCGATGAGCACCGCCACCTACCTCGTCGGCGACGTCCGGGAGCGGATGGCGCGGCTACCTGATCGGTCGGTCGACCTCGTCGTCACCTCGCCGCCGTTCCTCGCGCTTCGCTCCTACCTGCCTGTCGACCACCCCGACAAGGCCAAGGAGATCGGCTCCGAACCCACCCCCGCCGAGTTCCTTCAGACCCTCCTCGAGCTGACCGCCGAGTGGGGACGGCTCCTCGCCCCGCACGGGTCGATCGCTGTCGAGCTGGGCGACACGTACGCCGGGAGCGGGGGAGCGGGCGGGGACTACAACCCCGACGGGCTCAGGGACGGCCAACCGTCGTTCGGTGGCTCAGCGAAGGCGCGGCGCACCAGCGGCGACTACCCGATCAGGGACGACATGCCCCGCCCCAGCCGGCATCAGCGCGATCAGTCGGGGTGGCCAATGGAGAAGTCGCTGTGCGGGATACCCACCCTCTACGCCTGGTCGCTCGCCTACGGCCGCAACCTCCTCACCGGCGAACCCTCACCGGCGGGGATGTGGCGCATCCGCAACGTCGTCGCCTGGGTCCGCCCCAACCCACCCGTGGGTGCGCTGGCCGACAAGTACCGGCCCGCCACCAGCTACATCACGATCGCCACTCGGGCCCGTGACCGCTGGTTCGACCTCGACGCCGTCCGCCAGCCCCTCGCAGCGAAGACACTCACCGTCGCCGACGGCACCCCGCCGAGCGCCAAGAACAACGGCTCACCGTCCGGCCACCACCGACAGGACCGGCTCAACAATCTCTCAGGCGCCCCGCCGCTCGACTGGTGGGAGATCACCCCCGGCGGCTACTCCGGCGCCCACTACGCCGTCTTCCCGGCCGAGCTACCGAAGCGGCTCATCGACTCCATGTGCCCCCGCAAGGTCTGCACCACCTGCGGGCAGCCCTCGAGGCGCATTGTGAAGGCCGAGACGGAGCAGCAGGGCCGGTGGACCGCAGCGCGTGTGCGCCCCGAGCCCTACACGGCCGGTAACGGCTCGGCCACCGGCCAGCCGTCGTACCGCACGACTCACACAACCCTCGGCTGGACCGACTGCGGCCACAACACCTGGCGCCCCGGGCTCGTGCTCGACCCCTTCGCCGGCAGCGGCACCACCCTGGCTGTCGCCTCCGGGATGGGCCGCGACTCCATCGGCATCGACCTCGACAGCAGGAACGCCGACCTCGCCCGCAACCGGGTCGGCATGTTCCTCGCCGTCGACGACCCAACGGTGGTCGTGTCGTGAGCCACTACCGGCCCGAGACCATCACCAACCACCACGGGACGGCGACGTGAGGTTCGTCCCCACCGACGCCCGGCACCCGCTCGACGACAAGGAGATGTTCTAGTGACCTCGGGTCGGCTGGCTGCCCGCAAGACCATCTACAAGGGCATCGAGATGCGTTCCCGCCTCGAAGCCGGCTACGCGATGTGGCTCGACCAGCGGCGCTGGGACTGGTCCTACGAGCCCCGTGCCCTCGCCAACGAGGACGGCCTTTACCTGCCCGACTTCCTCATCGAAGGCGTCCGCGACCTGACCTCCGGCCGCACCGGCACCGCGTACGTGGACGTCAAGCCGCACTACGAGACCGACACGACC
>Ga0075430_100000100_pt1 | contig 51326 bp, 45 predicted proteins | sample RhiMetdeltSRZDD4_FD_75294 | JGI IMG/M metagenome (GOLD analysis project Ga0075430, IMG submission 75294) | Populus rhizosphere microbial communities from Tennessee, USA - Rhizosphere MetaG P. deltoides SRZDD4 | ecosystem: Host-associated > Plants > Roots > Rhizosphere > Soil | place: USA... | reverse complement strand
CTCGCGCTTCACGCTGCTGCCGCCCGAGAACGCGTCCGGCAACTTCGTGAAGGTCGTGCAGCGGATCCCGGTGAAGCTCGTGCTCGAGCCGGGCCAGAACGGGCACGCGCTGCTCGTGCCAGGCATGTCGGTCGTTCCCGTCATCGAGCTGCGATGAGCCCGGGGGTCCACCGCGCCGTCGTCGCCATCGTGACGATGATGGCGACCTTCCTGGTGATCCTCGACGTCACGATCGCCAACGTCGCCCTCGACCACATGCGCGGCACGCTCTCGGCCGGCGTGGACGAGATCACCTGGGTGTTGACCTCCTTCCTGGTCGCCAACGCCATCAGCCTGCCCATCACCGGCTGGCTCATCGACCTGCTGGGGCGCACACGCCTGTTCATCCTCGCGACGGTGGCGTTCACGCTGACCTCGGCGCTGGCCGGCGCCGCGCCCAGCCTCGCGGTGATGGTGGCCGCGCGCTTCCTGCAGGGGCTGGCCGGGGGGCCGCTGGTGCCGCTGTCGCAGGCCACCATGATGGAGACGTTCCCGGCCCGCCAGCGTGGGATGGCCATGGCCATCTGGGGCATCGGCATCATGTTCGCGCCGATCATCGGCCCCACGCTGGGTGGCTGGATCACCGACAACTGGAGCTGGCGCTGGGTGTTCTACATCAACGTGCCGGTCGGCGCCGCCGCGGTCGTGCTGGCGTGGCTGTTCATGCCGGAGTCGACCGCGGAGCGGCCGGCGGTGCGGCGGATCGACGTGCCCGGTCTCGTCCTGCTCGTGGTCGGCGTCGCCGCCCTGCAGTTCGTGCTGGACCGCGGCGAGCGTGAGGACTGGTTCGCCTCCGCGCTCATCGCGTGGCTCAGCGTCGTGGCGGTGGTCGCCCTGGTGGCGCTCGTCGTGTGGGAGCTGCGCGCGGAGGAGCCGGTCGTCGACCTGCGCGTGCTCCGCCACCCGACCTTCGCGGTGGCGACGGCGGCGATGTTCGTCATCAGCATCGCCTTCTACGGGATCATGGTGCTCTCGCCGCTCTTCACGCAGATCCTCATGGGCTACACGGCGATGCTGGCGGGGCTCGTCCTGGCCCCGGGCGGCGTGGCCACGCTGGTCACAATGCCGATCGCCGGCGCGCTCCTGAACCGGGTCGACCCCCGCTGGATCATCGTGATCGGCTGCGCCGTCAACGCCTACGCCATGTACCTGATGGCCACCCTCACCCTGGAGGCGAGCTACTGGCACATCATGCTGCCGCGCTTCATCCAGGGGCTCGGCATCGGCTTCACGTTCGTGCCGATGTCCACGGTGGCCCTGAGCGCGGTGCCGATGCGCGAGATGGGCCACGCCTCGGGGCTCTTCAACTTCATCCGGACGATCGGGGGCGGCATCGGGATCGCCACGGTCGCGACCTTGCTGCAGCGCGGTGCGCAGTCCCACCAGGCCCGGCTCGTGACCCACGTGAGCCCCTACGACCCGGACGTCTGGGACCGCCACCAGACGCTGGCCGCGACCTTCGTCGCGCGGGGCGCCGACCCCGCGACGGCCGAGCAGCAGGCGTGGGCCCACCTCTACGAGATGGTGCAGCGGCAGGCGCTCGCGCTGTCGTTCATCGACAACTTCTGGCTGCTGGTGGCGATCTTCATCGCCGTCATCCCGTTCGTGCTGTTCCTCGGCCGCCGCCCGCGCCTGGCCGAGCCGCCCGCCGACGTCGAGCGCCCCGTGGTCGTGGAGAGCTGAGGCGTGACGGACGGGCTTCCCCTCGCGGCCCGGACCGTCTAGGATCGTCGGCGTGTCCGGACCGCTGACCGGTGTTCGGGTCGTCGACTGCACGACCGTCGTTCTGGGACCGTGGGCCGCCCAGCAGCTCGGCGACCTCGGCGCCGATGTCGTCAAGATCGAGCCGCCCGAGGGCGACACGACCCGCCAGCTCGGCCCCATGCGCAACCCGGACATGGGCGCCTTCTACCTCGCGGTCAACCGCAACAAGCGCTCGATCGTCCTCGACCTGAAGCAGGAATCGGCCCGCGGGGTCCTGCGTCGGCTCGCCGCGGACGCCGACGTGCTCCTGCACAACTACCGCCCGCAGGCCGCGCAGCGCCTGGGCATGTCCTACGAGACGTTCCGCGCCATCAACCCGGGCATCGTCTACGTCGGGACCTACGGCTTCCGCGCTGCCGGGCCCTACGGCAACAAGCCGGCCTACGACGACATCATCCAGGCCGCCTCCGGCCTGACGTCGTTGCAGGCCTCACTGATCGGCGAGCCCAAGTACGTGCCGACGATCGTCGCCGACAAGACGAGCTCGATGACCGTGCTGGTGGCGGTGCTGGCGGCGCTCTACCACAAGGCGCGCACCGGCGAGGGGCAGGAGGTCGAGGTGCCGATGCTCGAGAGCATGGCCGCGTGGGTCATGGTCGAGCACCTCTACGGCGAGACGTTCGTGCCGCCCGTCGAGAGCGTCGGCTACAAGCGCGTGCTCAACCGCTATCGGCGTCCGTTCAAGACCAAGGACGGGTACCTGGCGATTCTGCCGTACACCGACCAGAACTGGCGCGACTTCTTCGTCATCGCCGGCCGCCAGGACCTGCTCGACGACCCGCGCTTCAAGACGCTAGGGACGCGCCTGAGGCACATCGAGATCCTCTACGAGGAGCTCGGCAAGATCGCGACGACGCGCACCAACGCGGAGTGGCTCACCGAGCTGGACCGTCGCAACATCCCCGGCATGATCGTCAACTCGCTGGAGTCGTTGCTGCGCGACCCGCACCTGGAGGCGACCGGGTTCTGGCAGGTGATGGAGCATCCGACCGAAGGCACGCTACGCCTGCCCGGGATCCCGGCCACGTATGGCAAGACGCCGGCGTCGATCCGCCGGCTGCCCCCGCGGCTCGGCGAGCACAGCGTCGAGATCCTGCGCGAGGCTGGTCTGGACGCGGCCGAGATCGACGCGCTGTTGGCCTCGGGCGCCACGCGCACCGGACGCTGAAGGACGCTCAGCCCAGGCAGCGGCACACGGCGTCGGCCAGGGCCGCGGCCGCACCGGGCGCCAGGTCGAAGAACAGCCCAGGCTCGTTCACCTCGAGCTCCATGACGAGGAAGCCCTCACGCGTCTCGATCCCATCCACACGGGCGTAGAGAGGCGGGAGCGGGAGCGCCGACAGCGCGAGACGGGCAGCGGCGAGCACCGCCGGAGGGGCGGGCCGCGCCTCCGCGGACCCCCCGTGGTAGGTCTGGACCCGGAACTCGCCGGGACCGGGCCTCTTGAGCACCGTGTGGGTCACCGCGCCGTCGACGAACACCACCGACCACTCGCCGCGCGTGCGGATCTCCTCGACGAACGGCTGGACGAGCACGGGCCGCCGGATCGCGCCGGTCGCGAGCGCCTCCACGACGCGGTCGGCGTCGCCGTCCCGCACGAGCGTCGTGTCGTGGGCCGAGGCGGAGACGAGCGGCTTGACGACCGCGTTCGTCCACCGCCGCTCGGCGAGAACCTCACGCAGACGCGCGGCGGCGTCGCCGTCGAGCACGACGCTGGGCACGGTCGGCACCCCGGCCTCGGCCAGCTCGAGCAGGTAGGACTTGCTCAGGTTCCAGCGGACGAGCGCCGGCGGGTTCCAGACGCGCACGCCCGCGCGGTCGAGGCCATCGAGCCAGCCCGCGAACGCCTCGATCGCGTGGTGGTAGTCCCAGTTCGACCGCAGCAGCACGAGGTCGAACCCGTCGAAGTCCTGGGCCGGTCCGTTCCAGGCTCGCGCCTCGACGGCCACGCCGCGCCCGGCGAGGGCATCGCGCACCAGCGCGTCACTGGCAGAGATCTCCGGCCACGTCGTACACGTGACGAAACAGACGCGGGCCACCGTGGTCGTCAGCGAGGGCGGGCTTCGGCGATGTCGCGGGCGTGGCCGAGGACGTGGGCGACGGCGACTGCGTAGAAGACGGTTGCCAGCGGCCCGACCACGCCGCCGGCGGAGCGGATGCGACGGGAGAAGAGCGACTCGTCCGCGGCCTCGACGGCCCGGATGGTCGCGGCCCGGTTCTCCTCGAACTCGGCGAGCAGCTCGGCGACGGAGTGGTGCGCGCGCTTGGCGACCTGGCGCTCGTTGTAGGCGTCGTTGCCGCCGCGCATCGACCGGGTCGGCGGCTGGGCAGGGTCGGGCTCTCCCTGGCCGGCGTCGCGGGCGATGTCGAGGAGCCGCGGATACGTCCACTCGATCGACGCCACGTGCGCGAGGATCTGCCGGCCGTTCCAGCCGGCCTCGTAGCGTCCTTCCTCCATGCGGTCGGGCGGGATCGCGCGGACGATCTGGAGCACCTCGTCCCGGCTGGCCCGCAGCGCCTCGAGCAGCTCGGACTTCGTCAGCACGTGCCCGACGCTCATCGCGCGCTCGCCGGCGCGAGGCGCCGGATGACGTCGAGATATCCGCTCGCCGATTCCATGGCGGCGCCGTGGCCCTTGGCGAGGAGCAGCGCGTGGGCGTCGCGCAGCCGCCAGCACGGCACGAAGACGAGCACGTGGTGCTCCAGGTGGTGGTTCACCCAGTAGGGCGCCAGCAGCGCGCGCGCGAGGATGCCGGCGGCGGTCGTGCGCGCGTTGCGCAGCGGATCGTCGTCGTCCGGCACCATCGCGTGCTCGGCCAGATCCCGCAGACGGCTGGCGAGCTGATACCAGGTCGCCAGCGGTAGGAGCCAGAGCAAAAGGTACAGATGCCACTGCCCGGCGATGGTCAGCAGCCCCAGGAGGACGGCATTGGCGGCGAGAGGGCGAGCGAGCCGACGGGCGCTCGCCGCGCGACACCCGCGCCACAGCCGAGCCAGGGCCGTCCATCCAGACAGGTCGCGTGCGACGGCGTACCAGAACGAACGGCGAGGCATCGGCGCTGCCGCGGTCAGGGAGAGGTCAGGGTCGTCCGGCTGTCGGGTGTGACGGTGGTGCAGGTGATGGCGGCGCCGATAGCTCGGCAGGTCACTCCAGATCGGGGCGGCACAGAGCCAGGTGCCGACCCGGTTATTCCCCGACTGGCCATGGAAGAGCAGCCAGTGCGAGGCCTCGTGCATGAGCACCGCGAGGCCGAGCTGACGGCCGCCGATCACGGCGATGGCGATGAGCAGCGTGGGCATCGACGGCCAGACGACGTAGACGAGGGCGGCGCCGGCGATGACGCCCCAGGCGTGCGCGACCATGGTCGCGCCCCTCCACGTCGACTTCGCGCGCAGGTCCCTCAGCTCGGGTAGTGTGAGCAGGTCACCGGCCGTCACGAGGCCCATGATAGCAGCAGTTCCTTTCTTCAATTTTCATCGCCGGTCGTCGCGTCCGGAAGGTTCGACCAGCGGAAGTGCTCAATGGCGCGGGCTCGGCGTCGCGCCGGACTCGTCTGCATGGTCCCCCGGTTGCAGCCCTACGCCGAGCCTCCAAGGGGCAGCGAACCACGCCGGAACTGACCGACCCTTCAGGAGACCTTCCGTTGAACACGAACCATCGTTTCCAGGAGTTCGACCAGCATGGTCGGATGACGTGGGGTCACGACGAGGGGGGATGGCTCGCGCATCCCCATGAGATCGTGGAGACCCTCTCGCGTCACGGGTACCAGGAGTACAAGCGCGAGGTCGCGCGAAGCCGCCGCGACCGTGAGCCGAGCGGCGGCGTGTGGCAAGGACTCAACATCGAGACCGGGTCGGTGGCATCGGTTATCTGGGTCAGACGCGGCATCGCGCATGACGCCACCGTGTTCATCGACATCGACGGAGAGCCCCTTGTCGGAGACTGAGCCCGACGGCCTCCTCGGCCCGTGGGCCGCATCCGACCCGTGGTGGGACGATCTCGACGGCGCCGCACTGGCGTGCCTGCAGGCGAAGGGCGCGATGGCGCCGCACGAGGTCGGTCAGCACCTGGGACTTTCGGAGTCAGCGGCCGCGTCGCTGCTCTGCCTTCTCGCGCTGGAGGGCCGGGTGCGGATCTGTCTCGTAGAGCCCACGACGCACCGAGCGGTGGAGACGCGCGCGGCCTGACGGCGCCTGGACGGCACTTCGGTTGCAGTCACGGCCGCGCGACGTCGCCGCCGATGCGTCTCTCCAGTATGTCCTCGGAGGTTGAGGTATCCCCATGACGCCACGGTCCACCGCCGCTCTCGAAGCGCCGAAGCGTGACTCCCGGTCGAAGCGTGACACTGTTCTCGTGGACCTGGCCCTTCAGGGCGGGGGATCACACGGCGCCTACACCTGGGGCGTGCTGGATCGTCTGCTCGAGCAACCCTGGCTGAAGATCGAGGGGATCTCCGGCACCTCGGCCGGCGCGATGAACGCCACCGTGCTGGTCGCTGCCCACGCCGAGGGAGGGCCGGAGGCCGCGCGCGTGGCCCTCGAAGACTTCTGGCGCCGGGTGGCCCGCGCGGGTGAGCTCAGTCCACTGCGGCGAGGACCGGTCGACGTCATGCTGGGTCGCTGGACCCTGGACAGCAATCCTCTCTACCTGGCCCTCGACCTCGTCTCGCGGATGTTCTCGCCCTACGACCTGAATCCGGGCGGCCTGAACCCGTTGCGGGAGCTCCTCGCGCAGAGCGTGGACTTCGACCGGCTCGCCACCGCGCCCATCAAGCTGTTCGTCACCGCGACCAACGTCCGCACGGGGCGGTTGCGGATCTTTCGCAACAAGGACGTCACGCCGGACGCGCTGCTCGCCTCGGCGTGCCTGCCGTCCATGTTCCAGGCGATCGAGCTCAACGGTGAGGCCTACTGGGACGGCGGCTACGCCGGCAATCCCCCGATCATGCCGCTCGTGCGCGAGACCGACTCGCAGGACACGATCCTGATTCCGATCAATCCCATCGAGCGCCCGGGCACCCCCCGCACCGCGCGCGAGATCATCAACCGGGTCAACGAGGTGTCCTTCAACGCAAGCCTGCTGAAGGAGGTGCGGATGATCGCGCTCCTACGGCGGGTGGCCAACCCCGGCGACCCGGAGGGGGCGCGGTGGGCGGCGATGCGCATCCACATGATCGCCAGCCCGATCATGAGCCAGCTCGGGGTCTCCTCCAAGCTCAACGCCGAGTGGGAGTTCTTCTGTTTCCTGCGCGACGAAGGACGCCGGCGAGCCGAAGAGTTTCTGGCCACGCGCGCGGACGACCTCGGCCGCCGCTCGACCCTCGACATCGAGCAACTGCTCAGCGACTGAGCGGGGCGCGCTGGGCGCTCTCCCTTCGCCCGAGGCCGACGGGGCGGATGAGCCCCGTCGGTCCATGTCTGTATCGATCCCGTCCATCAGCGAACCGCGATGACAACGTGACCGCTGCGAGAGCTGGAAGCAACCGCGACGAATCCGGCACAAAGCGCCAGCGGAAAGGAACACGAGATGATCGTCACGAAGGGCTTCGTAGTGAGCCGGGCGGGTCGCGTGGTCGTGCCGTCCAACTTCTTCCCGAGCCTGGACATGCGCTCGTTCGAGACGCTCGAGCAGGCCCAGGCGGCCATCAATCGGGATTTCGACGCCAAGGCACCCTCCGAGGAGACGCTGCTCAGCCGGATCGACGCTGCCGAGTACCGCGGGCGGTACGAATTGCTGCGCGACGTGGCCGCTAACCTTGCCTGGGCCAACCGGTACGCCTTCACGATGTACGAGCGGCGGCCCACCCGATGGCGTGACGTTCCCCGACGGCGTGACGACGTGTTCGTCTCGGTGCTGCCCCAGGAGCCCCGCCTGAAGGCAAGCCAGGCGATCGAGCGCGCCTACCAGTCTCTGCCGCCGAGTTGGGACGAGGGCGCCGAGCACGTCATCTTCGGGATCCTGCTCGACATCTTTCGCAGCACGTGGGGGACGGGGACGGACGTGGAGGCCGTCAATCCCACGGTCGCGGAGGCGCTCGTCGACGATCGCCTGATTCATCGCGTCGCGTACGATCCGGACTGGCCCGTCTACAGCCGGGAGGACATCATCGAGTACACGCACCCGACCCCTCCCCTGGAAGCGCTCATGCGGCAAGCGATGGTGCTGCACAACGCGTATCCGTGGGAGCGCGAGCATGCTCGGCCGTGGCCGGTGACCCGGCTCGACGACGATGACGTCATCGTCGTGCTGCACCCGCGCAGCGAGGACGTCCTGCAGTTCCTCCACCGCGTTCGCCGCCCGCGGCGGCGCATCCGCGCCACCGCCCACGGCGCCGGGGCGCCCGCACTCGGGGGCCCGTGCGGGCCGGTGGACGTGCAGCGCAGCTTCGCGGTCATGCCGCGTGTGGAGGCGATCGCGGCGCGGCGCGGCGAGATCGTGGTGACCAACGACGACGTCGTCCGAAACTCCGCCTACTGCTGGAGCCCCATGACGGCCGCCGAGATCGAGGAAAAGACCGGAATCGTGGAGCGTCGCTATACGGAGCTCGATCTCGACGACCTGGCGCTCGTGACCGCGGAGGCGGCGCTCGAAAAGGCCGGGCGGCGGCCACAGGAGATCTCGGCGGTGCTGGTCTGCTCGTGCACGAGCGCGCGCACGATGCCGTCGGTGGCCACCCGACTCTCGGCACGCCTCGGGATGCTCCAGACGGCGGCCTCGTACGACCTGGTGGCGGCGTGCGCGGGCCTGCCGTACGCGCTGGCCGGAGCGGTGCGGATGCTGCAAGAGACGCGACGGCCCATCCTCGTCGTCGGCGCCGAGAAGTTCTCGGACAAGATCGGGACGGTCCGGACGTCCCGCATGCTGTTTGGAGACGGGGCGGCCGCTGTCGTCGTCGGACCGGCTGGGCCCGGGGAACCGCCCGACATCGAGGTCTTTCAGACGTACGCGAGCGGCCCCATGCCCGAGGTGGAGTCGATCATCTGGCCGAACCCCGAGTTCGGCCACGGGGTGACCGTGTACGGCCCCGAGGTACGCGGCCTCGTCCGGCGCTACCTGACCCAGATGGTACGCGAGCTGAAGGCTCTGCCGGGTCCCGGCGGCGGTGCCGGCGCCTTGTTCGACGCGATCGATCTCGTGGTGCCGCACCAGGCCAACCGAGCCATGGTGACCGCGCTGGCCCAAGAGGCGGGGATCGCGCTCGGGCGGCTCTACTTCAATATCCAGCGCGTCGGCAACACGTCGGCGGCCAGCATCGGGCTTGCCCTCGAGGACGCGGTTCGCGACGGAGTCATCGATCGCCCGCTCCGGGTCTTCACGCCCGCCTTCGGCGCCGGCGCCGTGGGCGGCTACACGGTGATGCGTATCGACCCGAGCGTCGTGCGACAGGGCACGCCGTGGGAGGACGTCGTTGGCGACGGGAGCGCCGTAGAACGCGTGGCCGCCTGACCCCGTCTACGTGGCCCTGAACCTCGTCACGTGGCGCTCAGGGCGCCAGGTGGCCACTGAGGGCCTTGCGAACGGCCGCAGCGAGCACCGGGGGGCAGCGGCTGTCCTTGTCGATCCGGGGCCAGATCGACTTGGTGGCAAACAGCAACACGAAATTGAGGTGCACGATGTCATACGACATCCCTTTTCCCGGTCCATACATGCCCGACTCCGTGCGGACCACGCTGATGATTCCATCGGTATCGACAGACCCGCCGAACTTCTGGCGGCGGAAGGCTTGCCACGCGTTGATCGCCGCCAACGTGGCATCGTCCGATCGCGAGGTGACCGTCACCTTGGACCACGTCGGCAGAAGCGCAGGGTCCAGCGCATGTTGGCCCCGTGTGCCGACGACGAAGATGAACTGTACGAGCGCGACATCCTCGGGGGCCGCGTTGGGGTATCCCCGTCCGACTGGCGTCGTCACATTGAAATAGAACGGCATGCCCTGAAAGTCCCTTGCAATCGCAAACTGGACCATGACGTTCTCCCTTCCTCTCAACCGCCACACCGGCCGCGAGCCTTCCGACGGGGTGGATCTCGGCCCGGCCTGCGGATCATGCGTCGGGGCGGGCGGGCGGTCAAGCCAAGTGCCGGCGACCCATGGCGTCAGAACATCGTGACTGCATCCACCACACCGTCGGAGTCACGATCGACTTCGAGCTCCCCCTGTTCTGAGGCCGGGGGCGCGTCGACGAACGTCTGCTCGCCGACGGCGGTGATCGGTGGGTTCCTGGCGCTGATCCTCGGGCCGGAAGGCGTCGGCCGGCTCACCGGCGGGAGCGGCGTCTTCTCGACCCCGACCGTCACGGTCTGGAAGGCCCTGCCCGGGCTGCTGATCAACGTCAGGTGTGCTGCGCTCACCGCGGCGGCCGTCTTCCTGGGGGTCTCGATCGCCGTCGGCATCGCGCTGCTGGAGGTCTTCCGCCTGGCGTTCGGCCTGGGGGGCTCCGCCTTCTTCGAGAAGTTCCCGCTCTTTCCCTTCACGATCGTCGGCGGCGTCCTCGTCCAGCTCTGCGCGGTGCGGTTCGGGTTCGACCATGTCATCAATCGCCGGGCGGTCGAAGGCCTCGGCGGACTCGCGATCGACGGGATCGTCCTCTGCGCCATCGGCACCCTGTCGCTCAGCGCGCTCGGCAGCCATCTCGGTCCCCTGATCGTCCTGGCCGTCGCGTCCCTCGCCTGGAGCGTGTTCGTGACGATGGTGATCGGCCGGCGCGTCTTCCCGCAGAACTGGTTCGAGCACTCGATGGCCGAGTTCGGAGAGTCCCAGGGGAATGTGGCGACCGGGTTCGTGATGGTCGACATGGTCGATCCGGCGCGCCACACCGACGTCGTCAATGGCTACAGCTATCGGCAGCTGATCACGCGCCCGGTCCTCGGCGGCGGCTTCCTCACCGCCCTGTCCGTCCCCCTCATCGCGTCGTGGGGGCTCCCGGCCTTCACGATCGTGAGCGCCACGATCGCCGTGGCGCTCACGATCTGGGGCATGGGCCGGCGACGGAAGGCCGCCGCCGGCCTCGAGCGTGTCGTGCCCCTCACGCGGCCTTGAGCCGTGCGCGGCCGAAGGCGTCCATCTTCCCCCAGATGCCCGCGATGTCGAGCAGCTCGATACGGTCGATGGGCTCGGGGACCGCTGGGTCGATGATGAGGTGGTATCCATCCGAGTCGAGCCCGAGCATGGCCCGGATGAACAGCAGCGGTGCGCCGCTCGCCCAGGCCTGCGGGCTGCAGGCGGTGGGGTACTCGACCGGGAACCGGGTGGCCTCGCGCGAATAGCCGCCGAACGCCTCCGGGAGCCGGTGGTTGAAGAGCGCGGCCGCCTCGAACATCGCCCTGGTCAGGCGCGCGGCCTCCTGACGGTACCCGTATCGCCGCAGACCCCAGGCCGCGATCGACGTGTCGTGCGGCCACACCGTGCCCACGTGGTAGCCGATGGGATTGTACGACCCCTCCTTCGTCCCCATCGTGCGGATCCCCCAGCCCGAGAACAGCTCGTCGCTCATGAGGTGACGCACGCACGCCGCGGCCTTGTCGTCGTCGGCGATGCCGCTCCAGAGCAGGTGGCCGATGTTCGACGTCAACGAGTCGACCTTGCGCTTCTTGCCGTCCAGGGCCAGGGCGAAGAACTCCCGCTCTGGGATCCAGAAGTCCTGGTTGAAGCGGCGCTTGAGGTCCGCCGCCTGCTGCTCGAGCTCGGCGGCCCAGGTGGGATCGTTCCAGACCGTCCGGGCCAGGTGCGCCGTGCGGATCTTGGCGTCGTAGGCGTAGCCCTGCAGCTCGCACGTGGCGCGCGGGAACGACGCGAGGGTCCCGTCCGCGAAGGCGATCGAGTCCCACGAGTCCTTCCAGCACTGGTTCTCGAGTCCGGTCTCGGTGTTGCGGCGCTCGTATTCGATGTAGCCGTCGCCGTCGCGGTCGCCCCACCGATCGATCCACTTGACGGCGGCGCGTGCCTGCGGCTGGAGCCGCCGCGCCAGATCGCGGTCCCCCGTCCAGCGCACGTACTCCTCGAGCAGGACCAGGAACAGTGGCGTCGCGTCGGAGGCCCCGTAGTACGGCGAGTGCGGACGGTCCTGGAAGGCGGTCATCTCGCCGAGGCGCAGCTCGTGGAGGATCCGGCCGGGCTCCTCGTCCCGGAAGTCGTCGCGCACCTGGCCTTGCAGGTAGGCCAGGGCCTGGAGCGTGGTGGCCGAGAGCTCGGGTGCGAAGGGCAGGGACTGAAAGCTCGTGATGAGGCTGTCGCGGCCGAAGATGGCCATGAACCATGGCAGCCCTGCCGCCGGCAGGGCGCCCTCGATGAACGGTGGCATCGAGAATCGCAACGCCGCCAGGTCGATCAGGCTCTGACGATAGCTGAGGGCCAGGGGCTCCCAGGAGCAGACGAGCCGCGGCGCCTGGTCGATCATGCGGTGCAGGCTGTCGGCCAGCTCCGGCCGCACTCCGTTGCCGTGACCACGTCTGGCGGTCGCGCTCGCGACGGTCAGACGGTTTCGCACCCCGACGTCGAAGCCCACCGTCCAGATCTCGTGCGGGGCCACGGTCGTCCGGAAGAGGAATCCCTTCTCCGTCACCTCGGCGGGCCGCGTACTGGAGATGCGCGTCTCGACCGTCATGCCCCCGCGGGTGTACCCGAGGACGAGGGTGCCGTCGTCGACGCGTCGGCGCAGCGTCCCCTTCTTGGCGAGCTTGTCCTTGACCTCGAAGAGGTCGGCGAAGTCGGAGTCGGCCTCGAACCGGATCTCGAGGTCGACGGGCTTCTTGTCGTGATTGATCAGGGTGAGGTCCTCGTGAAAGCCGCGCTCGATCGCGCGCCGGCGGACGACCGAGAGGTGCGAGTCCACGTAGACCGTGCCCGTGGCCAGCGCCATGAAGAACTGGACCGAGAAGTACTCCTGGGCGTCGACGGACAGCAGGGTGGGGCGCAGGCCGTTGATCGTCAGGACCCAGCGCGAGAGGAAGCGCGTGTCGTCGAGGAACAGGCCGTGGGTGTCGGTGGGCGACGCCTCGAGGTCGCCGCGCCGATCGCTGACCACGAACTCGTTGCCGTCCAGGATGCTGATCGTCTCGAGCGCCATGATCAGGACCTCCCCTCGGCGAACAGGGGCGCCGAGGCTCGCAATGCGAGCATCACGCTCAACCCGAAGCGTCGATCCCCCTCGGGGGCCGTGAACCGGCTCTGCAGTGCCGCCACGACGGGATGCAGGCGGCCCTCGACGATCTCGTCCAGCGTCTCCCGACTCTCGAAGCTCGCCGACACCCGGGCGGGACCCTCGGCCGCGTTGGTCAGAGTCGCCGTGCCGCTCTCGACGTCGATGGCATACACGGGTTTGTCATCGACCTTGAGGACGACCCGGCCGGTTTCCCCTTCGAGACCGGGCACGCGGAACGTCCGCAGCGCCCCGACGGTCTTCGCGGTTGTCTCCCTCGTTCTGCTCATGGTCTACCTCCTTGGCGCCCTCTCTGTGCGATACACCCCGGATACCGCCCTCGATAGGGCCGCTCGGCCCGCTCGTCCGTGGCCCGGGACCAAGGGGCAGGGTGGGGACCGGGAACGGTGCCGGCGCCGGATTAGGACGGCACCATCGCCGGCTGGGCACGGGCGAGTACCCGAGCCTCGTGGACTGGAAGATGGTCTGGTCGACGCCGTCGAGGATCAGCGCCGTCAGCACCGCCGGCAGTGGAAAGCGCGGGATCGCCAGCGGGACGAGCAGGCGGGCGGTCAGCACCGCCCCGAAGACGAGCAAGTCGGTGGTCGGGGAGCTCATCGGCCGCTGGCTGGGGCGTCACCGCCGTGGGTCGCGACCACCTTGCAGAGCTCAGCTCCGAAGAACAGCACCTGGCTGACGATGTTCATCCACAGCATGATCGCCAGCATGCCGCCGAGCGCCCCGTAGGTGCTGCGGCTGCCGCCGAGGAGGCCACCGAAGAGCGCCAGGAGCTCAGAGGCGACCACCCAGGCGACGGCGCACAGCAGGGCCGCGAGCCAGACGTGGCGCCAGCGCAGCCGCACCGGCGGCAGGAACCGGAACATCGAGGCGAACGTGAGGGCTGCCAGAAGCAGCGAGCTCACCGCCGCGAGCACCCACCCGGTGGTCTGGGCGAGCAGTGGGAGCGCGCCCAGCAGCCGGTCCAGCCACTGGGTCGCGGCGATGAGGCCGAGAGCCGCCAGCAGCAGCCCGCCGCCACTCAGCACCAACACGAACGCGATGACCCGCTCGAGGAGCGTCGCCCAGACCATGGCGCGCACCGACCCCGAGACCAGTGGTGGGTCGTACTTCCAGATCGCGCGAAAGCTCAGCCGCAGGTGACGAAACAGCACTGAGGCCGCGAGGAGGAGGCCGGCGAGACTGACGACGATCGCGACGGTCGACTCCTGCTTCAGCGCGTCCAGGAGTCGGGTGACCGTCGCCGCGAGCTCCCGCCCGAAGTTGGCCTCGATGCCGAGCTGCATCTGCTGCTGGGCGTCCGCGGCGGTCGCGGAGAACCGCAGCAGCAGCCCGAGCGCCGCCAGCAGCAGCAGGAGCAACGGGACCAGCGAGACGAGCGCGTAGTAGATCATGGCCACGGCGAGGTAGCGGGCGTGGTCGCGCTCGTATTCGATCCAGGCCGCCCGGAGCAGCTCGACGAAGACGCGGCCAGGATGCGGCGCCGGCTCCCAGGGCGCCGATGGCCGATGCGCCTCGAGTGGCCGACTCACAACGGGTAGCGCAGGATGGCCGCGAGGCTCCCGCCACCGGGGATGTCCCCGCGTCGCACGCCGAGCACGCGCGCGCCGGCCAGCAGGGAGCGCGCGGCGATCTCGTCGACGACGCCGTACGTCCGGGCCGAGCCGGCCTCGCCGAACTCGACGCGTCCTTCGTCGTCGACCAGCCCAGGGACGGTCTCGTCGATGTCCACGAGCAGCACCGCCACCGCCCCCCAGGCCGCGGCCCGTGCGGCGTGGGCGATGTCCGTCGTCGTCCGTCCCTGCACGGTGCGCGTCTCGAACAGGCGGTGGAGCGACTCGAGCTCGGCCCGGAAGAGGCCGTCCAGGATGCCGCGCGCCGCCTGGGCGAGGTCGGCATCGCTGCGGGCCTCCGGGTTGCCCGAGATGCCCTCGTCGACGAGATGCGGGTAGGTGTTCACCGCGCGGTAGATCGAGTCGAGCGGCGCCGTCGCGGCGAGGATCAGGGGCGTCTCACGCCCGCCCAGCAGATCACGCAGTGCGTGGTCGACCTGGCGCGCGTACTGGCGTAGTCGGACCTTCTGGCCCTCCGAACCCTGGATGCGGCGGCTGGGCGACCGATCGAGGATCGAGGCCTTGCCGACGGCGCTCGCCACGTCGCTCGGCAGGCCGTCGACCTTGACCGCGACCGCGGGCATGTCGGCGGACACCTCCACGACGCGCACGGAGCCCTGCGCCAGTGCCAGCACGAACGCGGACTGCGACACGGTGATGCTTCTCAGAAGTGGCTTGATGTGGAAGCGATCCGACACTTCCACGAGGGGCTCGAGCCGGTTCGGCAACCGGAACGTCCGCGCGGTCTCGGGTGTGAGGAGCACGGCCAGGCTATTCGCCTGGAACCGCCAGAACTCGTCGTCGTCCACCAGGTCGTCCACCGCCTCCTCGATGGACGCGACGGAGCGTCGGTCGGCGCCGTGCGCGCGCAGCTGATCGAGGGCATCGCGCCCGAGGTTCTTCAGCTCGATGCGGTCCCCCTGGGCCTGCTGCGTGAGGGGCGTCGTCTGGAGGTAGATCGAGACGCACGCGGGGGCGCGGACCGCGACCAGCCGTTCGATGTCCGACCGCGACGGAATGTCGACGTGAAGCATGCTTGCACCTCCTCGATCGCACGCTGCGATTCGCCGCTCGTGTGTCGGGACGCCGGCGAGCTCACCTGTCGCTCGCCACGACCGTGAGCTGCACGCTGCCCGCGGCCTCGGTGGGCCGCGAAGCGGCGTCGGGGCTCGGCGCGTCGATCGTCAGCCGCTCCGCGGGAATGCCCTCGACGGACACGAGCCATTCCCGGGTGGCGTCGATGCGCCGCCGTGCCAGGTCGTCGAGTCGCTCGGCGACGTCGGCAGGGCCCGGTGCTTCCTGCGACGCGTTGGGCCCCTCCGTCGAGGCCCGAGCCCGCAGCGCCTCGACGTCGGCGCGGCTCGCCGCCGGGCTCAGCGTGAGGTTCACGAACGGCGAGCGGCGCAGGACGTCGGCGACCCGGAGCAGATGCTCCTCCATGTCCGGCGCGAGCACCGCGCTGCCGGCGGCGAAGGTCACGGGGTCCACCTCCGGCACCTCCATCGCGTCGCCGCGCTGGAAGAGGCGGCCGATGGAGCGCAACGGCCTCCGCACGAGGTTGGTGACCGCCTGCCGGACCGACGCCCAGACGGCCTCCCGGAAGTTGAACCCCGGCTCCCTGAAGGAGCCAGTCACCGGGACGCTGACGTGGATCTCGCCCCGGCCGTCCTTGGCGAGCGCGACGACGAAGTCCAGGGGCAGGCCGATCCGCCGCGCGACCTCGTCGGTCGCGCTGACGGGGGCCACCCGGAGCTGCCCGAGCACCAGGTCGTTGCTCGCCTCCAGCGCGCCACCATCGAGCACGAAGTGGACCTTGTGCCGGAGGTCGCCCTGCGTGACCACCCACCCGGTGGCGGCCTGTGCGTACGGGTTCAGGCTGGCGAGCGCCATGCCGTCCAGCGTTCCGACGAGATCGACGAAGACCGGCGAGCCGATCGCGCTCACCTCGCCCCTGAGGTCGAGGGTCGAGTCGCCGCCGACGACGGAGTGCACGACGATCCGGGCCCGCTCGTCGGGGCGGTTGCCGAGATCGTCGACGGCGACGGTGAGCCGTGAGAGATCCTTCGAGAAGGCCGGCTGGGTCGTGCGGTCCAGGAAGCGGACGAATCCGTCCTCCACGCGGATCGCCTCGACGTCGATCCGCATCGTCTCGAGCAGACCCTTCCGTCGCGCGGTGCGGGGGAGCGCAGAGGGCTGCGGGCCGGCCGTGGCACGATCACCGGCGGCGCGTGGCGCGGTGAAGAGGGTGGCGACGTCGAACGAGCGGTCGGCCTCGCGGATGACCTGCAGGTACGGCCGGAGGAAGCTGGCCCGCGCGACGCTCGCCCGGGTCGGCCACTCGACGTCGATGCCGGCCAGCTCCATGCGCTCGACGCGGAGGGCCGGCTGGCTGGCGCCGGGGAGCCGGACCTCGGCACCCTCGGCCCAGCCGCGGCCCGTCGACGCGAACCATAGAGCGCCGTTTCTCTTCGCGACGTGATGGCGGCTATCGCCGCTGAAGCGTCCGCCAAGCCGCCCTGGGCCGGGAATGTACGCCTGGTACGGGTGGATCGGCGCGCCGCGCAGGCGGACGGTGAGGTCCGCGTCGAACGGCTGCGGCATGACCGACCCGTTGACCTCGACCGTGCCGCCGCCGGGAAGCCCGCCCGTGAACGCGAGCCCGGCGGGGCCCGTCGGGGGCCACGTGAAACCGGTCAGGGTCCCCTGCAGGCCGGCGAGCGCGAGCGTGGTCGTCGGCGTGACCGCCTCGTCCTTCCAGACGACGCTGCTAGGGGCGAGCGTGACGTGGTCCAGGCCCACGTGCAGCAAGCCATCCCCCAATCCCTGGAGCACGGGGAACAGCCGGCGCGGGACGGGCGGCGCGGGCGCGGCGGACGTCGCCGAGGGCACCGCGTCGGCCAGGAAGACGTCCACGAGGTCGACGACGCCACGCGCGTCGCGCCGCGCCCGGAGCGCGCCGCCCTCGATGGTCGCGCGCTCGATCGTGAGCGACCGGGTGATCGCGTTGGCTTCCTTCACGCGTGCGTCGATGCGCGCGACGTCCAGGAAGGGCTCGTCCCGCCCGGTCCAGCCGACGGCCTCGCCCTCGATGCGCACGCTTCCGGACGCCACGGCCTTCGTCAGCACCTCGCCCTCGTGGTCGATCGTCGCCGTGAGGGCCATCCCCAGGCGCCCACCCCGCAGACGGTAGGGCGCCTCGGTGCCGTAAGGGCCGAGACGACGGAGCTCGAAGCCATCGAGCGCGAGCGTGGCGACGGCGGTGAGCGGAACCAGGCGGAGCTGCTCCGCGGTGACGTCGAGGACGGCCTCGTCGATCCGGGCCCGCAGGGTGCCCCGGCCCGGCGGGACCGCGGGCCGCGTCGTCAGCGGTCCGGCCTCGGCCTGGAGGTCCCGGACCTCCCACTCGACCGGCGCCGCGAGCGCCTCGTCGCGACCGTGCACCGCCCCGTCGACGATGGTCAGGTGGTCCACCGTGATCGTCCACGCGTTCGCCGCCGAGTGGGACGAGTGCGGCCAAAGATCCGAGACGTTGAGCCGACCGGGCGCCGTGCGGACCACGCGCACCGACGGCGCGACGAGGGCGAGCTCGGTCAGGCGGAGATCCGTGCGGACGAGCGCCGTCAGCGCCACGCGTGCGTCGAGTCGCGACAGCGCCACGAAGCCCTCGGAGCCGTCACGCTCGGCCAGCCGCACGTTCTTGAAGGTGAGCCGGCGGGCGAGGACGCCGAGATCGACGTCCTCGATGGCGACCGCGCGGCCGGTGCGCCGGGAGATCTGATCGAGCGCCACGCGCCGGACGATCTCGGGCAGCGCCAGCCGCAGGAGGCCGCCGGCGATCACCAGCACGAGACCGACGACGACCGCGCGGCGCAGGGCCCGGCTCATGCGCGGGCCCGGATCACGCGGCGTCGGCGCGGCGGTCCCCGGCCCGGCCGCCGACGAGGCGGCTGATGTGCATCGTCAGGGAGACGATCAGCTCGAGGGCATCGGCGCGCACGCGCAGACGCGCCGTGTCGACACCCACCGCCGCGGCCTCGAGCGGCACCAGGGTGTCGGGGAGGGCGAAGTGCAGTCCGAGCGCCCGCCCGAAGTCCCAGGCCAGCCGCTCGCTGCGCGTCTCCAGGGCCCGGTTCACGAGGCCCACGACGCCGCGATCGAGCAGATCGGGAACGTTCTGCAGGTCGGCGTCCTCGATCACGGGCCGGAAGAGCAGCCGCGCCCCCGTCCCGGTGCCCAGCACCAGCGGCCGCAGCAGGAGTGCCAGGCTCTGCACGGTGAGCGTGACCGGGAACGGCCCCAGGCTCCAGCGCAGCGCCCCGCTGGTGACGATCCGGATGCCCTCGTCCACGCGGAACCGGAGCTCGCGGGCGGGGTCGATCCGGATCCAGCGGCCGTCGGGGCCCTGCGTCTCGTCGAGCAGGATCGTGATGGGCAGCAGCTCGTCGAGGAGCTGGCGCAGCGTCGCTTCCTCGAGCTCGACCGCGATGTGCATGCGAGCCTTCTCGCGTCGCGGCCTGCGGGTGAGGGCCCCCGAGGAGGCCCTCACCACCGCCGCGACGCTTCTCGACGAGTGTCAGGCCGCCTTGGCGGCGCTGATCGCCTGCTGCAGCCTGGCCTCGTTCTCGTGCGACAGGTTGCTCTTGAGGATCTTCCCGCCCGTGCCCTTGAGCTCGTCGACCACCCGGTCCGGCGTGGCCGACCGGACCAGCGCGAACAGCACGGAGCTCCCCGGCTTCATGGTCTCGGCCAGATCCTTCATGAACCCATCGTTGATGCCCACGTCGGTGAGGGCGCCGGACACCGCGCCGGCCGACGCGCCGACCACCATGCCCAGGAGGGGGTTCAGGAACAGGAGGCCGATCAGCGCGCCCCAGAAGCCGCCAGTGACGGCGCCGGCGCCGGTCGTGCTGATCGACTGGTTCAGCCGGATCTTGCCCTTGTCGTCCTTCACCGCGACGACGGCGTCCTCGATGTCGATCAGGTAGTCCTTCTTCATCTTGCGCAGCATCAGCCGGACTTCCTCGGCCTTGTAGGGATCGTTGTAGCCGACCGCGACGAAGGTGCTCATCGGTTCCTCCACGCTGAGAGCCAGGTGCGTGATGCCATGCGAACGCAGAGGTACTTGTCCACCCGGAGCGGGGAGCGCCCAAGAGGCGATTGGGCCGGGCGTATCTCCTGAATGGCCCTGGCGAGCTCCGGGTGCGCGACCGAGGATGACACCGAACCGGATGGCGCACGTCGACGATGCCTCTGTCGAGTTCTCGCCGGTCCGGGGCGATGCCTTCTTCCGGCTGCAGCGCACGGTCGGACTGATTCCCGCCCACGGCCTGGGCGTCCCCCGTCGCGTGATCCTGGCCGTCCTCGTCACCTGGGTGCCGCTGGTGGTGGCGGCCGCCATCGCGAACCGGTTCTGGCCGGGCGCGATCGACGAGCCGCTGATGCATCACTTCGGCGTGCACGTCCGGTTCCTGGTGGCCGTGCCGCTGTTCATCATCGACGACGCGGTGGCCCACGGCGTGTTCGCCGAGATCATGCCGTACTTCCTCCGGAGCGGGATCGTCACCAGCCGCGATCGCGCACGCTTCATCGACATCGTCCGGTGGACGACTGCCTGGCGCGACGGATGGCGTCCGTGGGTGGTGATCGCGGGACTCGTCGTCGCCTGGTCGGTCGCCAGCCCGGCCGTCTGGGACGCCCACGAGCTCAACTGGGCCGTGAGCGATCCGCCGACGGCGGCGCTGCGGTTCGCCGTCTTCTGGTACCGCTACGTCGCCGTGCCGATCTACGAGATGCTTCTGCTCGTGTGGCTCTGGCGCTTGCTCCTGGCGAGCGTGCTGATGTGGCGGATCTCCCGCCTGCCGCTGGCCCTGGTGCCGACGCATCCCGACAAGGCCGGCGGGCTCGGGTTCCTCGAGTTCGTGCCGCTGGCCTTCGTGGCACCGGCCTTCGCCTCGTCCGCGGTGCTGAGCGGGCGGTGGGCGCACGACGCGGTCTACCACGCGGTCGCGCTGAAGTCGCTGGTCGTCCCGCTCATCGCCTTCGTCGTCTTCACGGCGCTCGCGCTGCTCGTGCCGCTGCTGGTGTTCATGAAGCCGCTGTGGGCGTGTCGGAGTCGGGCGCTGTTCGACTACAGCACGCTGGTCGGCGAGCACCACCGGCGGCTGCGCCGGCGCTGGATCCTGAACGAGGCGCTCCACGACGACCCGATGCTCGCCGCCAGTGAGCTGGGGTCGGCCGGGGACAGCATCCGCCTCTACGACGCGGTGTGCGGCATGTGGCCGCTGCCCGTCAGCAAGCGGATGCTGCTCCTGGTCGTGCTCTTGATCGCGCTGCCGATGGTCCCGTTCATCGCCGTCGAGGTGCACCTGGGCGACGCGCTCATGAAGGTCATCCAGACGCTGTTGTAACGATCGGCATCAGCGACCATTTCGGCCGCCGGCGGGGCTCGCCGGCCCTACCGGCTCACCCGGCTTCACCCGACGATGGCCTGCGCCGGAGGTGGCTGCCATGGCGGATCCGAAGAAGCCGAACATCCTGTTCATCATGGGCGACGACATCGGCTGGTACAACATCAGTGCCTACAACCTGGGTGTGATGGGCTATCGCACGCCCAACGTCGACCGCATCGCCCGGGAGGGCGCGCTGTTCACCGACTGGTACGGCCAGCAGAGCTGCACCGCCGGACGCTCGGCGTTCATCACCGGCCAGTCACCGATCCGGACGGGGCTCACCAAGGTCGGCCTGCCCGGGGCCGACATCGGGCTGCAGGCCGAGGATCCCACGGTCGGCGACGTCATGAAGTCGCTCGGCTACGCCACCGGTCAGTTCGGCAAGAACCACCTCGGCGATCGCAACGAGTTCCTGCCGACCGTGCACGGCTTCGATGAGTTCTTCGGCAACCTCTACCACCTCAACGCCGAGGAGGAGCCGGAGAACCCCGACTATCCCAAGAACCCCGACTTCCGCCGGCGCTTCGGGCCGCGCGGGGTCCTGCGTTGCACGGCCACCGACAAGGACGATCCCACCGAGGACATGCAGTACGGCCGGGTGGGTCGGCAGAAGATCGAGAACACCGGCCCGCTGGATCGCAAGCGGATGGAGACGATCGACGAGGAGTTCCTGGCCGCCGCCAAGGACTTCATCCAGCGCCAGCACAAGGCCGGCAAGCCGTGGCTCTGCTACTTCAACAGCACGCGCATGCACGTGTGGACCCATCTCAAGCCGGAGTCGCAGGGCAAGACGGGGCTGGGCCTCTACCCGGACGGGATGGTGGAGACCGACGGGCACGTGGGCGAGCTGCTGAAGCTGCTCGACGACCTGGGTATCGCCGACAACACGATCGTCGTCTACACGACCGACAATGGTGCGGAGGTGATGACCTGGCCCGACGGCGGCAACACGCCGTTCCGGGGCGAGAAGGCCACCAACTGGGAGGGCGGGTTCCGGGTGCCCTGCGTGATCCGCTGGCCCGGCGTCATCAAGCCCGGCACGGTCGTCAACGACATGGGCGCCCACGAGGACTTCATCCCGACCTTCGCGGCGGCCGCAGGAGAGCCGGACATCGTGGACAAGGTCCGCAAGGGTCACAAGATGGGCGCCCGCACCTTCAAGGTGTACCTCGACGGCAAGAACCTGCTCCCCTTCCTCAAGGGCGAAGTCAAGGAGTCACCCCGCAACGAATTCCTCTACTGGAGCGACGACGGCGACCTGCTGGCCATCCGCGTGCAGAACTGGAAGGTCGTGTTCAAGGAGCAGCTGCACACGGGCCTCGGTGTGTGGCAGCGGGACTTCACGGACCTGCGGTTCCCCAAGCCGTTCAACCTCCGCGCCGACCCCTTCGAGCGGGGCGACGAGAGCATCCTCTACGACCAGTGGCTGGCCGAGCGGATGTTCGTCTTTGTGCCGGCCCAGGCCATCGCGACCCAGTGGATCTCGAGCTTCAAGGAGTTCCCGCCGCGCCAGAAGCCGGCCAGCTTCAACCTCGACGCCGTGATGGACAAGATGTCGCGGGCCACGCCGCAGGCCGCGTGAGGTGGCGACCATGGCCGAGACCCCGAGCATCCTGCCGCGCGCCGACTCCCACTTCACGGGCGAGGTGGGACGGACGTACCTGGACTCCGATCCCGCACAGTTCCCGCAGCCCGTTCAGGCCCCGAAGGGAGCGCCGAACATCGTGCTGATCCTGCTCGACGATGCCGGCTTCGGGCAGTTCAGCACGTTCGGGGGCGGGGTCCCGTCGCCGACGATGGACCGCCTGGCCACGGAGGGGCTGCGCTACAACCGCTTCCACACCACGGCGTTGTGCAGCCCGACCCGAGCGGCGCTGATCACCGGACGGAACCATCACTCCACGTCGTTCGCCGGCATCACCGAGCTCGCCACCGGCTACGACGGCTACTGCTGCGTCCTGCCCAGGGACTGTGGCACCGTCGGGGAGGTCTTGCGCCAGAACGGCTACATGACGGCCTGGATCGGCAAGAACCACAACACGCCCACCTGGGAGACGAGCGCCGCCGGGCCCTTCGACCGCTGGCCGGGCGGCCTGGGCTTCGACTCCTTCTACGGCTTCAACGGCGGGGACATGCACCACTACTATCCGGTCCTCTACGAGGACCACACGCTCGTCCCCGCGTCGACCGACCCGAACTACCACCTGACGACCGACATCGCCGATCACGCCATCGCCTGGGTCCGCAAGGTCAAGAGCATCGCGCCGGATCGGCCGTACTTCCTCTACGTCGCGACGGGCGCGACGCACGCGCCACACCAGGTGCCCCGGGACTGGATCGAGAAGTTCAGGGGCCAGTTCGATCTCGGGTGGGACGCGTACCGGGAGCAGACGCTGGAGCGCCAGAAGAAGCTCGGCGTGGTCCCGAAAGACACCAAGCTCACCGTGCGCTCGAAGGGGCTGCCCGCCTGGGACTCCCTCAACGCCGACCAGAAGCGACTCTACGCCCGCATGATGGAGGTCTTCGCCGCGTTCGGCGCCCACGTCGACCACGAGATGGGCCGGGTGGTCGACGCCGTCAAGCAGCTACCCGACGCGGACAACACGCTGATCGTCTACATCGCCGGCGACAACGGCGCGAGCGCCGAGGGCGGGCTGGAGGGCTCGCTCAACGAGAACCTGTTCTTCAACGGGTTCCCCGAGCGGTGGCAGGACAACCTCAAGGCGATCGACGAGCTGGGCGGGCCCAAGCACTTCAACCACTTCCCGTCCTCCTGGGCGCACGCGATGAACACGCCGTTCCAGTGGACCAAGCAGGTGGCGAGTCACTTCGGTGGCACGCGCAACCCGATGATCGTCTCCTGGCCGGCGCGCATCAAGGATCGGGGTGCGCTGCGCGAGCAGTTCGTCCACACGATCGACCTGGCCCCGACGATCTATGAGCTCTGCGGCATCACGGCGCCGACCGACCTCAACGGTATTCGGCAGAAGCCCATCGAGGGGATCAGCTTCGCCTTCACGCTCGACGACGCGAGGGCGAAGAGCCGGCGGAAGACCCAGTACTTCGAGCTCGGCTGCAACCGGGGTCTGTACCACGAGGGCTGGATGGCATCGTCCCCATCATTCGTGCCCTGGGAGCCCAACCGCGGCGAGTGGAATCCCGACACGGCGCCCTGGGAGCTCTACAACATCGAGGAAGACTTCTCGCAGGCCAACGATCTGGCCGCGAGGCATCCACAGAAGCTGCGTGAGCTACAGGACATGTGGTGGGTCGAGGCGGCCAAGTACAACGTCCTGCCACTCGACTGGCGCGCCGGCATCCGGATGAACGCGGAGTTGATGGGCCGCCCGAGCCTGATCCGCGGGCGCACCCGGATGGAGTACCGGGCCGGCATGACCGGGCTGCCCGACGCGGCCGCGCCGCCGATGCTCAACAAGTCGTGGACGATCACCGCGGAGGTCGACCTGCCGGACGACCGGACGAGCGGCATGATCGTCACCCACGGCGGGCTCGAGGGCGGCTACGGGCTCTACCTGCGCGAGGGCAAGCCGACCTTCGTCTACAACTACCTCGCCGTCGAACGCCCCACGTTCACCGGCAAGGATCCGCTCCCGAAGGGGAAGGCGACCATCGTGATCGACTTCGCCTACGACGGTGGCGGGATGGGGAAGGGCGGCACCATCTCGATGACCGCCAACGGCCGGAAGGTCGCCGAAGGCCGCCTCGAGCGAACCATTCCCGTCCAGTTCTCCATCGGCGAGGGTCTCGACATCGGCATGGACGGCGGCTCGCCCGTCGACTTCACGTACACGCTGCCGTTTGCCTTCACCGGGACGATCGACAAGGTGACCATCGAGCTGAAGCCGCAGGAGACGAGCGTCCAGGCACGAGCAGCCTGAGCGCGCTCGGGAGTTTGACATGCAGGCGACGTACACCTTCGAGCGCGGCTTTCCGACCACGGAGGCGGTGCAGCACGCGCGGGACGATCAGGACCTCGAGCGCGCCGTCACCGCCTACCGCTTCTGGTATCCCACCGTGTCCATGGAGGGCGTGTTCAACGGCAATCGCGAGCTCGGGATCAGGGACAACGAGCAGCTGGTGATCCTGGCGTGTGGCCCGCGTCACGTCGTCTTCACCGGCAACTCCGACACGCCGTACGGTGCCGGGGTCGTCGACCTCTCGGGCGGTCCGATGGTCGTGGATCTGCCGCCGGGCCCGTTCATCGCGCTGGCCAACGATCACCACCAGCGCTGGATTCTCGACATGGGCCTTCCGGGGCCGGACGCCGGCAAGGGGGGCAAGCACCTGATCCTCCCGCCCGGGTACGAGGGACAGCCGCCCGGCGGCTATCACGTCGGACGGTCCGCGAGCGTCAAGATCGAGCTCGCCGTCCGCGCGATGCCGGTCAAGGGCGACGTCAAGGGAGCGCTGGATGCGCTGCGAACGATCAAGGTCTACCCGCTGGCCACCGCCGCCAATCCGCGAGTGCTCGGCTTCCTCGACGTCTCCGACAAGGCGATGGACGCCACGCTGCTGCGGTGGGAGGACAACGTGACCTATTGGGAGAAGCTGCACGCGGTCATCGATGCCGAACCGGTCATGGACGAGTTCCGGCCGATGTACGGCCTGCTGGCCACGCTCGGCATCGAGAAGGGCAAGCCGTTCGCGCCGGATACCGCGAGACGGCGGATGCTCGAGCAGGCCGCGCGAGCCGGGCGCGACCAGATGCTGGTGTCGGCCTTCGCCAGCGCTCGACCGGAGCGAACCGTCTGGCCGGACCGTCGGTGGGAGTGGATCGGCCTGATTCCCGACGCCGGCGACTTCGAGACACCCGCTGGCCTCGACGTGGAGGCGCGGGACCGCTGGTTCGCTCAGGCCATTTTGGCCTCGCCCGCCATGTTCCGGCGTCAGGTCGGCTTCGGCTCGCTCTACTGGCTCGGCCACCGGGACAAGGGCGGCCCGTTCCTCGACGGCGGCAAGACCTACCGGCTGAACGTGCCACAGCCGGTACCCGCGAGCCTGTTCTGGTCAGTGACCGCCTACGACGCCGCGACCCGTTCTCAGGTCCAGACCGACCAGGGCAGGGCCGCGCTGCGGTCGCTGCTCGAGAAGATGGCGCCCAATCCGGATCGTTCGGTCGATCTGTACTTCGGTCCGCGGGCTCCCACCGGCAAGGAGGGGCAGTGGATCAAGACGACTCCCGGCCGGGGCTGGTTCAGCTATTTCCGGATCTACGGCCCCGAGGCGCCCGCCTTCGACGGGTCGTGGAGGCCCGCTGACTTCGAGGACGTGAAGACATGAGAGGCGATGTCATGGCGTGGCGACGCGCGTTCTTCGTTCTCGCGGTCTGTCTGCCGCTCGCGGCGTGTGCCAGCTCGAGCCAGCCGGCGGCCTCGACGCCGCAGTCCCATCCCGCCTGGCTCGTCGGGGAGTGGGCGGCCACCGGGTGGGAGGTCGGCGCATCCCGCACCGGCTTCCAGCGGGACACCACCGTCACGATCGCCGAGGACGGGACGTGGAAGGCGAGCGCCGGCGGCTCCGGGACGAGCTGGTTCGACGGCCGGAACGTCGTGCTCGAGGGCGTGTCGTCGGAGGGGACGAAGCTCAAGTACCGGCTGCGGCAGCGCCAGGGTCGCGATGGCCCGGAGATGTGGGGCACCGTGGCCGCGGCCGGCACGAACGTCGAGGTCACTCTGAAGAAGATCCGCTGATCCGCTCAGGGGCCACCATCCGAGATGCACGTGCCGTTGCTCCGGCGGGTGGCCGGGCAATTGCTCGGCCCCTGCGCATTGCGGGCCTCCCACGCCGCTTGAGCCGCCTGGTACTCCTCGGGCGACGCGCATCCAGAGAGCAACCCCAGTAGCGCGACCGCGGGCCAGACGACACGTCTCACCGCGGGCCTGGATGTGACGGCCGTTCGAAGACGCTCGTCACCGTTTGGGCGACGTGGCACTGCCAGCAACTCTGCAGCTCGGGGTGCGGAACCACCGGAGCGTAGGCACCGAAGCTCGGTGCCCAACCTCCGTCGGCGTGACACGGCAGACAAGCCTTGCCCTCAGCCAGGGCATCACTCACGGGATGCGGAACGACGGGCGGGGCGCCAAGATACGTTCGACGCGCATCGTACACGGCGAGGGGCCGGCGTGCGTTCGGCTCCGCGAGCATCGTCACCGCGCCGTCCCGATCGGCCTCCAGGCTCGAGCCCGCGACAGAGACGAACGCCGCCATCAGGACGCCGGCGAGCCCGATCAGCACGACGGGCGACCGTCTCACGCGCGCTCCACCTTGACCGCGCACTTCTTGTAGTCGGGCTCGCTGGAGATCGGGCAGAACGCGTCGAGGGTGAGCTCGTTGATCAGCATGCTCTCGTCGAAGAACGGAACGAAGACCTGCCCTTCGGGCGGCCGGCCACGCCCGCTGATCTCCGCCGGGAGCGTCAGGCTCCCGCGCCGAGTCGTGAGCCGCACGCGGTCGCCGTCACGGACGTCGAGACGGCGGGCGTCGGCCGGGTTCAGCTCGACGTAGGCGTGCGGCACGGCCTGGTGGAGAATCGGGATCCGTCGGGTCATCGAGCCGCTGTGCCAGTGCTCGAGGACGCGACCCGTGTCGAGCCAGAAGGGATATGCCGCATCCGGAACCTCCGGCGGCGGCTCGTAGGGCCGGAACCAGACCGAGGCGCGCCGGCCGGGCTTGCCGTAGAACTCGAAGTCGCCCTGCGTCACGGCGCGGTCGTACCTGGCGTTGTACCGCCACTTCGTCTCCTTGCCGTCGACGAAGGGCCAGATCCGACCCGGCTGTCGCAGGAGCTCCTCGTAGGACGGCAGCTCCAGCTCGGGACCGGCGCGGAAGCGCCGGTACTCCTTCCAGGTCTCCTGGACGTGCGTGGCCTCCGTCCACGGGAACAGCGCCCCGAGCCCCAGGCGTCGAGCCACCTCGATCATCTGCCAGCCGTCGCTCATGGCCTCGCCGGGAGGCTCGAGCATCTGCTCGAAGTGCTGCGTGCGACGCTCCGAGTTGCCGAACATCCCCTCGCGCTCGATCCACATGGCCGATGGCAGGACCACGTCGGCCACGTCGGTCGTGGGGGTGGGGTAGACCTCCGAGACGACGATGAACCGCCCGTCCTTTTTCGCTCCGTCACGGTAGCGTCGGAGCCTGGGCAACGAGACCATCGGGTTCGTGACCTGGATCCACATGAAGCGGATGTCGCCGCGGTCGAGCGCCCGGAACATCTCCACCGTGTGGTACGTCGGTCGGGACGGGATCCGCTCGACCGGGACGCCCCAGATCTCGGCCGCGAGCTGCCGGTCCTTCTCGCTCGTGACCACGCCGCGCGGCAGGCGGTTCGTCAGGGTGCCGACCCCACGCACGGTGCCGTTGGCGCTCGGCTGGCCGGTGAGCGAGAAGGGACTGTTGCCGGGCGTGGCGATCTTCCCGACCAGGAGGTGGATGTCGTACAGGAGGTTATTGAGCCACGTGCCCCGCGTGTGCTGGTTGACCCCCATGCACCAGAAGCTCGTCACCTTCCGCCCCCGATCGCCGTAGAGCGAGGCCAGGTATCGGATGTCACCGGCGGAGACGCCCGTGAGGCGCTCCACCTTCTCGGGCGTGTAGTCGCGTAGGCGCTCTCGATAGCGCTCCAGACTGATCGGAGTCGCTTCGTCGTTGAACGCGAACCCGTCCTCGAGCCCGTACCCGATCCCGGTCTTGCCCTCGTAGAAGGAGACGTGCTCGTCGACGAACGTCCGGTTCAGCCAGCCGTCCATGACGATCTCGTGGCAGATGGCGTTGGCGAGCGCCAGGTCGGTCTGCGGGACGAACAGGATGCTCCGGTCGGCGGCCATGCTCGTGCGGGTCCAGCGCGTCGCCACGTCGATGATCTTCACCTCCGGGTTCTGCAGGCGCCGGTCGAGCATCCGGGAGAAGAGGACCGGGTGCATCTCGGCCATGTTGTTGCCCCAGAGAATGAACGTGTCGGCGTGGTCGATGTCCTCGTAGCAGCCCATGGGCTCGTCGAGGCCGAAGCTCGTCAGGAAGCCACTGACGGCGCTGGCCATGCAGAGCCGCGAGTTGGCCTCGAGGTTGTTGGTGCCGATGCCGCCCTTCATGAGCTTGGAGGCCACGTACCCGTCGGAGATGGTCCACTGTCCGGAGCCGTACATCGCCACGGCGTCCTTGCCGTGGACCTTGATCGTCTCGGCCATCCTCGCAGCCACCAGGTCGAGCGCGTCCTTCATGGGCACCGGGACGAGCGCGCCGTCCTTCCGCACCAGGGCCCGGGTGAGTCGGTCCTTGCCGTAGAGCGCCATCACCGCGTGATAGCCCTTGACGCAGCAGAGACCCTTGTTGACCGGGCTTGCGGGATCGCCCTTGACGGCGACCGCCCGTCCCCGGCCGATCCCGACGAGGAGCCCGCACCCCACGCCACAGAAGCGGCACGGTGCTTTCTTCCACTCGACGTCCGACGGGGAGAGCGTCGTGTCGGGGGCGGCCGCGAACAGGATGCCCGGGAACGCGGCCTCGGCGGCGCCGATGGCCGCCGTCGCGGCCATGCGCCGCAGCACCTCACGACGCGTCACGGTGCGCCTCCGCGCAGAGAGGCTCGCCCGGCTGGGGATCGGCAAGACCGGCGACGAGCGTCAGCCACTGGAGCCCTTGCACCCGGTCGAGCGCGTCCTGGAGCCTCTGCTCGGCCGCCTCGTCCGTCGTGTCGGTGACGAGGATCACCACGTCTCGGTTGGTGGCGGGCACGATGGTGCAGCCCTGGAGTGCGCTCAACGTTTGAATGAGCTCGTCTCGCAGGCCGCTGGCGGAATGCACCAGGTAGCTCTTGATGGGCACGTTCACACCCTCACAGAAGTCGCGCAGTCACTACACCCGCCCGCCGGGACCGTCTGCCAGGGCCGATCGGACGGGCCCGCCCTGGCCATTGGCACCTTCCTCCTCCTCCGACTCGGCGCGACCGTGCGTGAAGGCCCATGCGAAGGATCGCCGCCTCCCTCCTGCTTCTCGTCCTCGCGATCGGTGCGGCCGCGCTGGCGGCGCAGGAGGACCCGCTCTCGTCCTGGAAGTCCGGTCCAGTCAAGGCCCAGGTGATCGACTTCGTGCGTCGGGTGACGACCGCCGGCAGCGCCGACTTCGTGGTCCCCGGCGAGCGCATCGCGACGTTCGACAACGACGGCACGCTGTGGGCCGAGCAGCCCATGTACGTCCAGTACGCCTTCACCATCGACCGGGTGAGGGCGCTGGCGCCGCAGCACCCGGAGTGGAAGGACACCCAGCCGTTCAAGGCGGTGCTCGCGGGCGACCTGCGCCAGCTGGCCGCGGGCGGCGAGCGCGGAGCCGTGCCGCTGCTCGCGGCGACCCACGCCGGGATGACGCCCGACGAGTTCGACGCGATCGTCCGCGACTGGCTCGAGCGGGCCCGCCACCCGCGGTTCCAGCGCCCCTACACGGAGTTGGTCTACCGGCCGATGCTGGAGGTGCTGACGTACCTGCGCGCCCACGGCTTCAAGACCTACGTCGTGTCGGGCGGCGGTGTCGAGTTCATGCGGCCGTGGACCGAGCGCGTGTACGGCATCCCGCCGGAGCAGGTGATCGGGAGCAGCATCAAGACCCGGTTCGAGCTGCGCGAGGGCCGTCCGGTCCTGCTGCGGCTGCCGGAGATCGAGTTCGTCGACGACAAGGAGGGCAAGCCGGAGAGCATCCAGCGGGTCATCGGCCGCCGGCCGATCGCCGCCTTCGGCAACTCCGACGGCGACCTGCAGATGCTGCAGTGGACGGCGGCCGGCCCCGGGCCCCGCCTGATGGTGCTGATCCACCACACCGACGACGAGCGCGAGTGGGCCTACGACCGCCAGTCCTCGATCGGCCGGCTCGACCGGGCCCTCGACGAGGCGCGCGCCCGGAGCTGGGTGGTCGTGGACATGAAGCGCGACTGGGCGCGCGTCTTCGCATTCCCGACGCCATGAGCCTCGCCCACCATCCGCGGGACCCGGCGGCGCCGCTGACGCCGCTGGAGCCGGCCCTGGACGGACGCAGCGGCGACGACCTGTCGTTCCTCCTCTCCACCCGCCGGACGCGGCTGTCGTTCCAGCGCACGCGCATGAGTGCCGACCGCACGCTGATGTCGATCATGCGGACGGCGCTCTCGCTGATCGGCTTCGGGTTCACGATCTACCAGTTCTTCCGCTCCCTGCGGCAATCGAACGTGATCTCCGAAACGGTCCTGCGCCCCGAGGCGGCCCGGAACTTCGGCGTGGCGCTGGTCGTCGTCGGGGTCCTCCTGCTCATCCTCGGGATCATCGGCCACGTGCGGTTCATGCTCGAGCTGCGCCGGGATCACGACCAGCTCGTGCACGCCCGGATGATCCCCGCCGACACCTTTCCGTACTCGATGACGCTGGCGGTGTCGGTGCTGCTGCTGCTGGTCGGGCTGCTGGCGTTCGTCAGCATGGTCGTGCGAGAAGGCCCGTTCCGTTGACTCCGAGACCCATCACAAGGAGACCTGATGGCGACCCAGGACCGCAAGCGCAGCGACAAGCCCAACATCCTGGTCATCTGGGGTGACGACATCGGCATCTCGAACCTGAGCTGCTACACCGACGGCCTCATGGGCTACCGCACGCCGCACATCGACCGCCTGGCCCGGGAGGGCATGAAGTTCACGGATTCCTACGGCGAGCAGTCCTGTACGGCCGGGCGCGCCTCCTTCATCACCGGCCAGAGCGGGTTCCGCACCGGGCTCACCAAGGTCGGTGTGCCGGCGTCGACGGTCGGGCTCCAGGCCGAGGACCCGACCATCGCCGAGCTGCTGAAGCCGCTCGGCTACGCCACCGGGCAGTTCGGCAAGAACCATCTCGGCGACCGGAACGAGTACCTGCCGACGGTGCACGGGTTCGACGAGTTCTTCGGCAACCTCTACCACCTCAACGCCGAGGAAGAGCCCGAGATGCCCGACTACCCGCCGGCGAAGGACTTCCCGCAGTTCCGCGAGCGCTTCGGCCCCCGCGGGGTCCTGCACTGCTGGGCAACGGACCAGGACGACCCCACCGAGCCGCCCCGCTGGGGTCGCGTGGGCAAGCAGCGGATCGAGGACACCGGCCCGCTCACGAAGAAGCGCATGGAGACCTGCGACGACGAGTTCGTCGGCGCGGCGAAGGACTGGATCCGGCGCCAGCACGCCGCCGGGACGCCCTTCTTCTGCTGGGTGAACACGACCCACATGCATCTGTTCACGCACACGAAGCCCTCGAGCCTCGGCCAGGCCGGGCGCTGGCAGTCGCCGTATCACGACACGATGATCGATCACGACAAGAACGTGGGCGAGCTGCTGGACCTCCTGGACGAGCTGGGCATCGCCGAGAACACCTTGGTCATGTACTCGACCGACAACGGGCCGCACATGAACACGTGGCCCGACGGCGCGATGACCCCGTTCCGCAGCGAGAAGAACACCAACTGGGAGGGCCCGTTCCGGGTGCCGATGCTGGTCCGGTGGCCCGGCGTGATCCCGGCCGGCGTGACCTCCAACGAGATCGTCCAGCACCACGACTGGCTGCCGACGTTCCTGGCCCTGGCCGGCGAGCCCGACATCGTGGAGAAGCTACGTCGCGGGCACACCGCGGCCGGCAAGCGGTTCCGCGTGCACATCGACGGCTACAACCTGCTGCCCTACCTCATCGGCCAGGCGCCGAAGAGCCCGCGCCAGGGCTTCATCTACTTCGACGACGATGGCGACCTGGTGGCGCTGCGCTTCGACAACTGGAAGGTCGTCTTCATGGAGCAGCGGGCGCCGGGGACGCTGCGCGTCTGGGCCGAGCCGTTCGTGCCGCTCCGTGTCCCCAAGCTGTACAACCTGCGGACCGATCCGTTCGAGCGGGCGGACATCACGTCGAACACGTACTACGACTGGTTCCTGTACCACGGTTACATCATCCTCGCCGCCCAGGGGATCGTCACCAACTTCCTCGCCACGTTCAAGGAGTTCCCGCCGCGCCAGAGGGCGGCGAGCTTCACCATCGACCAGGCGATGGAGAGGATGGCGGAGGCGTACGCCAAGGCGGCCTGAACGTCTGGCTGCTTGAGAAGGCCATGTAGCTCATCGCCGATCTCCGGGCTCGGTGGCTGCTACCTACGACGCGCTCCAGCCCGTCGGCCTGTACACCACGGGTGGATGGTGGCTGGACCGCAACGTGTACACGGTGACGGGTCGACGTCTCGTCGCCGTGGCGATCAAGTACCGCGAATAGGAAGGAGTGCTGTATGACGCGCCGGAACCTCACGATCATCTCGGCGTGCGTCACGACGCTGCTCGTGGCCACCACCGGGTGCGCCCGGAAGACAAGCCAGTCGGCCGCCACGACACAACCCCCGCCGCCGGCCGCCACGAAGCCGACCACGCCGCCGGCCGCCGCGAAACCAGCCCCGTCGCCGTCGGCGACGATCCCCGACCGGCCCGGCGTGGTCTATGCGGACCGCGCGAGCGCCACCGCGACCGTGGAGGCGGTGGACAAGGCCCAGCGTACCGTCACGCTCAGGCGCGCCGACGGCCGTACCATCACGCTGAAGGTGCCGCCGGAGGCCCGGAACTTCGACCAGATCCAGCCGGGCGACACCGTGCGCGCGGAGTATCTCGACGCCGTGGCCGTCTTCGTGCGCAAGGCCGGCGCCCCGCCTCAGGCCGCCGAGCGGACGGCGGTCGCCGTGGCGCCGAAGGGCGAGATGCCGGCCGGAATCATCGTGGACACCGTCGAGGTGACGGCGAAGATCGAGGCGGTCGACGGTATCAACCGCACGGTCACCCTCCGAGGACCCGAAGGCAACGTCCGGACCGTCAAGGTGGACGAGAGCGTCAAGCGGTTCGACGAGGTGAAGCCCGGCGACGAGGTGGTGATCCGTCACACCCAGGCCCTGGCCCTGAAGCTCGAGCGATGACGGGGGCCTGGCCATCGGATCTCGCCCAGGGCTTTGCAGGGATGAGATCATGTCCGCGGGTGGCGCTGCCGCCCTTGCCGACACATGCGAGCCCTGGCTATCGGCCTGGCGGTGCTTGCCCTCGGCGCGGCACCAGCCGCGACGGCCTGGGCCCAGGACAGCGACCGCGTTCGCTACTACCTGCACCTTCGGGCGCAGGACACCAACCCGTTAACGGGCGTCCACGACCACTGGGGCCTCTCGCTCGGCGCCAACCTGGGGCGGTACTGGGGCCTCGAGCTCTCGGCCGATACCTTCGAGCGACACGTCGAGGGGCTGGGGCGGACACTCGGTGAGTACGGCGTCGTCGCGCTCGTGCCGCAGCTGCGCCTGCGCTACCCGTTCCTCGACGACCGGCTCGTGCCGTACCTCGTCGGCGGCGTGGGCGTCGCGTTCACCGATTTCAACGATCGCAAGCCGCGCACGCCCCCCGACCAGCGCGTCGACATCAAGGGAACCGAGCAGAGCCTGGTGGTCGGCACGATCGGCGCCGGCCTCGAGTACTACTTCGCCGACAACCTCGCGGTGGGCGCCGAGGTCAAGTACCTGATCGCCGGCGACACCACCCTGCAGCTCAACGGCAATTCCCACTCCCAGCAGGTGGCCTCGCTGTTCACGACGCTCGGCTTGCGGCTCCTGGTGCCCGAGCACCGGCCGCAGCCGCCGGTCGTTGCCGGCGAGACCGCGCCCTACCGCCTCTACTTCGGCCTCCGCATTGGCGCGGCGGTCGCCACCGACACCGACGCCTTCTCGAACGTGACGATCCGGCCCGAGCCGCCCGCGTACTTCGGATCCGGCAACCAGTTCTTCGGCGTGGCGCTCGGCATGGACCTCGGCCGCTACCTGGGCGTCGAGCTCGCCCTCGAGGCGTACGAGATCATCCTCGCCAACGATGCGCTGGGCAGCCTGGCCGAGGTGGCGTTGCTCGACGTCATTCCCATGCTCCGGCTGCGGTACCCGCTGCTGGGCGGGCGTCTCGTCCCGTATGCGATCGGCGGGATCGGCGTGGGCTACGCGGAGCGCAACGATCGCAAGCAGGCCGCCGTCGGCGTGGACATCGACACGAGCACGTGGGGCCTCGCCGCAGCGGTCGGGGCCGGCATCGAGTACTTTGTCGCAAGCAACATCGCATTCGGCCTCGAGACCCGCTACCTGACCAACCGCTTCCACACCGTCCAGGTCGCCGGCGGCCCCGAGTCCTCGGGGCACTACGACGCCGTGACGGTCGCCCTCACGCTCCGCGTCGTCCTCGCCAACTTCGGCCGCTGATCGGCCCCGCTGGCTGCAGCCTCCGATCGGTCGGAGGCCGAGATGCCGGTCGAAGGGCCGAACGGGCACCCAGGACCCAATTGCGGCCCTGGCAGCGGCCGGACCCGTGTCGTTAGATCCAGAAGAGGTTCAGCTCATGTCGCCGAGTGCCGTGCACGTCCTCGGTGAGCGCATCAGTGAGGGGCCCGCCCTCGCCTTCCTGATCCTCACGCTCGCGCTCATCCTGGGGCCGAAGCTCGCCGAGAAGGTGCGGCTGCCGGCGATGGTCGGGCTGGTCCTCGCGGGCATGGTGGTCGGGCCGCACGCCGAGCGGCTCCTCGACGACCACAGGATCGCCCTCTCGGCGATGGGCGAGCTCGGTCTGCTCTATCTGATGTTCGCCGCCGGGCTCGAGCTGGATCTCAAGCTCTTCGTCCGCATGAAGAAGGTCGCCGTCGCCTTCGCGGTGCTGTCCTTCGCGGTGCCATTCGTGCTCGGTGTCGCCGGCGCGCGGCTCCTCGGCTACGCGTGGGCGGCGGCGGTCCTGATGGGCTCCAACTGGGGCTCGCACACGCTGGTGACCTACCCGATCGTGCGCCAGATGGGGCTCGCCCGGAACGCGGCGGTGGCCACGGTGGTCGGCGCCACCGCCGTCACGGACACCTCGGCGCTGCTGGTGCTCACCGGCGTCTCGGGCAGCGTCAAGCCGTCCGGAAGCCTCGGCATGCAGGGCCTCGAGATCGTGGTGGGGCTCGGCGTGCTCGCCCTGTGGACGCTGATCTGGCTGCCCAGGCTCACCCGCTGGTTCTTCGCCCGGGTCGGCGGCGACCGGTCCTATCGCTTCGTCTTCGGCATCGCCGCCTTTCTCTCCGGCGCCGTGCTGGCCGAGGCCGCCACCATCGACGGCATCGTCGGGGCGTTCTTCGCGGGCCTGGGGTTGAATCGTGCGATCCCCGAGCGGAGCCCCCTGATGGAGCGGATTCAGTTTTTCGGGTCGGCGTGGTTCATCCCGATCTTCCTCGTCTCGGTCGGGGTCCTCCTGGATCCTCGAGTGCTGATCGATCCACGGACCCTGCTCGTGGCGTTCGTCTTCAGCCTCGCGGTGCTCGGCGGCAAGGCGTTGGCCGCGGTCATGGCCGGGCGCGCCTTCGGGTTCGGCTGGCCCGAGATCGGGGTGATGGCGGGACTCTCCGGCTCCCAGGCAGCGGCCACGCTCGCCACTACCCTCGTCGGCGCACGCCTCGGCCTCTTCGACGCCCTCACGGTCAACGCCGTTCTGGTGGTGATCCTCGTCTCCCTCGTCGTCACCCCCGCCTTAGTGACGTACTTCGGGAAGAAGGTGACCCGGGAGGAAGCGGCGGCCGAGGCGCTCGGGAGCACGGTGCTGGTGCCGGTCTGGGGCGAGTCGACGCGGCCCCTGTTCGGCGTGGCCGGCCGGCTCGCCGCCGCCGACGGCGGCATGGTGGTGGCGGCGAGCGTCGCCACCGAGCAGGCCCCCGCGACCCAGCTCGCCGCGCATCGACGCTTGAGGGAACAGGCGGAGGACTGGCTCGCCCGGGAGGGGCTCGAGGCCCGGGCCGTCTTCCGCGTCGCCCGCTCGGTCCCGGCGGGGCTCCTGCAGACTCTGCGCGGTGAGGCCGCCACGCTCCTCGTCAGCGAGTGGCGCCCGCAGGGAGGCGATCCGATCGATACGAAGAGCGAAGCGTTCGAGCTGATGATGCGGTCACCGGTGCCGATCCTGCTCGCCCACGGCCCGATCGAGCCCTTCGAGCGGCTCGTGGTGGTCGCCCGTCGCGAGGAGCTCTACCGTCCCGGTAGTCGCGACCTGACGCTGGCGGCCGAGCTCGCCGCACGCCTCGCCGCTGGGCGCCGTGTCGTCTTCGTCGGGACCGCCCTCAACCGCATCACCGCGCTCTTCCTGCCGGCGCTCCAGGTCGACCGCGTCGAGAGCCCCGATCCGCTCGCGTGGGCGCACGAGAACATCCGATCGAGCGATCTCCTGCTTTTCCCGGGGCTCGATGTCGCGCGTCGAGCGCTGGAGCGCGTCCCGAGACTCAGCCAGACACGGTTCCTCGTCGCCGTCGCAGCCCACGGCGTCACCGTGGCCGACGCAGAGCGCGCACCCGATCTGGTGGTCGGGCGGAGCCTGACCGAGCATCCCGCGGCGTGACCGCGGGCGTCGCTTCGAGCTCTTCGCAGAAGGGAGGGATCACGATGAATCGACGCGAGTCGATGGCCGTCGCCGGCGTGATGGTGGCGGCGCTGGTCGCCGTGACCGGCTGCGCCACGCAGGGGAGCAAGGGAGGGAAATTCCGCCTGAGTGCCAAGACCATGTGCGAGGCGCACGGCGGGACGTACAACGCCACGGGGCAACACTGCACGTACACGACGCAGGCACGCCCGGTCAGCCAGTCGTGCCAGGCCCAGGGCGGGTACTACGACACCGCCGCCCAGTTCTGCGAGATGGGCCCACCCTAGAGCGCGACGGGGGCGCCCCCGAGCCCCGGGGGCGCCCCTCGCGCCGACGTCAGGCGGCGTGACGCATCGCCGTCTGCATGACCTGCTCCTTGATCGCCTCCAGGTTGAAGCTCGCGGGTTTCTGCATCGGGGGAAACTCGACGAACGACTCGGCGAACTTCATCACGACCTGCTGGACGAAGACGAAGCGCCAGAACTCGTAGACGAACCACGAGTAGTTGTTCAAGGATCCGGCCAGCCCCGTGCGCTCGAAGGGATCGAGGCGGAGGTTTACCAGAATTGGCATGTCCGGCTTGACGGTGCCGCCGAGCCAACCGCCCGGCTGATCGATGAACCGGTACTTGTAGTCGCCGATGCGCACCGCGCCGAGCGTGCTCTCGGCGAAGTAGATGATCTCGCTCCGCTTCGACGGCCCCTTGGCCGTGATGAGGTCCATCTGGTTGTAGCCGTCGAGGTGGACCTTGTAGGTCCGATCGCCGAGCTGCTTGCCCTTCTTCAGCTCCTCGACGATGTTCGGGTTGCCGGCGGCGGCCACGAAGGTCGGGAACCAGTCGAGGCCGGACATCACCTGGTTCTCGATCTTGCCGGCCGGCACCTTGCCGGGCCAGCGCAGGATGCACGGCACGCGGAAGCCCCCCTCGAGCACGGTCCCCTTGGCCCCGGCGAACGGGGTCTGGCCACCGTCGGGCCAGGTGAAGTTCTCGGCGCCGTTGTCGGTGCTGAACACCAGGACGGTGTTGTCCGCGACGCGCATGTCCTCGAGCTTCTTCATGACCGCGCCGACGATGTCGTCGAGCTGGGCCATGCCCGCCTCGTACACCCCCCAGCTGTTCTCCGACGTGCGCATCTTCTCGTACTTCTCCGAGAGGTGCGTGACGACGTGCATCCTCGTCGGGTTGAGCCACACGAAGAAGGGCTTGCCGTCGCCCTTCGCCTTGTCCATGAACTTGAAGGTGTGCTCGAGGATCTCGTCGTCCACCGTCTCCATCCGCTTGGGGTAGAGGGGGCCGGCGTCCTCGATCCGTTGCTTGCCGATCTTGCCCCAGCGCGGATCCTCGGTCGCGTCGTCCTTGTCGGTGGCCCAGCAGTGCAGCAGGTTCCGGGGCCCGACCCGGTCCTTGAGCGCCGCCGGGTAGTTGGGATGGGCCGGATCCTCCATCGCGTCCAGGTGGTAGAGGTAGCCCCAGAACTCGTCGAAGCCGTGCAGCGTGGGCAGGAACTGGTTGCGGTCGCCCAGGTGGTTCTTGCCGAACTGACCGGTCGCGTAGCCCATCGACCTGAGGGCGGTGGCAATCGTCGGGGCCTGCGCCGGCATGCCGACGGTGGCGCCCGCCTGGCCGACGGTCGTCAGGCCGGTCCGGATGGGAAGCTGACCCGTGACGAAGTTGGCGCGGCCGGCCGTGCAGCTCGCCTCCGCGTAGTAGTCGGTGAACAGCGTGCCCTCGGTGGCGAGCCGATCCAGATGCGGAGTCCGGCTCGCCATCATGCCGCGATGGTAGGCGCCGACGTTGAACCACCCGATGTCGTCGCCCATGATGAAGACGATGTTCGGCTTACTGACATCTGCCATTGCGTTCATTCCTCTGGCCCGATGTGGAGACCCCCGGTGGGGTACGAGGCGCGGAGCTGCTGCTACGGCTTCATGACCTGTAGATCGTTCGTGACCTTCTGCACTCCCTTGACGCGGCGAGCGATGTCCTCGGCGCGCGTGCGATCGGCGGCGGTCGGCACGTTGCCCGTCAGGGCCACGGTGCCGTTGTTGGTGTCCACGCTGACGCGCGTGAGGCTGGCCGCGCTCTCGGCGGCGAGCTTGCTCTTCACCTCCGTCGTGATCGTCGCGTCGTCGATGTTCCGCCCCATCGACTCGCCGGTCATCGAGCGACACCCGACACCGAGCCCCAGCCCCAGCACCAGCACCAGTGCGATCAGAGACGTCGACACACGCATGCCCGTACCCTCCTCGTCACCTCGAGGTATCGTCCCTCGCGACGACTCACTGGAGCATCGATCGGCGGCCGACCGGTAGAGACAGGCGGCCCCTGCGAGAGCGCTAGAGGGCTCCGGCCAGATCCCTCAGAGCTGGCCCCGGATCGGCAGGAGCGCGAACACTCGCGCCTCGAGCCGCCGCCAGAAACCGGTCTCGGGCGGGCGTTCGTAGCGCACCTCCCCGTCGGCGTCCCGCGTGATCCACGCCACCCGCGGCGCGCGATCGCCGTTGCGGTCGAGCACGACGCGCCAGGCGTTCTCCGGACGGCAGTCGCGCTCCAGCAGGGCCAGGAGCTCCTCGGCCAGCCGGGGGCTGCGCACGAGCAGCGCGACCTCGGTATTGAGGTAGAGCGACCGCGGGTCGAGGTTGAACGAGCCGACGTAGACCACGGTGCGGTCGAACACGGCCACCTTGGCGTGGAGCCCGAGCCGGGCCGACGCCGGGGCCACGCGCGCGTAGAGCTCACGACTGGCTGCGTCGGAGCGCACCTCGTAGATCTCGACGCCCGCCTCCAGCATCCGGCGGTGGTCCTTGGCGTACACGGCGTACGCCGGGGTCTCGTCGGTCGAGGCCAGCGAGTTCGTCAGCATCCGCAGCCGCACGTCGCGCGCGCGGAGGGCGCGGACGAGGCTCAGGTCCTCGGCCGGGACGAGATACGGCGAGACCATGACGAGATCGGTCCGGGTCTTGTCGATGATCGCTCGCAGCGTCCGGCCGACCTCGCTCGCCGTGCCGGGGCGCGAGCCCTCCAGTCCCGCGGCCGGATCGGCCCACACCGCCTCCGCGTGCGCCCAGGTCAGCCGCTGGTCCAGGGAGACCAGCGCCTCCCGCGACGTGTCGGACGCGTCGATGGGCAGGGCGAAGCGCTCCCGATGGCGTGCAGCGTCGCGCTGCAGCCGCTCGTACGCCCGGTTGATCTCTCGCGCGGGCGGCGTGGCGTGCAGCGCCGCCATCGGCACGGCCCACTGGCTGTTCCAGTAGGCGTCGAAGCCGGTCGACAGCTGGTGCACGACGGGACCCACCGCGACGACGTCCATGTCGCGCACGTTGAACTCCGGATCGACGCCGAAGTAGGCGTCGGCGATGTTCCGCCCGCCGGCGACGGCGACCTGGTTGTCGGCGACGAAGAGCTTGTTGTGCATGCGGTGGTTCAGCCGGTTGAACTGCAGTAGGAAGTCCAGCCGCCGGCCCAGGCGCAGGGGATTGCGGCCGCCGACGGGGTTGTAGATCCGGATCTCGACGTTCGGGTGGGCGTCGAGCGCCGCGATGGCCGTCCCGGAGCCGGTCAGGTAGATGTCGTCCACCAGGAGCCGCACCCGGACGCCCCGGTCCGCAGCCCGCACCAGCCGCTCCATCAGCAGCGTGCCGACGGCGTCATCGCTCCAGATGAAGTACTGCGCGTCGATGCTGCGCTCGGCGGCGTCCGCGAGCGCCACGCGCAGCCGGAAGGCCTCCGGCCCCGTGTCGACCAGGTGGACCCCGGACTCGCCGAGATGGTCGACGGCCAGCGGCGCGAAGCGGTGACCGAGCCACGTCGTCTCGGTGCCCGTGGTCGCGCTGGAGGTCACGCGCGGCGCGTCATGACGGACCACCGGCGCGCACCCGTGGACGAGCGCCAGCAGCCCCCACGCGATCAGCGCTCGGCGCATCACTGCCGCGAAGCGTTCGCGGCACCCGATCGTCTCGGCCAGGGCCATCGGGCCCGCCGATCGCTCCTGTTCGGCACTGGCGCTCGTCGCCGGGGCAGCGCACCCTCTGGCCTGGGTATCGCGTCTCCTCGTGTGGTCGCGGGGCCCTTACATGCTTCTACGGCGGGTCGGCGCCCGAATAGTGCACGAGCTGAGCACCGCGGTGCCGCCGACGATCTTCTTCTTCGTCGGCTTCAACTTCATCGTGTTGACGACGAACCTCCTCGTCGCCGACTATGCCGTGGCGGTGAGCAGCTTCATGCTCGCGACCTTGGCGGCGCTCGTCGTCGGCAAGGCCGTGATCACGGCCAACGCCACACCCTTGATCAGGCTCTTCGATCGGGCCCCCCTGATCCAACCGATCCTCTTCAAGACGGCCGTCTACTGGGTCGCCGTGCTCTTTGCCCGTCTGGCGGAGCGCTTCGCGCATTTCTCGGTCATCGACGGCAATTGGCCGGGTGATTTCCCGGCATACTTGCTCTCCAACTTCTCCTGGCGTCGCTTCATTGCGATCTCGCTGTGGATTCTCGTGCTGTTCCTCATCTATGTGACGGCGTCGGAGTTCACGCAGCTGGTCAGCCCGGCGGAGATGCGGAGGCTCCTGTTCGCCTACCGGCCGTCAGAGCTGCAGTTGAACAGGCGCCAGCGCGCCCGCGAGCTGCTACGCCTGAGCCGACTCGCGGATGCGCACAAGATGACCGAGTTTCGCGACCCGGGTAGTGCTGCGCACCACCAGCTCGTCGAGATCGTCGAGCGTCTCGCGGTGACGCCGAAGTCGAAGCCCTAGCTCGAGCTCCACAGCCGGGACGTCGACACGCCGGGTGGCGCCTCGGGCAGTGCCATCGGGCCCGCGCGGGTCTCCTCTTCGGCACTGGCGCGGCGCGCTCGCGCAGCGCAGTCTGGTCACGTGGTATCCCGGCTGCTCGCCTGGTCGCTGTGCGCGTGGCTCCTCGGGGGGTGCGCGTCGCCGCACGTCTTCCGGGTTCCGAGGGCCACGGCGCCGCCCTCGTGCCTGGTGTCCGTCCCGGCCCAGGACGAGGTCGTCGGCGTGGCGCTGTCGGGTGGCGGCAGCCGGGCGGCGCTCTTCGGCGCGGCCGGCCTGCGGGCCCTGGCCGATCTGCGGCTCAAGGACGGCTCGTCGGTGCTCGAGCGGGTCGGCTATCTCTCCAGCGTCTCGGGTGGCAGCCTGGCCGCGGCGTACTACGCGCTGAACAAGCCGCCGCGGAGCGTTCCCGTGCTGACCCCGGACGGCACGCTGACCGAGGCCTACCGCGGGTTCTTCGACCGATACACCGGCGCTCTGAGTCAAGACTTCGAGAGCGCGCTCATCCGGCGGCAGCTCGTGTCGTTTCGCTGGCTCAACTCGGCGTTGGCCGCCGGCTCACTGGCCGAGGTGCTCCGTGAGCGGCTCCTGGGCAAGGCTACCTTGCAGGACGTCAGCCGACGGCAGATGAGCGGAGACAGCCCCGGGCTCATCATCAACTCGACGCTCTACAACAACGGCCGCCGTCTCGCCGGGACGACGCTGACTCCGGCGTCCTTTAAGTACGACTTCACGGACGACCTGCAGGCAGCGCTCGACCGCGAGGGACGGAATACGCCGATCCCGGCGGCGCTGAAGGAGCGGGCGACGCAGCTGCTGCCGATGACGCCGTCCGAGCTCGGGATCGACCCGTGCCCCGGCCTGCTGGTCGGCTGGGTCACGGCCTCCGCCTCGTTCCCGCCGCTCGTCGGCCCCATCAGCCTGCGGGTCGGCGACGAGCAGACGTACTGGCACGCCGGGGATGGCGGTCTCTACGAGAACCAGGGCGCCGAGTCGCTGCTGTTCCTGTTCCTCAAGCAAATGCAGGAGAAGCGGATCCGTCGCGCGTTGCTCATCGCCTTCGACAGCTCGTTCCCGTTCGCCGTCGGCAACCGTCGCCTGAACCAGCGGTCGCAGCCCTTCTCGCTGCTCACGTTCGACTTCTCCCGGGTGCCGAGCATCATGGAGGAGCGGGCGACGACGTATCAGCGGCTCTTCTTCCAGAGCCTGAGGCTGGAAGGCGTCTTTCCCGAGGACGACGTCTTGCGAGTTGTGGTCCTACGCCACATGGACGCCGTGTGGGCCATCGCTGACCTTCCGCCGGCCTGCCGCAACGAGCAGCCGCCGCTCAACACGCCCGAGGCCGTGGCCCAGCGCATCGCGGAGATCCCGACGCGGCTGCGCGTGAAGTCGGAGTGCGACCGCCAGCTGCTGGCCGCCTCGGCGACCAAGCTCGTCGAGCAGCAACGGAGCCGGATCCTCGAGTTTTTCGACGCGGGGCCGACGGCCAGCGGCGCCCACCGGTGAGCTGCCAATTCCGCAGAAGGGTGGGGGTGGGCGCGTCCGCCGTGGAGGGCTGAACCGCTGGCAAGGGGAAGATTGCGACCCGGCAGCCTCGGTCCATGGGGCCACTCGACCATTGCCGTTCGGCACTGTGGGCGTCCCTCGGTGTCGGACACCATCGCCTCGACGGAATGGGCCGACAAGTACAAGGGCAAGTTCGACGCGGGCTGGGACGCACTACGCGAAGAGACGTTCGAGCGTCAGAAGAGGCTCGGCGTCATCCCGCCCGACTCCAAGCTAACCCCACGACACAAGGAGATTCCGGCCTGGGCCGAGATGCCGGAGCCCCTCAAGCCCGTGCTGCGGCGGCAGATGGAGGTGTACGCCGGCTTCCTGGAGTACGCGGATCACCACGTCGGCCGTCTGTTCGACAGCCTGGACAAGCTTCGGGTGCTGGACGACACGCTGATCTACTACATCGTCGGCGACAACGGCGCCTCGGCCGAAGGCACGCTCAACGGCACCTTCAACGAGATGATCAACTTCAACGGTGCCGCGGCGCTGGAGACGCCGGAGTTCCTGATGGCACGGATCTCCGAGCTCGGCGGGCCGACCTCGTACAACCACTACGCCGTGGGCTGGGCGCACGCGATGGACACGCCCTACCAGTGGACCAAGCAGGTGGCCTCTCACTGGGGCGGAACCCGCAACGGCACGATCGTGCACTGGCCGAAGGGCATTACGGCGAAGGGCGAGCACCGGTGGCAGTTTCACCACATCATCGATGTCGCCCCGACCGTGCTGGAGGCGGCCGGGATCCCGGAGCCGCTGATGGTCAACGGCGTGCAGCAGATGCCGATCGAAGGGGTCAGCATGCTGTACTCCTTCAACGACGCCAAGGCCGCCGATCGGCACGAGACGCAGTACTTCGAGATGTTCGGCAACCGAGGCCTCTACCACAAAGGCTGGACGGCCGTGACCCGGCACAAGACCCCGTGGCTGCTGCAGGGGGAAAAGACGCCGGCCTTCGACGACGACGTGTGGGAGCTCTACGACACCACCAAGGACTGGACCCAGGCGCAGGACCTGTCCAAACAGATGCCGGACAAGCTACACGAGCTGCAGCGGCTCTGGCTGATCGAGGCGGTCAAGTACAACGTCCTGCCGTTGGACGACAACATCGGCAAGCGGATGAACTCAGACTTCGCCGGCCGACCGGTGCTGATCCAGGGCCACAGCCAGATCCTGTTCGGCAACATGGGCCGGCTCTCCGAGAACTCGGTGCTCAACCTCAAGAACAAGTCTCACTCGGTGACGGCGGAGATCGTCGTGACCAAGGGCCAGGCCGAAGGGGTGATCATCGCCCAGGGAGGCAACGTCGGCGGCTGGAGCCTGTACGCCAAGGACGGCAAGCTGAAGTACTGCTACAACCTGCTTGGCATCGACTACTTCTACGTCGAGGCGGACAAGCCCCTCGGGAAGGGCGAGCACCAGGTCCGCATGGAGTTCGCCTACGATGGCGGCGCGCTCGGCAAGGGTGGAACGGCGGCGCTGTACGTCGACGGCAAGAAGGCGGGCGAGGGCCGGGTCAAGGCGACCGCAGCGATCGTGTTCTCCGCAGACGACGGCTGCGATGTCGGGCGTGACACGGGGGCGGCGGTGTCTCAGGACTACGGCGTCCGAGGCAACGCGTTCAACGGCGTCATCAAGGGCGTGCAGCTGGCCATCGCGGAGGACGCCAAGGCGGCCGACCACCTCGTCACGCCGCAGGACGCCCTGGCGGTCGCGATGGCGAGGCAGTGAACCATCGCCGGTCTCAGCCGGCGACCCCCGACGGTGATCAGAACCGGAACGAGAACCCGCCCAGCGCGTGGTTCGTCTTGACGTCGGCTCCGTACTTGAGGCCGCCGATCTTGATGTCGTCCGGCAGGAACTGGGTGTACCGGTACTCCACGAAGACGGCCATGTGGCGGTGGAACTGCCAGGTGAAGCCGCCGCCGACCTTGAAGCCGAGCGTGGTGCCGTAGTCCTCGGGGTCGGTGACCATCCACGCCGGACCGACCGTGATGTAGGGCTGCAGCCGCCCGTTCGGAATGTCGGGGGTCTGCAGGAAGCGCCAGCGGAGCATGAGGTCCGCGGCGAAGACGATGGCGGGGATCGTGATCGACGGCAGCCGAGCCGGACCCGCCGCCCCGATGGTGATGTTCTCGTCGAAGATCGTCCCGGTGACGGCCCCGGTAGCGATGATGGTCTGAGAGGGCACGTCGGGCTGGAAGTAGAAGATGTCCACGCCGAGCCCGACCTCGGGCAGGAAGCTGAACCAGTAGCCGAACCGCAGGCCCAGGATCGGTGAGTCGTCGGTCTTGACGTCGAGCAGGCTGGCCTGCACGGGCACCCCACTGACCGACAGGCCACTGATGTTGACGTCGGTTTTCTGAGTGCTGGAAAACCCTGCGTACGCGTCCAGGTACCACTCTGCGCGCGCCCCCGTGGGGCTCAGCACGACGGCGACCAGCGCCAGCAGCAGGATCGACGGGGTCAACACTGGCTTCATCACAGCCTCGCCTACCCGGGCGCCCCCCCGGCGTGTCCAACGGTTTACTGCAACGCTGCAACCTCTTTCCGTCTCTGAGGGCCTCACCACATCCGATCCTGAGTCTGCGGACCCGCGCGCTGTCGACTCTGCAATCGCAGTTCCCGATCTGCGTTGAGCGTGGACCCACCGCTGCGGGGCGTCGAGCGGCTACACCGAAGGTCGCAGGTGATCGCGACCAAGGGCCAGTATCGAGGCCATGGGGTGCGTCGTAGCCTCCGGTCGAGAGGCCCGGATGCGACCATCGCCGCACACCGCGTGGTTGGTCGCGTTGGCCCTCCTGCTCCTCCCATCGGCGGCGATGGCTCAGGACGAGCCCGGCGGCGCGGCCGATCTCGCCAAGCAGCTCCAGAACCCCGTCGCCGACCTGATCAGCGTTCCGCGCTCGCCGGGGCGCGGATCTGGTTCGTGGACACCGAGCTCGACTCAAGCCTGGCCTCGTCCCCGGGGTGACCGTCGATCAGAGCAAGTCGTGGGCGGATCCGATCATCGGGCTGCGGTTCGGCTGGCAGTTCGCCGACAAGTGGTATCTCAGTGCCCTCGGCGACGTTGGCGGCTTCGGGGCAGGGTCGGACCTGACGTGGCAGGCCTTCGCCGGGGTCGGCTACCGGTTCAACCCCCGCTGGTCGGTGACGGCCGGCTACCGCGCGCTCGCCGTCGACTTCGAGAAGAGCGGCTTCGAGCTCGACGTCATCATGCACGGTCCCGTCGTCGGCGTGGGCTTCCGGTTTTGAACGCGCTGGCCTCCACGTTGCCCGGGCGACTCCCACCGTTACCGCAGAGCGGTGACGGTCCGCGATCTCCCGGTATTCGCGGTGGCGTCAACCCGCGGTTTTCGACCGGGCCTACTTCTCCGCCCACGCGGCCGCGTCGTCGTCCGCCTCCTCTGCCCTGACCCGCTGCTCTATCGCCTTCTGGCGGTACACCCCGTACTCGTGGCTGTCGCCGACCAGGACGCATGTACACGAGGGATCGAGGTAGACATAGCGGAGGAGCTGCCCGTCGCGGGTCTGACGGATCAGCTTGTACGGCTTCACCCTCGCCACCGTGGTCGCGTCGGCGTGCTCTCGCCTGAATCCCGCCTGGGTCAGGAGCGCCTCGGTGTCCGCCGCGCTCATTTCTCGGAGGCTGGTGCAGCCGCCCAGTAGCACGATCAGGGCCAGCGCGAGCTTACCTGTGCGATCCATTCGAGGTCTCCTCGCGGCCGAGCTCTGCCTCGGCCGCGGCAATGAGCGTTCATGGCTTCGGCACGCCTGATCGATTCATCTAGAGGGTGCGGCAACAGGAGGCGTTACAGCCATGGGACCAATGCATAGGTTGAGGACCAGCGCGGCACAGTCATACCGCGAGGGGAACCTGTCAAGCCAGCCGCCGGCGGCGGTCACGTTGACAATCGCCGCGGCGGCGCCTATGAACAGGGCGTGTCCACCGACCCGACCGAGATCGTGCTGCGGCGCGACGACCGCGTCGCCACCATCACGCTCCAGCGGCCTCACGATCAGAACCGCCTGACGCGCTCGGTGCTGGTGGCCCTGCAGGGCATCGTGGACGAGCTGGCCGGCGACGACCACGTCCAGGCGGTCGTGCTCACCGGCGCCGGGTCCGAGTTCTTCTCGATGGGCATCCTGAACCCGGCTGTGCGGGCCAGCTACTCGAAGCCGCAGATCCTCGACCTCGTCCGGATCGCCAACCGGCTCTACGACGCGCTCGAGGCGCTGCCGCAGATCGTCATCGCCGCGCTGAACGGCGCCGCTCGCGCCGGCGCGGCCGAGCTTTCGCTGGCCTGCGACATCCGGCTCGCGGCCTCACACGCGACGTGGGCGCTGCCCGAGGCACTGTGGGGCGGGTTCCCGGGCGCCGGCGGTCCGGTGCGCCTGCCGATGCTGGTGGGGCGCGCGCGGGCGCTAGAGATCATCTGCACCGGGCGGGAGCTCGACGCCGTCGAGCTGGAGCGGCTGGGACTCGTCCTGGCCATGCACCCGGCCGACCGGCTGCTGCCCGAGGCGCAGGCGCTCGCGGCTCGCATCGCGGCGAGCGGCCCGCTGGCGATCCGTGGCGCCAAGCGCATCGTCCGCACGCGAATCTTCTCGGGCTTCGGCGAGGCCCGCACCCTGTCCGACACGCTCCGCCATGCCCTCGAGTGGAGCGCCGACGTGGACGAGGGTATGGCCGCGCACCGCGAGGGCCGGCCGCCGCGGTTCACCGGCCGCTGATGTCGTCGGCGCCGCGCAGCCGCACGCTCGGCGCTCTCCTCGACGAGCTCGCCGACAGCCGACCGGACGCGGAGGCGGTCGTCTTCCGCGGGACTCGGCTGACCTACGCGGCCCTGCGCGATCAGGTCGACGCGCTGGCGCGCGCGTTCCTGGCGCTCGGCGTCACGCGGGGCGATCGGGTCGCCCTGCTGTTGCCGAACCGCCCGGAGTGGCTCGTCACCGCGTTCGCGGCGGCCAAGGTCGGCGCGGTGACCGCCGCCATCAGCACCTTCTCGGCCCCGCCCGAGGTCGCCTGGGCGCTCGAGCACGCGCGACCCCGTGTGCTCGTCACCATGGAGGCGTTCCGCGGTCGCGCCTACCTCGGCGCCGTCCACGACCTCTGCCCGGAGCTGGCCCGCTCCGCGCCGGGGGCGCTACACAGCGCGCGGCTGCCCGAGCTTCGCGCGGTCGTCTCCATCGACGAGCGCCGCCACGACGGCGTCTTCCGCTGGGACGAGGCGCTCGGCCGCGCGACGGAGACGCGCGCCACCGCGCTGGCCGCCGCGACGGCGGCGGTGCGGCCCGACGATCCGTGCTTCATCCTCTACACGTCCGGCTCCACGGCCACGCCGAAGGGCGTCGTGCTCGCCCACGGCGGTGTCGTCGCCAACGGCTTCGACATCGGCGAGCGGCAGCGCCTCGGGCCCGCGGACCGGCTGTGGCTCTCGGTCCCGCTCTTCTGGTCCTTCGGCTCCGCCAATGCGCTGCCGGCGATCCTCACCCACGGCGGCACGATCGTGCTGCAGGAGAGCTTCGAGCCGGGCGAGGCGCTCGCCCTCCTCGACGAGGAGCGGTGCAGCGTCTACTACGGCATGGCGAACATGGCCCGGGCGATGCTGGAGCACCCGGACCGCGGGCGGCGCGCGCTGCCCACCATGCGCACGGGGCTCACGATCGGGCTGCCCGAGGACATCCAGATGACGATCGACGCGATCGGCGCGCGTCAGCTGTGCAACGTGTACGGCGCCACCGAGACCTACGGCAACTGCGCGGTCACGGATGCGCACGACCCGATCGAGCTGCGGCTCACCACGCAGGGACGCCCGCTGCCCGGCATGGAGATCCGCGTCGTCGAGCCGGGCACCGGCCGCCCGCTGCCGGTCGGCGAGGTGGGCGAGTTCCGCGTCAAGGGCTACCTGACCCCCGGCTATTTTCGCGACCCCGAGCAGACGCGCGCCGCCTTCGACGCCGATGGCTTCTTCGTCACCGGCGACCTCGGCCTGCTCGGCGACGACGGCCGCGTGCGCTTCCGCGGCCGGCTCAAGGAGCTGATCAAGACCTCGGGCGCCAACGTCGCGCCCCTGGAGGTGGAGGCGATCTTGTTGACGCATCCGGCCGTCAAGCAGGCGTACGTCGTCGGCGTGCCCGACCGCGACCGCGGCGAGGTGGGCGTGGCCGCCGTCGAGCTGAACCAGGGCGCGACCGCAACGGCGGAGGCGCTCACCGCGTTCTGTCGCGAGCGCCTGGCCAGCTACAAGGTACCGGCCCGCATCGTCTTCCGGACGGCGGAGCAGTTTCCTCGCACGGCGACCGGCAAGGTGCAGAAGCCACAACTGCGCGCGGAGCTGATCTGATGCGCGCGGTGCTCTGTCGCGCATGGGGCGAGGTCGAGACGCTGAAGGTCGAGGACGTCGCGTCCCCGACCCCCGGGGCGGGCGAGGTGCTGATCGACGTGCGAGCGACCGCGGTGAACTACGCGGACGCGCTGCTGGTGGCCGGGCGGTACCAGACGAAGCCGCCGCTGCCGTTCAGCCCCGGGCTCGAGACGGCCGGCGTGGTGGCCGCGTGCGGCCCCGGCGTCACGCGCTTCACGCCGGGGAACCGCGTGATGGCCGTGCTCCCCTACGGCGGCCTCGCCGAGCAGGCCGTCGCGCCCGAAGCCGAGACGTTCGCGATTCCCGACGGCATGGGCTTCGAGGAGGCCGGCGCGTTCCCGATCGCCTACATCTCCAGCCACGTGGCCATTCGGTGGCAGGGACGGCTCGAGGCGGGCGAGACGCTGCTGGTCCTGGGCGCCGCCGGCGGCGTCGGGCTCACTGCCGTCGAGATCGGCAAGGCGATGGGCGCGCGCGTGATCGCGGGCGCCAGCACGGCGGAGAAGCTCGCCGTCGCGCGCGAACGCGGCGCCGACGACACCGTCAACTACGCGACCGAGAACCTCACCGAGCGCGTCATGGCGTTGACCGACGGCAAGGGTGCCGACGTGTGCTTCGACCCGATCGGCGGCGATCTGTTCGACGCCGCGCTGTCGGCACTCGGCTGGGGCGGCCGCATCCTGCTGGTTGGCTTCGTCGGCGGCGTGCAGCAGATCCCGGCCAACCGGCTGCTCGTCAAGCACCGGGCGGCGCTCGGCTCGTCGCTGCGCTACTTCCGGTGGCACGCGCCCGACAAGCTGCGCCGCTCGGTCGACGAGCTGCTGCAGTGGTACGCCGAGGGTCGGCTCCGCCCGCTCATCACCCATCGGCTGCCGCTCGAGCGGACGGTCGAAGGCATTCGGTTGCTCACCGACCGGAAGGCCCACGGCAAGATCGTCGTCCTCCCGCGGGCAGGCTCGTGACGCGCGTGGGCCGCGGCCCGGGTACGGGGCAGGCGGCGGCGTGTGTCGCGCGCCCGCGCGCATGGCTCGTCTGTCGCCGTAACTCGCTCCGGGCTCGGCTCGCTCGAGCCCCCTATCCCCCAGAGCGACTGTGTTGCGAGTCAAGCGGGTTGCCATGGGCGGCGATCGCGAAGCATCGCGTTCAGGATGGTGAGCAGCTTGCGCATGGCCGCGGTGATGGCGAC
>Ga0075430_100000098_pt1 | contig 51603 bp, 44 predicted proteins | sample RhiMetdeltSRZDD4_FD_75294 | JGI IMG/M metagenome (GOLD analysis project Ga0075430, IMG submission 75294) | Populus rhizosphere microbial communities from Tennessee, USA - Rhizosphere MetaG P. deltoides SRZDD4 | ecosystem: Host-associated > Plants > Roots > Rhizosphere > Soil | place: USA... | reverse complement strand
GCCCTTGTCGGCGATGATCAGCGTGCGCTCGAACTGGCCGGTGTTGCGCTCGTTGATGCGGAAATAGGTCGACAGCTCCATCGGGCAGCGCACGCCCGGCGGCACGTAGACGAACGAGCCGTCGGAGAACACCGCCGCGTTGAGCGTGGCGAAGAAGTTGTCGGTGACCGGCACCACCGTGCCGAGATACTGCTTCACCAGATCCGGGTGCTTCTGCAGCGCCTCGGAGATCGGCATGAACAGCACGCCGGCCTTGGCGAGCTCGGCCTGGAACGTGGTCGCGACCGAAACTGAGTCGAACACCGCGTCGACCGCGACCCGCCTGCCGGACCCGTTGCCGTTGGCAGCGCCCTCACTGTCGCCGTCCTCGTCATTGGCCGGGCGCTGCACGCCGAGCAGCGCCTCCTGCTCACGCAGCGGGATGCCGAGCTTGCGGTAGGTCTCAAGGATATCGGGGTCGATCTCGTCGAGCGATTTCGGCCCGTCCTTCTTCTTCGGGGCCGAGTAGTAATAGAGGTCCTGGTAGTCGATCGCCGGGTAATGGACCTTGGCCCAGGTCGGCTCGCGCATGGTCTGCCAACGCCGATAGGCGTCGAGGCGCCAATCCAGCATCCATTGCGGCTCGTTCTTCTTCGCCGAGATGAAGCGGACGGTGTCTTCGTCCAGGCCCTTGGGGGCCTTGTCGGATTCGATCAGGGTCTCGAACCCGTACTTGTATTGGTCGACGTCGATACGGCGGACCTGGTCCACCGTTTCTTGTACGGCCGGCATTCTTCCCTCCGCTGCGGTTTCAAGGACCGCGGGTTGGATTAGTCGGTTATGGTCGTCGCGCCTGCGCGAACTACCTCGGATTTTTGCGCCTAAGCGGCGATTTCTCGCTTCTTAAGTAGTGGTTGCGACAGCTTTCTCCAAGCATTGAGAAAACAATCGATTTCGGCCTCGGACGTGGCCCAGCCCATGCTTACACGGACCGCGCCCTCAGCAATTTCAAGCTCATAGCCCATGGCCTTGACGACCTCCGAGAACTTCATGGTTCCGGAGGAGCAGGCGGAGCCGGACGAAACGGCGATTCCATCAAGGTCGAGCGCCATAAGGGCGGTCTGCGCCTTGATGCCGGGGACCGCGAATTGCAACGTATTGGCGACCCGGGCGGCCTTTTCGCCAAAAATGATGGTGTCGGGCCAGATCGCCCGCAGGCCGCTTTCGAGTCGCTGGCGCAGCCCCAAGAGCCGCCGGGCCTCGGTCTCGAGGTCACGCAGGGCTTCCGCCGCCGCGGCGCCGAACCCGGCAATGCCGATGAGATTCTCGGTGCCGCCGCGCCGGTTACGCTCCTGGCCGCCACCGAAGCGGGAGCGGACGTGTAGCTTGTCGCTGCCGAGCACCAGCGCGCCGACGCCCATGGGTCCGCCGATCTTGTGCGCAGAGATCGCCAGAAGGTCGGCCCCCAATTCCTTGATATCGAGCAATATCTTGCCAAGCGCCTGCACCGCGTCGACATGCAGCAGACCGCCGGCGGCATGCGCCAGCGCCGCCGCTTCGCGTACCGGCTGGATCACGCCGGTCTCGTTGTTGGCGGCCATCAGCGCCACCAGCGGCTTTGCTCCGCGCGCCGTCGCCGCGCTCAGGCGCGCCTGAAGGTCGGTCAGCGAGGCGATGCCGTCGCGATTTGCGCTGAAACGTTCCACGGACGGAAAGTCACCACCCGCCAGCACCGAGACATGCTCGATGCCGGAGGCGATCGCGACGTCGCAGCGCCCACCCGCATGCTCGATGGTCGACCCAAGCGCAATCGCATTGGCTTCCGAGCCGCCTGACGTGAAGACCACATTGCGCGGCTCGGCGCCGACGGCCGCCGCCACCCGCGCCCGCGCCTCCTCCAGGATGCTGCGGGCGGCACGTCCTTCGGCATGGACCGACGACGGGTTCCCGACCGCATCCATGGCGGCTGCCATGGCGGCGCGCGCCTGCGGGCGCAGGGGCGCCGTCGCATTCCAGTCGAGATAGGTCCGCTCCGTCATGGTTCCCGTTGGTCTTGGCTGCGGCGCTTTACCTCGAAACGCAGGGTTCGCCAAAGGCTGCCGAAACACTTGCTCTTTGTCCCTGCACTCGTGCTAAAAAGCGCCTGCCGCCGACCGCCCTGGCACGGGTCCGGGCCGTTCAGTCCGGTATCACCCTTGCCAAAAATTAGAATGGTTCTAAGTACTTACGCGTGCCGACCGGTTCCGTCAAGCGCACCTGCAGCATGACCCCGAAAAGTGGGTACCGGTCTTCGGACCAGGTCATGCTCAACCAAGCGCGGCGGCGGCCGGTTCGCCAGCACCGTCACTAACCGAGGAAGCAATGCCCGAAATCATCTTCACCGGCCCCGCAGGTCGGCTCGAAGGCCGCTACCACCCGGCTCGCCAGAAGAACGCCCCGATCGCCATCGTCCTGCATCCGCACCCGCAGTTCGGCGGGACGATGAACCATCAGATCATCTACCAGATGTACTATCAGTTCGTGCATCGGGGCTTCTCGGTGCTGCGGTTCAATTTCCGCGGCGTCGGACGCAGCCAGGGCTCGTTCGACCACGGCTCCGGCGAATTGTCGGATTCGGCTTCGGCGCTCGACTGGGCGCAATCGATCAACACGGAGGCCCGCTCCTGCTGGATCGCCGGCTTCTCGTTCGGCGCCTGGATCGGCATGCAGCTGCTGATGCGCCGGCCGGAGATCGAGGGCTTCATCTCGATCGCGCCGCCCGCCAACCTCTACGACTTCTCCTTCCTCGCCCCCTGCCCGTCGTCCGGGCTGATCATTCACGGCGATAAGGATGCGGTGGTGCCCTACAAGGACGTGTCCGGCCTGGTCGAGAAGCTCAAAACCCAGAAAGGCATCGTCATCGACCAGAAGGTCGTGCCGGGCGCCAACCACTTCTTCGACGGCAAGATCGAGCCGCTGATGCAGTCGATCAGCGGCTATCTCGACAAACGCCTCAAGACCCCCGAGCGCAAGCCGGCGGCGTAACGCGCGCCGACCAGAGTGGCGGGAGCGGAGCAGTAGCCTGGGTTGAGCGCCGCGAAACCCGGGAGGGCTGTCGCGCCGATTGATCGCCGCCCGATTTCGCTCGGCCCGCTCCGGCCGGCGCTGCATGGGACACCATGATCATCAACATCAATGGGTGGCCTGGTGTCGGAAAACTGTCGGTGGCAGAACTGCTCCAGCAGCAGATCGGCGGCCGGCTTCTCGACAACCATACGATCTTCAACGTCGCGTTCAGTCTGTTTGAGTTCCGCAGCCCGGAATTTTTTGAAACCGTCCGCGCCATCCGCCAGATTGCCTTTTCACAGGCGAGCAAAGTTCCTCGAACTACTCCTATCGTATTGACGAGCGCCTACGCCGACACACCATTCGGCCGGGAGAATTGGGCTGCAATTCGAGGGCTGGCGAACGACCACGGTACACCGCTCTGCAACGTCGTCCTGGACTGCGAGTTGACAGAAAACGTTCGCCGTCTTCAGTCCCCGGAGCGTGCCCGACTTCGCAAGCTCACTGAACCGCAACCGCTCATTGCAGCTCGCGACGTGGCGCCCCTCCTCGCTGAAGGTGGAGATCATCTCTTGCGATTTGACGTCACGGAGTTGACGCCCGACCAAGGCGCCGCGCGCATCACGGAATGGCTGCGATCGCTCGACCTGATCTAAAAGGCCGGCGAACGCAGCCGCTACGAAAACCGCCGCACCGCCAGCACGGCGTTGAGTCCGCCGAACGCGAACGAGTTCGACAGCGCCACATCGACCGGCATCTTGCGCGCCTCGTTCGGCACGTAGTCGAGGTCGCATGCCGGGTCTGGCCCGAGATAGCCGATCGTCGGCGGCACGATCCCCTCGCGCACGGCCATTAGCGCCGCCACGAACTCAAGCGCGCCCGACGCGCCGAGCGCATGCCCAACCATCGACTTGGTCGAGGACACCGCGAGCTTTTCGGCGTGGGCGCCGAATGCCTGCCGGATCGCCTTGGTCTCGGCGACGTCGTTCGCGGTGGTGCCAGTGCCGTGCGCGTTCACATATTGGATGTCGCTCGGGCCGAGCCTGGCGTCCGCCAGGGCGCCCTCGATCGCCCGCAACATGCCGTTCTGGTCCGGCGAGGTAAGTTCCTTGGCGTCCGCGCTCATGCCGAAGCCGACGATCTCACCGAGGATGGTGGCGCCACGCGCCTGCGCGGCCTCTAGCGGCTCGAGCACAATCGCCGCAGCGCCCTCGCCCAGCACCATGCCTTTGCGGTCCTTGGAGAATGGCCGGCAGACATCGGGCGCCATCACGCGCATTGCCTCCCAGCCCTTGACGGTGCCGACGGTGATGCAGGCTTCCGCGCCGCCGGTGACCGCGCAGGAGACCGCGCCCGACCGCACCATATGGAATGCGACGCCGATCGCGTGAGTCGCCGATGCGCAGGCGCTGGCGATCGCGAACGCCGGACCGCGCAGCCCGCGATCCATCGATATCTGGCTGGCAGGCGCGTTCGCCATCAGCTTCGGGATCGTCAGCGGATGGACGCGTGGCGTGCCCTGCTTGTAGAGCCGCCGGAACTGGTCGTCGTGGGTGGTCTGGCCGCCGACGCCGATGCCGATGATCGTCGCCGTTCGCTCCGACAGCCCGTTCGCGAAATCGATGCCGGCCTGCGCGATCGCCTCGCGCGCCGTGATCACCGCGAACTGCGACACGCGGTCCATCATCGCGATCTGGCGGTCGTCGAGATATTTCGCCGGGTCGTAGTCCTTAACTTCGGCGACGACTTTCTGGTTCAGTTCCTCGGCGTAGGGAATCGTGATCGGCGCGATGCCCGGCTGCCCCTGCTTCAGGGCCGCGCAGTAAGCATCGGCGGTATGACCGATCGGCGAGATGACTCCCGCGCCGGTGACGACAACGCGATTCACGACATTCACGTCTTTATTCACGTCGTTATTCAAGTCTTGGCGGCGACGAGTTTTTGGATCGCGCCGACAATGTCGCCGGCGGTCTGGAAGTCCTTCATTTCCGTGTCGTTGGCGTTGAACGGAATATGGATATCGAACTTCTCTTCGAGCTCCATGATCATCTCAATGACATCGAGAGACTCGACGCCCAGATCCGTGAGCTTGTCGGTCAATTGGACCGTCTTGCCCTTGGCGTGTTTGGCGATGATCGCGATGGTCTCAGCAGCTACGTCGCTCATCGAAGCGCACCTTTCTCGTCTCGTTGCGAGCGCTCCAGCGCCTCGACTTTGGTTTGCAATTTTCCGACCCGTTCGTGCAACGTTTTCTGACGCCGGGCATACAGCAGCATTTCAATGCTCTTGTCGTGCGGCAAGGCAGGATAGCCGGACACAGTCGTGCCGGGCGCGACATCGGTCCCAACGCCGGAGCCCGCGGCCACCTTCGCCTGCGCGCCGATGGTGACGTGGTCGGCGATCCCGACGCCGCCGCCCAGCACCACGCCGTCGCCGATGGTGACGCTTCCCGATATCCCCACCATCCCACAGATCAGACAGGACCTCCCGATCTTCACATTGTGGGCGATGTGCACATGGTTGTCGATCTTGGTGCCGTCGGCGATCAGGGTCGATTCCAGCGTCGCGCGGGCGACCGTCGACGCCGCGCCGATCTCGACGTCGTCGCCGATCTCGATCCTGCCGAGCGAATGCACGCGCGCCGGAACCGGCGCGTTGGGAATTGGCAGGAAGCTGAAGCCGTCAGACCCGATCACCGCGTTGTAGTGGATGATCGCGCGCGCGCCGATCACGACCCGGTCGCCGATCCGCACGCCGGAATAGATCAGGCCACGCTCGCCGATCGTGACGTCGGCGCCGATGGTCACGTGCGGCAGCACCACCGTGCCGGCGCCGATCCGCGTCCGCGGTCCGATCACCACAAAAGGACCGATGCTGACGCCGGCGGCAATCTCGGCGTCGGGCGCGATGATCGCACTCTTGTCGATCCCGGCGGCATGCGCCGGGCCGCCATCGAACAGTGCGGTCAGCCGCGCCAGCGCCGCGCGCTCGTGCTCCGGGATGATCACGCTTTTCACGTGCGCGGGCACCGCCGGCAGCTTCGCCGACACCACCGCGGCCACCGCCTGCGACGTCGCCAGCGCTGCGAAGGATTCCGCACTCATGGCAATGGCGAGATCGGACGGCTTGTCGGCGTCCGCCGGATGCACGATGCGCTCGATGTGGAGCGAACCATCGCCCACCAGGCGCGCCGACAGCGCCTCTGCAACTTCACGCACCAGCATCATTGGCACCAGGAAGTGTCCGTTCGCACGTTGAAAGGGGGCCCCACGAGGGACTTATAGCACCGATTTCAGCCGGTGCCAGACCAGGCGCCGAACCGAATTCTCTTGTTATTCTCGCGGCTTCGCCAATACCCCACCGGTCAGGGGATGGGCAACGCCGGTGGTGCCGGGGAACGTCAGCGGCAGTTCCCGCAGGCTCCGCACGGCCAGGTAGGCGAAGGCCTGTGCCTCCAGCGCGTCGGCCGACCAGCCCACCTCGCTGGCGGTCGAGACCGCGGCCGGCGCCAGCCGCTCGGCGAGCATGCGCATCAAGACAGGATTGCGCGTGCCCCCGCCCGCCACGATCCAATTTGCCGGCGCGCGCGGCAGCAGCGACCGGGCCGAGGCGATGGCGCCGGCGGTGATCGCCGTCAGCGTCGCGGCGCCGTCCTCGACGCTTTTCTTCGCGAGCCCGCCCTCTTCCGCGACCCAATGGCGGAACTCATTGCGGTCGAGCGACTTCGGCGGACGGCGCGCGAAATACGGATGCGCCAGCACCCGCGCGACGGACTCAGCATCGGGCACGCCGGCTGCCGCATTGATGCCGTCGGCATCCTGCGGCGCACCGGTCCGCAACCGGATGAAGTCGTCGATCAGCGCGTTGCCCGGCCCGACGTCGAAGGCCACGAGCTCCTCGCCGTCGATGAACGTCAGGTTGGCGACGCCGCCGAGATTGAGCACGCCGACCGGCTGTGGCCGGTCGAGCATACGCACCATCGCACGATGATAGACCGACACCAGCGGCGCCCCCTCCCCGCCAGCGGCAACGTCGGCGGCGCGCAAATCATAAACCACCGGGATGCCGAGCCTCGTCGCGAGATCGGGCCCATTGCCGAGTTGGACGGTCAGGTGCCGGTCGGCCTGGTGCACCACGGTCTGGCCGTGAAAGCCGACCACCGCGACGTCGCCGGCCGACATGCCGTTGGCATGCAGGAACGCGGCCACCGCGTCGGCGTGGGCGGCAGTGATCACGGCCTCCGCCTCGGCGAGCGCGCCGGTCCGGTCATTGCGGTCCGTCAGATTGCTTGCGCAGGCGATCGCGCGCCGCAGCGCCGCGCGCTCGCTGTCGTCATAGGCGCGGTAGCCGGTGGGGCCGAGGCGGCCGATGCTTTCGCCGTCCGTGTTGATCAGCGCAACGTCGACCCCGTCATAGGAGGTCCCGCTCATCAGACCGATAGCCGACAGGTAACTCACCGGTTTCTCCGCGGAATCGTGGGCTGGAACTGTCGTCCCATAGGGGCCACGTGAACCTTCGGTCCTGCGACTTCTACAAACCAGGGGGCGCTGAAAGGTTGCATTATGAACGCCCGCTACGCGGCCCTGCTCGCTGGTGTCTTGATAACGGCGGCACCCCTGGGCGCGCCCGCGCATGCCCAGGTCGCGGCTCACCCCTCCGCGACGGTCTTCAACACCTCGTTTCGGGCCTGGATGACGCAATTCGAGGTGCCCTCGGCCAGCCTCGCCATCATGAAGGACGGCCACTTGACGGCCACGTTCGGCGCCGGAGGTATGGACGCCGCAGCGCCGGCCGCGATCGCGAGCCTGTCGAAGGCGATCACCGGCGCGTGCATCGCCCAGATCGTCGATTCCGGACGGCTGTCGTTCAACGCGCCGCTCGGCAGCGTGCTGGTGAGAACCTTCGCCCGGTTGGGCCAGCCCGCCGATCCGCGCTTCAAGGCCATCACCATCGAGCAGTTGCTGATGCATCGCGCCGGACTGGCGCGCGAGCCGAAGGGCGGCCCGGTGGCACGCGATATGGCCGGACGCTTCGTCAACATCCTGGCGACGCCGCTCGCCGACGATCCCGGCGGCGCAATGGTCTACAGCAACATCGGATACGCCACGCTCGGCATGGTCGTCGAAGCCGTCACCGGGAGCCCCTACGAACGCTACTGCCGCGCCGCCGTGCTCCAGCCGATGAAGGTTGCCGGCACCATCGACCCGCGGCTGCAGTCACGCGCGTCGAGCGGCGGCTGGCGCGTGTCGGCGATCGACTATGCCCGGTTCATCCAAGTGCTCGATCCGGTGTCCCCGGGCCTCGGCCCGCTGGCCCGGCAATGGCAGGCGGCCCGAAACAGCGAAGGGGCCTACGGGCTCGGCATCTTCGCCCGCCGGACCCCGCAAGGCATCGTCCTGAATCACAGTGGCCGCAACGCGCTGCCCGAGCGCGGCGGGTCGTTCGTGATCAAATTTCCCAACGGCTGGACCGCGGTGGCGATGTTCGCCGGCGATCCCCGCGGCGGCGTTGCAGACCTTCGCCAACGTCTCCAAACCGCCTTCGCGGGCCTGTAAAAGGCCCCAACAAAAGCCTCAAGAAACGCTTCAAGAAACGCCCCTTGCCCGCACCCGCGTTTGGTGGTGAAAGGGCGCATGAGCGCCTACAAATCAGAACTTCTCGATGTCCTTGCCAGCCGGGGCTACATCCATCAGGTCTCCGAGCCTGAGGCGCTCGACGCGCTCGCGCGCAGCTCGACGATCACCGCCTATATCGGTTTCGACTGCACCGCGCCGTCGCTGCACATCGGCTCGCTGGTGCCGATCATGATGCTGTACTGGATGCAGCAGACCGGCCACCGCCCGATCGCCCTGATGGGCGGCGGCACCACGCGCGTCGGCGATCCCTCGGGCAAGGACGACAGCCGCCGCATCCTCACCGACGAGGTGATCGCTGAGAACCTCACCGGCATCCGCAAGATCTTCTCGAAGTTTCTGAAGTTCGGCGACGGCGCCAAAGACGCCGTCATGGCGAACAATGCCGACTGGCTCAATTCGCTCAACTACATCGACTTCCTGCGCGACGTCGGCCGGCATTTTTCGGTCAACCGGATGCTGAGCTTCGATTCCGTCAAGATGCGGCTTGAGCGCCAGCAGGAGCTGTCGTTCCTCGAATTCAACTACATGATCCTGCAGGCCTACGATTTCGTGGAGCTCAACAAGCGCTATGGCTGCGCGCTGCAGATGGGCGGCTCGGATCAGTGGGGCAATATCGTCAACGGCATCGACCTCGGTCGCCGGATGCTCCATGCGCAACTGTTCGCGCTGACCACGCCGCTGATCACCACCGCGTCAGGCGCCAAGATGGGCAAGACCGCGGCCGGCGCGGTCTGGCTCGATGCCGATATGATGAGCGCCTACGACTTCTGGCAGTTCTGGCGTAACACCGAGGACGGCGACGTGCAGCGCTTCCTCAAGCTGTTCACGGTGCTGCCGCTGGACGAGATCGGACGGCTCGCGGCGCTGCAGGGCCAGGACATCAACGAGGCCAAGAAGGTGCTGGCGACGGAGGTGACCGCCCTGGTGCATGGGCGCGCCGCCGCCGATGAAGCCGCGGGAACCGCGCGCCGCACCTTCGAGGAAGGTGCGCTGGCAGAGACGCTGCCGACCATCGAGATTGCGCAAACCGAGTTGGCGGGCGGACTGAGCGTGCTCGCCGCCTTCGTGAAGGCCGGCCTCGTCACCTCCAACGGCGACGCCCGCCGTCAGATCAAGGGCGGCGGCATCAGGGTCAACGACGCTGCGGTGACCGACGAGAAAATGACGCTGACGCAGTCGCAGCTGACGCCGGAAGGCGTGATCAAGCTGTCGCTCGGCAAGAAGCGCCACGTGCTGCTGAAGCCGGTTTGACCGACGGTGCTTTGGAATTGACGCTCTATCCGCGTCATGGCCGGGCATGGCCCGTCGAAGACGGGCGTAAACGCCCTGGTGTCCCGGCCATCCACGTCTTTGACTCGACTCATGATCTTAAGACGTGGATGCCCGCGACAAGCGCGGGCATCATGAGCCAAGCATTCAGCGCCCAATAGTAAGGTGATCAGCGCGGCGCTTCACCTGGCGCGCGCCCGGTCGGAAATTCCATGAACTTCCGGAACAATCCCGGCGTCACCACCGAGATCGGGTTGACGCGCAGCACCGGCGCGCCCGGCGGGCCGACAACTTCGTAGGTCAGGCCGACCAGGCCTTCATTGCTGCCGCCGCCGAGGAACAGCCCGAACACCGGAATCTGCCCGAACATATTGTTGAGCCCGAAGAACGGCACGAACGTGCCGCGCATACGGACCTCTTCGCGCACGTAGTCGATATAGCCTTCCGTCGTTGCGCCGATCATCGGGCCGCGCACGACGCCTTCCTTGATGGCGAAGCGGCCGTGCGTGCGCGTGAACTCCACGCGCATGCGGGAAAATTCGACGCCGCCGCTGTTGGCGGCCTGCGGCGAGCCCGGCGCTACGTCGGCGGCGCCGGACGCGACGCGGTCGAGCGTCGCCTCGCCGCGGATCGTGAAGTCGCGGATGTTGAGGATGCCGTCCTGCGGGGTGTTGGCCGCGGTCGGCGGGTCCATCGCCATCCACATCTCGCCGCCATAAATCTTCGGATAGGTATCGCTGAAGCGGAACAGCGAGCCGGCGTCCTTGGTCTCGATGTACATCACGTTGCGGCCGCCGGCCCGTCCGCGCAGATCGCCGGTCAGCGGCGTGTCGCGCCCGAGCCGCGAGGCCAGCGAGAAGCTCATGATGCTGCCGTTGCGCCGCGACATCTTCAGATCGACGTTGCGCAACGTCTCGCCGTGGAAGCCGGCGACGGTGCCGAGCCGCACGTCCAGATCGAAGTCTTTGAGTTTCGCGCCCTTCTGCTGCTGCCCCGGCGCCGGGCCGGACATCGACGACTTGATGAAGCCGCGTCCGTCGTAGACGTCGCCGCGCAGACTGACGCGCAGCGCTCCGTCGGGGCCGCGCTCGGCCTTCAACGTCGCCTTATCGCCGTCGGACAGATTGAACTGCGTCAGGTTCGCAGCCGAGATATCGCCGGAACCGTCGCACTCGATCGAGCCCTTGATCAGCAGCCCCGGCCCTTCGATCGAAAGATCGTCGAGCCGCATGTATTGCGGCCGGCTGGTCATGATGAAGGTCATGCGCGCCTGCCGCCCCGCCGGCTTCACCCAGCCGGGCAGCAGCCGGTCGATGCGCGACTGCGTCAGGTCGGCGTCGACCGAGTAGCGGCTGTCGCCGCCTTCGAGCGGCACGCGGCCATTGATCTTGATCGGGACCGGCCCGGTGACAAAGCCGCCGAGATCGAAGCCGAGCCGCGCGCGGCCGGCCTCGTCGAGCGTTGCGGCGACGCGGACTTCCGCGTCGGCCTGATCGCGCACCTTGCGGTATTCGAGCAGCGCCGGAATGCCGTTGATCTTCACGTCGCCGCGCAGCACGTAGCCCTGGTTGTCGGCACGCACGCGCAAGGCCGCCGCCTCGACCTTCTGGCCCATGACCAGACGTTCGGCGGAGAAATTATTGACCTCGAGGTTCATCGCGTATTGCGTGGAGCCTGCCGGCAGGTCGGGCTTGAGCGGCATGCTCATGGTCACGTAGGCGGTGAGATTGCCGCGGCTGGTGCCGGGATCGATCGGCGAGCCGGCATAGTCGCGCAGCCGTTCGCTGCTGAGCAGTTCCGCGGCGGCCGCCACCGAGCCGTCGATGCGGAAGCGCACCCGCGAGGCCGGCGCATCCATGTAGTGGTCGGGCACCTCAAACAGGCCGCTGGAGATCGTGAGCTTGCGGCCGGCCGACACGTCGATATTGCCGCGACCGACCGTGACGCTCGCGGTGCGTCCGGTGATGCGGAGCTTCACGTCGGCGTCCTTGATCGCCGGCAGGCCGTGGACCGGCCGGATCTCGGCCCCGTTGCCGGACACCTCGATCTCCACGCCACGGTCCGGGATCGGCGGGCCGATGGTCTTCAGCGTCGCGATCGGTGCGTTGGTCGCGATCAAGATTTTCTCGACGGTCCCGCTGAGGACGTTCTCGGCGACCCAGGCGTGGACCTTCGGGCTGATGAACGACGGCCACAGCCGCTTCATCGCCGCGACCGACATCCGCGTTCCGGCGATTCCGATGGCGAGCCGCGGCTCGCCATCGGAATAATCGAGACCGCCGGAGATCACGAGGCCGAGATCCATGTTGCCGATCTCGCCCTGCTCGACGTCGATGCGCTGCTTGTCGGTATCGATGCGCAGGCCCACCTGGATCCGGTTGAGCACCAGCGCATCCGGATCGCGCGGCGAATGTGCGAGCACGGCAGTGCCGCCGGTGATCTTGAGCACCCAGCCGGGGCTGCTCTCGCGCGGCGGCGTGAGCTGCGCCAGCAACGTGATGCGGGTGCCGCCCGAGTGTATCTGGAACGGAACCACCAGCGCCTGCCGCGTGGCGTCCCACTGCAGATCGAAGTCGGCGCGGTCGATGTCGATGCGGCTCAGCGGCTCCTCGGGGTCGACGATGTAGCCCTTGTCGAGCTGGATGCGCCCTTCGATCATCCGCGGAATGCCGTCGGGACCGATCTGCGCGCGGACGCGGGCCGACACCGGAATGTTGGGCTCCAGCTGGCCGTCGCCGATCCGCAACGCCAGCATCAGATCCTTCGCCGACAATCGCTCGGTCTCGATCTCGACCTTACGGACGCCGCCCTCGCCGTGCGAGACGGTCGCGCGCAACAGCCAGGGCCGCTCGCCGGCCTCCGAGCTCATGGTCAGCGCGACACCACCACTGGCGGGCCGCGTCAGGCTGAGATTGATGTCTTGGAATTCCCACTGCTTGCCGTTGCGCTGATCGAACAGCGTGAGATTGCCGTTCTTGAGACCGAGCTCGCTCAGGTCGCGGCCGTCGAGGCCGGTGGCGCCGAGACTGTCGATCCACGCCAGCAGCGCGGCGATATCCGGCATCGTGTTGCGGTTGCTGACGGGCGCCGGCCCCGAGCGCGCCAGGGGATTGGGAGCAACACCGGCGCGCAGCGCGGGCTCGGCGGATGCCAGGGCCGTGACCAGTGGCTGGCGGTTGCTGCCGGCGAATACCGTGACCTTGCTGTCCGGCTCGATCCGCACCTGCATCTCGGCGCCGACCAGGCTCAGGCGGTTGGCGCGCACGCGGCCGGTCATCAGCCCGGAGCCGGAGAAACTCACCTCGGCCTTGGGCGCGCTGGCGACGATCTCACCATGGGCGTCGCGCACGACGATGTCGCGGATACGCAACGCGGTGCGACCGCTGGCGTCGCGCTCAAGCTGCGTGCCGCCGACCGCGATGCGATGGTTGCTGCCGAAATTTTCTTCGATTGCGGCCGTGAGCCACGGCGTCGCGAAATCGAAATCGATCGGTCCGCTGCCGAGCCGCCACCACAGTGCCGTGCACCCGACCAGCGCCGCGACACCAACCGATGCGACCGCGATGCCGGTGCGACGCCAGCGCGTCCAGAAACGCAGCGCCGACAGGCGCCAGCAGGTGAGACCGAGTTGTGCAGGTGTCAGGTCGGCGTGCTGCCAGCATTCACCGCGCGCGGAAGCCGCCTGTTGCGACAGGTCGTACTGAACGCTGGCCTCAAGCTTGCGCAGGGCCGCGATGTCCGGATTCGTTTTCTGATCCGCCATGCCCCGACTGGGCGTCCCCTCGTCCGCCGTCGTCTCCGCCGCACTTCCTGCGGCGGTGTTGGGAATATTGCTGCCGGTCGCCGATTCGTGCGTAAATCGGTGATCTGTCAGCACTCTCCCGCTTATCGATTAACCCATTATTGACCCGAAAAAAGGGACGAAAGGAAGGCGCTTCATGGGGTCTACCAAGGAGGCCGCCCTCCAGGAGGGCGCCAAGGCACCTCCGTTCAAGCTGCCGCGCGATGGCGGCGGCAACGTCTCGCTGGCCGATTTCAAGGGCCGTAAGGTCGTCCTCTATTTCTATCCGCGCGCCGACACCCCCGGCTGTACCCGGGAATCGATCGAATTCTCCAAATTACGGGCCGGGTTTGCCAAGGCCGGCACCGAAGTGATCGGAATTTCGGCCGATCCGGTCAAAGCCCAGGATGCATTCAAGAAGAAGCACAAGCTAACGGTTGCACTGCTCTCGGATGAGCAGCACGCGATGCTGGAGTCCTATGAGGTCTGGGGCAAGAAATCCATGTACGGCAAGACCTTCATGGGCATTATTCGCAAGACGGTTCTAATCGGGCCGGACGGCCGCATCGCCCGTATCTGGCCGAAGGTCAAGGTCGACGGCCATGCCGAAGAGGTGCTGGCGGCGGCCAAGGCGCTTTAACAGCGCGCCAACCAAGGGAACACTTTTCCACAAGTTGTTCCGAAAAAATTAACCATAACGGGCTTGTACTTAGGCGCAGTAACGCCGGTGTCTCTCTTCCGATCACCGCCGGCGGGGAAGCGTCAATGTACCACCGCCAAGTTTCGTCTCAGCCGTATCCCGGCGTTCAGTATCGGCCTGCCCCAAATCCCCGGGCGCAATCCGCCGCCGTCGCGTCGCCGCGCAGCGGCTACACGCTGGGGCATGCCGGGCGCCAGCTCCGCGTCGGCCCGATCGTGTTCTGGGTCGTGGTCGGCACGCTGGTGATCATGGCGGGCTGGAGCATCGTCACCGCCACCTATTTCGCATTCCGCGACGACGTGCTGACCGGGCTCATCGCCCGCCAGGCCGAAATGCAATACGCCTACGAGGATCGCATCGCCGATTTGCGCCAGCAGGTCGACCGGATGTCGAGCCGCCAGCTCCTCAACCAGGAGCAATACGAGAGCAAGCTCGACCAGATCATGCGGCGGCAGTCGGCGCTGGAAAACCGCGCCAACTCCATCCAGTCCATGCCGGATTCGATCGTCACAGGCTCGACCCGGCCGACCGGCCGCGAGCAGACCCGCTCGGTGCCGAACCGTCCGTCGCCGGTGAACGACAAGTCCTCGAACCTGCTGCCTGAGCCCGCGACCGGCCGCGACAGCAACCTCTCGAACACCATCGCCCGCCTGCAAGCGTCGCTCGATCGCGTCGAGTCGCGGCAGGCGGCGTCGCTGTCCTCGATCGAAGCCGGCTACGAGGCCAAGGCGCAACGCATTCGCGGCGTTTTGGCTGACCTCGGCATCGCCGCGCGCGACAACCCGGGCGTCGGCGGCCCGCTCGTGCGGGGCGGGTACGCATTGGCCAGCGCCGACTCTTTCGAACATCGCGTCGACCGCGTGAGCGCCGCGCGCGCCAACGTCGACCGCCTCACGCGATCGCTCGCGTCGGTACCGGTGCGCCGGCCGGTCATGGGCGATCCGGAGATATCCTCCAGCTTCGGCATGCGCATCGATCCATTCATCCGCGCGCCGGCGATGCATACCGGGATGGATTTTCGCGGCGACGCCGGCGATCCGGCACGCGCCACCGCTGACGGCACCGTGACCATCGCGGCATGGCAGGGCGGCTACGGCAAGATGGTCGAGATCGATCACGGTAACGGGCTGGCGACGCGCTACGCGCATCTGTCCGAGATCATCGTCAAGGTCGGACAGCGGGTGCGGGCCGGCCATATCGTCGGCAAGGTCGGCTCAACCGGTCGCTCGACTGGACCACACCTGCACTACGAAACCCGGGTGAATGGCGAAGCGGTCGATCCGCGTAAATTCCTGCGCGCCGGCATGCGGCTGGGCGGCACGAACTTCTAGCGCCGATCCTTCGCGCGCAGGAGCCGTCGTCCGCCCCTCTTTACTTCTTCGCCTTGCCCTTCTTGGTCTCCAAACGTTCGGGCGCGTATTTGGCGAGGACTGCGGGATCGACCTCCTTGTAGGCGGCGTCCGGCAGACGGTACCAGTCTTCGTCCATGCCAATTGTGGGGATCAAGAGATACCCACGTAGGGTCAACACGCCCTTGTCCGGCTGGAGCGTCATCATCGCTCGCCAGATATCGCCGTTGCGTGGATCGAGCACCGTGCCGCCCTCGTATTTGAGGCCCGCGCGCTTCATGCCGCGGATCATCGGCAACCCGAGCATCGGCGCGCCCTTGCGATCGTCGGTACAGCGGGTGCAGTTCGGGTCTGGCGTTTTGCCGGGCTCAGGAAATAGCTTCGCGGCGTATCCCTCAAACACGCCACCGCGATCCACGAACAGAAACCAGATCACCGGTTTCTTGGTTTTTTCGTCGAGCCTTTCCCAAAGTCCTACGGCGGTCGGCTCCTGGGCGGGCGCGGGCATCGTCCCAACAAACCACGCCACGCCGCAAATCGCTGCGAAGGTTGCAATCGCGAGACGTCGTGATTTCATGATCGATGTGCGCGCTATTTCGGCGGCGCCTTCGCCTTGCCCTTCTTGGTCTCAAGACGCTCGGGCGCGTATTTGGCGAGGACCGCGGGATCGACGTCCTTGAAGCCGCTGTCAGGCACCCGGTACCAGACGTCGTTCTTGCCCAGGATCTGAATCCCGACATAGCCGCGCAGCGTCAGCGTGCGCTTGTCCGGGTCCAGCGTCATGACTGCGCTGTAGACCTTGCCATCGCGCGGATCGAGCACGGTGCCGTCTTCGTATTTGAGTCCCGCCCGCTTCATGCCGCGGATCATGGGCAGTCCAAGCATCGGCGCGCCCTTGCGGTCGTCGGTGCATTTGGTGCAGTTCGGGTTTGGCGTCTCGCCCGGCTCAGGAAACAGCTTCGCGGCGTATCCTTCAAAGACACCTCCGCGATCGACGAACAGAAACCAGATCACCGGCTTCTTGGTTTCCTCATCGAGCTTCTGCCAGAGCCCGGCGGCGGTCGGCTCCTGCGCGCGTGATGACAGGGTCGCGGCGGAAAACGCGGCGACGGCGGCGACAACCAGAGTGGCAATCCGTGCTTTCAAGATCATGATTCCATGCTTGGTTTTTGAGCGGCCATCTTACTATCAAACTCCAATCGACCCACAATATGGCCGTTTCGCGAATTTAGCGGGTCTCGCGCCCGGGTACATGGCCCGGTTGCATCAAGCACGCACCTTAATCACGCGCCAAAAATCTCCGCCGAAGCCGCCGCCGATTGCGTAAAATCGCCCCATGCCGTCGGCCGACCGGCCAGCCGACGGCGGGGACGAACCGGGACACCTTCCGCCGGGCGGGGACTATCACGCGCATGTCGCCCACCAGCCTGGCGCTGAGCAATCTGCGCGCCATCGTCATCCTGATTGTGCTGGGGTTCCATTCGATCATGGGCTACCTCGGCTCGCTGCCGTCGGAACCGCACCGCTTCGACGCAGCGCCCTACGATTGGCAGAGCTTCCCGATCATCGACAGCCAGCGCTGGTTCGGCTTCGACCTGTTCTGCGCCTGGAACGATGTCTGCCTGATGTCACTGATGTTCTTTCTGTCCGGCCTGTTCGTGTGGCCGAGCCTTCAGCGCAAAAAAAGCTTCACATTCCTGACCGACCGGCTGTTGCGCCTCGGCCTGCCGATGATCCCGGCGATCTTCGTACTGATGCCGATCGCGCTCTATCCGGTCTACCTCGTTGGCGCGACCGACCCGAGCCTGGCGGACTTTTGGCGCCAGTTCCAGGCGCTGCCGTTCTGGCCATGCGGGCCGCAATGGTTTCTGTGGCAATTGTTGATCCTCAACATCGTCGCGGCGGCATTGCACAGGGTCTATCCGACCTGGGGCGAGCAGCTTGGCAAGCTCGCCGCCAATACGCGCACCGATCCGATCCGCTTCATTCTCATTCTCACGGCTGCGTCCGCCCTCGCCTACGTGCCGCTCGCACTCGCCTACACGCCGTGGGCATGGTTTCAATACAGCGCGTTCGCGTTCCAATGGTGCCGGCCGCTGCACTACACGGTCTACTTCTTCGCCGGGGTCGCCGTCGGCGCCTATGGGCTCGAACGCGGATTGCTGGCGACCGACAGCGTGCTGGTGCGGCGCTGGCCGCTTGCCATCGGCGCGGCGGTCCTGGGTCTCGCCCTCTGGATGACGCCGACCGCCATCATCATGGAAGGCGGCAACGACAACCCCGGTCCGCTGTGGCTGCAGCTCGCCGCCAATCTCGGCTTTGTCGTGTGCTGCGCCTCGGGCTGCCTGGCGCTGATCGCGGTCTGCATCCGCTTCGCAACCAGCCGCCGGCGCTGGCTCGACAGCCTCTCCGTCAACGCCTACGGCATGTATCTGGTGCACTACCCGTTTGTGGTGTGGATGCAATATGCGCTATTGAACGCCCCGCTACCCGCCATCGTGAAGGCCGCGCTCGTGTTCGCCGTTGCGGTCGCGCTCAGCTGGGCGCTGGTCGAGTCCTTGCGCAACATTCCGCTCGGGGCCCGGCTCGTCGGCGCCGAACCGCGAGCGGTCGCGAAAACGTCATAGCTTTCGTTCGGATCGGTCGCTCGAAGCCAAGACATTCGAAACCAAGGCATCATGTCGCTCGCTCCCAAACTCGCGTTCCGGAATCTGTTTCACGATCGGCTGCGGCTGATCGCGACCGTCATCGGCATCGTGTTCTCGATCGTGCTGGTGACCGTGCAGATGGGCCTCTATGTGAGCTTCGAGCGCATGGTCACGGTCATGATCGACCACGCCGACGCCGACCTCTGGATCGTGCCGCGCGGCACCAAGTGTTTTGAAGATCCCTCGATGCTCGACGAGCGCGAGCGGTTTCGCGCGCTGGCGGTTGACGGCGTCGCCTCGGCGGTGCCGCTGGTGATCGGCTTCGCCCAGTGGCGCACCCCATCGGGCGGCAATACGCCGATCTTCATGATCGGCTCCGACCCGCGCGGCGACGGCCTTGCGCCCTGGGACGTGATCGAAGGCACCGCACAGTCCCTCAACAACCCCGGCACCGTCGCCATCGACCGCTTCTATTTCGACCGCCTGGAGACCACCCGCGTCGGCGACTACGCCGAAATCGGCGACCAGAGGGTGCAGGTGACGGCGATCACCAACGGCATCCGCTCGTTCACCACGACGCCCTACGTGTTCGCGTCGATCGACCGGGCGCGCGCCTATACCAGCACGGCCGCGAACAAGGCCTCGTACTTCCTGGTGCGCGTGACGCCGGGTGCGAACCTGATCCAGGTACGCGACCGCTTGCGCGCGCAAATGCCCGACACCGAGGTGCTCACCACCGCCGAGTTTCGCGAGCGCAGCGCCGATTTCTGGCTGTTCGGCACCGGCGCCGGCGCGGCGTTGTTTGCCGGCGCGGTGCTGGGGCTGATCGTCGGCACCGTGATCGTCGCGCAGACGCTTTATTCCAGCACCAAGGATCACCTCAACGAATTCGCGACGCTCCGCGCAATCGGTTCATCCGGTCGGTACATCCACAAGGTCATCATCTTCCAGGCGCTGCTCAGCGCTTTGATCGGCTTCTGCCTGGCCGCAACGATCGGCTGGATCGTGGTGCTGGCAACGGCCGACACCGCGCTGCCGGTCGTCATCACGCCGCTGATGACCGTGGCGCTGCTGGTGCTGACCGTACTGATGTGCGTCATCTCCGCCATCGCGGCCATCATGAAGGTGACGCGGATCGATCCGGCGATGGTGTTCACGCGATGACCGGGCCGGTGATCGAAGCCATCGATACCGTGAAGATCCTCGGCGACGGGGCGGCCCGGGTGCATGCGCTCAAGGGCGTCAGCCTGGCGGTCACCGGCGGCGAGCTGACGCTGCTGATGGGGCCGTCGGGGAGCGGCAAAACCACGCTCCTTTCCATTCTCGGATGCATGCTGACCCCGACCAGCGGTGTGGTCCGGGTGGACGGACAGCCGATCGCGGATGCCGATCCCGAGGAACTCGCCAAGATCCGGCGCGAGCGCATCGGCTTCGTCTTCCAGTCCTATCATCTGTTCCCGACCCTCACCGCGCTCGACAATGTGCGCCTCGCGCTCGACGTCCGTGGCGAGAACTCGCAGCGCGCGGCGCAGAAGTCGAAGGAGGCGCTGGCGATGGTCGGGCTCGCGCTCAAGATGGGCTCCTATCCGCGAGAACTCAGCGGCGGCGAGCAGCAGCGCGTCGCGATCGCGCGCGCCATCGTCGGCAGCGCATCGGTGCTGCTCGCGGACGAGCCGACCGCGGCCTTGGACAGCGAGAACGGTCACGCCATCATGACGGTGCTGGCGGAGATCGCGCGGGATCGCGGTCGCGGTGTGTTGGTCGTCACCCACGACCCCCGTATAGTCCCGTTCGCCGACCGGATCGTCCGCATCGAGGACGGCAAGATCATCGGTGAAGAGCGCGCATCAGACCGCAAGGACGAAAGCGCCGCGGCGCACAAGAACGACGCGGCGGACCACAAGGGTAAGAAGCGAAAGTCATAGAGCACCATGATCGCGCTGAAACCAATTCGGATCGTCTTTGTGGCACTCGGGCTGATCGGGCTTGCCGCAGTCTTTGCACCGTCATTCATGTCGACGAGCGCGGAAGAAGCGCTCGACCGCAAGATGTGGCAGGCGGTGGCGCCCGGCCGTGTCGAGCCATGGTCCGGTGAAATCAGGATCGGATCGGCGGCCATGGGCCGCGTCGGCGAGATTCTGGTGAAGATCAACGACACGGTTTTGGCGGGCGAAGCGCTGATGCGCCTCGATGACGAGGAAGCGCGCAACCGGCACGCCAAGGCCGAGTTGCAATACAGCCTGCGCAAGCGCTCGCGGCCGAACGCGACCGGCAGGAATGCCGAACGGCGCAAACTCGAGGACGCGGTCGGCGACATCGAGCGCGCGGTGATCGAGCAGCGCGCCGCGCTCGACCGCACCACCGCGGCGAAGCGCGCCGGCACCGGCTCCACTGACGACCTCACCGCCGCCCGCAAGAAGCTCGCGGACACGCGCGACCAATTGCGCGAGCGCCGCGCCGAGCTTGCCAAATTCGAGGCCGACGCGCCGAACCTCGCGCCGGCCGATCCTGAAGGCGTGTTCCCGATGGCGCGGCTCGATCTGCGCGGCGCGGAGGCCGCCCTCGACAATCTGATCGTGCGCGCGCCCATCGACGGAACGGTGCTGCAGATCAATATCCGTGCCGGCGAGCTCGCATCACCGTCGGCGCCACAGCCGCTGATCGTGCTCGGCGATCTCTCGAAGCTGCGCGTTCGCGCCGAAATCGACGAGCGCGACTATGGCGGCATCAAAGTGGGACAACGCGTCGTGGTACGCTCGGCGGCATTTCGCGGCCGCGACGTCGCCGGCACCGTGTCCTCGATCGCGCCGATCATCGACGCCGGCCGCATCGGCGCCCGCGGCCAGCGCAACCTCAATGACGTCAATGTCGCGGAGGTCGTCATCGATCTCGCCGAGACCGGGCCACTCGCGGTCGGGATGAAGGTCGATGTGTATTTCGCTCGCGAAGGCGCGAAATAGCGCGAGGTCTTTTAGCGTCAGGTCTTTTAGCGTCAGGTCCTTTAGCGTCAGGTCTTTCCGCTCGTCCCCGCCCCCGATCAAGTCGGGGGTGAACTCCAGCGGGGACCCAGCACGAAAGCAAGAATCTGGATTCCCGCTTACGCGGGAATGAGCGGAGGATAGACCTCGATCCGATCGTCGGATCGATGGCGCCCCCTACTCCACGTCCTCGACCTTCTCCGGCCCGGTGCCGAACGCCTTCTGCGCCAGCGTCGCCTGCATGAACGGATCGAGGTCGCCGTCGAGAACACCACCTGTGTCGGAGGTCTGCACGCCGGTGCGCAGGTCTTTGACCATCTGGTAGGGCTGCAGCACATAGCTGCGAATCTGGTGGCCCCAGCCGATGTCGGTCTTGTTGGCCTGGTCGATCGCGGCCTGCTCTTCGCGCCGCTTCAATTCCGCTTCGTAGAGTCGCGCGCGCAGCATATTCCATGCCGTCGCGCGGTTGCGGTGCTGCGAGCGGTCCTGCTGGCAGAAGACCACGATCCCCGAGGGGATATGGGTCAGCCGGATCGCAGACTCGGTCTTGTTGACGTGCTGTCCACCGGCGCCCTGGGCGCGCATCGTGTCGACACGCACGTCGGATTCCTTGACGTCGACCTTGATGCGGTCGTCGATCACCGGATAGACGGTCACGCTCGCAAATGACGTGTGCCGGCGCGCATTGGAATCGAAGGGCGAGATGCGCACCAGGCGGTGCACGCCGGCCTCGGTCTTGAGCCAGCCATAGGCATTGCGGCCCTTGATCTCGATGGTCGCCGATTTGATCCCGGCTTCTTCGCCCGATGTCTCTTCGTGGTACTCGATCTTGAAACCGTGCTGCTCGGCCCAGCGCGTATACATGCGCAGCAGGATGTTGGCCCAGTCCTGGCTCTCGGTGCCGCCGGCACCGGCATGGACTTCGAGATAGCTGTCGTTGGAATCGGCCTCGCCCGAGAGCAGCGCTTCCAGCTCGCGCCGCGCCACGTCGAGCTTGAGCCGCTTGAGCGCCGCCTCGGCGTCGCTCACCACCGACTGGTCTTTCTCGGCTTCGCCGAGCTCGATCATGGTGATCTGGTCGTCGAGCTCCCGCTCGATGCGGCCGATGGCAGTGAGCTGGTCCTCGAGCGCGGTGCGCTCCTGCATCACGCGCTGCGCGCGCTGCGCGTCGTTCCAGAGATTCGGGTCTTCGGCTTCCCGGTTCAGCTCTTGCAGGCGCCTGGTTGCTTCGTCGACGTCAAAGATGCCTCCTCAGCAGCCCGACCGACTGCTTGATCTCTTCGACGACGGTTTGAGTTTCGGCGCGCATCTGCGTGGTTCCAGTGTTGCACGGGCGGTTTAATCGCCGCAGCGCCAGGGTGCAAGCGCGCTAGTGGAGTTTTGGATTTAACATTCGCATTGCGAGCCTGGTGTCAGTGGAGCGGGCCGCGAATGTCAAACCCACTCCACTAGTAGAGTCCGCGGCCGCCGAAGATGCCCGGGAACACAGGCTGCTGCTGCGGTCGCTGCGGCGGCGGGGCCGACTCCTGCGGCGCGGCGAGCGGCCGGCCATCTGGATCGGTGATGCCGACCGACGAGTAGCCATCGGGCGGCGCGGTGCCGGGCTTGAAGCCTTCGAGGATCGACGCCTCGCCCGGGCCGGCGCGCATGCCGGTGCGCGGGTTGACGCGGATCAGCTTGATGTTGGCCGGCACGCGGAACGGAACAGCAGGGCGATCGGCGAGCGCAACCTTCAGGAAGTCGCGCACGATCGGCGCGGCAAGCCCGCCACCGGTACCACCGCGGCCGAGATGGCGCGGCTTGTCGTAACCAACATAGACGCCGACGACCATTTCCGGGGAGAAGCCGATGAACCAGGCATCCTTCTCATCGTTGGTGGTGCCGGTCTTGCCGGCGATCGGCTTGCCGAGCTCCCTGAGGACGGTCGCGGTGCCACGCTGCACGACGCCTTCCATCATCGAGGTGATCTGGTAGGCGGTCATCGGATCGAGCACGCGCTCGCGCTTATCGATCAGCGTCGGCTCGGTCTGGGTGCCGGACCACGCCTCGGAACTGCACCCCTGGCACTCGCGCTGGTCGTGCCGATAGATGGTGCGGCCGTAGCGGTCCTGGATGCGGTCGATCAAGGTCGGCGTGATCTTGCGACCGCCATTGTCGAACATCGCATAGGCCGCGGTCATCTTCAGCAGCGTGGTCTCACCGGCGCCGAGCACGAACGAGATGTAAGGCGTCGGATTGTCGTAGATGCCGAACCGCTTGGCGTATTCGCCGATCAGCGGCATGCCGAGATCCTGCGCCAGCCGCACGGTCATGACGTTGCGCGAACGCTCGATGCCGAACCGCAGTGTCGACGGGCCGTAGAATTTGCCCTCGTAGTTTTCGGGCCGCCACACGCCCGAGCCGGTATCGATCTCAAGCGGCGCGTCGAGCACCACCGTCGACGGCGTATAGCCGTTGTCGAGCGCGGCGGCGTAGACCAGCGGCTTGAACGAGGAGCCGGGCTGGCGCAGCGCCTGGGTCGCGCGGTTGAACTGGCTCTGGTCGAACGAGAAGCCACCGACCATCGCGAACACGCGGCCGGTATGAGGGTCCAGCGCGACCATCGCGCCCGACACCTCGGGCACCTGACGCAGCCGGAACTGCCCTTCCCGGCCGTCGATGGGATCGACGTAGATGACGTCGCCAACTTCCAGCACCTGGGCAATGCGCGTCGGCACCCGCCCGCGCTGCGGACCGGATGCGGGCTTGGCCCAGCGCACGCCGTCCAGCGTGATGCTGCCGTAGTCGCGCTGCTTGACCAGCGCACCGCTCGGCTCGCGCGACGGTTGGAAGCCGATGCGCGCAGCCTGATCGGTCACCTCGAGCACAACCGCCAGCCGGAACGGCTGAATGTCCGCGAGCGCCTTGATGTCGGCCAGCCGCGTGCCCCAGTCGCCGGTGATTTCGATCCTCTGCAGCGCGCCGCGATAGCCCTGGGCTTCGTCATATTTGACGAAGCCGTCGGTGAGCGCCTTGCGCGCCGCCTTCTGGAGATTCGGGTCGAGCGTGGTGCGCACCGAGAGGCCGCCCTCGTAGAGCTTCTTCTCGCTGTACTTGTCGTTGATGTAGCGGCGCACTTCCTCGGCGAAATATTCCGACGCGGCGATCTGCGCGCCGGTCGAACGGGTCGTCACCGTCAGCGGATCTTTCTTGGCCTCTTCGGCCTGCTGCGGCGTGACAAACTTGTCGTCGGCCATGCGGTCGAGCACGTAGTTGCGCCGTATGATCGCCTCGTCGCGGCGGCGGAACGGGTGATAGTTGTTAGGGCCCTTCGGCAGCGCCGCGAGATAGGCCGCTTCCGGCAGGTTGAGCTCGTGCACCGACTTGTTGAAGTAGAGCAGCGAGGCGGCTGCGACGCCGTAGGCGCCGATACCGAGATAGATTTCGTTGAGATAGAGCTCGAGGATCTTCTCCTTCGAGAAGGCGCGCTCGATCTTCATCGCGAGCAGCGCTTCCTTGATCTTGCGGGCGAACGAGTATTCGTTGGTCAGCAGGAAGTTCTTGGCGACCTGCTGGGTGATCGTCGACGCACCCTGCGCGCGGCGGCCGGAGCCGTAGTTTTGCGCGTAGGACAGGCCGGCTCGCGCCATGCCGGAGAAGTCGAGGCCGCCGTGCTCGTAGAAGTTCTTGTCCTCGGCCGCGATGAAGGCGTTGATCACCAGCCGCGGCACCGCTTGAATCGGCAGGTAGAGCCGGCGCTCGCGGGCGTATTCGGCGAGCAGCTGCCCGTCGGCCGCGTGCACGCGGGTCATCACCGCGGGCTCGTAGTCCTGAAGCTGTGAATAATCCGGCAGCTCCTGCGAGAAGTGCCACAGCAGACCGGCCACTGCGGTGACCGCGACCAGGAAAATGATGGTCCCGCCGGCGAAAATCCAGCCGAAGAAGCGCAGAAATAGTCTCATGACCGATGTCCCGCCCGTGCCCTCAGCGAGCCCGAAAATCTCGCTGTTTTATGTTTAAACTGAGGCCGTTGCCGCACCAACATACCCTCAATTCTGCCGTTGCCGGCCGCTGCCGGCGACTCGCGTCACGAAGTATGTATCGATTGCCTTGGCAATCGAAGCCGCCGTCCGGTTCCGCCAGGCTTCCGAGGTCAATGACTTCAGATCGCCGCGGTTCGAGACATAGCCGAGTTCGACCAGGACCGAGGGCACGTCCGGCGCCTTGAGCACCCGGAACCCGGCGGACCGCAGCGGGTCCTTGTGCAGGCGGGTGGCGTTGCGCATCTCGGTCACCAGCCCGCGCGCGAACTGCACGGAGAAGGTCTTGGTCTCGCGGCGCGCCAGATCGATCAGGATGTCGGCGACGTCGCCGGGTTCGGCCGAGAGATCGAGCCCGGCGATCGCGTCCGCCCGGTTCTCGTCCTCGGCCAGCCGCGCCGACGCGGCGTCCGACGCGGTTTCCGACAGGGTGTAGATCGTCGCGCCCTGCGCATCGCCGTCGCCGCGCGCCAGGGCGTCGGCATGGATCGAGATGAACAGCCAGGCCTGCCGCGCGCGCGCCAGATTCACCCGCTCGGCCAAGGGTATGAAGGTATCGTCGCTGCGCGTCATCACCACGCGGTATTTGCCGGTCTTTTCGATCTGCTCGCGCAGCATCAGCGAAAATTCCAGCACGATCGATTTTTCGAGCTCGCCGCTCGAGGCCCGCGTGCCGTTGTCGATGCCGCCGTGGCCCGGATCGAGCACGACCAGCGGCCGCGGATCGGCCTTCTCGTCCGGCGTCGCCGGAACCGGGGTGGCGGCCTTGTAGCCGGAGTCCGGCGCGCGATTTTCGAGGGCGATGGCGCGCAGGAAGGCGTCGCGATCGACGGCGGCCAGGTCGAGGATTAACCGGGCCGGCTGCTCGTTGTTCGATTCGAGCACGAACGCCCGCTCGATTCGGGCCGGCTTGGCCAAGTCGATGACGATGCGGGAGCCACCCTGCATGACCAGCCCGAAGCGGAACGCCTTGATCAGGCCGCGGCCGTTTTCGCCGGTTCGGGCCGGGAACTGGAACGCGACCTGCGGCATGTCGATGACCACCCGATACGGGTTGGCCAGGGTGAAAGCGCGGATATCGACCTTTTGGGTGAAATCGACGACCAGTCGGGTCTGGCTCTCGTCACCGCCGACGCGAACCGCGCTGGCAACCGGGAAGTCTCCGGCCGCGCGGGTCTGCGGCCCGGTCGCGCCGACTCGCTCGGAGGCCGCGAGGCCGCCGGTGATGACCGCTATCAGGACAGCCCAACGCGCAGCGCGGATAGACATCGAACCCCGAGCCCTCCGACCCCCATAGCACTATGAGCACCCTCATACTCCATTAGGAGTGCGTGGTTAACTCTTACTTAAGCCCTTCACCAGCCTTGATCATTAAGCCTGTCATCGGCGAAGGGGTCACACGATCCTTGCCAATGTCAGTCCGCGGCCGTAAGAAGGACCGGCTGACGGTTAACTGTTCCGGTTGTGCCGCGTTCGACATCCGGCAAGCCCGTTTCCGGACGGCCCCAACGATCGATCGGGGTGGTCCATTCAGGCGGGTAAAGGCGTCCGCAGCGTTCCCAATCAGGTACGCCGCGTTCGACCAGGCCGATGCCAATTAGAGGACAACCGGGTCGTGCGGGACATCGCTCTCGGGCTACGGTGTAGCGGTTCGACGATCAAGCCGCCATTCCGTCCAAAGTCGTCAGCCAAGAACCCGCGACCGCGCCAGCGCGCTGCCGCAACCTAACGGGCCGAGGTCATGCTTCGACCGCGCATCGAGCGAAACCACCATCGCAGCTTCAGCGAGGCCGCGTCGTTGAACGACGTCCTTGCAAGCGATGCATGCGTTTCGCGTGCGCGCAACGCCCATCCTTTCCCTCATCTGTCCGGTACCAGATCGCGCCGTATGGCTGCGCCCGCGTGGCGTTGCTTGACGGCCGCGCGCGGGCCGGCGCCCAAGAGATTGTTCAATGCCCAACAAAATGCTTATCGATGCCACCCACCCGGAGGAGACCCGGGTGGTGGTTCTGCGCGGCAATCGCGTCGAAGAATTCGACTTCGAATCTGCCAACCGTAAACAGCTCCGCGGCAACATCTATCTCGCGAAGGTGACGCGCGTTGAGCCGTCGCTGCAGGCGGCGTTCGTGGACTACGGCGGCAACCGCCACGGCTTCCTCGCCTTCAGCGAAATCCATCCTGACTATTATCAAATCCCGGTCGCCGACCGGCAGGCGCTGATCGACGAGGAAGAGCGCGCGCAGCGCGAAGCCGACGACGAAGCCGACAACTATGCGCGCCGGCGCGAACGCGGCGCGTCACGCCGGCAGGAGCGCGTCACCAGCGCGCCAGTGCAAGGCGAGCACGGCGATCATCCTCACGATGATCAACCTCATGATGATCAGCCTCACGACCACGATCATCACGACCATGATCATCACAACGACGATCATCACGACCATCACGACCATGAGCACGACGACAGCCACGCGATGGCGGCCGGCGGCGAGGTCATGGTGCCACCGGCAGCCGAGGCCGGCGATCACGCCGCGCCGCACCCGGAGCACGCTGCCGAGGTTACGCCTGCGGAAGCGCTGGCGGTGACAGCGGCGGCCGAGACGCCGATCGACCTCGACCGGCTGCAGGCGAGCGCCGACGATTCGGTCCCGGGTCACAGCAGCGAAGCGATGACGCCCGCCTCCGAGCAGCCCGCGATGGAAGGCAACGGCGACTTCAATGGTTCGCACGGTTCGGGCCAGGATTCGGGTCATGATTCGGGCCACGGCGACGATCGCGACAGCGACAACATCACCGAAGTCTCGCGCGCCGGATCGAACGGCGAAGACGAGGTCATCGAATCGGTCGGCGGCGCCGACGCGATGGAGGAAGTGCCGGAGCGGACCCACCGCCCGCGCCGCCAGTACAAGATTCAAGAGGTCATCAAGCGCCGGCAGGTGATGCTGGTGCAGGTGGTGAAGGAAGAGCGCGGCACCAAGGGCGCCGCGCTGACCACCTACCTCTCGCTCGCCGGCCGCTATTCGGTGCTGATGCCGAACACGGCGCGCGGCGGCGGCATCAGCCGCAAGATCACCGACGCGCAGGACCGCCGTCGCCTCAAGGAAGTCGCCCAGGATCTCGAAGTGCCGGAAGGCATGGGCGTGATCCTGCGCACCGCCGGCGCGAGCCGCACCAAGATGGAGGTCAAGCGCGACTTCGAATACCTGCTGCGACTGTGGGAGAACGTGCGCGACCTGACGCTCAAGTCGACCGCGCCGACGCTGGTCTATGAAGAAGGTTCGCTGATCAAGCGCTCGATCCGCGATCTCTACAGCAAGGACATCGACGAAGTTCTGGTCGGCGGCGACGAGGGCTACCGGGAAGCGCGCGACTTCATGCGCATGCTGATGCCGAGCCACGCCAAGAACGTGAAGCCGTTCCGCGACACGCTGCCGATCTTCACCCGCTTCACCATCGAGAACCAACTCGACGCCATGTTCCAGCCGGTGGTGCAACTGCGCTCCGGCGGCTACATCGTCATCAACCAGACCGAAGCGCTGGTGGCGATCGACGTGAACTCCGGCCGCGCGACGCGCGAGCACCACATCGAGGACACCGCGCTCAAGACCAACATGGAAGCCGCCGACGAGATCGCGCGGCAGCTCCGGTTGCGCGACCTTGCCGGCCTCGTCGTCATCGATTTCATCGATATGGACGAGAAGCGCAACAACCGCACGGTCGAGCGGCGCATGAAAGAAGCGCTGAAGCAGGACCGCGCGCGTATCCAGGTCGGGCATATCTCGCATTTCGGCCTGCTGGAGATGTCGCGCCAGCGCATTCGTTCGAGCGTGCTCGAAAGCTCGACCGACAAGTGCCCGCAGTGCGGCGGCACCGGGCACGTGCGCTCGGTCTCGTCGGTCTCGCTGCAGCTGCTGCGCTCGATCGAGGAGATGCTGCTCAAGGGCGCGACCCACAACATCATCGTGCGCACCCGCACCGAGATCGCGCTTTATCTGCTGAACCACAAGCGCGCTCACCTGCGCACGCTGGAGGAGCGCTTCCGCATCACCATCACGGTCAATGCCGACGCGACGATCTCCGGGCAGACCGCCTACGCCGTTGAAAAGGGCGAACTGGTCCACAGCCTCGAGCAGGCGAAGGCGATTGCCGCGCAGCCGATCGCGGCGGTGCCGATCACCGACGACGAGGACGATTTCGTCGAGGAGGAAGAGGCCGTCGAGGAGAACGATCCCGAGGCTGAAGCCGCTGAAACCGACGGAACGGTCGAAACCATCGACGACGACCAGCCGCAGGAAGCCCGTGGTGACCGTGACGGCGGCGAACGCGAGGGCGGACGCGGCCGGCGCCGCCGGCGGCGTGGCCGTCGCGGCGAGGTTCGCGACAACCGCGAAGGTGGCATCGCCCCCGACGCGGCACCGGCGCACGACAGCCCCCAGACCGACGAGGAAGGCGCACTGGCAGCCGAGGGCGAAAGCGCCGGCGAAGCCGGCGCCGAGCAAGAGGGCGAAGCGGGCGAGCGCAACGCCGACGGACGGCGGCGGCGGCGTGGCCGCCGCGGCGGACGGCGCAATCGCCGTGGCCGTGACGGTGAAGCCCCGCGAACGGCGGGGGATTCGACCGGCGCATTCGACGGCGATCAAGCCTCCGAGCACAGCGAGCACGAGCAAACGCACGAAGTGCCGGCTGAACGGCATGAGAGCGAACGGCACGAGACCGAACGGCACGACACCTACGCCGCGCCGCAGGACAACCGTGCGCCGGAGCCCGCAACCTACGAACCGCCGCCGGCACCCCCTGCTGCACCACCGGCCCCTGCCCCGGTCGCCGCGCAACCTGCGCCGGAGCCGGAAAGTACGGCACCGCGCCGGCGCTCGACGGTGCGTGAGCGCGCACCGGTGCTCAGCAGCGGCGACGCCGAAGCGGCCTCGCCTCCGCCCGCGCCACCGCAGGCGGTCGAGTTGCCGCAGCCGGTGGTCACCGAAACCGCGAGCGCCGAGACGGCCGAGCAACCGCGCCGTTCCGGCTGGTGGCGCAAGCGCTGACGCGCTTGCGGCCCCCCGCGCCATGAAGAGCGCCTGGAACGATCGTGACGCGCAGGCGATGGTGGAGCGTTACGCCGGCAACGGCGTCGGTCCGGATATCGCCTTGCGGGTGTACACGACGCGCCTGCTCGGGCGCGATCCACGCCTCGTCTTGCATGGCGGCGGAAACACGTCGGTGAAAACCGCGATCCCCGATCTGCTCGGCGAAGCTACCGACGTCATCTGCATCAAAGGCTCGGGCTCCGACATGGCGGACATCGAGCCGGCGGGGTTACCGGCGGTTCGTCTCGATCGCCTGCGCAAGCTGCGCGCGCGCACCGAGCTCACCGACGAGGCCATGGTGCGCGTGCAGCGCGAGAACCTGCTCGACCCCGGCGCGCCGAACCCTTCAGTCGAAACCTTGCTGCACGCCTTCCTGCCGCACAAATTCGTCGACCACACCCATTCGACCGCGGTGCTGAGCCTGGTCGACCAGCCCGACGGCGAGGCGATCTGCGCCGAGGTCTATGACGGCCGCGCCAGCATCGTGCCCTACATCATGCCGGGCTTCGCACTCGCCAAAGCCGCCGCCGACGTGTTCGACACCGCGACCGGCGTCGAAGGCCTGATCCTGCACAAGCACGGCATCTTCACCTTCGGCGAGTCGGCGCGCGAGGCTTACGAACGGATGATCGCGCTGGTCACCCGCGCCGAGGAACGGCTGGCGCGCAATCGCAAGGCGGTATTCGTGACCGCGCAATTGCCGCAGGCGGTCGCACCGCGCGCCGCCGTCGCGCCGCTCATTCGCGGCGCCGCCAGCCTCAAGGACGACAAGGTCGAAGGCGCGTGGCGGCGGCTCATCCTCGATTTTCGCACGACGCCGGCGGTGCTCGGTTTCGTCAATGGCGCCGAGGTCGCGCGCTACAGCCAGGCCGGCGTGGTCACGCCCGACCACACCATCCGCACCAAGAACTGGCCGTTGCTGCTGCCCGCCCCCGCCGACGGCAAGCTCGATGAATTCGCCCGCGCCGCGCGCGGCGCCGTCGCGGCGTTCGTCGAAACCTACATGGCCTATTTCGCGCGCAACAATGCGCGTGTCGGTGGCATCAAGAAGCCGCTCGACCCGCTGCCCCGCGTGGCGCTCGTGCCCGGGCTCGGCCTGTTCGGCCTCGGCCGTTCGAAGAAGGAAGCCCGCGTCGCCGCCGACCTGGCCGAATGCGCGATCGAGACGATCACCGACGCCGAGGCGATCGGCCGGTTCGAGTCGATCCCCGAACCCGACATGTTCGACATGGAATACTGGTCGCTCGAACAGGCCAAGCTGGGCGCCACCAAGGAAGGACCGCTTGCAGGCCAGATCGCAGTGATCACCGGCGCCGCCGGCACCATCGGCTTCGCGACCGCCAAGGCGTTCGCGGCTGCCGGCGCCGAGGTGGCGTTGCTCGATGTCGACGAGGCCGGCGTAACGACGAAGGCCAAAGCAATCGGCGGCGCTGCGCTCGCGGTCCGCTGCGACGTGACCGACGCCGCGTCGGTCAGCGCCGCCTTCGACAAGATCGCCGAGACCTTCGGCGGTGTCGACATCGTGGTCTCCAACGCGGGCGCCGCCTGGCAGGGCCGCATCGGCGAAGTCGACGAAGCGACGCTGCGGCAGAGCTTCGAATTGAATTTCTACGGTCACCAGCGCGTCGCGCAGGCGGCGGTGAAGATCATGCTGGCGCAGGGCACCGGCGGCTGCCTGTTGTTCAACGTGTCGAAGCAGGCGGTCAATCCCGGAACGAATTTCGGGCCCTATGGCCTGCCGAAAGCCGCGACGCTGTTCCTAGTGCGCCAGTACGCCGTCGATTACGGCGCCGACGGCATCCGCGCCAACGCGGTCAATGCCGACCGCATCCGCTCCGGCCTGCTCACCGACGACTTCCTCGCCGAGCGCTCCAAGGCGCGCGGCGTGTCCGAGAAGGATTACATGAGCGGCAACCTGCTGCACCGCGAAGTCAGCGCCGAGGACGTCGCGCAGGCATTCCTGGCGCAGGCGCTGGCGCTCAAGACCACCGCCAACGTGACCACCGTCGACGGCGGCAATATTGCCGCGGCGATGCGGTAGCCTGCACGGATTACCCTCGGAACTCTTTTCACCTGGATCGGGAACTCTGAGCACTCTTATCCGTTGCTTTGCGAAATCCGCATCGCAACGGGAGCGCACGTGAAGAACCGCACATACGATTCTCGTCAGGACCAACAGGTCATCGACAACCGGCAAGCGCGGCTTGCTGTGCAGCGCTACTACGCCAGCGCGGTCGACCCGACCAAAATCGTGGATGGCTTCCCAAAAAAACAGGGGTCGCCAGCGGCTGTGCTCTTGGACGAAGCTGCCTAGTCACCATCAATCGCTCGCGAGGATGACGTTCTTCACCAGCGGGTAGATCTGGCCTTCCCATTTCCTGCCGCTGAACACGCCGTAGTGGCCGACGCCGACCTGCATGTGGTGGCGCTTCAGATACGGCCGCAGCCCGCTGCACAGATCGTGCGCCGCCACCGTCTGCCCCACCGCGCAGATGTCGTCGCGCTCGCCCTCGACCGTCAGCAGCATGGTGCGCTTGATCGCGGCAGGTTCGACCTTCTGGCCCCGGTAGTGCAATTCGCCGCGCGGCAGCGTGTGATCCTGGAACACCACCCGTACGGTCTCGATATAGAACTCCCGTGACAGGTCCAGCACCGCGAAATACTCGTCGTAGAAATCCTTCTTGGCTTTCGCCTTCTCGATCTCGCCTTTGACGATGTGATCGTAAAGGTCCTGATGCGCCTTCACGTGGCGGTCGATGTTCATGCTCATGAACGCGGCAAGCTGCACGAAGCCGGGATAGACCTGCCTGCCGCCACCGGGATAGCGGCGCGGCACCGTCGCGATCAGGTTCTTCTCGAACCAGGCGATCGGCTTGCTCTGCGCCAGCACGTTCACCTTGGTCGGATGGACGCGGGTGTCGATCGGCCCCGCCATCAACGTCATGCTGCGCGGCTGCGCGGGATTGCCGTTCTGCGCCATCACGGCGGCGGCAATCAGCGCGGCGACGCAGGGCTGGCACACCGCGATGATGTGCGTGCCCGGACCCAGCACTTCGAGAAATTCGATCAGGTGGGCAACGTAATCGTCAAAGCCGAACGTGCCCTCTCCGACCGGAACGTCGCGCACGTTGTGCCAGTCGGTGATGTAGACGTCGTGCTCCGGCAGCATCGTGCGCACGGTCGAGCGCAGCAGCGTCGCGAAATGGCCGGACAGCGGCGCGACCAGCAGCACCCGGGGCTGGGCCTGCTCGATGTCCTTCTTGAAGTGGAGCAGCGTGGCGAACGGCGTGACCTGCGCCGGCTCTTCAGTGACGGCAACCTCCCGGTTCCCGACCGTGACCCGGTCGATCCCGAACGGCGGCCGCTCATGGGTCAGCCCGGCGCGTGAGATCAGCTCATAGGCCGCCGTGAGGTTCCGGAGGGCCGGGATACCGGCCGTGCCGGCGAAAAGCCGGCCTCCCAGCCGCCCGGCCGCGCTGGCGGCAAGGCCCCGAACCGGTTCCATGATGTCGCAATGTGCTTGATATGCTTGGTAAAGCATCCCTATCCGCAGCCCTGGAGCCTCGGCCCCTGATCCCAGCCCTCCAAGGCTAGTGCAATTCATGCTGCACTGCGAGATACTTTTCGGGCCGGCACGGGAAGACGAAGGGACAGGGTTTATGGCCAAGGCGGTACTGACGATCGCGAGCAAGAACTATGGCTCCTGGTCGCTCCGGGGCTGGCTGCTGTGCAAGCTCGCCGGCCTCGATTTCGAGGAGCAGCACGCCGACAGCAGCGAAGCCGCGACGCGGGCCGAACTGCTGCTGCTGTCGCCCTCGTTCCTGGTGCCCTGCCTGATGCACGACGGGCTCACGATCTGGGACACGCTGGCGATCGCCGAATATCTCGACGAATTGCTGCCGGACGCAAAACTCATCCCCACCGGCCTGGCCGAGCGCTCGCGCTGCCGTTCGATCTCGGGCGAGATGCATTCGGGCTTCAGCAATCTGCGTTCCGCCTTGCCGATGAACTGCAAGGCGCACTATCCCGGCTTCAAGGTCTGGGCCGGCGCCCGCCCGGACATCGACCGCATCGCCGCGATCTGGCAGCAATGCCTGCAAGCGTCGAAGGGGCCCTATCTGTTCGGCAAGAAGCCCTGCATGGCCGATGCGATGTTCGCGCCGGTGTGCTCGCGCTTCACCACCTACGACGTCGCGCTCGATCCGGCGTGCGCCGCCTATCGCAAGACCGTCATGGCGATGCCGGCGATGCAGGAATGGATCGAAGCCGCCCGCAACGAGCCTGACGAGTTGGAAGAGCTGGACGTGGAGTTTTGATCGCCCGCGGACGCTTGGCACAATTTTGGAAAGCGAAAGCAGCGGCGATCGGCAGGTCGCTATTGGACGAAGCTGCTTAGTCGAAACGCGGACGAGCCACGAACTCAACGTCCATGCCTGCGCTCGCAATTCCCTGCAAGCGCAGCGAGTCGGTGTGTAACTCTCCACAAGTGCATTCATACGTGAACAGATCAGCGCCCACGGATTGATGCGGATGCGGTTCGATGCCGATCAAGCGCATGTTGCTGCTGCAGATGTGACAGACACACGCGCCAGTCTCACAGTGCCCCTCGCGTGGCGGCAGAAATTTGATGCGATTAATCGACATTATTGAGGCTCTGATGCTTGTCGCATTCACATCTAAACCTTCGCGCGATCGACGCAATTCTCAAACTGAGCTTGCTGTGCCGATTGAGTAAGTGGCTGTTACCTTGCGATCTCGGTCAGCCGCGCGATTTATCTACGCTTTAGCCGGTGGATGTGCTTGACTACTGCCATCACCGGCAGCGGCTTTGTGCCAGGCGCCGATGGCTGAGAGACCACTAGCGCTCCCGCCTGTAAACAAGGGAGCGTTGCTATGCCGAACACTCACTCAGCCAATCCATCAGCATCCATCAAGCATCCGGTGTGTCCCGATTGCGGCACTGCCATGCGGCTCGAACGCGCAACGCCTGATAGCCGATATCGCAACATCCATCACATGATCTTCGCATGTGACTGTGGTCGCGCGAGCGATCAGATGATTGCGGTTCCCGAATAGCTTGCGCCTGTTTATTTCGCGTGGCGATGCGGGACGTACTTAACCAAACAGTCCCGCTGGGCGTGAACCCATGCGCCACTTCAAGCAGCTATGTCGAGAATTGGGTATCCGACGCCGTCCATAGGAGCGCATCAGCGTAAACCACCATGTCCGTCATCGTGCCGTTTTTCAAAAATCGGGGATTTGACGACGAGTCAACGCGCGCGTTGGGCGAAGCCTACGATATCGCCTGTCGGTCGCTTCACCGCCATGGGCGGCCGCCTGTTGTTCAGGAACTCTTGGCCAAAAAGATCATTGATGCCGCCGGCAGGGGCGAACGCGATCCCGATCGGCTGGCGTCGATATCCTTGGGGATTCTAGGCCCATTTCACCAAGAGGTGACTCGGCGGTTCGGTCTGGTCCCAAACTTTTTCGTTTCAACGCCGGATGCCCCCGAGATTCTCGAAAAACTTTGGGAGTTTGCAAAATCAGCCTATCTCGACAATCCAATTCCTTCGCTATTCAAGGAACGATTGTTTGTCTTCCTCTCGCGCTTTTGCCAGGTTCGCTACTGCATCGTCCGCCATTGCGGGTTTCTCGCAGGACAAGGCTATTCTTCGGGCGACGCCACCGCGGAACCGCAGACCATCGAGCAGGCGCTCAAGCTCCTGAAGACTCCTCCGCCATGGCGGCGCGAACTCGAGCCCGTCTACGACGGTTTGGAAGCTTACGGTACGCCGGGCGATTGGCCCGCGCCCGAAACCGAACTCGAAGACTGGATCTTTGCAACATCCGCGCTGATCTTCGTCGTGCCGGCCCAATCGCAGCGAGCGCGGCAGGCGTTGAAATTGGCACTCGGCGGCAAACGCTTGGAGTATCTGCTTGCGCTTCTCACCTTCATCAGAGCCGCGCACTACTGGACCATGGTGCACCCGGGTCTCGAAATCGAGGACGACGTAAGAGAGCTCATGAGCAAGCACAAGGAACTCGCATTCCTGCTCCTGCAAGACCCCGATACGCCATAGCGTGCAATCAAGCGTACCGGTCAAGCCAGCGATGGGGCGTGACAAGTTCGCCGCAGCGCCTGCCAGACTAATCCAGCTTCGCGCCGGAGCGCTTGATCACATCCGCCCATTTGGCGAGTTCAACGCGGATCGTCTCGCCGAACGCTTCCGGCGGGCCGCCGGCGGGCTCGTCGCCGATCTTGCCGAAGCGATCGATGAAGGCCGGCGACGTGAGCGCGCGATTGAACGCCTCATTGAGCCGCGTCACGATCTCGCGCGGCATCTTGGCCGGCCCGACGATACCGCTCCAGGTCGGCGCGTCGTAGCCGGGCACGCCGGCCTCGGCGATGGTCGGCAGGTCCTTGAACATCGGCGAACGCCGCGCGCCGCTGACCGCGAGCCCCCTCACCGCGCCGGTGTGCGCATGGGGCGCGATCGAGTTGAGACTCTCAAACATGATCTGCACATGGCCGGCGATCAGGTCATTGGTCGCCGACGCACCGCCGCGATACGGCACGTGCACGATGTCGGTGCCGGTCATCACCTTGAACAGTTCACCGCCGACATGCCCAGGCGATCCGCTCGCCGAGGAGCTGTTGGTCAGCTTGCCGGGATATTTCTTAGCTTCGGCAATGAGTTCCTGCACGGAGTGGATGTTGGACTTCGGCGAAACCGCGAGCAGCAGATGCCCGCGCGTTAGCTGTATGACCGGCTGGAAGTCGCGCAACACGTCGTAAGGCATCTTCGCGACCATGTTCGGGCTGATCGCGAGCGCACCCACCGGCCCCATGCCGAGCGTGTAGCCGTCAGGCGCGGCCTTCGCGACGATATCGAGGCCGATGGTGAAGCCGCCGCCGGGCTTGTTCTCGACGATGATCTTCTGGTTGAGGAACGTCTCCGCCTCGGCCGCGACCGAGCGCGCCAAGAGGTCGGTCGCGGCGCCGGGAGCCTGCGGAACGATCAGCCGGATCGGCTTGTCGGGGAAACTGCCCTGGGCCGCGGCTTCGTGCAGCCCCGTCCCGACAATACCGGCGACGAACAGCGCCGCAAGCAGCCGCGCGCGCAGACTTGACGATGACGACATCGCGTCCCCTCCCAAGGGCTTGTCCAAAGCTTTTCTTGTCTCTTGGAGGCGAGCGTAGCCAGCGTATCCGGCTTCCGCAATGTGCCGCTAGCGTCGCAGCCAGGCGCCGATCCGCTCCACCGCCTCGTGCATCTGCGCGGGCTCGCCGGCGTAGCAGAAGCGGACGAACGAGCGTCCATGCAGCGGATCGAAGTCGACGCCCGGCGTCGCCGCGACATGGGTCTCGTCGAGCATGCGTCTGGCGAAGTCTAAGCTGTCGTTCGAGAACCGCGACACGTCGGCATAAAGGTAGAACGCACCGTCCGCGGGCAGGAACGTGTCGAGCCCGGCCTTCGGCAAGCCTTCGATCAAGATTCGGCGGTTCTCCTCGTAGCCGTGCTTGACCACATCCATCTCCGCGCGGGCGTCGAACGCGGCAGCGGCGGCGATCTGCGACAGCGTCGGCACCGAGATCGCGAGGTTGCCCTGCAGGCGATCGATCGGCCGCACCAGCGGCTCCGGGACCACCATCCAGCCGACCCGCCAGCCGGTCATGCAAAAATACTTGGAGAACGAATTGATGATGACGGCGTTGCCGGACAGCTCCGCCGCGGTCACCGAGGGGAATGCGTAGTCGAGGCCGTGATAGATCTCGTCGGAGATGAAGCGGATACCCTCGCCTTCCGCCGCCTCGATCAGCGCGCGCAACGCATCGCGCGTCATCATGGTGCCGGTCGGGTTGGCGGGACTAGCCACCAGCACGCCCTTCAGCGGTTTGCGCCGGTGCGTCTCGATGAGCATGTCCGGCGTGATCGCCCAGCGCGTTGCGGCGGTGGTCTCGATCAGCACCGCCTCGCAGCCGAGCGCCTTGAGGATGTGGCGATACGGCGGATAGCCCGGCACCGCGACCGCAACGCGGTCGCCGGGCTCGAACAATGCGAGAAACGCGAGGATGAAACCCGCCGACGACCCTGTGGTCGCGATCACGCGCGCAGGATCAACCGCGACGCCGTAGGTCTCGGTGTAGTGGCGGGCGATGCGCGTGCGCAGCGACGGGATGCCGAGCGCCTCGGTGTAGTCAAGCCGGCCGGTGAGCGCCGCACGCGCGGCGTCGAGCGCCGTCGAAGGCGCCGGGGCCGCCGGCTGGCCGACCTCCAGGTGGATGACCCGCCCGCCCGCCGCTTCGATGCGCGCCGCGGCCGCGATCACGTCCATCACCATGAACGGCGGGACGTCGCTGCGCGCCGAAGGCACGATCAGGCTTTTGGCCGCTTCCAGCATCGATTCAACCATCCGTTATCCAGCGAGAACTGCCCCGCTGTTGCCGCATTCGGCGGCTTCCGTCGTCAATATCACCAAGGGGACGACTGCGCGGTATCAACTTGCCGGTCTAGGCGCAACCGGGCCAAACGGGGCCGATTCCACGCAGGATGCGCGCGGCAAACCGACGTGTTATCGCTATCGTGACAATGCGGCTGACGGCGGGCGGGCAAGGCCCCCGGGCCCGGAACTTCGGATTCGCATGACCTTGGCTCGCATGACCTTGGCCCAACCAAAGATGGCCCAACCAACGACCGCGGCCCGCCGCAAGGGGCCCTCACGCCCGGTCGCGGTCGCCGTCTCGTTCGCGATTGCCGCCAGCCATTGGCTGGCGGCGGCCACGCCGGCGCACGCCCAGCGCGGCGGCGGCCCCCCGATCGTGCGGGACGCTGAGATCGAGCAATTGCTGCGCGAGTATACCCAGCCGCTCCTGAAGGCGGCCGGACTGGCGCAGCAGAACGTTCAGGTCGTGATCATCAACAGCCGCTCGTTCAACGCCTTCGTCGCCGACGGCCGCCGCATCTTCGTCAATGCCGGCACGATCATGGAGGCGGAGACACCGAATCAGGTGATCGGCGTGCTCGCCCACGAAACCGGCCACATCGCCGGCGGTCACCTGTCGCGCTTACGCGAGGAGTTGCGGGTGGCAACGACCGCCTCGATCATCGCCATGATCCTGGGCGCCGGCGCGATGGTCGCTGCGTCGCGTTCCGGCAGTAGCAGCTCCGGCAACGCCGGCATGGCCGCGCTGACGGCGCCGCAACAGGTGATCCAGAATTCGCTGCTGGCCTATGTGCGGACGCAGGAAGACGCCGCGGACCGCGCCGGCGTGCGCTTCCTCAACGCGACCGGGCAATCGTCGCGCGGCATGTCCGAAACCTTCAAGCGGCTCGCCGACCAGATCCTCTATGCGTCACAGGGCATCGACCCGTACATGCAGTCGCATCCGCTGCCGGCGGAACGCGTGCGGGCGCTGGAAGGCATGGCCAAGGCCAGCCCGCACTGGGACAAGAAGGATTCGCCGGCCATGCAGGCGCGGCACGATCTCGCCCGCGCCAAGCTGTTCGGCTTCCTCGATCCGCGCGACGGCGTCGGGCGCCGCTACCCGATCAGCGACAACAGCATCCCGGCGCGTTACGCGCGCGCCATCGCGGCCTACCGCTTCGGCAACGTGTCAGGCGCGATCCAGCAGATCGACCAGTTGATCCAGGCGCAGCCGCAGAACCCTTATTTCTACGAGCTCAAGGGTCAGGCACTGCTCGAGGCCGGCCGGGCCGCGGATGCAATCGCCCCACTGCGGCGCGCGGTTCAGCTGGCGCCTAATCCGGCGGTCATCCAGATCATGCTCGGGCAGGCCCTGATCCAGTCCAACAACAAGGCCGTTGCCGAAGAGGCGGTCACGCTGCTCGAGACCGCGCTGCGGCGTGAGCCGGAATCGCCGGAAGCGTTCGACCAGCTGGCCCGGGCTTACGGCAGCAAGGGCGACCTGGGCCGCGCCGATCTCGCCTCCGCCCAGGCGGCCTTCGCCCGCGGCGACCTGAAAACGGCGCGCGCGCTGGCGGGACGCGCCAAGTCACGTTTCCCCGTCGGCTCGCCGGGCTGGGTCAAGGCAGACGATATTGCGACCTACAAGGCGCCGGTCTCGGCGCAGCGCAAATAATCTCGAAAAAGGACATCAACGATGAAATTCTTCCTCCGGCCGCTGGCTGTCGCGCTGATGGTGCTTGGCATCACCGCGGCGTCGTTCGACAGCGCCAACGCGCAGTCGTTCTCGCCCGAGCAGCGCGGTGAAATCGAAAAGGTGATCCGCGACTACCTGCTGCGCAACCCGGAGCTGTTGCAGGAGGTCATCCAGGAAATGGAGCGGCGTCAGGCGCAGGCCGAAGCCGAGAAGCACCGCGAGGCGATCAAGGAGCACGCGCAGGCGCTGTTCAATTCGAACCGCCAGATCGTCCTCGGCAATCCGCAGGGCGACGTCACCATGGTCGAGTTCTTCGACTACAATTGCGGCTTCTGCCGCAAGGCGCTGGAGGACAAGCTCGCGCTGATCAAGGCCGATCCGAAGCTGCGGCTGGTGCTCAAGGAATTCCCGGTGCTCGGCGAAGGCTCGACGCAGGCGGCGCAGGTCGCCGTCTCGGTGCGCATGCAGGACAAGACCGGGGGCAAGAAGTATCTCGAATTCCACCAGAAGCTGTTCGCGAGCCGCGGCCAGATCGACAAGGCCCGGGCGCTCGCCGTGGTCCGCGAGATCGGCTTCGATGCCGCCCGCGCCGAACGGGACATGGGCAGCGACGAAGTGCGGCTCACCCTCGAAGAGGGCTTCAAGCTCGCCGAGGCGCTCGGCATCAACGGCACCCCGACCTATGTGCTCAACGGCCAGGTCGTGGTCGGGGCGGTCGGCATCGAAAAGCTGCGCGAGGCGATCAATACCGTCCGTTGCGGCAAGGCGACCTGCGGATAGCCCGCTATCCTGCGAATTTCCTCTGATATGCCAATGGCCGGAGCCCCTTAGCTCCGGCTTCCCCTTTGCCCATGAGGTGCCTATAACGGGCCTCCCCGTGGCGACGGCACCTATGGCGAAGACGATTTACGTTCTCAACGGCCCAAACCTCAACCTCCTCGGCACGCGCGAGCCCAAGACCTACGGGCACGCCACGCTCAAGGACTTGGAGAAGCTGTGCCGTGACGCCGGCAAGCGCCACAAGATCGACATCGCCTTTCACCAGTCGAACCATGAGGGCGAGCTGATCGACTGGATCCACGAAGCCGGCGCCAAGAAGGCCGCGGGCGTGGTGATCAACCCGGGCGGCTACACGCATTCCTCGGTCGCGATCCGCGATGCGGTGGCTGCGGTCGACATTCCGGTGATCGAGGTGCATATCAGCAACATCTTCGCGCGCGAGGACTTCCGCCACTTCTCGCATATCGCGCCGGTCGCCAAGGCAACGCTGAGCGGGTTCGGGGTTACGGGCTACGCGCTCGCGATCGACGGGCTGGCGGCGCTCAATTCAAGTGGACGGAGGAGCTAAGCGTGGCACGCGGGCCGAAAGAAACCGGCGACAAGACCGAGGGCAAGGTCGAAGGATCCTCCGTCGATCAGGACATGATCCGCGAGCTCGCGAAGCTTTTGGACGAGACCAATCTCACCGAGATCGAGTTCGAGCGCGGCGGCGTGCGGGTGCGGGTCGCGCGCCAGGGCCAGCCGGTCGTCGCCGCCGTCGCGGCGCCACGCGGCGCAGCCGCGGCGCCCGCCGCAGCCGACGCGCCGTCCGGTGACATGTCGAAACATCCCGGCGCGGTGCCCTCGCCGATGGTCGGCACCGCCTATCTCGGGCCGGAGCCGGGCGCACGTCCCTATATCGAAGTCGGCAGCCAGGTTCGCGCCGGCCAGACCTTGCTGATCATCGAAGCGATGAAAACCATGAACCAGATTCCCGCGCCGCGCGCCGGTCGTGTCGTGCAGATCCTGGTCGAGGACGCGCAGCCGGTCGAGTTCGGCGAGCCGCTGATAATCATCGAGTGATGGTCCCGCTCCGCTCCGGATGATCCGGGGTGGGGACCGGTTTTCGGAAAAGCTCCTTACTCAAGCGCCAAAGGGCAGTTGTTCGCGTTCGATGTTTGAGAAAATCCTCATAGCCAATCGCGGCGAGATCGCGCTCCGGGTGCTGCGCGCCTGCAAGGAGCTCGGTATCGCGACCGTGGCCGTGCACTCGACCGCCGACGCCGACGCCATGCACGTCCGGCTCGCCGACGAGAGCGTCTGCATCGGACCGCCGGCCGCGCGCGACAGCTATCTCAACGTGCCGGCGCTGCTCGCCGCCTGCGAGATCACCGGCGCCGACGCCGTGCATCCGGGCTACGGCTTCCTGTCCGAGAACGCGCGCTTCGCCGAGATCCTGGAAGAGCACAACATCCACTTCATCGGCCCGAAGCCCGCGCACATCCGCCTGATGGGCGACAAGATCGAGGCCAAGCGCACCGCGCAGCGGCTCGGCATCCCGGTGGTGCCGGGCTCCGAGGGCGGGGTCACCTCCGACCAGGAGGCGCTCGGGATCGCGAAGTCGATCGGCTACCCGGTGCTGGTCAAGGCGGCGGCCGGCGGCGGCGGCCGCGGCATGAAGGTGGCGCAGTCGGCGGAAGAACTCTCCAACGCGCTCGCCACCGCGCGCTCGGAGGCGCAGTCGGCGTTCGGCGACGACGCGGTCTATCTCGAGAAATATCTCGGGCGGCCGCGCCACATCGAAATTCAAGTGCTCGGCGACGGCCAGGGCCGCGCCATCCATCTCGGCGAGCGCGACTGCTCGCTGCAGCGCCGCCACCAGAAGATATGGGAAGAAGGTCCCTCCCCCGCGCTCAACATCGCCGCCCGCAACAAGATCGGCGAGACGGTGGCGAAGGCGATGCGCGATCTCGAATATCTCGGCGTCGGGACGGTCGAATTCCTCTACGAGGACGGCGAGTTCTATTTCATCGAGATGAACACGCGCATCCAGGTCGAGCATCCGGTGACCGAGGCGATCACCGACATCGATCTCGTGGTCGAGCAGATCCGCGTCGCTGCCGGCGGCGACCTCACGATCACCCAGGACGACGTCAAATTCATCGGCCATGCCATCGAGTGCCGCATCAATGCGGAGAACCCGGAGACGTTCCGGCCCTCGCCCGGCAAAATCCTGGCCTACCATCCGCCCGGCGGGCTCGGCGTGCGCGTCGATTCCGCCGTCTATCACGGCTACACGATCCCGCCGTTCTACGACTCGCTGGTCGGCAAGCTTATCGTCCACGGCAAGACGCGCGCGGAATGCCTGATGCGGCTCAAGCGCGCGCTCGACGAGTTCGTCGTCGACGGCATCGAGACCACGCTGCCACTGTTCCGCACGCTGGTGCGTGACAAGGACATCATCGACGGCGACTACCACATCCATTGGCTCGAGGAATTCCTCGCCAAGGGCGGGATGGATAAAACTTAAGGAACTCTCCGCCGTCATTCCGGAAGCCGCAGAGCGGCTGTCCGGAATCCATAACCCCGATATTAGAGATCGGAAATATCGCTCAATGGATTCCGGGCTTCGGCCTTTGGCCGGCCCCGGAATGACCGAAAGATTGGGCATTCACGGCAGCCGCGGCAGGTCGACCCGATCTTCCAGCACGATCTTGTCGAAATCGTCGATCAAGAGATCAACGCGCACGATCCATTGCCCGGCCACGGGAATCCGCAAACCGTCAACCCGCCAGTGTCCGTCGCCAACCAGCACCGCCGTGCGGCGGACCGCCTCGATGCCGGCCGTGGGATTGGCGAGCGTCACCGTCACTTCCTTGACAGCGAGCGCACTGAACTGGGCATCGAGCACCTCGATGCCGACGCGCGGGTCGCGCGCACGCACCGGCAGCAGCGAAACCTGCGCCATCGCGCGCTCGCCATGCAGGTGGACCTCCACCGCCTCCGAGGCGGCGAGCGCCCGCGGCGGCGGCGTGAACCGCCACAGCGCCACCAGCGCGAGGATCGCGACAACGATACAGAGCTCCGCCACCATCGTCCGCGTGAGCACCGCAGACACGGTCACTTCCCCGCTCTGGTAGCGCGGGGCGAAGACGCAGCGGTTGGCCGCGGCCAGCGCGAGCAGCGCGATCACCGCCCCGAGCTTGCATGACAGCACGATCCCATAATTCGTCGTCCACAGCGCATCGACGCGGTCGAGCTGCACCAACGCGAGGATGACGCCGCTCGCGACCAGCGCCGCCAGCGGATAGGGAATGATCCGGGAGAACCGCGCCAGCGCAGCGCCCGTTCCGGCGTTCAACGAGGCGATCAGCGGCAGCAGCGCGCCGACCCAGAACGCGACGCATACCACATGCACGAACACCGACGGCCGCGTCGCGAGTTGCGGCGCCGCGTTGCTGGCATGCCCACTCAGCGCCAGCGCCAGGCCAACCACGAGCAATGCGGCAAGCGACAAACCGCGCGCCACCACGGGCGATTGGCGCCAGCTCGCTTCAAACGCAAACAGCGCCGCGAACAGCGCGACCATGGCGGCGATCGCGGTCAGGCCGTAGCTGGTTTCGAGGCCGGTCTCCCAGACCAGCTTCTGCGCCAGTCCCGGCAGCCGCTGGTCCAGCGCATCAAGTCCTTGCAGGCCGACCGACAGCGGCGTGACCAGCAGCCCGGCGGCAATCAGCGCGACCAGCGACTGGTCGAGCCACGAAGAGTTTCTCAGCGTGCCTATCGCATTCTCCCCGTCATTGCCGGGCCGCCGCAAAGCGGCGAGACCCGGCAATCCATCATTTTGCAAAGAAGGATGGCTGCGCGGGTCAAGCCCGCGCATGACGAAGGATAGGCTGCCTTCGTGCGACGGCCTTCCGAGCATCCACGTCCGGAAAAACACACCGCCGATGCCGACGAGCAGCGCCAGATAGATCACGACCTTCGCCGCCCACAGCGCGCCACGCACGACCGGGTCGCCGGCCGGCAATGCCCCCGCCACCGGCTGCGCACTCGCCTCGCCGACCGAGAACACCAGCGAGCCGCCGACCGGATGTCCGTCGGCGGAGATCACGCGCCAGCTCAGCACATGCGTGCCGCGCCGCAGCGCCGGCGGCTTGATGGTCACCGTCGTATTCTCGGACGCCGCGTCGACTGTCGCCACGGTGCCGTCAGGCGCAATCAGCCGCATCACCAGCGGCGTCACCGGCTCGTTGAAGATCAGCCGCAGCGACGCCGGCGGCTCCGCCAGCAGCGCGCCGTCGGCCGGCTCCGCGCGCACCAGCGACGCGTGGGCGAAGACCGCGCTCGATTGAACGAGCGCGGTCAACAGCACGATCAGGAATGTGGAAATCCGCACCACTACTTCTGCTTCGGCAGCAGGCGCAGCACCGCCGCCGGCTCGGCGCTGCCCGCGCCGTGCCCGTCGGAAGGCTTACCGGTCGGGATCTCGATCCAGCGGTGCACGCCCTTCTCGCATTCCTGCACCACCGGGAAATAGATCGCCGGCGTGCCGCCGAGTTCTTCGGCGATCACGCCGATGAAAACGAATTCGTCGTAATGCGCGTCGGGAAGCTTTCCGCCTACCCAAGAAATCTCGCTCACGCCCTCGGTCACTTGCGCGCCGCGCAGATTGTAGGGCTTCGGATATTTGGCGGTCACCGCGTTGAGCTCCCAGCCCGGCTTCGGCATCGGCTTCACGCCGATGAGGCCCATGGGCACGCGCACCCGGATCGCGGTGGTGGGCGAACCGCTGCATCCATGCGGCACCCGCAGCACCGCCTTATAGGCTGCGCCGACCGGCGCCTCCGCGCGCTCGAGCGTGACATGAGCGAACGTGGGTGCCGATACCGCCGACAGGCAGGCCAAGGCGCCGGCGGCGCCGATAACGAACTTGCGAAGCATTGAAAATTCTCCAGACGTCCACATGAACCGGGGTCGGCGCACGGCCAACCCTCTCGCAGTCAAAGGCAGGTTCAGGCGGCGGTCGGAGGGGCTTGCGACGGTCCGGCGCGGATGGCGCGCCGCCCCGGCCGGACATCGCCGGGCGCGTCGGCTCCGGGCGTCCGATCGGCTGGCGTCAGCCGGTCGATGACGGGAGCATCGGCCGACAGCGCGACGGGTCCGGGATTGCTGCAGAACGTGCAGCAGTCGTGTGCGGCCGGCGGTCCGGCGGGCGTGGAACCATCGTCGTCAGCGCCGTGGCAGATCACCCCGGCGTCGGCGCCGAAGGTGGCGATCCGTGCCGCGGTGTGCGCGCTGGCAAGCCCCGCCGCCAGCGTCTGCACGAGCAAAATCGCCGCCGCCAGCATGACCAGCGGGCGCTGCAATTGACGCAGGGCTGCGATGAATTCGGACACGGCGACCTCTCGCCCCACCCAATAGCATAGTATATGGAGGCAACAACTGGTGGCGTGATGGGCCACTAGCCGCGCACCGGACGGCTTATTCGAACGACGACATGGCCAATCGCGAGTCCGCCTATATCGAGATAACCCCGGAAGTGCTGCTGAAGGCCTATGCCTGCGGCATCTTTCCGATGGCCGAGAGCGCGGAAGACCCCTCGCTCCACTGGATCGAGCCGGACCTGCGCGGGATCATCCCGCTCGACCGCTTCTATGTGTCGTCGCGGCTCGCCCGCACCGTCAGATCAGACCAGTTCAAGATTACCGTGAACCGCGACTTCGACGGCGTGATGGACGGTTGCGCGGAGCCGCAGCCGGGACGACAACGCACCTGGATCAACGAGCGCATCCGCACGCTCTATCGCAAGCTGTACGAGCGCCGGCATTGCCACAGCGTCGAGGTCTATCTCGGCGACGAGCTGGTGGGCGGGCTCTATGGCGTGGCGCTCGGCCGCGCGTTCTTCGGCGAGAGCATGTTCCATCGCACCCGTGACGCATCGAAGGTCGCGCTGGTGCATCTCGTCGCGCGCCTGCGCGCCGGCGGCTTCACATTGCTCGATACCCAGTTCGTCACCGATCACCTCAAGACGTTCGGAGCGATCGAAGTGCCGCGCCGGCAATATCACAAGCTCTTGGAATCGGCGCTGGTCGGCGAAGGCGACTTCATGGCGCTCGACAAGCGCGGTGCCGGCGGCGCACACGCGCTGGCGCAACTTGCTTAGGACTAAGCCCGAGAAGCGTGTAGCCAGATGCACCGCCGGCCGTACCTTCCCAACTACGATCCAGATTTCTGTCTGAAGGTCGTGAAATGGGGAGCAGCTATTTGCTTAGGCTGGCTGACTATTGGGCTGCTCGTTCTGGGCTTGGTTGATCCCAGCAGCAGCCAGTGTCCGGGGTGGACCATCTACGCCACAAATGGCAATGCCGATTCCTTGTGGATTTCGTTCGGTCTTTTCACCGCGCTGCCGACAATTTGGATTTGCTTTGTTGCTCTGCGATGGGAACAGTTTTCTCAGAAGATCTACGATAACGCAGCCAGTGCGGACCTGAACCGCAATTTCATCGCCCTACCCTACGGCGATGTAACCACCTTCCCCCACAATACTACGTTTGTGACGGTGACGATTTTCTGGAGCCTGTTCTGTACCGCCCCACTCTGGATGATGCTGTCAAACTGCACCAACCTCTTACGACATTGGGTATGAGCGGAAAGCTCCGACAGAGAGAGCCCTAGCGGAACGTCCCACCGGGTTGCGGCGGCGGCGGCATTTGCTGCACCGGCCGCTTCGGCGGCTGCTGCTGGGTCTGCTTCTGCTTCGGCTGCGCCTTCGGTTGCGGCTGTGCGGCCGGCGGCTCCGGTGTGGCACTGGTAGAGACGACCTGGTTGCCGCCGCGGCAATCGGTCAGCCACAGATCGTAGATCGGGTGCTCGACCGCGTGCAGGCCCGGGCTCGAGGCAAACATCCAGCCGGTGAAGATGCGCTTCACCTCGCCCTGCAAGGTCACCTCGTCGACCTCGACGAAGGCGTCGGTGTTCGCCGCCTCCTCCGCCGGGCGCGTGTAGCAGGCGCGCGTGGTCAGTTGGAGCGCGCCGAACTGCACGGTCTCGCCGATGTCGACCGGGAAATTGATGATCCGCCCGGTGATCTTGTCGAGGCCGGAGAAGGCCGCGGTCGGATGAACGATCCGCTTCGTGGGCGGCCCGATGATCTCGTCGTCGGGCGGCGGCGGCGCGGCAGGGGCCGCAGCGGTGGCCGGCGGTGCGTTGGTCGGGGCCGGACGGCCGCCACGCGGCATATTCGGATCCAGCAGCTGCGGACGGCTTTGCGCCCCGCCTCCCGAATCCTGCGGTGGATATTGCGGCGGTGGCGGATATTGCCGCGGGGCCTGCGGCTGCGGTGTCGCGCCCCGCCCGCCGGGACCGTTATAGCCACCCCCACCCGGTACCTGGCCCGGCGGACGCGGCGGCGGATCGCCGAAGATGAACCCGAACTGCGCAAACGCGGCGCTGGCGCCGAAGGTGACGACGCCCGCAACCAGGACGGCTCTCAGGATCGTTTGGGACATGCAATTTCCGCGACGCAATTGCGCCAAGCTATGGCGAACCGGTTAACACGGACAATACGGCGGGGAAAGGGCGGGTTCCGTTACCACCCAGCTGTCCACTACCGACCGGGCGCCACTAGCGACCAGGCGTCCAGGGCTTGTAATCGCCGGTGGCCTTCGGACGGCGGCCGTGCGCCAGAGTCGAGCCGGTCGGGCGTTGGGCGCCGGGCGTACCGGTGAGATTCGGCCGGTGCGGCTTCCACCAGGCGCGCGGTTCCACCCGGTCGAGGGTCGGCGGCACGTCGACCATGTGATGCATCCAGCCGTGCCATGACGGCGGGATCGTCGAAGCCTCGGCGACGCCGTTGTAGGTCACCCAGCGGCGCTCGAACCCGAGCGAGGGATCGATCTTGCCGCCCTTGGTGCGGTAGTAGCGGTTTCCGAACTCGTCGGTGCCGACGAACTCACCATAGAGTGCGGTCCAGACCTGCGTTCCGAAGGTCTGTCCGTTCCACCAGGTGAAAAAACGCAGGAGAAAGGTCTTCATATCGGTCCCGCAGTCGGCGGCAGCATCGGCTTCGCAAGGGGTTCCGGTTGATGCCATTATGGGTGCTGGATGTCCAGCGCACCGGAAACACAGGCGAAACCAGCGCGTTGACCATCCATCGGGGGCTGAAGGCGGAACTCTCCAGCATGATCGAAACCATTCAAGCAGCCCTGGCGCGCCTGCGCGATTTCATGGAATGGGCGCCGGGCACCGTCGTCGGCGTGGTGATCCTCGCGATCGCCGTGGTCTTGGCGCTGTTGCTTCACAGCGCCGTCTTCAAGCTGCTCCAGCGGATCGTGAGGCGGCGGCACCCGTTTGTCGTCGGCGTTCTGACCGGCACCTGGCGCCTCGGCCAGATCGGATTCGTCGTCGCCGCGCTGTTCATCGCGCTGCCGGTGGCGCCGTTCGACAGGGAGACCACAACCGTCCTCGCCTATGTGCTGCTGATCGCGGCGATCGTGCTGATCGGCTGCACCGTCATCACTGCCACCCACGTCATGGCAGACCTCTACCTGCTGCGGTTCCGGCTCGACGTCGCCGACAACCTGCTGGCCCGCAAACACGTCACGCAGATTCGCGTGTTGCGCCGCGTGGTCGACACGCTGCTGATCATCGTGACGATCGGCGCGGTGCTGATGACGTTCGAGCCGGTGCGCCAATATGGCGTCAGCCTGTTCGCATCGGCCGGCGTCGCCGGTCTTGTCGTCGGCTTCGCCGCACGGCCCGTGCTGAGCAATCTCATTGCCGGCATCCAGCTCGCGATGACGCAGCCGATCCGCATCGACGATGCGGTGCTGGTCGAAAACGAGTTCGGCAATGTCGAGGAGATCACCGCGACCTATGTCGTGCTCAGGCTGTGGGATCTGCGGCGGATGATCGTGCCGCTCACCTATTTCATCGAGAAGCCGTTCCAGAACTGGTCACGGGAATCCACGAGCCTGATCGGCACCGTGCTGCTCAAGGCGGACTACACGACACCGGTCGAACGCGTGCGCGCCAAGGCCGAAGAGATCGTCAAAGCCTCGCCGCTGTGGGACGGCAATCTGATCAAGCTGCAGGTCACGGACTCCGATGCCGAGACCATGGAGCTGCGCGTGATCGTGACCGCCCGCTCCGCGGGCGACGCCTTCGATCTGCGCTGCGAACTGCGCGAGAAACTGATCGCCTATTTGCAGGCGGAATTGCCTGGCGCACTGCCGCGCCGGCGGCAAGAAGCGTCGGGGGCTGCAGCGGTAGCGCCTCCTGCGCCACTCGATTCAAAGAGTCGCTAGCCGGCACACCCGTTCACAAGACTGTTATTGCGACTGTCGCGCTCTCGCCTTCCTCAACTGGCATTTGGTCGCAACCGCGCTAAATTCAGGGTGTCTTGCGTCTGTTGCCGCCCCATCGCCGGAGCAGGAGGAAGTTACATGACCACCCTCGTCCTCAACCGCCGCAACCTCCTCGCCGCCGGCGGCTCCGTCCTGGCAACCGGGGTTTCCGGGCTGCTGTTGCCCGCCTACGCACAAGGCCTCGCACCGACAAAAACGATGTCGGGCGGGTCCAACAACTACCGCAAGGGCGCGCCAGTCGTGGAGCGGATCGGCAAGGGTGGCTTCTGGATGAGCGGCACCGTACGCCGCGCAGGCGACGGGACTCCGCTTGCCGGGCAGCGCATCCAAATTTGGGCGCACACGACCGAAGGGCGGGAGGAAGACCAGCGTAGCCATGGGGCCACGCTCACCGACAAGGACGGCAAGTTCCGTCTCGAGATGCCGCAGATTATTCCGATCTTCGGCCAACCGCATGGTCACCTCGCCTATGACAGCGGTGAATTCAAAACCGTCTTTCTCCGTCCGGTGATGCGCAGCGCAAAAGAGACGAGCCTCGAGGCGAACTTCGTCCTTCAGCCGGCCTGACCGAGTCAGGACAGAAGGGTCGGGAACACAGGAATGAGATTAGCCCGGGTGCCCCTGATCTGGGCCGTCCTTGCAGCCGCCATTGTCGTGCCGATCGCCGCTGCCGCGGCGAGCCCGCAGCTCGAATGGCGCGATCCGATCTACATCGTGGCCGGGTTCGCGGGGATCATCGCACTGGGTCTGGTGCTCGTTCAGCCTCTGCTGATCGGCGGATACCTACCGGGACTGCAGGGTTACCGTGGACGGCGCGCCCATCACTGGATCGGCGGCGCGCTGGTCGTCGCGGTGGTGATCCACGTCG
>Ga0075430_100000097_pt1 | contig 51729 bp, 52 predicted proteins | sample RhiMetdeltSRZDD4_FD_75294 | JGI IMG/M metagenome (GOLD analysis project Ga0075430, IMG submission 75294) | Populus rhizosphere microbial communities from Tennessee, USA - Rhizosphere MetaG P. deltoides SRZDD4 | ecosystem: Host-associated > Plants > Roots > Rhizosphere > Soil | place: USA... | reverse complement strand
AACGGCAGGCCGACGGTGACGTTGACACCGGACAGGCCCGTCCACTTCTTCGACGCCTCGTCGTACTCGAAGCCGAGCGTCTTGACCGGGATGTGGCCCTGGTCGTGGTACATGGCGACGACGATATCAAACTCACCGCCGCGCGCCCGCGAGAACAGGGTGTCGGCCGGCAGCGGTCCGACGACGCTCAGGCCCTCGGCCCGCGCCGCCTCGATCGCGGGCACGATGTGGTGCTGCTCCTCGTCGCCGAACAGGCCGTCCTCTCCGGCGTGGGGGTTGAGTCCGGCCACCGCGATGCGTCCGCGCGACCGCCCCAGGCCCTCGAGCGTGCGCTGGGCGAGGCGGATGGTCTTGAGCACGCGCTCGCGCGTGACGAGGTCGGGCACGCGCCGCAGCGACACGTGGGTCGTCACGTGGATGACCTTCAGCTCCTTGCCCATCAGCAGCATCGCGTAGTCGCGCGTGTCGCTGAGCTCGGCGAGGATCTCCGTGTGGCCGGAGTGGCGGACGCCGGCGGCGGCCAGCGCCTCCTTGTTGACGGGCGCGGTGACGATCGCGTCGATCTCGCCGGCCTGGGCCAGCCGCACGGCCCGCTCGATGTACTCGTAGGCCGCGCGCCCCGCCGCGGCGCTGACCTCGCCGCGCGGCAATGTCGCCATGTCGACGTTGGCGAGGTCCAGCACCTCGAGGGTGGCGTCGGCCCATCGGCAGTCGGCGACGCGCGAGGCCGTGTGTACGGCGAGGGGGCTGCCGACCAGGGCGAGCGCCTCGCGCATGGTCTCGGCGGCGCCGATCACGACCGGACGGCACGTCGCGCGCACCGCGGGCTCCGCCGCCGCGCGCGCGATGACCTCTGGCCCCACACCGGCGGCATCGCCCATGGTGACGCCCAGGATCGGACGGGTCATGCGACCGCCTCCTTCTGCAGCGAGACGAGCAGGTCCGGCGCGCCGAAGCCGCCGGCCTTCGTGAGCACCGGCAGCGGGTCGCGCCCCGGCACGCGCAGCTGTCCGAACGCGAGGCCGGGGGCGGGGGCGCCGACGAGCTCGATGCGCTCGGCGCCGAGGGCCGTCCACAGCGCGACGGCGGTCTCGCCGCCGGTCACGACGACGAGGTCCCACGGCTCGCGCTGCAGCGCGGCGGTCGCCTGCTCGACGAGCCGCGCCAGGGCGTCGGCCCCGTCGCCGGCGGGCCGCTCGGACGTCGCCAGCACGGTGAGGCCAGCGGCGCGCGCCTCGCGCAGCTGGCGGCGCGTGGCGGGGTGCAGGCTCCCGGCGACGATCAGCCAGCGCCGGCCGGTCGGCAGCTCGGCGCGCTCGGGCGCCATCCCGAGGCGCGCGGCGAGCGCCTGGGCCAGGCCGGCGGCGCCGACCAGCAGCGGCGCCGGCGTGACGGCGAGCGCGGCCTCGACCAGCCCGTCGAGATCGGCGTCGGTCTCGGCGTCGGCGACGATCACGGTGCCGGCCAGGCGGCGCAGCCGGGCGGCGAGGGCGGTGACGCCGGCGCGGAGCTGGTCGATCGGGATCCACGCGAGCGCCCGGTCGATCTGCGGCCGCAGGAGGTCGACGACGTTCGAGCCGCCGCCGGCGGGAAACCGCGGGTCGCGGGCGATCGGCGTGGCGGCCACCGGCACGCCGCCCACCAGCAGCGCGCGGTCGAGGACGACGCGGCGCTGGGCGGGGAAGGCGGGGCAGACGATTGCCGTCGAGGCGCCGACGGCGCGCATGAGGGCGTCGACCTCGGCCCCGATCGGCCCGCGCAGCGTGGAATCAATCTTCTTGAACCAGAAGCCGGCGCGCGAGCGGGCGGCGACGATGGTCACGCGGTCGGCGGCTTCCTCCGGCGCCTCGGTGCGGGTCTCGGTGTCGACGACCCGCACGGCGGCTTCGACCGCACGGCGGGGCCACACGGTGACCGGGACGGGGCCGCGGCCGGCGAACAGTGCGCCCGTGTCGCACGCGCCCGTGAGGTCGTCGGCGACGATGGTCAGGGGTCTGGCACGCGTCGGCCTCATTGGAAGTAGCTCAATATAGAGGGCCGGCGCGGGGGGTGCAACTATCGGCGGAACGCTATCGGCGCAGGACGAACACCTCTACGAGGGAGTCCTCGGGCTCGAAGGTGGAGCCGGCTCCCGGCCAGCGCACGAGCGCCTGACTCGGCTCCAGAAGCACCAGGCCGACGACCACCCCGACAACGGCGCCCTCGGGGTCAGTCCGCCGGCGGACGGTTTGGCCGATCTGCAGCGCAAGACGAGGGGCCGCGGTGCTCATTACCGACCTCCAGGCTCAAAACGATGCGGATTACGCACGCGACGCGATCACGAACCGTGCGCAGCGTGCTCTGCGGTTCGTCGAGGAGCAATGGGACCTTGGGGCAGGGTCCGGGGGCGGGGGGGTATACTTGCCCTGATTCAATGCGACCGCTGGTGGCCGTCCTGATCGCCCTCACCCTCGCCATCGTCGTGGCGGCTGTCGGACTCCTGACGGACCAGCGCCGCCACGAGGCCGACGCCTCCGCGTCGGCGCCCGCCACCCCGGCGGCGACGGTCACGCCCGGCAAGCCGCGCGCGGGCAAGGCGTTGCCGCTCGCCGACGCGATGAAGGAGCTCGATCTCATCCGGCCCGCTCGCACGAAGCTCGCCGATGACTTCACGTTGCCGATGCCGGGCGGCGGCACGTTCCGGCTCTCCGAGCACCGCGGCAAGGTGATCATGGTGAACTTCTGGGCCACGTGGTGTCCCCCGTGCCTGGAGGAGATGCCGGCCATGGACCGGCTGTACCGTCAGCACCGGGACGCCGGCTTCACGCTGGTGGCGGTGTCGGTTGACGCCGACGGGGCGAAGGTGACGCCGTTCCTGACCGCGCACAAGCTCACGTTCCCGGTGGGCCTCGACCCGAAGATGGATCTCGCGAACACCTACGGGGTGCGGGCGCTGCCCTCGAGCTTCATCGTCGACCGCGCCGGGAACCTGGCCGCGCTCGCGATCGGTCCGCGCCACTGGGACAACAACGCCGCGCACTCGCTCGTCGAGGCGATGGCGCGGTAAGGGGCGAGCCGGGATGGGGGGCGGCTCGGTCGGCGTCGTCGTCGCGTTCAGCGCGGGGCTCTTCTCGTTCCTGTCCCCGTGCGTGCTCCCGCTCTTCCCCTCGTATCTGTCGTTCATCACCGGCATGTCGGTCGGTGACCTCTCGAGCGACCTCACGGCGGCGGCCCGCCGCCGCGTGCTCGTGCACTCGGTCGCCTTCGTGCTCGGCTTCTCGGTGGTGTTCGTGGCGCTCGGCGCCTCGTTCAGCGCCGCCGGCCAGGTGCTGTTCCAGTATCGCGACGCGATCCGCGTCGTCGGCGGTGTCCTCATCGTGATCTTCGGCCTCTACATCGCGGGCGTGCTGAAGGTGGCGATGTTCGGCCGCACGCAGCAGTGGCAGATCCGCGAGAAGCCGGCGGGCTACGTGGGCTCGTTCCTCGTCGGGGTGACCTTCGCCATCGGCTGGACGCCGTGCGTGGGGCCGATCCTCGGCGCGATCCTGTCGCTGGCCGGCACCGCCGAGACCGTGCAGCGCGGCGTCGGGCTGCTCATCGCGTACTCGGCGGGGCTCGGCGTGCCGTTCCTGCTCTCGGCGCTGGCCCTGGGCTCGTTCCTCAAGTTCTTCAAGCGGTACCGGCCCTTCATTCCCGTGGTGGAGCGCGGCGCCGGCGTGCTGCTGGTGGTGGTCGGCGTGCTGGTGGCGACGAACTACTACGTGATCCTCAACTCCTGGGCGATCTCCCTCACCCCGGAGTGGCTGCTCAAGCGACTCTGAGCGGGCCGGTGCGCGTCCACGTCCGCGTGCCCGCCACCTCGGCCAACCTGGGTCCCGGCTTCGACGCGCTCGGCCTGGCGCTCGCGCTCTACAACGAGGTCACCGCGCGCGAGGCCGATGGGGTCAGCGTCACCGTCGAGGGCGAGGGGGCGGGGCGGTTGCCGGCCGGCGTGGACAACGTGGTGGCGCGGGGCGTGCGTCAGGCCTACGAGGCGGCCGGGCGACCGTTCAAGGGCGTCGCCCTCGCCTGTGTGAACCGCGTGCCGCCGGCGCGGGGGCTCGGGTCGAGCGCGGCGGCGTGGGTGGGCGGGCTCGTCGCGGGCAACGCGTTGATCGGCGAGCCGCTGTCGCGCGACGCGCTGCTGGCCCTGGCCGCGCGCGCCGAGGGCCACCCCGACAACGTGACGGCGGCCCTGCTGGGCGGGCTGACGGTGTCGTGCGCGCACGGCGACGGCCGCGTCGCCGCCGTGTCGTTGCCCGTGCCGGGCGCCGTGCGCTGGGTGGTGCTCGTGCCGGAGGTCACCAGCGCGACGGCCGAGGCGCGGGCGGTGCTGCCGTCCTCGTACTCCCGCGGCGACGCCGTCTTCAACGTCCAGCGCGTGGCCCTGCTGCTGGCCGCGCTGCAGGCGCAGCGGGTCGACCTGCTCCCCGTCGCGCTCGACGACCGGCTCCACCAGCCGCACCGGCTCCGGCTGTTCCCGTGGATGCCGTCCGTGGTCGAGGCCGCGCGCGCGGCCGGGGCCCTCGGCTGCGTGCTCTCGGGCGCGGGCCCCTCGCTGCTCGCCGCCGTCGCCGGCGACGCCGAGGCGGTCGCGCGCGCGATGGAGCGCGCCCTGGGCGCCGCGGGCGTTCGCGGCCGGGCGTCCACCTTCGCGGTCGACACCGAGGGCGCCACCGCGCGCGTCCTCTAGCAGGCGGCGGCGCTGCCTTGACGGCCGCGCGCGGGCGGTGCTAAGTGACCGGGATGACCGACGCGTCCGCCGCGCCCGATCGCCCCACCGGCGCCGGCGTGCTGCCGGATCACGAGCTCCGCGCGGCGGCCGCGAGCGGCTGGATCACCGCGCCGGTCGCGCTCAGCGACGAGCAGTTCCAGCCGGCGAGCCTCGACCTGCGCCTGGGGCCGGTCGCCTATCAGCTGCGGGCCAGCTTCCTGCCCTTCCGCGAGTCCGTGCAGGACCGGCTCGACGGGGACGGCGACCTCGTGATCGACCGGCTCTCACTCGCCGACGGAGCGACGCTGCAGCGCGGCTCGGTGTACCTGGTGCCGCTGCTCGAGTCACTGGCGCTGCCGGCGGGCATGCGCGGGCGCTCCAACCCCAAGAGCACGACGGGGCGGCTCGACATCTTCACGCGCGTCATCACCGACCGCACGCCGCGCTTCGACGAGATCGCCGTCGGCTACCGCGGCCCCCTCTACCTCGAGATCTCGCCGCAGTCCTTTCCCGTCCGCGTGCACGCCGGCGCTTCGCTCAACCAGCTGCGGCTGCTCGTGGGCGACGGCGCCGTCTCCGACGCCGCGCTGCGGGAGATCTACGACGCGGGGCCGCTGCTCTACGACGACGACGACCGACCGGTGCCCGCATCGCGCGTGACCCTCAACGACGGGCTGTGCATGGGGGTCGACCTCTCGGGGCGGGCGACGGACGGCATCATCGGCTACCGGGCGCACCCCAACCCGCCGGCCGTGGACCTGGCCCGCGTGGGGCACTACGACCCCGCCGAGTTCTGGGAGCCGATCAAGCGACCGAGCCGGGACGCCTACATCCTGGAGGCCAATCGCTTCTACATCCTCGTCTCCAAGGAGCGCATCCGGGTGCCCCCGGAGTTCGCGGCGGAGATGGTGGTCTACGATGCCGGCGCGGGCGAGATCCGCACCCACTACGCGGGGTTCTTCGACCCCGGCTTCGGCTACGGCGACGGCAGCGTGCGGGGCACCAAGGTCGTCATGGAGGTCCGGGCCCGGGAGGTCCCGTTCCTGGTCTACGACGGCCAGACGTCGTTCAAGGTGTGGTTCGAGCGGCTGCACAGCCGCCCCGGTCGGGTCTACGGGGTTGGGCTCCGGTCCTCCTACCAGCACCAGACGCTCAGCCTGAGCAAGCACTTCAGGCGCTAGGCCCTGGCTGGCAAAGGTATTGCGGGTTCAACGGCTCTGTTAGAATTGGGAACGACGAGGCCACCGGTCGGTCGTGGACACCGTCCCGTGCCCCGATGGAGGGCGTGATGGCAGAACAGAAAAAGAAAGAGACGCGGCCGACGAAGCCGTCCGAGGGCGGAGGCGACGGCGCCGCCGCCAACCCGGAACTGGCCAAGAAGGGCAAGAAGATCAAGGAGGACATCGACAAGCTCCTTGACGAGATCGATGACATCCTCGAGGAGAACGCCGAGGAGTTCGTGAAGAGCTACGTCCAGCGGGGAGGCCAGTAGGTCGATGCCGATCTACGAGTACCGCTGCCGCAGCTGCGAGAAGGACTTCGAGAAGTACGTGCCCGGAACTGCCACCAAGGTCGCGTGTCCCGCCTGCGCGAGCGGCGACGTCACGCGCAAGCTCTCCGTCTTCGGGGTCGGCGTGAATGCCGGCATGGTCGCCTCGAGCATGTCCGGGGGCGGAGGCTGCTGCGGTGGCGGCGGGTGCGGTTGCCACTGATCGATCCACACCGCCGGTGACGACGACTCGTCGCGAAGGGCCCGCTCAGGGCCCTTCGTATTTGCGCCCCTGATGGACCTCCGCCGGCTCGAGATCTTCGTCAAGGTCGCCGAGCTCGGGAGCTTCTCGCGCGCTGCCGAGGCGCTCTTCCTCACGCAGCCGACCGTCTCTGAGCACGTGCGCGCGCTCGAGGACGAGCTCGGCGTCCAGCTGCTCGACCGGCTCGGCCGCGGCACGACGCCCACCCGAGCCGGCACGCTGCTGCTGGGCTACGCGCGGCGCATGCTGACGCTGTCGCGCGAGGCCAGCCAGGCCATCGAGCAGTTCCAGGGGCGGGTGAGCGGCGAGCTCGCGATCGGCGGCTCGAGCATCCCGGGGGAGTACGTCGTGCCGGCGCTCATCGGCGCCTTCCGGACCAAGTACCCCGACGTCCGGATCTCGCTGCTCATCGGCTCGAGCCGCGAGGTGCAGCAGTGGGTCGAGGAGGGGCGGGTGGAGATCGGCGTCGTCGGCGCCGCGCCCGCCGGCCGCACGCTCCAGGGACGCCAGCTCATGGCCGACGAGCTCGTCGTGGTGGTGGGGGCGGGGCACCCGTGGGCGGGGCGGGCGTCGGTCTCGCTCGACGAGCTGCGCGCGGAGCCCATGATCCTGCGCGAGCGCGGCTCCGGCTCCCGCGAGACCTTCGAGCGGGCCCTCGAGGGGGTCGGCCTCGATCTCGGGGCGTTCCGCATCGTGGGCGAGATGGCCTCGACCCAGGCGATCAAGCAGGCGGTGCGCGCGGCGGTCGGCGTGTCGCTCATCTCGCGGCGGGCCGTGGAGGACGAGTGCCGCGCCCGGCTGCTGGCCTGCGTGAAGATCAACGGTCTGACGGTCTCGCGGGCCTTCCACCTGATCACCCACCGCGACCGGAGCCGCTCGCCCCTGGCCCAGGCCTTCCTGGCCTTCCTCGAGTCGCAGGCCCTCGGGCAGGCCTGATCGGCGCCGCCAATCGGCGGCGGTCGTCGGCATCGCGACTACCAATTTGCCTTCACGCGGAATCCCCATACGCTGGGCGGACCTCGAAGAATCACCAGCCGTCGATCGACATGGAGGACGTATGAACCGACGCAGCTTCCTCAAGCAGGGACTCGGACTCTCGGCCGGTCTCCTCGCGACGGGCGTGCCGAGACCGGGGCGCAGCGCGCAGGCGTCGGAGGCCAAGTGGCGCACCTTCGAGGTCGTGACCCGAGTGGAGCCGGCCGAGCCCTCGGGCGTGACCCGCGCGTGGATCCCCGTTCCACTCATGAGCGAGACGAGCTACTTCCGCCGGCTCGGCGACACCTGGAAGGGCAACGCGCCCGTGATGCGACTGGCGCGTGACGAGAAGTACGACGCCGGCTTCGTCTACGCCGAGTGGCCCGCCACCGAGAAGGCGCCGATGATCGAGATCACGAGTCGCTTCTCGACCCGGGACCGCTTCATCGACGTCGGCAAGCCGCCGGCCGGCGCCCCGCGGGAGGACGCCGCCGTGCTCCGGAAGTACCTCGAGCCCACCGCGCTCATTCCCACCGACGGCATCGTCCTCGAGACCGCCCAGGAGATCGTCAAGGGCCAGACCACCGAAGTCGCCAAGGCGCGGGCGATCTACGAGTGGATCGTCGACAACACCTTTCGTGATCCGAAGGTGAAGGGGTGTGGGCTCGGCGACGTGAAGACCATGCTCGAGACGCGCTATCTCGGCGGCAAGTGCGCCGACCTCAACGCGCTCTACGTCGGGCTCGCGCGGGCCGCGGGGCTGCCGGCCCGCGACGTCTACGGCGTGCGGTGCGCCGACTCGGCGGAGTTCAAGAGTCTCGGCAAGAGCGGCGACATCAGCAAGGCGCAGCACTGCCGGGCCGAGGTCTACCTCACGGGGTACGGCTGGGTGCCGGTCGACCCGGCCGACGTGCGCAAGGTCGTCCTGGAAGAGCGGCCGGGCGGCAGCATCCCGCTGACGGACCCCGCGGTCACCAAGGCGCGCGCGAAGCTGTTCGGGGCCAGGGAGATGAATTGGCTCGCGTACAACTACGCCCACGACCTCAGGCTGCCGAACGCCACCGGCAAGCCGATTCCGTTCCTGATGTATCCGCAGGGCGAGACGGACGAGGGGCGGAAGGACAGCCTGGACCCGGCGACGTTCCGCTACGCGATCGCGGCGAAGGAGATCACCGGCTAGACACCGGGTGCGGTCAGGCTCTCACGGCGCCCCCGGCCTTCCGGGGGCGTTCGTGTTTCAGGGGCGGGGCTGTGGTTGCGTTTTCTTCAGGACGGCCAGGAGTCGACTCTTGAGCTCGTGGGGGATCGGGACGTCCGGCAATCGTCGCGTCGCGTCCATGGTGCCCTTGTACGTGTTGAGGAAGGCCACGCACGGCGGGCAGCCGTCGATGTGGAAGTCGATCAGCTCGCGGGTGGCTCGGGGGAGGGTGCCGTCGAAGTAGTCGCCGAGGAGCTCGGCGATCTGCCGGCACTCGAGATCGGTAGGCCCCCTGGAACCACAGTCAGGCATTGGCACTCATTATAAATGGATGTCCGGCTGGGTGCCGGCGATTCAGGGGCCAGCCGGTTCTCGGCTGTACCCCACCCCATCGGGTATCCTGGCGGCATGCGCCGGCGAGCGTTTGCCGGTTTCGTCCGCAGCGTGGCGGCGCTGCCGATTCGCCGGGCATCGCGGCCATGCGTCGGCGACGCATGATCGCGAGGATCGCGGCGTGACCGGTGGCGTACCCCTTGCACCCTGGCGACCGATTTCTTCGAGCGGGGGCTGGACCCCTGGAAGGGGCTTCCCCGGGTCTCTATAATGGCGGCGTGAATCTCCGGTAGCGCATCTCAGAGAGGAGTCTCGATGGCCCAAGACACACGGGTGCAGGACTTCGTCGCGTCGTTCGAGGGGCTACGGGCCGAGGTCGAGAAGGTCATCGTCGGTCACCGCGAGATCATCAACCACGTGCTCATCGGCATGTTCGCCGGCGGCCACGTCCTGCTGGAGGGTGTGCCGGGGCTGGGCAAGACGCTGCTGATCAAGACCCTGGCGGAGGGGCTGGAGCTCTCGTTCTCCCGCGTTCAGTTCACGCCGGACCTCATGCCCGCGGACATCATCGGCACCAACATCATCGTGGAGGATGCCGACGGGCGGAAGCACTTCCAGTTCCAGCAGGGCCCGATCTTCGCGCACATCGTCCTGGCGGACGAGATCAACCGGGCTACGCCCAAGACGCAGTCGGCGCTGCTGGAGGGCATGCAGGAGGCGTCGGTCACGGTGGGCGGCGTGTCGCGGCCGCTGCCGGGGCCCTTCTTCGTCCTGGCCACCCAGAACCCGATCGAGATGGAGGGCACCTACCCGCTGCCCGAGGCCCAGCTCGATCGCTTCCTGCTGAAGCTCCGCGTGCGGTACCCCGCCATCGAAGAGCTCAACACGATCATCGACCGCACGACCCAGGCCCGGGCCGTGACCGTGAACCGCGTGATGAGCGGCGCCAGGGTCCTCGGCTTCCGGGAGCTGATCCGCGAGGTGCCGATCGCGGATCATGTCCGAGCGCTGGCCTCCACCATCATCATGGCGACGCACCCGCAGTGGGAGCACGCGCCCGAGGTCGCCCGTCGCTTCATCCGCTACGGCGCCAGCCCTCGCGGCGCCCAGGCGCTGGTGCTCGGCGCCAAGGTCCGTGCGCTGACCGAGGGCCGCTTCAACGTCAGCGTCGAGGACCTGCACGCGCTGGCCGTGCCGGCGCTGCGTCACCGCGTGATCCTGAACTTCGAGGGTGAGGCCGAGGGCGTCGACAACGACACCCTGATCTCGCAGATCGTCGAGAGCGCGGAGGCGATCGCCACCCAGGGCAAGGAAGCCTTTCTCCGTTGACGCGGGAGGGACCGATGTCGAATCCGGAAACGCTGGATCGGCTGGTCCGGCGCGTCGCAACGCAGGTCCGTCGTCGCCGCATCGAGCACTACGCGCTGCGCGGCGCGTTCTGGGCGAGCCTGGTCTCCGTGCTGGTGCTGGTCTTCAAGGGGCCGGTGGGTGAGTGGGCGCTGGCGGTGGCGGGCGGCGTGCTCGCGGCCGGCGCGCTCGGCGGCGGGCTGTGGGGTGCGCTGAAGCGGACCTCGGTGGCCGACGCGGCGCGGCTCGCCGATCGGGCCTGGGGGCTCGAGGACCGCGTCGCGACCGCGATGGACTGGGTCGGGCGCGCGGACCGGCCGCCGCTCGTGGACTCGCTCATCGCCGACACGCTCGCCCGCATCGAGCGGCTGGAGCCGCGCAAGGCGGCGCACCGGGTGGTCCCGCGCGACGGCCGCTTCCTGCCGATCCCCCTCGCGCTGGCCGTCGTGCTGGCGCTGGCGCCGGCGATCCCGGTGCCGTCGGGGCGACTGCCGGACTTCTCGGTGGCCGGCTCCGAGGAGCAGCAGGAGACGCGCGCGGGCTCGCCGATGACCGACGACCGCTCGCGCACGCCGACGAAGGAGCGGCTCAAGCCCCCGTCGTTCGAGGAGCGCGAGTTCGCCTCCCGGGCCGGCGGGACCGGCGCCGCCATGAGCGGCGACCTCTCGGCCGTCTTCAAGGACACGGCGCTCTCCGCCCAGCGGCCCGACTTCCAGAGCTTCCTCAAGAAGGGCGACGAGCGGCTCAAGCTGCTCGAACAGGCGGACCGGCTGCCGGACCTCCAGTCCGACTTCACGACCAGCCAGTACAAGATGATGTTCAAGAAGTCCAAGGCGCTCTCGGGCGGGTTGCGGCCCGACCAGATCTCGCCCCAGAAGCTCAAGGAGCTGCTGGAGGAGATGGAACGCCTGGGCCGCAAGGGCGGCGCCAACTGGCAGGGCGACGCGGCCGAGGGCATGGAGGCGATGGAGGGCGGGCAGCCCGACCGCGCGCTCGAGGCCATGCAGCGCGCGCTCGACAAGATGCGCGCCCAGGAGGAGTCGTCGCGGTCGGGCAAGGGCCTCAAGGGCGGGCGCGAGAACAACCGCGGCAGCGGGGCCGGGCGTGACCGTCGGGGCGGCGAGGGCGGCGGGCCGGACGACCAGGACTTTGGCGAGGGCGAGGGGCTGATGCCCGGCAAGGGCCGTAGCAACTCGCCCAAGGGCGAGGCCAGCCAGCGGCTGCGCGGCACTCCGTACGACGTCGGCGTCGAGGGCGAGTCGCGGCGCGGGCGCAAGGACGGCTACGACACCAACATGACCGGACGGGCGGGCCAGATGGGCTCGCGCATGCAGTACCTGGGGGTCGTGGGGCAGTACCGCAAGATGATGGAGGACTCCATCGCCCGGGAGTCGATCCCGCGCGACTTCCACACGCAGATCAAGGACTACTTCCAGGCCCTGGACGAGCGATAAGCTTTGCCTACGGCCACGCGCCCGAGCTTCTTCACGCCCGAGTTCCTCGCCCAGCTCGAGCGGCTCTCGCTGCTGTCGCGGCGGACGTTCCGCGGCAGCGTCAAGGGTGAGCGCCGCAGTCCGCGCCGCGGTCAGAGCGTGGAGTTCGCGGATTACCGCGCCTACGGGCACGGCGACGACCTGCGCTACGTCGACTGGAACATCTACGGCCGGCTGGACCGCCTGCACGTCAAGCTCTTCGTCGACGAGGAGGACCTCACCCTGCACCTGCTCGTGGACGCCTCGGCGTCGATGGGCTTCGGCGCGCCGTCGAAGCTCGACTACGCCGTCCGGCTCGCCGCCGCGCTGGGGTTCGTCGGCCTCGTCAATCACGAGCGCGTGGGCCTCGGCGTCCTGCGCGAGCGGGTCGCCGAGGGGTGGCCCCCGACCCGGGGCCGTGCGCAGATCCTGCCGATGATGGACTTCCTGAGCGAGGTCAAGTCCGGCGGCGGCACCGGCCTCGACGAGGGGCTGGGCAACTATGCGAAGCGCGCGCGCGAGTCGGGGCTGGTGGTCGTCATCTCCGACCTGCTCGATCCGGCCGGCTACGAGCGGGGCGTGCGCGCGCTGCTGGAGCGACGGTTCGACGTGCACCTGGTACACCTGCTCGACCCCGAGGAGATGAACCCCACGCTGGGCGGCGACCTCCGGCTCATCGACAGCGAGACGGGCGAGGTCCGCGACCTCACCGTCGACGGCGAGGCGCTGCGCGGCTACCGCGAGCGCCTCCGCGTCTTCCTGGAGCGCGCCGAGGGCTTCTGCCGCTCGCACGAAATCGGCTATCACCGGGTGGTCACGGACACGCCGGTCGAGGCGTTCGTCGTGGCCCAACTCCGTGGACGGATGCTTGGATGAGTTTCCTGACCCCGATCGCCTTCGCTGCCTTCGCGCTGTCCCTGCCGCTGGTGCTGCTCTACTTCCTCAAGGTCCGGCGCCGCGAGCGCCGGATCTCGAGCCTACTGCTGTGGGAGGCGGCGGTCCGCGACCGCGAGGCCTCCACGTTCTTCCAGCGCCTGCAGCGTGACCCGCTGCTGATCCTCCAGATCCTGGCGCTGCTCGCCCTCACCCTGGCGCTGGCGCGCCCGGTGGCGACGGTCATGGGCGAGGGGTCGCGCAAGGTCGTCGTCGTGCTCGATACCTCGGCCTCGATGAAGGCGCGCGACGTGTCGCCGTCGCGGTTCGACGTCGCCCGCTCCGAGGCGGGTGGGCTGGTGCGACGGCTGGGCGAGGGCGCCGAGGTCATGGTGATCGAGGCCGGCGTGCAGCCCACGGTGACGGCGGCGCTGTCCCGCGACCGGGACGGGGCCATGTCGGCCATCCGCGGCTCCGTCGCCCACGACCTGCCGAACCGACTCGCCGAGGCCGTGCGCACGGCGCGGGCGCTCGTGGGCACCGACCCGCGGGCCGAGATCCACGTCTTCACCGACGGCGCGTTCGCGCCGGGCCGGGTGGGGGAGACCGACGACCCGCGCGTGCGCTGGGTGGGCGTCGGCCGCCGCAGCCACAACGTCGGCATCACGAACCTGTCGGTGCGCAAGAGCTACGCGGGCTCGTTCGACTACCAGGCCTACGTCTCCCTCGTGAACTACACGCCGGAGCCGCAGACCTTCAACTTCACGCTGGAGCTCGACGGCAAGACGCTGGCCGAGCGGTCGGTCACGCTCGAGCCGAGCGTGCGGCGCTCGGTCGTGCTGCCCTTCAGCCACAACGGGGGTGGCGCGGTCTCCGCGCGCCTGAAGATCAACGACGACCTGGCCTCCGACAACGTGGCGTGGGCGGTGCTGCCGCCGCCGCGCAAGATCGCGGTCACGCTGGTCAGCCCCGGCAACCTGTTTCTGGAAAAAGTCCTCAAGACCGACCCCCAGGTCGCCCTCGAGGTGAAGACGCCCGACCAGTACCAGGGCGGCATGGGCGAGGCCGACGTCATCGTGCTCGACTCGACGTCGCCGGCCCGGGTGGGCTCCGGCCGCTTCGTCTTCGTCAACACGGTGCCGCCCGACGTGCCGATGGAGGTCCTCGGCCGCCTCGAGCACCCGACGATCATGGACTGGGACCGCGCGCATCCCGTGATGCGCCACGTCGAGTTCGCCAAGGTCACCATCGAGGACGCAATGCGCATGCGGCCGCTGTCGGCCGGGCGCCCGCTCGTCGAGGCCGTGGGCGGTCCGCTGATCTACGCGCTCGAGGAACAGGACCGCAAGGCGATCATCGTCGGCTTCGACCTCTTCAAGACCGACTTCCCACTGCGGATCGCCTTTCCGCTGATCCTCTCGAACACGCTGCGCTGGCTGCACCCGGCCGCGCTGGACCAGTCGAGCCTGCAGCTGGCGGCGGGCCAGCCGATCCTGCTCCCGGTGGCCCACGGCATCACGTCGGCCACCGTCACCACGCCGAGCGGACGGACGGTGAAGGCGCCGGTCACGCGCGGGGCGGTGAGCTTCACCGAGACCGACGAGGTCGGCCTCTACACGCTATCGACGGGCCGGGGCGACCTCCGGGTCGCCGTCAACCTCATGGACGCCGACGAGTCGAACCTGGAGCCGCGGCCGCTGCCGGCGCCGGCCGGCCCGTCGCCGGAGGCCTCGGCACCGGTGCCGCTGCAGCGCGAGCTGTGGCCGATGTTCGTGCTGGTGGCGATCGCCCTGCTGGCGCTCGAGGGGCTCCTCTACTGGCGGCGCCAGAGCGGCGGCCGGCTGGCCCTGCCGAGCGGCGGCGGCGACCGCTGGGCGCTGGCGATGCGGGGGGCGCTGGTCGTGGTCCTGCTGGCGACGCTGCTGCGTCCCACGCTGCCGCGGTGGGTCGACCGGCAGAACGTCGTCTTCCTGCTCGACCTGTCCGACAGCGTGAGCCTCGCCGCGCGCGAGCGCGCCTATCGGTTCATCGGCGACGCGACCGCCGCGATGAAGTCGTCCGACCGCCACAGTGTGATCGTCTTCGGCGAGGAGGCGGTGGTCGACCAGCCGCTGGCCACGAAGACCACCGTGGACCGTCCCAAGGCCCAGGTGGGCGGTCGCGGGACCAACATCTTCCAGGGGCTGCAGTTGGCACTCGCCACGCTGCCGCCCGGTCACGCCAATCGCATCGTCATGCTGACCGACGGCCGCCAGAACGCGGGCAACGCGCTGGCCGGCGCGCAGGCCGCCAAGAACGCGGGCGCCGACATCTACTACGTGGCCGCCCCGCTCACCTTCAGCCAGGAGGTCGTCGCCGAGGCGATGGTCCTGCCCCAGGAGGTGAAGTTCGGGGAGCCGTTCCAGGCCAAGGTCGTGGCGTGGAGCCACAAGGACACGCAGGGGCGGGTCTCGCTCTTCCGCAACGGCGAGTTCCTCGGCTCACAGATCGTGCGGCTGACGGCCGGCAAGAACGTCTTCTCTTACCGGCAGTCGCTGGATACCAGCGGCATCCACGTCTACCAGGCGGCCATCGAGGTCGACGGCGACACCATCGAGGACAACAACCGCGCGGTGGGGACCGTCGTGGTCCGCGGCCGGCCCCAGGTGCTGCTGGCCGAGAAGGACAAGACGCACGCGCAGTCGCTGGCCGCCGCCCTGCGCTCCCAGAACATCGACGTCACCGTCGTCGAGCCGGCGGGGATCCCGAAGGACATCGCCGGCCTGCAGAAGTACGACGGCCTCGTGCTCTCGAACGTGTCGTCGCTGAAGCTGACGCGGCCCCAGATGGCGCAGATCCGCGACTACGTCCGCGACCACGGCGGCGGGCTGATGATGCTCGGCGGCGAGGAGAGCTTCGGCCTCGGCGGGTACTACCGGACCCCGATCGAAGAAGCGATGCCCGTCACCATGGACGTGAAGCAGAAGGTCGAGATCCCCAGCCTGGCGGTGGTGCTCTCGATCGACCGTTCGGGCTCGATGGCGATGTCGACCGACGAGAAGATCACCAAGCTCGACCTCGCCAAGGAGGCGGCCCACCTGGTCGTGGATCTCCTCGACGAGCGCAACGAGGTGGGCATCCAGAGCTGGGACACGGAGTTCATCTGGGACGCGCCGGTGCGCCCGGCCCGGGACAAGAGCGCTGTCCACCACGCCATCGCCACGATCAAGGCCGGCGGCGGGACCGACGGCTACCCGGCGCTCAAGGAGTCGTACGCCGTGCTGTTCGACCGCCCGGCGCTCCTGAAGCACGTCATCTTCCTGTCGGACGGCCAGATGACGCGCGGCGACTTCCAGGGGCTCCTGCGGCGGATGGCGAAGGACAAGATCACCGTGTCCACGGTGGCGATCGGCAAGGACGCCGACGTCCAGCTCATGGTCGACGTGGCCAAGTGGGGCCGCGGGCGCTTCTACTACACCGAGGACTCTCAGACCATCCCGCGGATCTTCACGCTCGAGACGCAGCTGGCCTCGAAGGCCTCGCTGATCGAGCAGCCGTTCAAGCCGCAGCTCACCGCGCCCTCGCACGAGGCGATGCAGGAGATCGACTGGAAGAACGTGCCGCCGCTCGGCGGCTACGTGGCGACCACGCTCAAGCCGAACGCCGAGCTGGCCCTCATGAGCCACCAGGAGGATCCGATCCTGGCGACGTGGCGCTTCGGGCTCGGGCGGACGGTGGCGTTCACGTCGGACGCCAAGGCCAAGTGGGCCACGCTGTGGCTGCGCTGGCGCGACTTCAACAAGTTCTGGGCCCAGCTGACGCGCTGGACCCTGCGCAGCAGCTCCAAGGGCGACACCACCGCGATGGTGCAGCGCGTCGACCAGACCGGCGAGGTCGTGGTGGACGCCGTCGACCCCAAGGGCGAGTTCATCAACTTCCTCGACACCCAGGTCGGTGTCGTGGCTCCCAACCGCGAGCGCACCGTCATCGACCTGGAGCAGATCGGCCCGGGCCGGTACCGCGGGCGTTTCCCCGCGCCGCAGGAGGGCGTCTACCTGGTCGGCATGGCGCAGCGCAAGGGCGAGCGCGTGATCGGCTCCCAGCTGGCGGGACTGGTGGTACCGTATGCGCAAGAGCTCCGCGACCTCGGCGTCGACGAGACGCTGCTGCGCGAGCTCGCGGAGCTGACCGGCGGCGGCGCCCTGGAGAGCCCGCGCGACGCCTTCCTCAAGGGGCGGCGGCAGTCGCGGATCGGTGTCGACATCTGGCCGTGGCTGGTGGGGCTCGTGGCGATCCTGCTCATCCCGGACGTGGCGCTGCGGCGCCTTGGCCCGGGCGGCTTCGCTCGGCTGGGCGGCCCGCTGCGGCCGTCCTGGTGGCGACGCCGTCGCGAGGCCGCCGCAGGAGGGGAGGCGAGCACATGAGGCATCGGACGGGACGCTTCGCACGACGTGTGCTGCTGTGCCTCGGAGTCGCGGTGCTGGCTGCCGGCGCGGTGGAGGCCGCGCCCGTCAAGCCGCGCGCGGTGCTCGTCGTCGCCTTCGACGCGGCCGACCTCGACCGCGAGGAGCAGTGGATGGGGCAGGGCATCGCCGAGCTGATCGGGCTCGGCCTGGACCAGCACCCGGCCTTCGTGCAGATCGAGGACGCGCGGGTGCGCGCGGCCGGGCGGCCGGACGTGTGGGGGGAGCCGGCCGTGACCCAGACGGCGCGCGCCCTCCGCGCCGACGCGGCGATCTTCGGGAAGATCACGAAGAGCGGCACCGACCTCGTCGTGCAGCCGCGCCTGCTAGAGGTCAAGGGCACCAACGCCGAGGCGGTCGCGCTCGAGCCCGTGACGGTACCGTCGGGCGAGTTCCTCGCGCGCGTCGCGCCGCTGGCGGTGACGTACGCCCGCACGATGAAGGTGCCCCTGAGCGAGGCGGAGCTGAAGCGGATGGACAAGGCGACGCAGCCGACCCGCTCGCCCAAGGCGTTCGAGCTGTTCGCGCGGGGGGCCGTCGCGACCGCGACCAAGCCGGGCCAGGAGGGCAACGAGCAGGCGGTGGACCTCCTCGCCCGCGCGATCGAGGCCGACCCCAACTTCGTCGTAGCGCAATACACCCTCGGCACGGTCCACCAGGCCCTCGGGAACCGGTGGAAGGCGGCGGCCCAGTTCCGCGCCTCCACCCAGCTCGACGCCGCCTACCCCGAGCCGTACAAGGCGCTCGGCGACCTGTTCATGCAGGCCCCGCGGCGCTTGTTCGACCAGGCGGTCGAGGCCTATAACAAGGCGATCGAGCTGCGGCCGTTCTATGCCGACGCCCACGTCGGCCTCGGGGACGCCAAGGCGGCGAAGGGCGACGTCGACGGCGCCGTCGCCGCGTACACCAAGGCGCTCTCGTACAACCCGCTCAACCCGCGCGTGCACATGAGCCTCGGGAAGATCTACTACTCGGAGAAGGGGCTCTACTACGAGTCCGTCACCGCGTACAAGAAGGCGATCGACCTCGACACCAACTCGGTCGAGGCGCGCATGGGGCTGGGCGAGGTCTACGAGGACAAGGGGCTCTACAAGGAGGCCATCGAGGAGTACCGCAAGGTCATCGAGCTGGACGCCAAGCACACCGGCGCGATGTACAACCTCGCCCTCGTCTACGAGAAGGTCGACCCCCGGGAGTCCATCGCGCAGTGGGAGCGCTACATCGCCATCGCCTCCCAGCTGCCCTCGGAGAAGGACTGGGTCGACGTGGCTCGCCAGCACCTGAAGAAGCTCAAGAGTCAGGTCAAGGACTAGCTGCGCGAGCGCCCCCGATCGTGGACGAGCTTCGCAAAGATCCGACCCGGGGGCAGTGGGTCCTCATCCGGCCGAAGGCCGAGACGGCGCCCGGTGGGCCGTGTCCCTTCTGTCCGGGCGCCGAGCACCTGACCGGCGCCGAGATCGCCGCCTACCGCAAGGAGGGCTCGCCCGCCAATAGCTCCGACTGGACGGTGCGGGTGGTGCCGGAGCCCGACGCCTACTTCCGGGTCGAGCACGAGCTCGTGCGCGAGGGCGTGGGGATGTTCGACATGATCACCTCGCGCGGCGCGAGCGAGTTGATCATCGAGTCCCCCCGCCACGACGACTCCCCGGCCACGATGCCGCTCGAGCAGATGGAGGCGGTGTTGTGGATGTACCGTGACCGCCTCCTCGACCTCAAGCGCGATGGGCAGATCCGCGACATCCTGGTCTCGCGCCGCCACCGCAAGCCGGGGGTGCCCGCGCACCATCCGTACACGCGCGTGACCGCGATCCCGATCGTGTTCGACGAGACGCGGCGGGAGCTGCGCGAGGCGCGCGAGTACTACCAGTACAAGCGGCGGTGTCTGTACTGCGACATCCTGCGCCAGGAGATCGGTGCCAACGAGCGCATCGTCAAGCTGACCCCGCGCTTCGCGGTGCTGGTGCCGTACGCCGCCCGCAGCCCGCTCGAGCTGTGGATCGTGCCCCGCCAGCACGCGTGCTCCTACGAGGAGTCGCTGACGGCCGACTCCGCCCGGGACCTCGCCCAACTGCTCTCCGACGCGTTCGCCGCGATGGCCCGCGTCTTCGACGATCCGGGGTACGAGATGGTCCTGCACACGGCGCCGAACCTCCGGTCGCGGATCCTGCAGGGCGACTGGGCGACGATCCGCGACGACTACCACTGGCACGTCGAGATCGTGGCGCAGCCCGAGCGTATCAACCGGCTCGGCGGGATCTTCGTCAACGAGACGGCGCCGGAGGCGACGGCGCTCGCGCTCCGGGAGGCGTGGCCGGGCGGCTAGACCCTCGGGGCGCCCCGGTCGGCGGCGCCCAAGATCTGCTGGATCACCTGGCGGACCTCGCTGAACACGAAGGGCTTGGCGATGGTCGGCACCCCCGAGCGCTCCAGGAACTCCTGCGCCTCCGGCCCCAGCATGTCGCCGGTCACGAACACGACCCGGCGCAGGAGCGGATGCCCCGCCGCCGCCATCTCACGGTAGAGGCCGGCGCCGTCCAGCTCCGGCATGCGCAGGTCGCTCATGACCAGGTCGTACCCGCCGCCCTGGAGTCGCTCGAGCGCGACCCGGCCGTTCGACGCGATCTCGGACCGATGGCCGTCGATCGACAGCATGTCGACGAGCACCTCCGCCACGTCCGGCTCGTCGTCGACCACGAGCACCAGCAGCCCCGTGACCTCGCCGGCCGCCGCCTGGCCCGCGGTCGCGGTGCTCGGCGGCGTCGTGACGGGCAGGGTGATGGCGAAGGCGGCACCGCCCTCGGGTGGGCTTTCGAGCGTCAGCGTGCCCCCGTGGCTCTCGATGATGCCCTGGCAGAGCGAGAGCCCGAGCCCCGTGCCCTGGCCCACGGGCTTGGTCGTGAAGAACGGCTCGAAGATGCGATCGCGGATCGCCGGTGGAATGCCGGGGCCGTTGTCGGCGACGCGGAGGTGGACCTGCGCGCCGGCCTCGAGCCGCATGGTGACGGTGATGCGCCGCGGGGCCGGCACCGCCCGCACCGCGTGGTGGGCGTTGGTCATGAGATTCAGCAGGACCTGCTGGAACTGGTGCGGGTCGGCCCAGAGCGGGGGGACGTCATCACCGAGCTGGAGCGTGACGGCGACGCCGTCCACGCGGAGCGGGTACGCGACCAGCTCGACCGTGTCGCGCACGACCTGGGCGAGCAGGACCCGCTGGCGCTCCGGCGGATGCTGCCGGGCGAGCGCGAGGAAGTTCCGGACGAGCCGCGCGCACCGCTCGGCCGCGGTGATGATCTTGCCGGCCCGCTCCTCCGCCTTGCCCCGGCCGCCGCCCTGGGCCAGCAGCGTGCTGTGGGCGAGGATCACCGACAGCGGGTTGTTCAGCTCGTGGGCGAGACCGGCGACGAGCGAGCTCATGGCCGCCAGCTTCTCGCTCTGGCGCAGCGCCGCCTCCGTGCGCTTGCGCTCTGTCATGTCGCGCGCCACCGCGACGAGGCCGGTGACCGTCCCCGCCGAGTCGCGCAGGAACGCGAAGGACACGCTGAGCTCGACCTCGCGTCCCTCGCTGTCGCGCACCGTGACCTCGCGGTTCTCGAGGCGCTGCTGCACGTCCAGGCGCGCCAGCAGGGCCTGGGCCTGGTCCGACTCTCCGAGCAGCTCGGCGAGCGGCCGACCCAGCACCTCGCCGGCGATCCGCCCCCAGATCTCCTCGGCGCGGTGGCTGAAGAACGTCACGCGGCCCTCGGCGTCGGTGGCGACGATGCCGTCGGCCGAGTTGCGGGCGACCGAGGCGAGGAAGTCGCGCCCGGCCTGGGCCTCCTCGAACAGGCGGGCCTTGTCGAGCGCGATCGCTGCCTGGTCGGCGAAGGCGTGCGCGAGGCGGATCTCGGCCGGCTCGAAGACCCGGCCGGTGCGGTCGCGGATGATGAGCGCGCCGAAGACGCGCTCGCCGACCAGCAGCGGGACGGCCAGGACGGCGCGCTCGAGATCGGCCTCGATCACCCGCCGGGTCGACGCGGTGAAGTGGACGTCGGCGTCGGCGAGCACGTCGGGGGTCACGCGGGGGCGCCGCGTCGCGACGACGAGCGCGCCCACGCCGGTGCCGGCCGGGAAGCGCTGGGTCCACGTGCGGTCGGCGACGGCCGGGGAGTGGCCCAGGGCCAGGAGGTCGCCGGACTCCGCCTCCAGGCGGTACACCGACGCGGACCGCGCGTCGAGCAGGCGGCAGACGTTGTCGGTCACGAGCCGGGTCACCGCGGCCAGGTCCGGCGAGCCGAGCAGCGCGCGCGCCGTCTCGGCCAGGGCCGTGGTCACCGCCTCGGCCTTTTTGCGCTCCGTGATGTCCTCGAGCACGCCCTCGTAGAACTGCACGCGGCCGTCGCCGTCGCGGACCGCGCGCACGCTCTGCGAGATCCAGATGACGGTGCCGTCCCGGCGGCGCCCGCGGGCCTCGAAGCGGGCCACCGCGTCGTGCTCGGCGAGCCGCTGACGCAGCTCGGCGCGCTCGTGGGGATCGACGTAGAGCTCGCCGCTGGCGTCGTTGATCGCGCCGATCATCTCCTCCGGCGTGGCGTACGCGAAGATCCGCGCCATCGCCGGATTGACCAGCGCGTAGCGGCCCTCGGCGGTCATCCGGAAGATGCCTTCCACCGCGTTCTCGAAGATGCCGCGGTACTGCCGCTCCGCCGCCGCCATCCGGACGAAGGCCCGGCGCAGGGCGATGACCTGGCCGATCTGGTTGCCGATCGTCCGCGCGAAGTCCAGGGACTCCTCGCTGCTGAGATCCCGCAGGTCGGTGGCGACGAGCAGCGCGCCCAGCCGCTCCTCGCGGAACACGATCGGCAGGATCAGCGCCGAGGCGGGCCCGGTCCGGCTCAGGAACTCCGTGGCCGTCGCCGCGTCGACGGCCGGCGAGGGGATGGCGAGCGGGCTGCCGGCCTCGAGCGCGGTCCGGAAGAGCGCCTCGTGGCCGAACAGGCCCGCCACCTCGGCGAGCGAGGTCTGGTGATAGCCGCCCTGGGCGGCGACGGCGAGGCGGCCGTCGGGCTCGAGGAGATAGAGCACCCCGACCGAGAAGCCTCCCGCCTCCAGGCAGCTCGCGAGCAGCTCGTCGACCGCCACCGTGCCGTCGAAGCTCCGGGCGAGCGTGTCGGAGATGGTGCTCAGGATCGAGAGCGCGGCCGACTGCGAGGCGCAGCGCTGGGCCAGGCCGGCGTTGATGCCGGCCTGGTGCTCGAGCTGGGTGATGACTCGGTACACGTGTCGATCGCGCAGCTCCGTGGGCTCGGCCTCGGGGCGGGGCGGCACGCCCTGCTGCAGCGCGGCCAGCGCCGCGTCCGAGACCTCGCCCATGTCGGGCGTGCGCACGACGAACGCGTTCGCGCCCAGGCGGCGCGCCAGCGCCTCGTCCTCGGCCTCGAGGTAGGTGTTGCTGCACAGCACGACGGGCAGGCGCGCGAGGTCCCGGTCCTGGCGGATGGCGAGGCACAGCCCGAAGCCATCGAGCCGGGGCATCAGCACGTCGCTGACGACCACGTCGAAGGCACTGCCGCGCACGAGCTCGAGGGCCTCGACGCCGTCGCTGGCCGTCTGCACGCGGAAGCCGTGGTGCTCGAGCCGCATGCGGCCGAGCTTGCGCTGGACGGGGTCGTCGTCGGCGAGCAACAGGCGGCGACCGGCCCCGGCGGCGGTCGTGGAGAGTCGGCCGGGCACGTGGGCCTGGATCGCGCGGATCAGCTCCGTGGGCTGCAGCGGCTTCACGAGGAAGTCGGTGAACCCGATCGCGGTGGCCCGGGCCTCCTCCAGCCGGGAGACGAAGCCCGAGAAGGCGATCACCGGCACGTCGACCAGCTCCGGCATGGCGCGCAGCCGACGGAGGAGATCGAAGCCGTCCATGTCCGGCAGCCGGAGGTCCTGGAGGATGAGGTCCGGGCGCTCTTGGCTGGCGATGCGGAGCGCGGTGGCGGCGTCGCCGGCCTCGAGGACCTGGTACGGCTCGGCGCGCAGGGTCATCCGGACGAGCCGGCGGGTGATCTCGTTGTCCTCGACGACGAGGATCTTCACGGGCGCAGGCGCGACGCGACGAGGGACAGCAGCGCGTGCAGGTCGATGGGCTTGGCGACGTAGGCGTCGCAGCCGGCCGCCAGCACGCGCTCGGCGTCGCCGTTGGCCGCGCAGGCGGTGACCCCGACGATCAGCGTGTCCCGGGTGGCGGGGTCGGCCTTGAGGCGCCGCGTGAGCGCGAGTCCGTCGGTGCCGGGGAGCTGGACGTCCATCAGGATCATGCGTGGCCGGAAGGTGCGCAGCACGTCGAGGGCCTGGGCCGCGTCGGCCGCCTCGCGCACGTCTTAGCCGGCGTCGCCGAGGAGCATGCGGAGCAGCTTGAGGTTGACGGGATTGTCGTCGACGACGAGCAGGGGCTCACCGGCCATGCGAACCCCCGGGCATCCGCGGCAGGCGGGCGTAGAGGGCGCTGCGATGGTCGGGTGTCGTGCGGATCCCGAGCTCGCCGCCCTGGAGCTCGGCGATCCGCCGGGCGAGGGTCAGGCCCACGCTGCCGTCCCGGACGATGTCCTTGGGCTGACGGCTCGTGTCCTCCACGTCGATCCGGAACCACGCATCGTCCTGGCCGGTGGCGCGGATCGTGACGTGGCCGCCGGCCGGCGTCGCCTTGACGGCGTGGACGGCGCAGGCGGCGACGATCTGCCTGAGCCACCGCGCGTCGGTGACGATCCCGGTCAGGGCGGGGTCCACCACCGAGGTGACCTGGACCTGCTTCTGGCTGCTGAGGCGCTGCACTCCGTCGCGGGCCTCCTCGAGCACGGCCGCGACCTGCACCGGCGCCGGTACCAGCTCGAGCGTGCCCGCCTCGGCCTTGCCCAGATCGCTGACCTCGTTGATGAGCTGGAGCATCTCGTTCGCGCTGGTCAGGACGTCGCCCAGGCACTCCTTCTGATCGGCCGACAGCGGCCCCAGCTTTTCCTCGTGCAGGAGCGCGGCGAACCCCAGAATGCCGTTCAGCGGGGTCCTGAGGTCGTGGGAGAGGTCGGCAAGGAAGTCGCTGTCGAGCGAGCGGTCCACGTTCTCCGATTTCCTTGTCGAGGGAATATAAGGCCGCGTCAATTAATGTTTTATGATTCTCACGTGACACGTGTCAAGAAAGGATTGTGATGCCCAGGCTCCCGGGGATCGGCAAGCGGATCGGTGGCCGTCTGCTCGAGCTGGGCTTCAGCAAGGCTGGGCGCCCGGACGTCGCCCGCTTCTGCGTCGAGAAGGGCTACCGGCCGCAGTATGTCTACGCCTGGCTGGCCGGGCGGACGCCCACCTACGAGAACCTCGAGCGCCTGGCCGCCGACCTGGGGGTCTCGCGTAGCTGGCTGGCGGTCGGCGAGGAGGTCGAGGCGGCCCTCGCCCAGGAGGCGGGGAGGACGACGCGAAGCACGAGGCCGCTGGCTCGACCGTCGCCCAGGGACGGCCGTCGACGGATCACCGAGCCGGTGCGCCACCCTCCGGCGCCGACGCTCCAGGTGCTCGACTTCGCCCGCCTGCGCGACGTGACGACGAAGCTGGTGCAGCTCGAGGCCCAGCTCGCGGCCATCTTCGAGGCGTTCCCCGATCTGTACATCTGGGTGGACCGCGCCGGCACGATCCTCGACTGGACGGGAGGCCGTGCCTCGGTTCCCGACGTGCTGCTCGGCGCGCCGTCGGGCCGGCGGATCGACGAGGTCTTCACCGACGCCACCGGGGCCCGACTCCGCGAGGCGATCGCCGCGGTCCTCGCGACGGCCACGCCCGGCACGGTGGAGTACACGGCGCCGGTCGAGGGCGTCGAGCGCACGTTCGAGGCGCGCCTGATGCCGCTCGACAGTCCGAACGCCCCCCAGGCCCAGGTGCTGGTCATCGTGCGCGACATTACCGAGCGAGTCCGCGCGGAGCGGGCGGTGCGCGAGAGCGAGGCGCACTACCGGGCCCTCGTCGAGGGCTCGATCGAGGGGATCTACATCCTGCAGGACGGGGTGGTGCGATTCGCGAACCAGGCGGCGTGCGATATCTTCGGCTGCCCGAACCCGGAGGCGTTGATCGGCCGACCCGTGGTGACGTTCCTCGCGCCCGACGAACGGGCGCGTCTCGCCGGATATCGCGAGGCGCGGCTGCGGGGCGAGCCCGCGCCGTCACGGTACGAGTTCCGCGGCCTCCGCGTGGACGGTACGACGATCTGGCTCGAGAACGTCGTGACGGTCGTGACGTGGGACGGCAAGCCGGCGGTGCTCGTCACCATGCAGGACGTCACCGAGCGCACGCGCGCGCAGGAGGCGGCGGCCGCGCTGGTCCAGGTCGGCCGGCAGATGGCGGCGATGCTGGATCCGAATCAGGTCGTGCCGCACGCGCTCGACGCCGTGATGCGCCTCCTCCACGTCGGCCGGGCCGCCCTCTATCTCCTGGACCCCGCCACGGGCGTGCTCCACTGTCTCGCCGCGGCCGGCGAGGAGCACACCGCCGAGCTGGTGGGACGCCAGCTGCCGCCGGGCAACGGCATCCTCGGCCACGCCGTGCGGCTCGGGCGTCCGGTCGCCACGCCCGACGTCATGCGTGAGCCGGACGTGACGATGCCGGCCTGGCTGCTGGAGACGAACCAGACGCGCGGCCTCACCGCGGTCGCCGGGGTGCCGCTGATCGTCCGTGGCCAGGTGCTCGGTGGTCTCGTGGTGGGCGACACGCGGGGCCGCGTGTACACCGATGAGGAGCTGGCGCTGCTCAGCGCCTTCGCCGACCAGGCGGCCGTCGCCCTCGACAATGCCCGCCGCTACCACGAGCTCGAGGAGCGGGTTCAGGGCCGGCCGGCGGATCAGGGATAGAGGCCGCGGATCTTGAACCCTTCCGCGACGCGGCGGACGCCCTCCATGAGCGCCGCCGTCCGGAGGTCGGTACCGTCCTTCGTCGCCACCGCCCACACCCGGTTGAACGCCCGCGTCATGACCTCCTGCAGCCGCGTCGTGATCTCGCTCTCGCGCCAGAAGTAGTACTGCAGGCCCTGCACCCACTCGAAGTACGAGACGACGACCCCGCCGGCATTGGCGAGGATGTCGGGGACCACCGTCACGCCCCGATCGCGCAGGATCACGTCGGCCTCGGGCGTCGTCGGCGCGTTGGCCCCCTCGGCCACGATGGAGGCCTTGATGCGATCGGCGTTGTCGGCGCGAATGACCGAGCCGACCGCGGCCGGGATCAGCACGTCGCACGGCTGGGCGAGGAGGTCCGCGTTCGAGACGGGCTCGCTGCCGGGGAACGCCGCGACGCTGCCGCTCTCGGCCACGTGCGCCTCGAGCTGCCGCATATCGATCCCGTCCGGCTTCCAGATACCGCCCTTGACGTCGCTGACGCCGGCGATGACGCAGCCCTCGCGCCACAGCAGTCGCGCGGCCACCGAGCCGACGTTGCCGAAGCCCTGGACGACCACGCGGCGACCGCGGAGCTCCTGGCCGAGGTGCCGGGCCGCCTGGTAGAGGGCGTAGACGATCCCCCGGCCGGTCGCCTCCCGGCGGCCGGCCGAGCCGCCGATGATGAGGGGCTTGCCGGTGACGACGCCGGGGACGGTCCGCCCCTGGGTCATCGAGTAGGTGTCCATCATCCACGCCATGGTCTGCTCGTCGGTCCCCATGTCGGGGGCGGGGATGTCGAGGTCGGGGCCGATGAGGAGGATGATCTCCGCCGTGTACCGCCGGGTCAGCCCCTCGAGCTCCTGGCGCGAGAGCTTCCGAGGGTCGCAGCGAACACCCCCTTTGGCGCCGCCGTACGGCAGGCCCATGAGGGCGCACTTCCAGGACATCAGCATGGCCAGCGCCGAGACCTCGCCCAGGCTCACGTCGGCGTCGTAGCGGAGGCCCCCCTTGGTGGGTCCAAGTACCGAGTTATGGTGGACCCTGTAACCCGTGAATACTGCGGTCTTTCCGTCATCCATCTTGACCGGGATCGAGACGACGAGGGCCCGGCGGGGGTGACGCAGCCGCTCATGGATGTCCTGGTCCAACCGTAGGCGGGCCGCCACCTGGTCGAGCTGGGCCAGGGCGGTCCGGAGCATGGGCGAGTCGAAGTCGGATTTCTCAGTCATCAGAGCCCTTTCCATTGACAAGACGCTGGTCCAGTGTAGAATCCGACTGAAACGGTCGGCGATCAAAAAGGTCGGCTAACGTGGGAAGAGGGTAAGGGATGCTTCGCTTCACCAAGCGCGCCGACTACGGCCTGATGGCGATCCATTACGTCGCCATCCACGATGAGCTGGGCGCCGTCAGCGCCAAGCGTATCGCGGAGGAGTTCGCGATTCCACAGGAGTTGCTGGCGAAGATCCTCCAGCGCCTGGCCAAGCAGGGGCTGATCGTCAGCTCCAACGGGCCCAAGGGGGGCTATGCGCTCGCCCGGCGGCCGGCCGAGATCACGATCGGCGAGGTGATTCGGGCCCTCGAGGGGCCGATCAGCATCGTGTCGTGCCTGGAGGAGGACAGCGACTGTCCGCAGATGGAGCGCTGCAGCCTGCGCCGGCCAGTGAAGAAGATCCAGGCCGCGATCACGCGGATGCTCGACACGATGAGCTTGGCCGAGCTGACGAGCGAAGACGTCCCGGAGCTATTCACGATCAGGGCCTAGAGGAAAACCAGGATGGCGTTGAAGTTCCCGATCTTCATGGACGCGCAGTCGACGACGCCGTGCGACCCACGGGTCGTCGAGGCGATGCTGCCCTACTTCACCGACAAGTTCGGTCACCCGGCGAGCCGCAACCACCCATTCGGCTGGGAGGCCGAGGCCGCCGTGGACGCCGCGCGGGGCAAGCTCGCCAGGCTGATCGGCGCCCGCGACCCCAAGGAGCTGGTGTTCACCTCCGGCGGGACGGAGTCGATCAACCTCGCCCTCAAGGGCGTGGCGGAGATGTACCGCGAGAAGGGCAACCACATCGTCACGACGGTCATCGAGCAGCGCGCGAGCCTCGACGTGTGCAAGAGGCTCGAGCGCCAGGGCTTCGAGGTGACGTCGGTGCCGGTCCAGCCCGACGGGCTGGTCGATGTGGAGGCGATCCGAGCGGCGATCACCGACAAGACCATCCTGATCTCGGTCATGTTCGCGAACAACGAGATTGGGACGATCCAGGACATCCCGGCCATCGGCAAGCTCGCCAAGGAGAAGGGGATCATCTTCCACACGGACGCCACCCAGGCGGTCGGGAAGATTCCCGTCGATGTCGAGGCCATGGGGATCGACGTGCTCTCGTGCACGGCGCACCTCATCTACGGGCCGAAGGGCGTCGGCGCGCTGTACGTGCGGCGCAAGGGCCCGCGCGTGCGCATCGCGCCGCAGATGGACGGCGGCGGCCACGAGCGCGGCATGCGGTCGGGCACGCTGCCGGTCCCGCTCATCGTGGGCTTCGGCCGCGCCGCCGAGGTCTGCCAGGAGAGCATGGCCGAGGAGGCCGTGCGGCTCGCCAAGATGCGCGACCGGCTCCAGGACATGATCCTGTCGAGCGTCGACGAGGCCTTCCTGAACGGCCGGCCCGACCGGCGGCTGGCTGGTAACCTGAACATCTCGTTCGCGTACGTCGAGGGCGAATCGGTGCTGATGGGGCTCAACAAGGAGACGGCGCTGTCGTCGGGCTCGGCCTGCACGTCGTCCACGCTCGAGCCCTCGTACGTGATCGCGGCCCTGGGGGCCAGCGCCGAGCTGGCGCACTCGTCGATTCGGTTCAGTCTGCACCGCTTCAACACCGACGAAGAGGTAGAGTACGTCGGCCAGCGCACCATCGAGGTGATCAAGCGGCTGCGCGACATGTCGCCGCTGTACGAGCTGGCCAAGGAAGGCGTTGATCTCAAGTCGATCAAGTGGAAGGCTGAGTAAGGGGGAGAGAGGCGATGGCATACAGCGACAAGGTCGTGGACCACTACAACAACCCGCGCAACGTCGGGTCCTTCGGCAAGGACATCCCCGGCGTGGGCACAGGGCTGGTGGGCGCGCCCGAGTGCGGCGACGTGATGAAGCTGCAGATCCGGGTGAACCTCGAGACGGGGGTCATCGAGGACGCGAGGTTCAAGACGTTCGGCTGCGGCAGCGCCATCGCCTCCTCGAGCCTCGCCACCGAGTGGCTGAAGGGCAAGACGGTTGGCGAGGCGGCCAAGATCAAGAACACCGACATCGTCAACGAGCTGAAGCTGCCGCCGGTGAAGATCCACTGCTCGGTGCTGGCCGAGGACGCCATCAAGGCCGCCCTCGCCGACTACCAGGAGAAGCACGGATCCGTGGCCGCCTCGGCCGCGTCAAAATAACCGGGAGGAGAGCACGCATGGCGGTCGCGCTGTCGGAAAACGCGAGTAAGCAGGTGAAGCAGCTCAAGCAGGCCCAGAACCTGCCGGAGACGGTCTTCCTGCGCATGGGGGTGAAGGGCGGCGGCTGCTCGGGGATGAGCTACAACCTCGAGTTCGACACCGAAATGGGGCCGCACGACAAGGTCTTCGAGATCGACGGCATCAAGGTGGTCGTCGACAAGAAGAGCTACCTCTACCTCAACGGCACGACGCTCGATTACGTGACGCAGGGACTGACGGGGGGCTTCACCTTCCTCAACCCCCAGGCCAAATCGAGCTGCGGCTGTGGGACCTCGTTTTCGGCGTAGCCGAGCCCGGCGTGCCATCGCGAACGGGCCCGGCCGAGGGCCCGTTCGTATTTTGGGGCGACGTGGCCCACGGATCCCACACGGATGAGTGACTTCTTCTCGGTCTTCGGCCTCGAACGACGGCTCGCCATCGACGTCGCGGCCCTGCAGCGGCGGTTCTACGAGCTCTCGCGGCGGTGGCACCCCGACTTCCACCACGCCGCGCCGCCCGATGAGCAGGCGCGGGTGCTGGAGGAGTCGGCGCGCGTGAACGCCGCCTACCGGGCCCTGCGCGATCCGCTGGCCAGGGTCGAGTACCTGATCCGGCTCGAGGAGGGACGGGAGACGAAGGAGGGCGCCGCCGTGAAGCCGAAGGCGCCGCCCCAGCTGCTCGCCGAGATGTTCGAGATCCAGGAGGCCCTGGAGGAGGCGCGCGCGGGGGCGCTCGACGACGCCACCCGCGCCTCGCTCACCGCGCAGCGGGAGGCGCTACGAGCCAGGATGGCCGAGACGGAGGCCCGCGTCGCAGGGCCGCTGAGCCAGGCCTGGGACGCGGCGGCGGCGGGCCAGCGCCCTGCGGCCCTCGCCGCGCTGAAGGAGGCGCTGGCTACCCGCGCGTATTTGAGAACCGTGATCGACGACCTTGGGGCCGTCCTGGACGGCATGGAAGAGGAGAGAGATGTCGCGCATCGTCGGGATTGACCTGGGCACCACGAACAGCCTGGTCGCCTACGTGGACGACCGCACCGGGCTGCCGGTCGTGATCCCCGACCGGGATGGCCGCCGCCTGCTGCCCTCGGTGGTCGGCTTCACGCCCGACGGCATCGTCGTCGGCGAGGCCGCCCGTCGCCAGCTCGCCCGGCGCCCCGCCGACACCGTCTACTCCGTCAAGCGGCTGATGGGCCGCGGCTGGGAGGACGTGAAGGACGAGCTGCGCTACCTGCCGTTCCGGGTGCTGCCGGCCGAGGGCGTCCTGAAGCTGGCCGTGGGCGACCGCGAGGTGACGCCGCCCGAGGTGTCGGCGATCGTGCTGCGCGCGTTGAAGGAGCGCGCGGAGGCGCACTTCGGCGAGCCGGTCGAGCGCGCCGTGGTGACCGTCCCCGCCTACTTCAACGACAGCCAGCGGCAGGCGACCAAGGACGCCGGCCGCATCGCCGGCCTCGACGTGGTCCGCATCGTCAACGAGCCCACGGCGGCGTCGCTCGCGTACGGCCTGCACCGGCTCGGGCAGGGCGTCGTGGCCGTCTACGACCTCGGCGGCGGTACCTTCGACATCTCGCTCCTGCGCGTCAAGGACGGGATCTTCGAGGTCCTCGCCACCAACGGGGACACGCACCTCGGCGGCGACGACATCGACCGCGCCCTGATGCTGTGGCTCCTGGACGACGTGCAGACCCGACACCGCGCCGAGCTGACCCGCGACGGCGTCGATCTCGCCGCCGACCCCGAGGCGATGCAGGAGCTCCGGCTGGCCGCGGAGGCGGCGAAGATCAGGCTGTCGAGCGAGGAGCAGACGACGCTCACGTTGCCCTTCGCCGGCTTCACGTATCGCCGCACGATCACGCGTGCCGAGCTCGAGCGGCTGGTCGAGCCGCTGGTGGCGCGCACGTTGGGCCCGTGCCGGCAGGCGCTGGCCGACGCGGGGCTGAGCGCGAGCGACATCGACGAGATCGTCCTGGTGGGTGGCTCCACGCGGGTGCCGCTGGTGCGGCGGCGCGTGCAGGAGCTGTTCGGGAAGACGCCGCACAGCCAGCTGAACCCCGACGAGGTGGTGGCCCTGGGGGCGGCGGTCCAGGCCCAGATCCTGGCCGGCGGCATCAAGGACATGCTGCTGCTCGACGTGACGCCGCTGTCACTCGGCATCGAGACGCTCGGCGGCATCGTCTCCGTCCTCATCGCGCGGAACACGACCATCCCGACCAGTGCACGGGAGATGTTCACCACGTCGGTCGACGGCCAGACCGTCGTCGACATGCACGTGCTGCAGGGCGAGCGCGAGCTGGCCAAGGACTGCCGGTCGCTGGCCCGCTTCGAGCTGCGCGGGATCGACCCGATGCCGGCCGGCATGCCGAAGATCGAGGTGACGTTCCTCATCGACGCCAACGGCATCCTCCAGGTGCAGGCCCGGGAGCAGCGGACGGGCAAGGCGGCGTCGATCGAGGTGAAGCCGAGCCACGGGCTGACCGAGGCCGACGTCGAGCGGATGGTGGAGGAGTCCTTCACCTACGCCGAGGCCGACGTGGAGACGCGCCTGCTCATCGAGACGCGCAACGAGGCCGACACCGTACTCACCCACGTCGGCCGCGCCCTGCGCCAGGCCGGCTCCCTGCTCGCCGCCGACGAGCGCGCCCGCATCGAGGCCGCGGTGGCCGCGCTCCGCGAGGCCCGGGACCGCGAGGACCGCGACGCCATCCGCGACCGCACGACCGACCTGAACCACGCCACTGAGCAGCTGGCCGAGCGCATGATGGACGCCGCCCTCAAGGGCGCGCTCGGGACCCGGCGCGCGGAGGAGATCACAGGGCCGGGCGGATCGAGGGGGGACGGGAAGACGTAATGGCGGTACACAAGGTGACCTTCCTGCCGCTGAACAAGACGGTGGAGGTCGACGACGAGAAGTACCCGCTGGCCGACCACGGCAAGCCGGGCTCGCTCCTCGACATCGCTCTCGCCAACGACATCGAGCTCGAGCACAACTGCGGCGGATCGTGTGCGTGCACGACCTGCCACGTGATCGTCAAGGACGGCGCCGAGAACCTGAGCGAGATGGAGGGCGACGAGGAGGACCGGCTCGACATGGCCGAGGGCCTGACGATCCGCTCCCGCCTCGGCTGCCAGGCCGTCGTCCACGGCGACGTGACGGTGGAGATCCCCAAGTGAGCTTCGGGTGGCGGGACGCGGAGGACATCGGGATCGCGCTCAGCGAGAAGTTCCCCGACGTCGACCCGCTGACGGTCCGCTTCACCGACCTCCACCGCTGGGTCACCGAGCTCCCCGACTTCAACGACGATCCAAAATCGTCGAACGAGTCCGCCCTCGAAAAAATCCAGATGGCCTGGCTCGATGAATACCGCAATCGGTAGCCCGCCTTCGAGCGCCGGCTCCGCCGGCGCAATCCTGCTGTTGGGGGGAGGCAGGGAGGAGCGCGCCGTCAGGCGCGCGACGACCGTCAGAAGGGGGGCGCAGCCCCCCTCCGAGGCGCTACCACGTTATTACCTGGTCCGCCTCGAAGATCTGCTCGAGCAGGGTGTCCCAGGACAGCTCGGTGGGAACGCGTCGGAGGCGGACCTCGGCCGGGAGCGTCGGAGCGACCGCACCCGGCAGCAGCGCGACGGTGACGTCATCGCCCGCCGCGCGTTGCTGGGCGATCACCGTGAGCACGAGCGCGGCGTCGTCACCCTTGAGCAGGTGGAGGACGCGGGCCATCAGAAGACGAGGAAGCGGCGCCCCTGCCGCAGCAGCTCGGCGATGCGCTCGGAGGACACCCGCACGATTGGATGGCCGGCCTCGTTCCAGTCGGGATCGGCCGGCACCGCGCCATCCTCGACGTGGAACGGCACCCCCAGGCGCTTGAGGTTCTCCCGGAAGCGGGCGATGTCGTCGCCGTCGACGAGCTCGTCGGTGTCGGCGTCGAGCAGGTGCACGGCGGGGCCGCGGAGCACGAAGGTGACCTCGTTCTCGCCGGCCACGACGCCGACGCCGATCCGCATCGCCTCGAACGCGCGATGGGACGACCGTGGGTCGGCCGCGATCACCACCAGGACGGGCTGCTCCTCGGCCACGGCGGGCGGGTCAGTTGAGCGCGACGAACCGCTCGGTGCCGTTGATCAGGTCGGTCAGGACCACCAGACCGCAATAGGTCACGCGGTCGGGGTCGCGCAGCGGCAGCCCGCGCTTCTGGCAGCCATAGGCGCACACGAACACCTTGGCGCCGCGGTCGGGCAGGGCGTGCACGCGCGGATCGTCCAGCGCGCGGACGCCGTCATCGATGAGATAGAGATACAGCTGGGCGCCCCGCGCCAGCGCGGCCTCGGACAGACCGACGGCGGTCTCGAGGTTCGCGTGATCGGGGCCGGTGGAGAGCAACAGACCGAGCTTCTTCCTGGCCAGATCCATCGGGGCCCGAGCGTAACATCGGCATAGAGGGAGAGCAAGGAATGGACCGTCGCGTCTATCTCGATCACAACGCATCGACGCCGGTGCATCCCGAGGTGCTGGCGGAGATGCTGCCGTTCTTCGGCGAGTACTTCGGTAATCCCTCCAGCGTGCACGCGTTCGGTCGCGAGGCCCGCGCCGGGCTCGACACCGCCCGCGAGCGCGTCGCGCGCTTCCTGCGCGTGGGGCCGGAGGAGCTCGTGTTCACCTCGGGCGGGACCGAGTCCGACAACCTCGGCGTGAAGGGCCTGGCGTGGGCGCGCGGGCGCGGCCACCTCATCACATCGAAGATCGAGCACCACGCCGTCCTGCGCGCGTGCCAGTGGCTGGAGACGCAGGGCTTCACCGTGACCTACGTGGGTGTCGACGGCCACGGCATGATCGACCCCGACGACGTCAAGCGGGCGATCCGTCCCGACACGATCGGCGTCTCGATCATGCACGCCAACAGCGAGGTCGGTACGATCCAGCCGGTGACGGCGATCGGCGCCGTCGTGCGGGAGGCGGGCGTCCCCTTCCACGTCGACGCCGTGCAGACGTTCGGGAAGATCGACCTGGACCTCGCGAACATCGACCTCGTGTCCTTCTCGAGCCACAAGATCTACGGGCCCAAGGGCGTGGCGGGGCTGTGGATCCGCAAGGGCACCAAGATGGTCTCGGTCCAGCACGGCGGCGAGCACGAGCGTCGCCGCCGCGCCGGGACCGAGAACGTCCCCGGCATCGTGGGGCTCGGCATGGCCGTGGAGGTCCGCGCGCGCGACATGCACGAGGAGCGCCGCCGGGTGACCGGGCTGCGCGACCGCCTGTGGGAGGGCATCCGGGCCCGCGTGCCCGACGCCCGGCTGAACGGGCACCCGACCGAGCGCCTGCCGGGGACGGCGAACATCTCCTATCGCGGGGTGGAGTCGGAATCCGTCGTGCTCGGATTGGATCTGAAGGGCATCGGGGTCTCGGCGGGGTCGGCGTGTACCTCCGGCAACGTGGAGCCGTCCTACGTGCTGGTCGCGATGGGCGCCCCGCTCGAGTGGGCGATGGGGGCCGTCCGGCACTCGCTCGGCCGGTCGACGACCGCCGACGACATCGACTACGTCGTGGAGTCGGTCGAGCCGATCGTCCGCAAGCTGCGGGCGGCGATGCCGGTGGGAGCAGCGTGAGGTACAGCCCCACGCTGCTCGACCACTTCCTCAACCCGCGCAACGCCGGGTTGATGCGGGAGCCGGACGGCGTCGGGGTGGAGGAGTACGAGGGCTGCGGGGACCTGGCGCGCTTCTTCCTGCGCGTGCGGGACGGGTGCGTCGCCGAGGTCCGGTTCCAGACGTACGGCTGCGGCCCGACGATCGCCGCGGCCAGCGCGGCGAGCGTGCGCGTGAGTGGGCGAGCGGTCGAGGAACTGCTGAACCTCAAGCCCCAGGAGGTCGAGGACGCCGTGGACGGGCTGCCGGACGACCGCAAGCACGCCGCCGACGTCGTGGCCGGCGCGCTGCGTGCTGCCGCCCTCGACGCCCTGCGACGTCGAGGAGAGGTGCACTGATGTTCGACGCGCTGCGCAGCGACATCCGCACGGTCATGGAGCGCGACCCGGCGGCCCGCTCGGTGGCCGAGGTCCTGCTGTGCTATCCGGGCGTCCACGCGCTGGCCCTCCACCGGGTGGGCAACCGGCTGTGGCGACGCGGCTGGCTCGGCACCGCGCGCTTCGTCTCGCACGTCGCGCGCTTCCTCACTGGGATCGAGATCCATCCGGCGGCCCGGCTGGGACAGGGGCTCTTCATCGATCACGGCATGGGCATCGTGATCGGCGAGACCGCGGAGATCGGCCGCAACGTGAGCCTGCTGCAGGGCGTAACCTTGGGGGGCACGAGCACCCGGCGGGAGAAGCGCCATCCCACCCTGCAGGACAACGTGACGGTGGGCGCCGGCGCCAAGATCATCGGCGCCATCACGATCGGCGAGAACAGCCGGGTGGGGGCCGGCTCGGTCGTGGTCCGCGACGTTCCTCCGAACGCGGTCGTCGTCGGCGTGCCGGGCCGGGTCACCTACAAGGACGGCCAGCGGGTCAGCGGCATCGACATGAACATGACGGACCTGCCCGACCCCGTGAGCCGCGCGATCGAGCAGCTCGTCGACCGGATCCGCTCGCTGGAGGCCGACCTCGACAGCCTCCGGAAGGTCGTCGACCGCGAGGGACTGCCGCCGGACGACGCCCCGTGACCCGCGACGAGGCCTGGGCGCTCCTCAGCGAGTTCACCAAGGGCGACAGCCTGCGCAAGCACGCCCGGGCGGTGGAGACGTCGATGCGGGCCTACGCCGGCCGCTTCGAGGAGGACGTCGACCGCTGGGGCATGGCCGGCATGCTGCACGACTTCGACTACGAGATGCACCCGCGCGCGCCGCACCACCCGGTCAAGGGCGCCGAGATCCTGCTCGCGCGCGGCGTCGAGCGCGACGTCGTCTACGCCATCCTCGCCCACGCCGACTACTCCGGCATGCCGCGCGTCTCCCGTCTCGACCGGGCCCTCTACGCGTGCGACGAGCTCACCGGCTTCGTCCACGCCTGCGCGCTCGTGCGACCCGGCAAGGTCATCGCCGGGCTCGAGCCCGCGTCGGTGCGGAAGAAGCTCAAGGACAAGGGGTTCGCCCGCACGGTCAACCGCGACGACGTGTACCGCGGCGCGGAGGAGCTGGGCGTCGAGCTCGACGCCCACATCGCGTTCGTCGTGGACGCGCTCACCACGGTCGCCCCGGAGATCGGCCTGGCCCGGGGCTGAGGTCGGGCGACGCGCGTCTATTCCATCCGGGTCGGTGACGGCCGCACCACCGAAGAGCTGGTGGAGGCGGGCGGGTACGGCTACGCCCAGGCCGCCGTCACCTCGGACAACTTCCCGGCCGATCGCGCCGCGCCCCCGCGCGTGCGTCGCATCGTGCTGCTCGAGTTCGACCGCGCGGTCGCCTTCGAGGACGTCGTGGCGGCGGCGGTGGGCCGCGGCCTCGAGCGGCCGACGTACGAGGACGCGCTCCACTTCGGCATCGCCCATCCCGACGCCCAGCGCGAGGGGCCGATCATCTTCCTGCACGAGCCGTGGCTCGGCGCCTTCGGTCGCCGCGACGTCCTCTGCCTGTGGCACAACGCGGGACGGCGCGAGCTCGGCCTCGAGGGGTTCGACGACAGCTGGGTGCCACCCGTCCGGTTCGCCTTCGTCGCTAGGGACTGAGATGCCCGCCGCCGCGCGCGCCATTGCCCACGTCGACATGGACGCCTTCTACGCGTCGGTCGAGCAGCGCGATCGGCCGGAGCTGCGCGGCCTCCCCGTGATCGTCGGCGCCGACCCCCGGGGCCGCGGCGTCGTCTCCGCCTGCTCCTACGAGGCGCGCGTGTTCGGCGTGCGCTCGGCCATGCCGATCTCGCGCGCGTACCGGCTCTGTCCGCACGGCGTCTACCTGCCGGTCGACATGGACAAGTACGCGCGCGTGTCCGCGGAGATCATGGCCATCCTCGGCGACTTCTCGCCGCTGGTGGAGCCCGTCTCGGTGGACGAGGCCTTCATGGACCTCACGGGGACGGAGACGCTGTGGGGCCCGCCGGTGGAGGCGGTGCGGCGGATCAAGGCCCGCATCCGGCAGGAGACGAGCCTCACCGCATCGGCCGGACTCGCCGCGAACAAGTTCGTGGCGAAGGTTGGCTCCGATCTGAAGAAGCCGGACGGGCTCGTCGTCGTGCCGGCCGGCGGCGAGGCCGCGTTCCTGGCCCCGCTGCCCATCGAGCGGCTGTGGGGCGTCGGCAAGGCGACGGCCAAGGAGCTGACCGCGCTCGGGGTCGCCACGATCGGCCAGCTGCAGGCGCTGAGCCCGGCGGTGCTCGTCAAGCGCCTGGGGCCGCACGGCCCCGATCTGCTGGAGCTCGCGTTCGGCCGCGACGCGCGCGCGGTGGAGCCGTTCTCGCCGCCGAAGTCGATGGGGGCGGAGACGACGTTCGGCCAGGACTGCCGGGACGTCGCGAGGCTGGAGGAGACGCTGCGCGGCCAGGCCGAGCGGGTCGCCCGCGAGCTGCGGGCCGAGCGGCTCGCAGCGTGCCGGGTGACGCTCAAGCTGCGCTGGGCCGACTTCCACACGCTCACCCGCAGCCACACCGGCGACCCCACGCAGGACGGCCTCGAGATCTACCGCCGCGCGAGGACGCTGCTCGCGCGCGAGCGGCTGATCCAGCCGGTGCGGCTCATCGGTGTGTCGGCGTCGACGTTCCGGCCCGAGGCGCACGGCCAGCTGCCGCTGCTCGACCCCGCCGCCGTCCGCCGCGAGCGACTCGCCCGGGCGGTCGACCGGATCACGGGGCGCTTTGGCCGGAGCGCGATCGTGCCCGCCCGCCTGATCGACCGCCCGGACGACCTCGAGTAGCCTCGGGAGGCAGCCTCCACCGGGACGGCCTATAATGGGTAGCACCATGGATCGTCCGATCGCCTACGACAAGCTCGCCCGCGAGGACCGGTTCGTGCGCATGCGCACGCGGGACGTCGCGACCCTCAAGATCGACCAGGGCATGCCGCCGTTCCCCGACATCGCGACGCGCGAGTCCATGCGCGATCGCGTACACGGCATCCTGGTCGGCGAGCTCCAGGCGATGGAGGGCGCCGGGCGCACGGTGTTCGACTTCCCCGACGCGCCGTGGGAGTTCACGCTCGACATGGCCCGCCAGGTCTGGGACGAGTCGCGGCACGTCGAGACCTACCTGGGGCTGCTCGACCACCTCGGTGGCTATGTCGGCGAGTTCCCGGAGACGACCCTGCTGTGGCGCTGCGCGTGCGCCGAGGACGCGGCGGCCCGGGTGGCGGGCGTGAACCGCGGGCTCGAGGGGCTGGCCTGCGACGTCTTCAACCAGCTCATCCACATCGCGAAGAAGATCGACGATCCGGTGCTCGAGCGCTCCGTGGACTACGTCCTGGCGGACGAGATCACCCACGTGCGCATGGGCTCGCGCTGGCTCAACGAGCTGACCCGGGGCGACCCCGAGCGGCGGCGGCGGGCCATCGAGTTCCAGGACTCGATCGACGAGCGCTTCAACCTCGGCGGCCAGCGCCAGGACGGCCATCACGACGTGGTGCCGATCTCGATCGCCAAGGACGCCCGGCGTCTCGCCGGCTTCACCGACGAGGAGATCGAGCGGCTCGTGAAGAGCACGCAGCGCTCCCAGGTGTACTAGCTGACCGCTCACCCGCTCGCCGGTCACTTCCCGGTCGACGCCGCCGCCCGGCGCATCCGCCACTACCGCTACGTGGAGGAGCGGATGATGCGCATCCTCGGCGGCTGGATCGCGCTGACGCCCGAGCTCGACGCCAAGCTGCTGCTCGGCCGGCACGTCTGGGACTGCGCCCAGCACGCCGACCTGTGGGGCCGACGGCTCCCGGAGCTGCGGGCGCCCGCCCAGCAGTCGGAGCCGGCGAACGACGGGGTCGTCGCGCTGCTCGACGTCGTCCAGCGCCTCGAGGGCCCCGGGCAGACCGTCGAGCGCGTCACGGCCGTCTACCGCGTGCTCAAGCCGCACCTGGCGACCGTCTACGAGCGTCACCTCGCCGTCGCCAATCCGGTGTACGAGCCGCCGACGCGCAGGATCCTCGAGCGTTGCATCGCGGAGGAGCGGCGCCACGCCGCCGCTGGGGCCCACGTGCTCGATCGGTTGCTCGTGGCCGACGTCTCAGGTGCGGAGCGCGCGCGGACCTGGGAGGCGCGCCTCCTCGCCGCGCTCGTCGCGGCGGGTGGCGTGACCGGTGACGTCGTCGCCCCGATGGTCGTCCCTCCCGCGCAGCCGCCCGACCCCGCGGCGGTCACCCAGGACCTCGTCGCCCCGCCGCCGCTGTTCGACCTCGGCGGGGCCCTCGGCGCGCTCGCGGGCCCGATGGAGGCGCACCGTCGCGCGCTCGCGGGCGGCGACACGGCGGCGCTGCGCGCCGAGCTCGGCGCCGGGGCGGGGCCCGACGCGGCCACCACGTACGCGTCGCTGGCGGGGCCGTTCGAGCGCGTCGACGTGGTCGGCTGCGCGCGGATCGGCCGGCAGCGAATCGTCAAGCTGCGACTGGAGGGCTCCCGGGGCCGGGTCGTGCTGCAGGAGCGGTGGGTGCCGTCCCCCGACGGCTGGCGGGTCGCCGCGGTCGAGGCGACGCCGCTCGAGTCCTGATGCTGCGCTCGGTGCTCGTCGCCAACCGGGGCGAGATCGCCCGCCGCGTGATCCGCGCCTGCCGCCGCTCCGGGATCGGGACCGTCGCCGTGTACTCGGAGGCCGATCGCGACGCCCCCCACGTCCGCGAGGCCGACCGGAGCGTGCTGCTGGGCCCGGCGCCCGCGCGCGAGAGCTACCTCGACATCGACCGGCTCCTCGACGCCGCGCGCAGCACCGGCGCCGACGCCGTGCATCCCGGGTACGGCTTCCTGTCGGAGAACTGGCGCTTCGCCGACGCGTGCGCGCGGGCCGGCCTCACGTTCGTGGGGCCGCCCGCCGAGGCGATCCGCGCGATGGGCGACAAGACCGAGGCGCGCCGGCTCATGGCCGCCGCCGGCGTGCCGACCGTGCCGGGCAGCCCGGGACCCGTGGCCGACGTCGCCGCCGCCGAGGCGGCCGCCGGGGCCATCGGCTTCCCGCTCATCCTCAAGGCCGCCGGCGGGGGCGGAGGCATCGGCATGGCGCGCGTCGACCGCGCCGGTGATGTCGCGACGGCCTTCGCCACGGCCACGCGGCGCGCGCAGTCGGCGTTCGGCAACGCCGCCGTCTATCTCGAGCGCTATCTCGAGCGCCCGCGCCACGTCGAGATGCAGGTCTTCGCCGACGCCCACGGTGCGGTCGTGCACCTGCACGAGCGCGAGTGCTCGATCCAGCGCCGCCATCAGAAGCTCATCGAGGAGTCGCCGGCGCCCGGCCTCGACCCGGCGACCAAGCGCGGGCTCGCCGAGGCCGCGGTGGCGGGCGCCCGCGCCATCGGCTACGTGAACGCGGGGACGATGGAGTTCCTGGTCGACGCCTCCGGCCGGTTCTACTTCCTCGAGATGAACACCCGGATCCAGGTGGAGCACCCGGTGACCGAGGAGGTGACCGGCCTCGACCTGGTCGTCGAGCAGCTCCGCGTGGCGGCCGGCGAGCGGCTGGCCTGGCGGCAGGACGAGATCGTCCAGCGCGGCGCCGCCATCGAGTGCCGCGTGTATGCCGAGGACCCCGACAAGAACTTCCTGCCGTCACCGGGGACGATCGCGCGCCTGGACCTGCCCGGCGGCGACGGGATCCGCGTCGAGTCGGGGGTGGAGGCGGGCGGCGTCGTGTCCGTCCACTACGACCCGCTGCTCCTCAAGCTGGTGGCGCGCGGTGGCGACCGGGGCGAGGCGCTGGCCCGCATGCGCGGCGCGCTCGACGCGACGACCGTCGAGGGCGTACGCACCACGATCCCGTTCCTGCGGCGGGTCCTCGACCATCCGGACGTGCGGCGCGGCGCGCTGCACACCCAGATGGTGGATCAGGGAGCCTTCCGCTAAACTCTCCGCGGCGCGACAGTCCGACAAAGGAGCGTTCCATGCCGGAGCAGATCAAGGCGCACATCACGGGGGTCGTCTTCCAGATCCCCGCGAAGACGGGGGACCGGGTGGCGGCGGGCGACCCGGTGATCGTGCTCGAGTCGATGAAGATGGAGATCCCGGTGGAGGCGCCGCGGGCGGGCGTGGTGACGTCGATCGCGGTGCAGGAGGGCCAGACCGTGCAGGAGGGCGACACCGTCGCCGTCCTGGACTGAGGTGCGGCGATGAGCGTGGCGATGGTGCGAGAGCTCTACGACTACCACCGCTGGGCCAACCACCGGCTCTACGACTTCGCCCTTGGCCTCGGCGAGGCGGCGTGCGCGCGCGAGGTGGGGACGCAGTTCAGCTACGCGAGGGTCACCCGGATGTTCGCGCACCTCTACGGCGCCGACTGGCTGTGGCTGCAGCGCTGGAAGGGGACGTCGCCGACCGCGGTGCCGGGTGACGAGCTGACGACGATGGCCGCGGTGCGCCGACAGTGGGATGGGCTGGAGGCGGAGCAGAAGGCCTTCGTGGACGGGCTCACCGAGGCCGACCTCGCCCGGGTCGTCGACTACAAGAACACCGAGGGCGCGGGGTTCCGTGCACCGCTCGGCGCGCTCCTCGCGCACGTCGCCAACCACGCGACCCATCACCGGAGCGAGATCGCCACGATGGTGACGATGCTGAGCGGCTCGCCGCCCGACACCGGCATGAACACCTGGATCCTCAGCCGCACCGGTCAGGCCCGCTGACGAGGGCTCTCGACACCTGCCGCCGTTGACCCGCTCGCGCCGCTGGAGGGCCGCGGGCACGATCGCCACCGTGACCGCGCTGTGCCTGCTCTGCGCCGCCCTGATGCGCTACACATCCCCCGCCGATCGTCGCATCCTCGCCCGCTGGTCGGTCCTCCACTCCGGGCTGATCCTCGTCGTGCTGATCGTGCTCGGCGTGGTGCTGTACCGGGCGTGGGCCTCGCGAGGCTCCACGACGGCGGGACCCGGCGGGTGGGTCACCCTGGGCGGTGGCCTCGGATTCCTGGCGTGGTCGGCGGGCTTCGCGATTGACAGCCTCGAGGAGGCCACCACGGGCGGACGCCTCGGCGATCTGCGCCTCTTCTCCAGTACCGCCCCGGTGCCGATCGTCCTCGAGTGGGTGGCGATGCTGCTGCTCTCGTCCGCCCTCCTCGCGCGGCTCATCTGGACGAGGCCGCCCCGGCGCATCGGGTGGGCCGGCAATCTCCTGGTCGTCGGTGTCTCGGTGGTCCTCGGCCTCCTCCTGCTCGAGGGCGCCGTGCGACTCGTGAGCCTGATCGTGCCCGAGGTTCAGGGCTTCCCGACCCGCGCCCAGGCCCTGTGGACGCGCCGCTTCGTACGACTGAACACGCTCGGCTACCGTGACGACGAGCGTACCCCCGACGGTCGCCCCGGTGTGACCCGCATCCTGCTCGTCGGCGACTCGTTCGCCTACGGGATGGGGATCAACGATCCCGAGGAGCGCGTCGGCGATCTGCTGGAGGTGACCCTGAACCGCGCGGTCGGGGCCCCGCGGTTCGAGGTGGTGCAGGGGGCCGTGCCGAACACCCACACGCTGCACCACATCGAGGCGCTGAGGCGGCTGCTCGTGTTCAGGCCGCGGTACGCCCTCCTCCTCTACGTCTTCAACGACATCGCTCACGTCGCGCGCCCCGCCAACGGGGCCAGGCCGCGCCTCGGCCCGCTGTGGCGTGTCCTGCTTCAGAACTCGGTGGCGGCCGAGCAGGTCTTCGTGCGACTGCGCGCAGCGAGCTACGCGCGGTTCGGGACCACCGTGGCCGATCCGTACGCGGATCCCGCCCTGCTGAGCGAGCACCTCGGGGCCCTCGCGGAGTTCACCCGGATCGCGCGCGACGCCGGCGTCGAGGCGCGACTCGTCCCGGTGGACCTCACGGTGCGCCTCGAGGCCCGGTTCCTCGAGCGCTATCGGCGGTTCGAGCAAGCGGCCGTCGCCCACGGCATCCCGGTCTGGTCCCTGGAGACGGCGTTCGACGGTCACGCGTGGCCGGAGCTGGTGGTGAACCGTCTCGACAACCATCCGAACGAGCTCTCGAACGCGCTGATGGCCCGGGCCATCGCCGAGCGCTTCCACGCCGAGTTCCTGCCGCCTCGCCGCCTCGACTGACGTGACCGCTTCCACCGCCGGCAGCGTGGCCGGCCGGCTGACGATGATCGAGGTGTTCAGGGAGCCCAGCTACCGGCGGCTGTGGGCGTCCGGGCTCTGCATGAGCGTCGCCCGCTGGATGGATCTCGTCACGCTCGGGTGGCTCGCGCTGCAGTTCACCGGCTCACCCTTCATGGTCGGCCTGGCCGCCTTCGCGCGGGCCGCCCCGCTCATGATAGTCGGCCCCTTCACGGGTATCGTCGCCGACCGCGTGCCGCGCGGACGTATCCTGCTCGTGGCCCAGGCCGGCGGCGCCCTCACCGCGCTGACCCTGGCCGCGATCTTCGCGGGTGGGTGGGGCGGGTACTGGCCGCTGGTCGCCCTCGAGGTCGTATTCGGCCTGGTGTGGGCGCTCGACTTCCCGGCGCGCCGCACCGCCCTCTACGCCCTGCTCGGCGCCTCGCGCGTGGCGCAGGCGGTGTCGCTCGAGACGGTCTCCATGCAGCTCGCCAAGATGGTGGGCCCGCTCATGGCGGGCGCGTGCCTCGCGCGCCTCGGCGCGGAGGCCTGCTTCGCCCTGATGGCGGTGGTCTACGGGACGGGGCTGGCGTTCTCGAGCGGGCTCGGAGGTCGGCTCGGCGGCCCGGGGGCGGCCGCCCCGTCGTCCGTCGCGGCGAGCATGCGGGCCGGGCTGAAGGCCGCCTGGAGCAGCCCCACGGTGCGGGCGGTGCTCCTCGTCACGATCGCGATGAACACGCTGTTCTTCCCGTACCAGCACATGCTGCCGGTGTTCGCCCGCGACGTGCTGGCGCTGGGTCCCGCCGGGCTGGGCGCCCTCGTCGCCGCCGACGGCTGCGGCGCGCTGCTCGGCGCGCTGGCGATCGCCGCCCGGCGCGGGCAGCTCTCCCACCGCGTGCTGTTCGGCGGCGCGGTGATGGTGGCGCCGCTGCTGCTCGTCGCGCTGTCGGCCTCGCGCGGGCTGGCGGCGTGCGTCGTCCTGCTGGTGGCGATGGGCGCCGCCGAGTCCTCGTTCGCGGCCATGCAGAGCACGCTGGTGCTGCTCGCAGCGCCCGAGCGCGTCCGGGGCGGAGCCATGGGCATCCTCTCGGCCTGCATCGGCACCCAGCCGCTCGGCACGCTCGCCATCGGCCTCATCGCCGCCGCCGTGGGCGCCCCGCTCGCCTTCACCATCAACGCCCTCGCGGCTCTCACCGTCATCCTCCCCCTCGCCATCCCCCTCGTGCGCAGTCGCTCCGGCTGAGCGCTCCGCCGCCGCCACACGAGTCGTGGATCGAACTTCGCGTGTGACCGCGGGCGATGGCCGATCGGCGAGACGCGTCGACGGGGAGCACAGCTCCGCTGTGGAAGAGGGGGAGGGGGGATCCGGCCTCGAGGCCGGGTGACCCTTGCGGCGCCACCCGGCCCGGGCCGGTGTGCGACTAATTCTCGATGAACGCGCGGAGGTTACGTCCGCGCAGCGGATGACGGAGCTTGCGGAGCGCCTTGGCCTCGATCTGCCGGATGCGCTCCCGCGTCACCGCGAAGCGCTTGCCGACCTCCTCGAGGGTGTGCTCGCCCTCCTCGCCGATGCCGAAGCGCAGCCGGAGGATCTCCTTCTCCTTGGGCGAGAGCGTGGCCAGCGCCCGCTCGACCTGGCTCGTGAGGTCCTGGCTCAGGAGCGAGTCGTTCGGCGACCCTGCGCTCTTGTCCTCGAGGAAGTCACCCAGCTCGGAGTCCTCGCCGATCGGCGTCTCCAGCGAGAGCGGCTTCCGCGACGACTCGAGGATGAGCCGGACCTTCTTCGCCGGGACGCCCGTGCGCTGGGCGAGCTCCTCAGGAGTCGGCTCGCGACCCATCTCGTTGATCATGTTCCGGTTCACGCGGGAGATGCGGTTGAGCGTCTCCACCATGTGGACCGGGATCCGGATCGTCCGGGAGTGGTCGGCGATGGCCCGGGTGATGGCCTGACGGATCCACCACGTGGCGTAGGTCGAGAACTTGAACCCGCGCCGGTACTGGAACCGATCGACGGCCTTCATCAGGCCGATGTTGCCCTCCTGCACGAGGTCCAGCAGCGACAGGTCGCTGCCGAGGTAGCGCTTGGCCACCGACACGACCAGGCGGAGGTTGGCCTCCATCAGCTCGCGCTTGGCCTGGCGCACTGTCCGGTCGCTCTCCTCGATCTGGTGCAGCAGCAGCCCGAGCGCCTTGCGCGGCAGCCCGGCCTCGGCCTCCAGCCGCTTGACCTCGCGGGTACCCGCCGCGGTGCGGTTGCGGCGGACCTCGATCGCGAGCTCGTCGAGCCGCTTACAGTGGCGGCGCACCTTGCCGACGAGGTCGTCGATCAGGGCCGGCTTGAGCGGCATCTCGGCCACGGTCTTCTGGATCGCCTCGCGCTGGGTGCCGATCGCGCGCAGGACGGCCGCCCGCGACGACGCCGAGCGACGGCGGTCGTCGAGCGACTCCTCGAGCCGCACGATCTTGCGCTCGAGCCGGCGGACCCGGGCGAACGCGAGCAGCACGGGCCGGATCTCCTTGGCCTCGAGCTCACCGCCCTCCGGCAGGACGATCACGTCGTCGGCGGCGACGTCGCCGCGCCGCAGCCGGTCGCCGACGTCGAGCAGCGCGCGCACCGACATCGGGATGCCCGCCAGTGCGCGGCGGAGCGCGATCTGGCCGACCTCGATGCGCCGGCCGATCTGCACCTCCTGCTGGGCCGTTAGGAGCGGCACCTTGCCGATCTCCTTCAGGTACAGGCGGACCGGATCCTCACCCTTCGCGGGCAGGGGAGTGAGAACCTCCTCCGAGACCGGAGGGAGATCCTCTTCGTCGTGGATGACCGGAGTCGGCTCCTCTTCGGTTGTGGCCAGAGCCGTCGGCACCATTTCCGTGGAGTCCATAGGCGTTTCGCGTGCGGTCTCTCGAAATGTCATCGTGTCACCGGGGTTGTCTTTGTCTTGTTGGATGCATCAGAACTCACGATGGTTTCTCCGAAAAAGGCTTCAAGAACCAAGCCAACGGGTCTACGTTTTCCTAAGCGGTTGTAAGATCTACGGGGCATCCGGCGCTTGGATCGCGGGGACGAGCCTTAGATGGGTAACCCGGTTCATCTATTCACTCCGGATTTCTCCTGTTATGATCGTGGCGCCCCGGGAGGTCATGTGGTCCGAGCGTCGTTGGCGTACCTCTCCAGAACACCAGTCCGAAACCATCACACCTGGTCGCGGGTTCCGCGCTAGTGGCGGTCACACCGAGCGCCTCCTACAGCGTGACCGTCCGTCTGTCGATCACCAACCGCCCTGGCATGCTCGGCCGGGTGGCGATGGCGATCGGCGAGGCCGGGGGTGACATCGGGGCCGTCGACCTGGTCGAGTCCACGCGCGATCGGATCGTGCGCGACATCACGATCAACTCGCGCGACAGCACCCACGGCCAGCAAATCGTCAATCGACTCAAGCACCTGGCCGGTATCCGGGTCGTCAACACCTCCGACCGCACCTTCCTCATGCACCTCGGGGGCAAGATCGAGATTCACAACAAGGTCCCGATCCGGACCCGTGACGACCTCTCGATGGCCTACACCCCCGGCGTGGCCCGGGTCTGCATGGCGATCCACGAGGACCGTCAGCGCGCCTTCGCACTGACCATCAAGCACAATGCCGTCGCCGTCGTGACGGATGGCACCGCCGTGCTGGGGCTGGGTGACATCGGTCCCGAGGCGGCCCTGCCGGTCATGGAAGGCAAGGCGATGCTGTTCAAGGAGTTCGCCGGCGTGGACGCCTTCCCGATCTGCCTGGCCACCAAGGACCCGGCCAAGATCGTGGAAACCGTGAAGCATCTGGCTCCGTCGTTCGGGGGCATCAACCTGGAGGACATCGGCGCGCCGCGCTGTTTCGAGGTCGAGGAGCGCCTCCGCAAGGAGCTCGACATCCCCGTCTTCCACGACGATCAGCACGGGACGGCCGTGGTGGTCCTGGCCGCCCTGCTCAATGCGTTGCGCATCGTCAAGAAACCGCTGCGGTCTTTGCGCGTCGTGGTTACCGGGGTGGGGGCGGCGGGGACCGCGACGATCAAAATCTTACAGTCGAGTGGGGTGCGCGACATCGTGGGGGTGGACGAGCACGGCACCCTGCACCGCGGCCGGACCCAGGGCATGGACTTCATGAAGCGCTGGGTCGCGGAGGCCACGAACCCGCGCCAGGTGAAGGGCGGCCTCGCGGAGGCGATGCGGAGGGCCGACGTCTTCATCGGCCTGTCGGTCCCGGGCATCCTGATGGTGCGGGACGTGAAGCGCATGGCGCGGGACCCCATCGTCTTTGCGATGGCCAATCCGAACCCGGAGATCCAGCCGGAGGACGCCGAGCGCCACGTGCGGGTGATGGCGACCGGCCGGTCCGACTACCCCAACCAGATCAACAACGTCCTCTGCTTCCCGGGGTTCTTCCGAGGCCTGCTGGACAGCCGCGCCCGCACCGTCGACGACGAGATGAAGCTTGCCGCCGCCCGGGCGCTGGCCGCGTGCGTCACCCGCGGCGAGCTCAGCGCCGAGTACATCATCCCGAGCGTCTTCAACAAGAGTGTGGCGCCGGCGGTGGCCGAGGGCGTGGCCCGGGCGGCCTGGGAGACGGGCTCGGCGCGGCGACGGCGCCGCTTCGACGTCTCGACCCTCACATGACGGCGCCGGTGAATCTCGCGCGTCGGCTGGAGGAGATCGAGCCGTTCCTGGCGGTCGAGGTGGCGGAGCGCGCCCAGGAGCTCGAGCGCCGGGGTGTGGACGTCGTCCACCTCGGCTACGGCGAGCCCGACTTCGCACCGCCGGCCGTCGTGCAGGCGGCGCTGGCCCGCGCCATCGAGCAGGGGCAGATGCGCTACACGCACAGCCTCGGCATCCTGCCCCTGCGCGAGGCCATCGCCGACCACTACCGCGCGACGTACGGCGTGAAGGTCTCGCCGGAGCAGATCCTCGTCACGCCCGGCACGTCGCCCGCGATGCTGCTGCTCTTCGGCGCCCTGCTCGACCCCGGCGACGAGGTCGTGCTGAGCGATCCGTACTACGCGTGCTATCCGAACTTCATCAAGTACGCGGAAGGCGTGCCGGTCTACATCGACACGACCGAGGAGGACGGGTTCCAGTACCGGCCGGAGGCCATCGCGCCCCGCCTGGGGCCGCGCACCCGGGCCATCCTCGTGAACTCGCCGGGCAACCCCACCGGGGCGGTCCTGGCCCCCGACCGCATGGCCGCCGTCGCGGCGCTGGCCGAGTCGCGCGGCGCCTTCGTCGTCGCGGACGAGATCTACCACGGCCTCACCGACGGCGGACGCGACCGCTCGATCCTCGAGTTCACGGACCGCGCCTTCGTGCTGAACGGCTTCTCCAAGGCCTTCGCGATGACGGGCTGGCGGCTCGGCTACCTCATCGCTCCGCCCAGCCACGTGCGGGCGCTGCAGCGCCTCTACGGCAACTTCTTCATCTCGACCAACGAGTTCGTGCAGTGGGCGGGCGTCGCCGCCCTGCGCGAGGCGGCCGGCGAGCCGGCGCGCTTCGCCCGCATCTTCGCCGAGCGGCGGCGCATCATGATCGACGGGCTGCGCGCGCTCGGGTTCGGCGTCGGCTTCGAGCCGGCCGGCGCGTTCTACATCCTGGCCAACGTCCGGCACCTCACCGCCGACTCACTGCGGTTCGCCTACGAGATCCTCGAGGAGAGCCACGTGGCAGTCACGCCGGGCGTGGCCTTCGGCCGCAACGCCGAGGGCTACCTGCGCTTCTCCTACTCCGCGTCCGTCGAGCGGATCCGCGAGGGGCTCCAGCGGCTCGGCGCCTTCCTGGCCCGACGCCGATGACCGAGCCCGCGTGTCCGGCCTGCGCGGGGCAGTGGCCGTCGCCCGAGTACCGGATCGTCGACTGCGGCCTCACCGTGGCCTACCTGCACGACGACCAGTTCTTTCCCGGGTGGACGTATCTCGTCCTCAAGCGCCACGCCACCGAGCTCTGGCAGCTCACGCGGGACGAGCGGGCGGCGCTGATCGAGGAGGTGGCGCGGGTGGGGCGCGCGGTGGGCGCCGCCTTCGAGGCCGTAAAGCTCAACTACGAGCTGCTGGGGAACCAGATCGCCCACATCCACTGGCACCTCGTCCCCCGACGCGCCGACGACCCGGCGCCGCGCGCGCCGGTGTGGACCGTCGAGCACGAGCCGCGCCGGCTGCCCGCCGCCCAGCTCGCCGAGCGGATCGCCCTCATCCGCTCGCATCTGGCCGGCGCCTGAGGACCCGATGCGCGAGACGACGACGGCCAAGCGCGCGCGGGCCCGCAAGATCCTCCAGCTGCTGGACCGTGCGTATCCCGACGCGAAGATCGCGCTGAACTTCCGCACGCCGTACGAGCTGCTCGTCGCGACGATCCTGTCCGCGCAGTGCACCGACGAGCGCGTGAACATGGTGACCCCCGGGCTGTTCCGCGCCTACCCGACCGCGCGCGAGCTCGCTCGCGCCAACCCCACGAAGCTCGAGGCGCAGATCCGCTCCACCGGCTTCTTCCGCGCCAAGACCCGCTCGCTGCTGGGCATGGCGAAAGCCGTCGTCGAGCGTCACGGCGGCGAGGTGCCTCGGGAGCGCGAGGCCCTCACCGAGCTGCCGGGGGTCGGGCTCAAGACCGCCAACGTGGTGATCGGGAATGCCTTCGGCGGCGACGCGCTCGCCGTCGACACCCACGTCTTCCGCGTCTCTCAGCGGCTGGGCCTCGCGCGCGCCGATGATCCCGACGAGATCCACGACCAGCTGGTGGCGCTGCTGCCGAAGGGGACGCTGACCCAGGCCACGCACCTGCTGATCGTCCACGGCCGCCGCACGTGCCTGGCGCGCAAGCCGGCGTGCCCGGTGTGTCCGGTTCGTGCGCTGTGTCCGTGGCCCGACAAGACCCGGGCGTGAGCGCCGACGCGCCAACGTTCCGCCCGCTGTTCGAGGCGCAGGTCGAGCTCGCCGACATCGTGAGCGTGGGCCGCACGCCGCTCGGTGAGCGACGCGTCGTGCACATCCTGGGCGGCACCGTGCGGGGCGAGCGGCTGCGCGGACGGATCCTATCGGGCGGGGCCGACTGGCAGATCGTGCGGACCGACGGGGCCGCCGAGCTCGACGCGCGCTACACGCTCGAGGTCGACGACGGCGCCCTGATCCAGGTCCGCAGCCAGGGCCTGCGCCACGGACCGCCCGACGTGCTCGCGCGACTGGCCGCCGGCGAGCCCGTCGACCCCGGCGCCTACTACTTCCGCACCACGCTCCGCTTCGAGGCCGGCGCGCCCCGTCTCGACTGGCTCAACCGCGTGCTCGCCGTCGGGCTCGGGGCCCGCCGTCCCAACACCGTCGAGCTCCGCGTCTTCGAGCTGCTCTGAGCGTCGTCAGAGCCCCCCGGTGACGTCGATGGTGACGCCGGTGACGAAGTCCGCGTCCCGCGACGCTAGGAAGCAGATGACGCGTGCCTGGTCGGCGGCCTCGGCCATGCGGCGCAGTGGGGTGCGTCCAATCTCCCGGGCCTGCTGGTCGGGCGTGCGCTGCTCCCAGCGCGGCCGGATGCGCTCGGTGAGCGTCATGCTGGGCGCGATCGCGTTGACGTTGATCCCGGAGGGCCCGAGTTCGTGGGCGAGCTTGCGCGTGAGCGCGATGATCCCACCCTTGGCGGCGGCGTAGGCGCTGCTGCTGCTCTCGCTGATCCCGTGGCCCGCGATCGAGGAGAGGTTGACGATCTTGCCGTGGCCCTGGCGACGCATCACGGGCGCCACCGCGTGGCAGAAGAGGAAGGTGCCGGTGAGGTTGAAGTCGAGCAGGCGCTGCCAGTCGGCCAGGCTGAGCGCGTCGACGTGCGCCGCCGGCTCGCGGATGATCGTGCTGCCGCCCACCGCGTTGACCAGGATGTCGATGCGGCCGTGGTCGCGCACGACGCGGTCCACGACACCCTGCACCTGGCCGGCGTCGAGGGCGTCGGCGCGGAGGCCGTGGGCGCGGCCGCCGGCGTCCCGGATGTTCGCGACGAGCTTGTCGAGGCGTCCCTCGTCGACGTCCACGCCGACGACGGTCCCGCCCTCGGCCCCGATGATCTCCGCCGTCGCCTTGCCGATCCCGCTCGCCGCCGCGCTGATGAGCGCTACCCGGTCCGTGAAGCGCATGGGT
>Ga0075430_100000096_pt1 | contig 52072 bp, 41 predicted proteins | sample RhiMetdeltSRZDD4_FD_75294 | JGI IMG/M metagenome (GOLD analysis project Ga0075430, IMG submission 75294) | Populus rhizosphere microbial communities from Tennessee, USA - Rhizosphere MetaG P. deltoides SRZDD4 | ecosystem: Host-associated > Plants > Roots > Rhizosphere > Soil | place: USA... | reverse complement strand
GTCCCCTCTGGAGCTTTCACGATGAGGAGAAAGCAGGACAACTGGACCGTGGTGCCCAACCTCTGGGGGCCTGAGGGCGGGCGCGCCGGGCCTCTTGAAGGCCGGCCTGGTTGGCGGCAACGGTCCAAACGCGCTTTGGAAACGTCGACTTTCCCACCGCCGCCCTCGAGCCGATGCGATCACCTCCTCATTCTGGCAATCTGCGCCTTGGCCCCCGCGATGATGTTCTCCGGGACGAAGCCAAACCGCTTCTGTAATTCCTTGAGCGGTGCTGACGCCCCGAAGGTCTCCATGCCGATGCTATGGCCGTGGCGTCCGACGTACCGAGCCCAGCCGAGGGTGGACCCCTGTTCCACCGAGACGCGCGCGGTCACGGATTCTGGCAGAACGCGCTCGCGATAGTCGGGATGATCGCGACAGTAGTGCTCGAACATTTCCCATGACGGCATGCTGACCACCCTGGCCTGGATCCCCTCCGCCTTGAGCTTTTCATACGCCTCGATGCAGAGCGACACTTCACTTCCGGTGGCGAGTAACAGCACCTCGGGTTTGCCGTCGTCAGCATCCGCGAGAACATACGCGCCGCGCTGTAGGCCTTCGGCGGAAGAATAAGTAGCCCGGTTCAAGATTGGCAGCGGTTGCCGTGTCAAGATCAGCGCGACCGGCTCGTGGCGGAACTGCATGATCACGCGCCAGGCTTCGACCACTTCGTTGGCATCCGCCGGTCGCAGCGTGATCAATCCGGGGATGGCGCGGAGGGATGCCAGATGTTCCACCGGTTGGTGCGTCGGCCCATCTTCGCCGACGCCGATCGAATCGTGGGTGAAGATGTAGATCACCGGAATCTCCATCAGGGCACTCAGGCGGATCGGCGTGCGGCCGTAGTCGCTGAAGATCAAGAACCCAGATCCAAATGGTCGAATCTTCGACAGTGACAACCCGTTGAGAACAGCGCCCATGGCGTGCTCGCGGATTCCGAAGTGGAGATTCCTCCCGGCGGGATGCTCGGCGGTGAAGTCTCCGGCGCCTTCAAAGGTGAGGCGCGTCTTGCATGATGGACCGAGATCCGCCGAGCCGCCAAGCAGCCAGGACAGATTCTGGGCCAGCACGTTCAACGCCTGGCCCGACGCGTCTCGGGTTGCGAGCCCTTTGCCGTTCACGGCAAACACGGGCAATCCCTTGTCCCAGCCATCCGGCAGCTCGCGCCGAAGGAGGCGATAGCCTTGGTCGGCCAGGTCGGGATATTGGCGTTTGTACGCTTCGAACTTGGTCCACCAGGCGTCGCGGAGCGCTTGCCCGCGCGCGGCGATGCCTGCCTGGAAATGCTCGCGCACCCCCTCGGGGATGAGGAACTCCGCATCCTCGGGCCAGCCGTAATGGCGCTTAGCCGCCTTGATTTCTTCCCTGCCCAAAGGCTCCCCATGGGCCGCGCTGGTATCTTGTTTGTTCGGCGCGCCGTACGCGATATGGCTATCGACGATGACGAGGGTCGGTCGATCGGCCGTACTCTTGAACGTTCTAAAGGCCCGCTCGAGCATCTCCAGATCGTTGGCGTCGCCCACACGTGTGACGTTCCAGCCGTAACCGATGAAGCGGGTGGCCACGTCATCGCTATAAGCCAACGCCGTGTTGCCCTCGATGGTGATGTGGTTGTTGTCGTAGATCCAGCACAAGTTGGCGAGCTTGAGGTGCCCGGCCAGGGAGGCAGCCTCGCCGGAGATCCCTTCCATCATGCAGCCGTCGCCGCACAGAGCGTAAACGTCATACTCGAACAGCTCGAACTCCGGGCGATTGAAGTAGCTCGCCAACCAGCGCTGGGCAATGGCCATCCCCACGCTCGTGGCCACTCCCTGTCCCAAGGGCCCCGTGGTGGTCTCGACGCCCGAAGTCCAACGATACTCCGGGTGGCCGGGACACTTGCTGTTCAGCTGCCGAAACCGCTTGATGTCCTCGAGCGTCACTGAGAGATGTCCGAGCGTTTCGTATTTGGGGTTGACCGCCTTCACTCCGGTCAAGTGGAGCATCGCGTAGAGCAGCATGGACGCATGGCCAGCCGACAACACGAATCTGTCACGGTTGGGCCAGATCGGATGGCTGGGATCGAAACGCAGGAAGCGCTGCCACAGACAGTAGACGACCGGGGCCAGTCCCATCGGTGTGCCCGGGTGGCCTGAGTTTGCCCGTTGCACGGCATCCATCGCCAGCGTCCGGATGGTGTTCACGCACAGTTCGTCCATTGTCGCCTTCATCCGTGGCCTCCACCTCGCGCTCACGCGCGATCCTCGCCGCGTCCGCTCTTCAAACAGTCAGATGCGCGATTGCTTGCCGCAACGTAACGCCAGATCGCCTCGGCCGGATGGCGAGGCGTTTGAGTACCCTCGCGACGCAGCTGGGCAACTTCTTGTATTCCACCGTCGTCAGGCCGTGCTGGTGGTGGACCTGGAACCGGGCCGCGACGAACCCGAGGATCAGCGCGCAGTCCCACCCAACTGATTCAGACCGGCACGGGCCGCTCTCAGAGCGTGACTCGCCACCCGGAGACGAGCCGTAGGGCATGAACCACGGCGATCAAGGCGAAGAGACCGCTGCTGATGAAAACAAACGCCCGTGGCGTCATGCCAACTCCCCGGGCTTCGCCTCCGCCTTTCTCCGCCAGAACGTCATGCCCGTCTCGCCGGCTCCAATGCGCTCTGCACGATGGCCCGAGCCTCGGCCACGAGGGCGTCGAGGTGAGCCGCGTCCTTGAGACTCTCAGCGTAGATCTTGTAGATGTCCTCGGTGCCGGAAGGCCGCGCCGCGAACCAGCCGCGGGCGGCCACGACTTTCAGGCCGCCGATCGGCGCGTCGTTGCCCGTCGCACGAGTCAACTTGGCGATGATCGGCTCGCCGGCCAGGCTCGACGCCGTGACGGCCGCCGGCGCCAGCCCGGCGAGCCGAGCCCTCTGCTCCGCCGACGCCGGCGCATCGATGCGAGTGTAGTGTGCCGTGCCGAACTCCGCGGCGATCTCGCGATAGTGTTCGCCAGGATCCTTGCCGGTGCGCGCCGTGATCTCGGCGGCCAGAAGGTCCATGATCAGCCCATCCTTGTCCGTCGTCCACACGGTGCCGTCGCGCCGCAGGAAGCTCGCCCCGGCGCTTTCCTCGCCGCCAAAGCAGCACGAACCGTCAAGGAGGCCGGGCACGAACCACTTGAAGCCGACCGGCACCTCGTACAGGCGCCGACCCAGCTTCTCCACGACCCGGTCGATCAGGCTGCTGCTGACCAGTGTCTTGCCGACCGCGGCGTGCGCTGGCCACCGGGGGCGGTGTCCGAGCAGATAGCGGATGGCGACGGCCAGGTAGTGGTTGGGGCTCATGAGCCCCGCCGGGTGGGTCACGATGCCATGCCGGTCCGCGTCCGGGTCGTTGGCGAAGGCCACGCGGTACCGATCTTTCAGGGCGACGAGCCGCGCCATGGCATACGGGCTCGAGGGATCCATGCGGATCTTGCCGTCGTGATCGACGGTCATGAACGAGAAGGTCGGGTCGATCGCCGGGTTCACGGTCGCGATGTCCAGTGCGTATACCGCATTGATTGGCTCCCAGTAGGGCTGGGCCGCGCCACCGAGCGGATCCACGCCGAGCGTGAGGCGGGCTCCGCGGATGGCATCCATGTCGACGACGGCGCCGAGGTCACGGACGTAGGGCAGCACGTAGTCGTCCTCGTGGGTCGTCGCCGCCGCCATCGCCCTGGCCAACGGGACCCGCCGGATTCCCGCCCCTCGGCTTTCCAGCAGCTCGTTGGCCCGCACTTCGATCCATCCCGTCACCTCGGTGCCGGCGGGGCCGCCGTGCGGCGGGTTGTACTTGATGCCCCCGTCGTCGGGCGGGTTGTGCGAGGGCGTGACGACGATACCGTCGGCCAGACCCCTGGCGCGGCCCCGGTTGTACACGAGGATCGCGCGCGAGATGACCGGCGTCGGCGTCACGCCGTCGTCGCGCTGGACAATGGTCTCGACGCCGTTGGCCGCGAGCACCTCGAGCACCGTGCGCTGGGCTGGCGCCGAGAGCGCGTGGGTATCCTTGCCCATGCAGAGTGGACCGTCGATCCCCTGCCCTCGCCGGTAGTCACAGATGGCCTGGGTGATCGCCAGGATGTGCGACTCGTTGAACGCGCCCCGCAGCGACGAGCCGCGATGTCCGCTGGTGCCGAAGGCCACGCGCTGCCCCGGATCGTCCATATCCGGGCGGCGCTCGTAGTACGCGTGCTCCAGCGTGCCCAGATCCACGAGGATGTCGGGGGGCGCCGGCTTGCCCGCGAGCGGCGACGTCATGTCACGGGACACGGCTTGGCGTCCCAGATCTCGGCCGCGTACTCGGCGATGGTGCGATCGCTCGAGAACTTGCCGGATGCGGCGATGTTGAGAATGGCCTTACGCGTCCATCCTTCGGGGTCGGCATACAGCTCGACCAGACGACGGTCCGCGTCGAGGTACGACCCCAGGTCCGCCAGGTGCATGTAGTGGTCGCCGCCCATCAGCAGCATCTCGTGCAGCGGAACGAACACCCCAGGTTCGTCACCCGGCGTGAAATGGTCGGAAAGGATCAGGTCGAGCGCCGCGCGGGTCTCCGGCTCGTTGTTGTAGTGCCAGTACGGGCTGTACCAGCTCCGGCTGTTCGCTACCTGCTCGGCGGTCAACCCGAACAGGAAGAAGTTCTCCTCGCCCGCTTCCTCCGCCATCTCGATCGTGGCGCCGTCGTGGGTGCCGAGGGTCAGGGCCCCGTTCATCATGAACTTCATGTTGCTGGTGCCGCTGGCCTCGTAACCCGCCGTCGAGATCTGGTTGGAAACGTCGGTCGCCGGGATCAGATGCTCCGCCAGGGACACGCAGTAGTCGGGCAGGAACACGACCTTGAGCCGACCACGCACGGCCGGGTCACGCTCGAGGGTGACGGCGAGAGTGTTGATGAGCTTGATGATGACCTTGGCGAGTCGATAGGCCGGCGCCGCCTTCCCGGCGAAAAAGAAGGTCCGTGGCGGCACGGCCAGAGCCGGATTCGCGCGAAGTCGCTGGTAGAGGACGATCACGCGCAGCGCATTCAGCAGCTGCCGCTTGTACTCGTGGATCCGCTTCACCTGACAATCGAAGATCGTGTCGGGATCCACGGCCTGGCCCGTGGCCGAGCGCAGCCAGGCCGCGAACTGGATCTTCGCCTCGCGCTTGGCCGCCCGCACCGCCTCGCGAAAGCCCCGATCGTCCACCAGCGGCGCCAGCCGGCGAAGCTGGCCCAGCTCGGTGATCCAGCCGTCGCCGATGGCGCCCGTGATCACACTGGCCAGGGCCGGATTGGCGAGCAGCAGCCAGCGCCGGGGCGTGACACCGTTGGTCTTGTTGTTGAAGCGCTCGGGGAACAGCTCGGCGAGATCCTTGACGGTCGCCGTTCGCAGCAGTCCCGAGTGAATAGCGGCCACGCCGTTGGTGCTGTGCGAGCCGGCGATGGCCAGGTTGGCCATGCGGACCTTGCGCTCGGCGCCCTCCTCGATCAGGCTCACGCGCGCGACGCGTCCCTCGTCACCGGGGAAGCGGGCACGAACGTCGTCGAGCAGGCGGCGGTTGATCTCGAGAACGATCTCCAAGTGACGCGGCAGCAGCGCCTGGAACCAGCCCAGCGGCCACTTTTCGAGCGCCTCGGGCAAAAGCGTGTGGTTCGTGTACGCCAGCGTCCGGCGCGTGAGATCCCATGCCTCGTCCCACTCGAGGCGCGCCTCGTCGAGCAGGATGCGCATCAGCTCGGGAACGGCCATCGTGGGGTGTGTGTCGTTGAGCTGAATCGCGACCTTCTGGGGCAGCGCGCTCCATTCGGCGTTGGAGCGGCGGAAGCGTCGCACGAGGTCAGCCAGCGAGCAGGCTACCAGGAAGTACTCCTGCACGAAGCGCAAGCCCTGCCCCATGCTGGTCGAGTCATCGGGGTAGAGCACGCGGGTGAGTGACTCGGCGGCCAGCCGCTCGGCGAGCGCTCCGACGAACTCACCATGGCTGAACGCCTGGAAGTCGAAGTAGTCGGGCGTGGCGGCGGCCCAGAGCCGGAGGGTGTTGACTGTCTTGCCGCCGTACCCGACGACCGGTCTGTCGTATGGCACGCCGATCAGGGTCGAGGGCCGGTCCACGACCAGCCGTAGACTGCCGCCTCGCAACTCGAAGGCGCAGCCCAGCGGCACTTCCACCATCTCGTTCAGCCGCGCGACCTCCCAGGGATCCGGCCGGCGTAGCCAGTTGTCCGGCTCCTCGTGCTGCCAGCCGTGGCGAATGGCCTGCTTGAAGATGCCGTACTCGTACCGCAGGCCATAGCCCATGGCCGGAAGTTGAAGCGTCGCCATCGAGTCCAGAAAGCACGCGGCGAGACGCCCGAGCCCGCCGTTGCCAAGGCCGGCGTCGGGTTCCTGATCCAGCAGCCCTAGCCAGTCGAGATGCTTGCGGGCCGCGAGGTCCCGGGCGATGGGATCGAGCAGCAGATTGGTGAGGGTGTTGGTCAGCGAGCGACCGATGAGGAACTCCATCGACAGGTAGTAGATGCGCTTGGCGTTCACCTGCGCGTAGGCCTCTTCGGTCCGGATCCACCGCTGCGAGAGGACGTCGCGCACGGAGCGAGCGACCGCCTCGAAGCGCTCGCGGGCGCCAGCCGCGGTGAGCGGCACGACATTGTCGAAGAGCAGATGCCGCTCGTAGAGCCCGTTATCCGACCCCGCGAACCGGATCGGACCACAACCGTATTGCTCGAGGAGCTCCTCCGTGGCCGGCGCGTTCGCCGTCCTCCCGGCAGCTGGCCGCTTGTCGGTGCTCATGGCGCCTTCCTTCCTGGACTTCCCTGGACTTCCTTCGGGGCGTCGACCGTCTACAAACTCAACGATGCGCGAGCGTCTCCGGACCGGTCGCCATCGTCTCCATCTCCTCGGTGAACGTTCCGAGACTCGCGGCGCTGTTGCACCGGGCTCGGTGGTACAGGGCCCGCTGCCCTGTCTTCACGTTCTCGTCTCGCCCGTGCCACGCCTCGAGCGCTGGATCCTGGAGGGCCCGCCCGTACGAGAAGCTGATCGTCCAGGGCTTCGCCCCCGGGAGGCGGTTGATCGCGTTCAGGTGGGCCGTGGCGAGCTGGTCCCTCTGGCCGCCCGACAGGAACACGATGCCGGGCACCGCGGCGGGAACATGCCGGCGCAGGCAGCGGAGCGTGGCGGCGGCGACCTCCTGCACAGGGGCCTGACGGGGACAGTTCTTGCCCGCGATGACCATGCTGGGCTTGAGCAGCATTGATTCCAGCGTCACCCGCTGCGCCACCAACTCATGGAACACAGCGTGCACGACCGCGCCGCTGACCTCCTCGCAGCGCTCGATGGTATGCGCGCCGTCCATCAGTACCTCCGGCTCGACGATCGGAACGAGGCCCGCTTCCTGGCAGAGGGCCGCGTACCGGGCGAGCGCGTGCGCGTTCACCCTCACGCCACCGGAGCTCGGCAGGGTGTCACTGACGGAGATCACCGCCCGCCACTTCGCGAAGCGGGCGCCCAAGCCCCGGTACTCGGTGAGGCGATCGCGGAGCCCGTCCAGCCCCTCGGTGACCAGCTCCCCGGGTGCGCCGGCGAGGGGTTTGGCGCCGGTATCGACCTTGATGCCAGGGATGATGCCCTGACGGTCGAGCACCTGGGTGAGCGGCGTCCCGCTCGCGCTCTTCTGGCGGATCGTCTCGTCGTACAGGATCACTCCGCTGATGAACGCGCTGGCTTCCGGCGTCGTGAACAGCATCTCCCGGTATCGCCGCCGGCTCTGCTCGGTGGACTCGATCTTCAGCGCGTCGAATCGCCTGGTCAGCGTGGCGACGGACTCGTCGGCCGCCAGGATGCCCTTGCCGTAGGCGACCAGACTGTGGGCGACCTTCTCGAGATCCTGGATCGTCATGCGACTCCTCCTTTGGCTCTCCCCGTCCCGTCGGACTCGACGAAGGCGGGAGCATTCCAGGTTTTCAGGGCGGGCATCCCGCGGTAGTAGCTCAGGATGTTCAGCGTGCCGGTATCGAGCAGGAAGAGCCGGCCCGCGTCCGGGGGCAGGCCGAGCCAGCGCGCCACCAGCACCCGCAGCACGTGCCCGTGCGCGAAGAGCGCCACGTCGCCGTCGACGGCGCGCACCCGTGCGATCACGCGATCGACGCGCGCACCCACCTCGGCCGGCGTCTCGCCACCCGGGCAGCCATCGCGGAAGATCAGCCAGCCCGGCGCCGTGGCGTGGATCTGCGTGGGCGTCTGTCCCTCGTACTTCCCGTAGTTCCACTCGACCAGGTCGGCGTCGAGGGCGGCCACGCCGCCCAGCCCACATAACTCACAGGTCTCGCGTGCGCGCTGCAGGGGACTCGTGAGCACGAGCGAGAAGGACTCCGTGGCCAGCACCGGGCGGAGCCGCGTGGCCAGCCGGCGCCCGTTGTCGGTCAGGGGAATGTTGGTCGTGCCGGTATGCTGCCCGCTCAGGCTCCACTCGGTCTCTCCGTGTCTGACGGCGAAGACCCGGCGTCTGGGATCGGCTTTGGTGGCCACCAGCGTCAGCCTTCTGGCGGGCGCGCGAGGCCGTCCCGCGGGCGCAGCCAGCGGTCGTGGTGCTCGCGGAGCACGGCGATGGCCTCGTCGGCCGTGGCGACGCAGCGCGGGATCGACAGGTCGTCGACGTTCACCAGGTGCAGCCGCGGGTCGAGCATGTGGGTGCGCGCCCACTCCACGAGCTCGCTCCACATCCGCCCGACCAGGATCAGCGGTGTGTCGTGGAGGTGACGCACCTGCAGAAGCTGCCAGATCATCGTCGCCTCGAGGACCGTGCCGATGCCACCCGGGGCCACGACGAAGGCGTCGGAGGCGAGGACGAAGTGGTGCAGGCGGGTGAAAAACGTGCGGTGCTCGAACACCTGCCCGACGAACGGATTGACCCCTTGCTCGAACGGCAGGTCAACCCGGATGCCGAGGGACCGGTCCCGCTCGGCGGCGCCGGCCTCGGCGGCGCCCTGGTTGGCCGCCTTCATGAGACCCGGCCCGCCGCCCGTGACGATGTCACAGCCCAGCTCGGCCAGGGCTCTCGCCACGCGCCTGGTCTCGTCGTAGACGAACGTGCCGGGCTGGGCTCGAGCCGATCCGAAGATCGTCACCCGGTAGCGCTCATGCTTCGAGGGGCGCAGCCGGGTCAGATTGTTGACGATCTCCCAGAGGCCGAGGACGGTGCCGACGAGGAGCTGCTTGACGCCCTCCTCGTCGGCCAGACTGACCGTTCCCGGATCGGGCCCGGACGGGCCTGTCGCGCTCATTTCGTCGTCGCCCGATTCAATGCGGCCACGTCCACTGGTCGATCTCGGGCTTGTCGACGCCATGCTCGTAGGCGTACTTCTGGCACTCGATCTGCGCGTTACGGAGCTGCTCCTTGGCGTGGGCCCCCACCCGCTGCAGCGACGGCACGCGATCGATGACGTCGCTGGCCAGGCTGAAGCGGTCGATCTGGTTCTGGATGGCGAGATCGAGCGGCGTGTTGATGTTGCCCTTCTCCTTGTAACCGCGCACGTGGAGGTTCTTGTGATTGGTCCGCCGGTAGGTGAGGCGGTGGATCAGCCAGGGGTAGCCGTGGAAGTTGAAGACGATCGGCTTGTCGGTGGTGAACAGGCTATCGAAGTCGCGGTCCGAGAGGCCGTGCGGATGCTCCGTGGACGGCACGAGCTTGTAGAGGTCGACGACGTTGATGAAGCGGATCTTGAGATCGTGGAAGTGCTCACGCAGCATCGTCACCGCCGCCAGCGCTTCCTTGGTCGGGATGTCACCGGCGCACGCCATGACGACGTCAGGCTCGGAGCCCTGATCGTTGCTCGCCCGGTTCCAGATGCTGAGGCCCTTGGTGCAGTGGCCGATCGCCTCCTCCATGTTCATGTACTGCAGATGCTTCTGCTTGTCGGATACGATGACGTTGACGTAGCCGGTGCTCCGCAGGCAGTGGTCGGCCACGCAGAGCAGCGTGTTCACGTCGGGCGGCAGGTAGATGCGGCAGACGTCCGGATCCTTGTTCAGCACCACGTCGAGGAAGCCGGGATCCTGATGGGTGAACCCGTTGTGGTCCTGGCGCCACACGGTGGAGGTCAGCAGCAGGTTCAGCGACGACACCGGCGCTCGCCACGGTTGCTCGCGGCTGCTGGCGAGCCACTTGGCGTGCATGTTGAACATCGAGTCGATGACGTGAGCAAAGGCCTCGTAGGTGGACAAGAACCCGTGGCGCCCCGTCAGGAGATATCCCTCGAGCCAACCCTCCAGCGTGTGCTCCGAGAGCATCTCCAGGACGCGGCCGTCGGGTGACAGCTGACCGCCGTCGGCATCCTCGGGCAGGTAGTCGGCCAGCCACAGCTTCTTGCTCACCTCGTAAATCGCATCCAGCCGATTCGACGTGTTCTCGTCGGGACCGAAGACCCGAAAGCTCTTCATGTTGTCGCGCATGATGTCGCGCAGGAACTGGCCGAGCGGACGGGTGTTCTCGGCCATGGCCTGCCCGGGCTTGTCCACCTTGATGCCGTAGCTGCGGAAGTCGGGCAGGCGCAGCGGCTTGCGTAGCAGGCCGCCGTTGGCGTGGGGATTGGCACCCATGCGGCGCGGGCCCTTGGGGGCGAGCGCCCTGAGCTCGGGGATCAGCCGCCCCGCGGCGTCGAACAGCTCCTCGGGCCGGTAGCTGCGCATCCACTCTTCCAGCTGTTTCATGTGCGCGGGGTTGTTGTGCATGCCCGAGAGGGGCACCTGGTGCGAGCGCCAGAAGCCTTCCACCTTGCGGCCGTCCACCTCGCGGGGACCGGTCCAGCCCTTGGGGCTACGGAGCACGATCATCGGCCATCGCGGCCGGACCGCCTTGCCGCTCGCCCGGGCCTCGTGCTGGACCCGCCGGATCTCCAGCACGCAGTCCTCCAGCGTCGCGGCCATCTGCTGGTGCATGAGCGCGGGGTCGTGGCCCTCGACGAAGTGCGGCGTCCAGCCGTAACCGCGAAACAGGCTTTCCAGCTCCTCGTGGGAGATGCGGGAGAGCAGCGTCGGGTTGTTGATCTTGTACCCGTTGAGGTGGAGGATCGGCAGCACCGCCCCGTCGCGGACCGGGCTCAGGAACTTGTTGGAGTGCCAGGATGTCGCCAGCGGCCCGGTCTCGGCCTCACCATCGCCCACCATCGGCACGACCAGCAGGTCCGGATTATCGAAGGCGGCGCCGAAGGCGTGCGAGAGGCTGTACCCCAGCTCGCCGCCCTCGTGGATCGATCCCGGAGTCTCCGGCGTGCAGTGACTTCCGATGCCACCGGGGAACGAAAATTCCCTGAAGAACTCGAGCATTCCATCGGCGTCTTCGCCCTTGTTCGGGTAGATCTCCGAGTAGGCGCCTTCGAGATAGACCGGCGCCAGGACTCCCGGCGCGCCGTGGCCAGGGCCGGCGAGGAAAATCGCGTCGAGGTCGTACTTGTTGATCAGGCGATTGAGATGGACGTAGGCGAAGCTCAGGCCGGGACTGGCGCCCCAGTGGCCCAGCAGGCGCAGCTTGACGTGCTCGGGCCTCAACGGCTCCCGGAGCAGTGGATTGCCCTGCAGGTAAATCATCCCGACGGCTAAGTAGTTGCAGGCCCGCCAGTAGGCATCCATCTTACGCAGCTCATCGGCGGACACCCGGTCTGCGCCCGTCGTTGGATTATCGGTCCCAGTCATCGAGCTCGCGGCCGTCGTGACACGTGACATCGGTGTTCCTCCCTTGCTCGATTTCACACGCGGGCGATCCACTGCGCGAGCGGGCGTTGCATCCAGCGGTCACCAAGCGACCATGCGTTCGCGGCGCACCACCGCGAAGCGTGCCATCACGCGGTCCGAGTCGTAGTCTCGGCTGATGCCGAGGAGCTCATATAGGCCGCCGTACCGCACGTCTCCCCCGGCCAGCGCTTGCAGCCGCCCGTCGGCCATGACGAGGTAGCCGTCAAAATGGGTCCAGAAGGGCTGGCGCCCCCAGCCTTCAGCCTCGCCCAGCCGAAGATGCACGTCGGGAGGGATGCAGACGAGACGGAAGCTCCGAGGATCGGTTCCGAGCCGCTGATCGAGCACGTCGGCGCCGCGAGCGAGCAGGGCCTGCTCGATCGCGATGCGCGGGAGCCCGCGACGGCTGGGGAGCCCCAGGGCCTCGAGCAGCTCCGACGCCGGCGTCTCCTCTCCTTCCTTGGGATCGGGGAAGTCCTCGACGAGGACGTCCTCGGCGACGAGCGTCGGCAGGTGCCGGGCCCCGCCAGAGTTCACGAGCGGATGGATGATGAGCATCTCCAGCCGCTCCCGGAACGCTTCGGGCGTGCCGGCAGGCAAGGGCACCCGGTTCACTGCAATCCGTCCTCCCGGCTGGTCCGAGAACAGGGGATTCCAGGCGTACTGGCGGAGTGAGGCCAGCTCGACCCTCGACTCCAGGCGACGAGGGGCCAGCCCAAGCCGCCGCGCCCCCTTCAGAGTTGTCTCGGAGTACGACGTGAGGAGGTCCGTGGGCAGCTGCTCGTGCGCCGCAGTCGACTGGATCGTCGTCTCATGCGCGGCCGGTCTGCTCTTCCCACCCGTCACAGCCGCCAGCAGCGTGTCCGCGAGCTTCGCCAACCCTCGCATGTCGCCCGACTTCAGGGCGCGCTGGGCGGCCTCCCGGGGGTCCGTGGAAGCCGCCGCCGCCGGCTCTCGAGAGGCGGCCACCGCGAGGGCTTTCAGCGCTGCTTGTCGTCCCCCGTAGAAGTCCTTCCACGACGCATCCGCCCGCTCCAGCGTGGCAAGCTGCTCCACGGCCTGGGTCCGGAGCGCCAGCTGGTTCTTCTGGGAAAGCCGCGTGAACAGTTGGAGACCGGACGAGAAGGGGTCGAGCTTGACATCGGTGACGGCATAGACCCCACGGGCCGTCTCCATCTGCCGGCGCTTCTCTCCCACTGCCAGACGAAGCGTCTCGGCGCGGTTGCTGAGTTCCTTGACCACCGCCCAATCCCCCCTGTCCAACGCGCGGCCTATCTTGGGTGGGAGCATCGCGGCCTCGGCGGCCTGCTGCTCGACGTGGTGGAAATCCTCGACCGAGAACACCCCAGCCAGCAGCGTCCTAGCCCGTTGCAAATAGACGTCGCGGTACACCGTGTCCACGTTCCCGGTGTCGATCAGCCTGGAGACCAGGCCGAGCGGATCGAGGCTCGTCGCGGCCTTTGCCGTCATGTCTCGCGCCTCCTTCACTCGCTCGCGAGCACGCGCCGCGTGTGGCGTGCGATCATGAGCTCCTCGTCGGTCGGGATCACCCAGGCGGCCACGCGGCTGCCCCGCGCGCTGATCCGGGGACCGCCCGTCACGTTGGCCGCCGCGTCGAGCGTGAGCCCGAGCCATCCCGCGTCCCGGCACACGCGCTCGCGGATCCCCGGCGCGTTCTCGCCAACGCCAGCCGTGAACACGAGCGCGTCGCACCCTCCGAGCGCGCCCGCGAGCGATCCCAGCTCGCGCCGGATGCGATACACGTAGACGTCGATCGCCAGCCTCGCGCGAGGATCGTCGCTCGCCAAGAGCGTTCGCATGTCGCCCGAGATGCCGGACAGGCCGAGCAGGCCGGACTCGTTATAGATGAGCCGCTCGACGGCGCGGACGCTCATCCTGCGCTCGTCCAGGAGATACAGGATCACGCCCGGGTCCAGGGCGCCACAGCGCGTGCCCATGGGCAGCCCGTCGACCGCGGTGAAGCCCATCGTGCTCGCCACGCTGCGGCCGGCCTCGAGGGCGCACATGCTCGACCCGTTGCCAAGATGCAGCACGATCGTCTTGCCCGCCGCTGCCCTGGCGTCGAACCGGGCTAGCACCGAGGCGATGTACTCGTAGGACAGGCCGTGGAAGCCATAGCGCCGGACGCCGGCCTCGTGGAGCTCCGCCGTCAGCGCCAAGCGCTGCGCGACATCCGGGTGTGTCCGGTGGAAGGCCGTGTCGAAGCAGGCCACCTGAGGAAGGTCCCCCGCGCGCTCGAGCAGCGCGGCGATCGGCGAGAGGTTGTGGGGCTGGTGCAGGGGCGCCAATGGGACGAGCTGCTCCAGAGCCTTGAGCACGTTCGCATCCACGCGGACGGGCGAGGCGTACTCGAGGCCCCCGTGGACGACCCGGTGACCGACCCCGACCAGTCGGCCGTCGACGAGCTGCTCGCGGAGGAACTGCCTGAGGTGTTCCACCGCGTCCTCGTGGGCGATTTGCACGCCGTCGCCCCACGACCGCTCGGCCACGGTCCGGCCCGACGCATCCCTCGCCACGAACCGCGGCGCCGTGGAGAGGCGCTCGACCTGCGCGCGCACCTCGAGCGCGAGATCGCGTCCTCTGAGGAGGAACAGCGAGACCTTGATACTCGAGGAGCCTGCGTTGACGACGGCAATTGCGTCGCGCACGCAGTAACCTCAGCACGCTCGGGCCGCCGCGGTCTTCTCCCGTCGAGAATCAGCGACCCGCACGGTGAGCGCCACGTATGCCAGGTGCCTGTGGACGCCGTCTGAGAGCAATCGCTGGCTCGTTCGTACCGCCGGGATGAACTTCTTCGTGGGGTCCTCCGCGTGCCGTGCAAAGCCTTCGTCGCCGCGGCACAGTGTCCAGACCGGATCGACGCGCATCACCTGAGGGCCCGGACGCGGGTTACCCTACACCCCTGAGCGAGGGGGCCCATTGGCCTTTGGTCCTATCCGACCGGAACCACGATCCGGTACTTGGGTGAGCCGTTCGAGTGGGCAGTTCGTAGAGTTATCCATGCCAGTCGAGAGCACGCCGTCGATCCTCGGCGGGATTGCGGTCCGCAGCCGGATCGCCTCGCCTGCACCGGAGGTCTGCCATGACGATCAGCGTCGAACCCCCGGGAACACCGCGATCCAAGGTGTCTGCCGGGCCCGCGGAAGGAACGAGTTCGCCACTGGGATCGACACCGAGCGCGGCTGGCGCTAATTTCAGCGTGTTCTCGAGTCACGCCACGGGGATGGAGTTGCTGCTCTTCGATCGCGTCGACGACGATCGTCCCGCACGCGTGATCCGAATCGACCCGATCGCCAACCGCACGTACCACTACTGGCACGCCTTTGTTCCGGGTGTGAAGCCGGGCCAGCTGTACGGCTACCGGGTCGACGGGCCGTCCGATCCCGGGCGGCGCATGCGGTTCGACCCGGCCAAGGTCCTCCTCGACCCCTACGCTCGCGGCGTGGCCGTACCCGGGGCTTACAGTCGTGACGCGGCCTCCCGCCCTGGACTCAACACGGCCACCGCGATGAAGAGCGTCGTGGTAGACGCCGGAGTGTACGACTGGGGCGGCGACGTGCCGCTGCGCCGGCCGTCCTCGCGGACCATCGTGTACGAGATGCACGTGCGGGGATTCACGCGACATCCCAGCTCGGGCGTGGCCGAGAAAACACGCGGGACCTTCGCCGGAGTGATCGAAAAGATTCCTTATCTGCACCACCTTGGCATCACCGCAGTCGAGCTGCTGCCGGTGTTCCAGTTCGATGCTCAGGACTGCCCGCCCGGGAAGGTGAACTACTGGGGCTACGCGCCGGTGTCGTTCTTCGCGCCGCACCAGGCATACAGTTCGCGTCAGGACCCGCTGGGCCCGATGGACGAGTTCCGCGACATGGTCAAGGCGCTGCACCGGGCGGGAATCGAGGTGATTCTCGACGTCGTCTTCAACCACACCGCTGAAGGGGGGGGCGGTGGGCCGACCTTCTGCTTCCGCGGACTGGACGATCGTACCTACTACATCCTCGAGCGTGATGGCTCCTATGCGAACTACTCGGGGACTGGCAACACGCTCAACGCCAACCACTCCGTCGTCCGCCGGATGATCGTCGACAGCCTCCGATACTGGGTGGAGACGATGCACGTGGACGGATTCCGGTTCGATCTCGCGTCGATCCTGGCCCGCGATGGGTCAGGACATCCGCTGCCGGAACCCCCCGTTCTCTGGGACATCGAGTCGGATCCCACACTCGCGGGCACGAAGCTCATCGCCGAGGCCTGGGACGCCGCCGGACTCTACCAGGTCGGCACCTTCGTCGGGGACAGCTGGAAGGAGTGGAACGGACGGTTCCGCGACGATGTCCGCGACTTCTTCCGCGGGGAGCCGGGTTCGGTGGCCAGGATGGCGGACCGTCTCGTCGGCAGTCCCGAGATCTACGGCCACGAGCGAAGGGACGTCGAGCAGAGCATCAACTTCGTCACGTGCCACGACGGGTTCACCCTGAACGATCTCGTTTCGTATGATCGCAAGCACAACGAGGCGAACGGAGAGGACAATCGCGATGGCGCGAACGACAACCGAAGCTGGAACTGCGGGGTCGAGGGTCCCAGCGACGACCCGGCGGTGGAGCAGCTCCGGAACCGCCAGGTGAAGAACTTCTTGACCGTCACACTCCTCTCGCTCGGTGTCCCGATGCTCCTGATGGGCGACGAAGTGCGGCGCACGCAGAATGGAAACAACAACGCGTATTGCCAGGACGGCGAGACGAGCTGGTTCGACTGGGGGCTCCACACCCGGCACGCCGACGTCCATCGGTTCGTGACCCTGCTCAATGCGCGGCGGACGTTGCGCGATGTGGAGCACGAGCGCCAACGCGTGAGCTTGACCGATCTGATCCACCGGGCCAACAAGACGTGGCATGGTGTGAGGCTGCACCAGCCGGACTGGGGCCACCATTCCCACAGCTTCGCTCTCGCCGCCGAGCTGCGGCAAGATGAGCTGTTCGTCTACCTGATCCTGAATGCCTACTGGGAGCCGCTGGAGTTCCAGCTGCCACCGGTCGGCGAGGGCGGCCGGTGGCGCCGGTGGATCGATACCGTTCTCGCATCTCCGCACGATATCGTGCCGTGGCAGACGGCGCCCGCGCTCTCTGGTCACATCTATCGGGCGGGGGCGCGGTCCGTCGTGGTGCTGTTCAGAGAGCGCGGACGCGAGGAGTGCCTCACCGCGTGAGCGCCGTATGACGGCCGGGATCACCATGCCGCGCTTTCTCGACGTTGCTCCGCCGTCAGTGATCGTGCCCAAGCGAGCCCGCCAAGCGTGAATCCAGTGGTCCCGTACGACGCCATTTTTGTCGCGTACCCACCGAGCGCGAAGCCGCCGAACGCGGGCCCCCGGAGCGATGCCTTCCCCGCCGGCGGCGCGCGCGGTTCTCGCGGCCCCGCGCAGATGGCAGGGTGGTAAGTACTGGCGATTCCCCGTTGTCGGCGCCGGGGCGGTAGCCACCGACCGCGGAGATCAGGTGGCCAGCGTGTGCGGGAGGGTGACGGTGCCGGGGGTGGTGAGCGCGGCGACCTCGGTGCCGCGTCGCGAGCGGGAGCCGTAGTGATTCTTCCGGCCGATGACCGTCCCGCGCAGCGCGCGCTCGGTCGCGTTGGTGTCCAGGGGGATGCGCGGATCGTCGAGGAACCGCGTCAGCCCCGGCCACAGGCCGAGCATGTAGGCGATGGCCTTGCCGAGCCCGCTCTCGGGCAGCGCGCGTGGCTGGTGCGCCCAGGCGCGGATCGCGGCCGCCAGCGGCGCCGACCGCTCGGTCCGCAGCTGGGCCGGCAAAGCCGTGGTGCTCCTCGTTCCGCCCCCCACACCCCTACTCTCGTCGCCCCCCGGCGAAGTTCCGAAGGTGTTCATCGGCGCAGCCGGGGGTCGAGCGTGTCGCGCAGTCCGTCGCCGAGGAGGTTGAGGCCCACGATCGTGACCATCAGCGCGATGCCCGGGATCGTCGAGATGTGCGGGGCCATCACGATGAAGTTGCGCCCCTCGGCGATCATCGATCCCCACACGGGAGTGGGCGGCGGCGGGCCCAGCCCGAGGAACGACAGCCCCGCCTCGGTGATGATCGCGCCCGAGACGCGCAGCGCCGCCTGCACGATGATGGGGGCCAGCACGTTGGGCAGCACGTGGCGGAGGATGACGGCCGGGCTGGCGACGCCGGCCAGGCGGGCCGCCTCGACGTACGGCTCTTCCTTCACCGCCAGCACGTCGCCGCGCGTCACCCGGGCGAACGGCGCCACGAAGCCCACCGCCACCGCGACGATGACGTTGGTGACGCCGAAGCCCATGATGGCCATCATCGCGATGGCCAGGATGATGATGGGAAAGGCGAACAGGCCGTCCATCACGCGCATGATGACGACGTCGAGCCAGCCGCCGTAGTAGCCGGCCACGAGACCGAGCGTCACCCCGACGAGCATGGCGAGCGCGACGGAGACGACGCCGACCACCAGCGCGATGCGGGCGCCATAGATGATCCGCGAGAGCACGTCGCGGCCGAAGGAGTCGGTCCCCGCCCAGTGGCCGAGCGAGGGCGGTTGCAGCGGGGTCCCCACGCCCTGGGCCAGCGGGTCGAAGGGCGCGAGGACCGGTGCCAGGCCGCCGAGCAGGACGACGCCCAGCAGCACCGCCAGGCCGAACACGGCGCCGCGATTGCGTGCGAAGCGCCGCCACCAGCCGCGCAGGAGGGCGCCGGCGCTTGCGGGCGCGTGGCGGGCGGCGCTCGCCACCGCGGGCGGTGCTGTCAGACCCCCGGGATCCAGCGCCACACCGACCTCAGGTCACCCGGATCCGGGGGTTGAGGAAGGCGTACGTCAGGTCCACGACCAGGTTCACCAGCACCACGAGGAGCACGCCCGCGAGGATGGTGCCCTGCACCACGGAGTAGTCGCGGTTGAGGATCGCGGTGACCGTCAGGCGCCCCATGCCAGGAATGGCGAAGACCGTCTCGGTGAGCACGGCGCCGCCGAGGAGCGCCCCGAACTGCAGGCCGATGACCGTCACCACCGGGATGAGCGCGTTGGACAGCGCGTGACGGTAGACGAGCGCCGCCTGGCGAACGCCCTTGGCTCGCGCCGCCTTGATGTAATCGGTCTCCAGCACCTCGAGCAGGCTGGAGCGGATGATCCTGGCGACCAGGCCGGAGAAGAACGTGCCGAGCGTGATCGCCGGCAGCACGAGCTTCCACAGGCCGTCCCAGACATCCGTCCACGGCGCCACGTAGCCCATGGCCGGGAACCACCGCAAGTGCACGCTGAAGATCCAGATGAGGATGATGCCCTTCCAGAAGCCGGGCATCGAGTAGACGAAGATCGCGAAGCCCATGGAGCCGTAGTCCCACGCGGTGTCCTTGCGCATGGCCGCCACGATCCCCGAGGGGACGGCGATGAGCACGCCCACGATCAGGCTCGCGGTCACGAGCACCGCCGTCGGCACGAGCGCCTGCCAGACGAGCAGGCTCACCTGCTCGTGCTGGAGGATCGAGTCGCCGAGGTCGCCCTGCACCACGTGGCCGAGCCAGAACACGTACTGGGTGACGATGGAGCGGTCGAGGCCGAGCTTGGCCCGCATGCGCTCGTACGCGTCCTGGGTGAAGTCGTCACCGAGCAGCATCAGGACGGGGTCGCCCGGGATCATCCGCATCAGGACAAAGATGATCACGGACACCGTGAGCAGCACGGCGATCGTCTGTCCGACGCGGGAAAGGACGAATCGAGCCATGGCGCCTCGATCACCCGGCGGCGACGGCGGGAAAGTTGCCCGAGTATATCTGCGGCGCGGCGGGGCTTCAAGGAAGGCCGCCCGCGGTTGACAAGCGTCCTCGTTCGCCGATAATCTCCCTCACTCTCCCGGTTCGCTCGTTCGCTCGTCGACCTCTCGGCTTCGCGGAAGGCTCGGAGACGCAGGAGGGTATCGACATGAGCCATCGGACCGTCGTCCCGCTCGTTCTCCTCGTGGTGATGCTCGTCCTCGCGCCCCTGGCCTGGCCGGCAGCCGCGGCGCCCGAAGGTCAGCTCACCTGGGCCGTGCACGTCTCGCTGGCGCCGGCGTGGTTCGATCCGGCGGAGACGGCCGGCATCATCACGCCGTTCATGTTCCTCTACGCGATGCACGACGCCCTCGTGAAGTCCATGCCCGGCAACGCGCTGGCGCCGAGCCTGGCCGAGTCGTGGACGGTCTCGCCCGACGCCCTCGCCTACGAGTTCGTCCTGCGGCGCGGCGTGAAGTTCCACAACGGCGACCCGGTGACCGCCGACGACGTCAAGTTCTCGATGGAGCGCTACCGCGGCGCCGGGTCCGGCCAGTTCAAGGCGCGCATCGCGTCCATCGACGTGCTCGACCCCCAGCGGGTCCGCTTCCGGTTCAAGCACCCCTGGCCCGACTTCCTGAGCTTCTACGGCACGCCGGCCACCGGCGCCGGCTGGATCGTGCCCCGGAAGTACGTCGAGAAGGTCGGCGACGACGGGTTCAAGAAGGCCCCGATCGGCGCCGGGCCGTACAGGTTCGTGTCGTTCAGTCCCGGCGTCGAGCTCGTGCTCGAGGCCAACGAGCAGTACTGGCGCAAGACGCCGGCCGTCAAGCGGCTCGTCTTCAAGGCGGTGACGGAGGAGACGACCCGGCTGGCGATGCTCAAGCGCGGCGAGGTGGACATCGCCTACTCCATCCGCGGCCCGCTCGCCGAGGAGCTGCGCCGGACGCCGGGGCTGACGCTGGCGCCGAACTACCCGCCGGGCACGTTCTGGCTCGTGTTCCCCGAGCAGTGGACCAACCCGAAGTCGCCCTGGGCCGACAAGCGGGTGCGGCTCGCCGCCAACCACGCGATCGATCGCCAGGCCATCAACGAGGCCGAGACGCTGGGCTTCTCCAAGATCACGGGCAGCATCATCCCGCAGACATTCGAGTTCTCCTGGGCGCCGCCCGTCTATCCGTACGATCCGGCCCGGGCCCGACGGCTCCTGGCCGAGGCGGGCTTCCCGAACGGCTTCGACGCCGGGGACTACTACTGCGACGCGTCGTACGCGAACCTGGGCGAGGCCGCCGTCAACTATCTGAAGGCGGTGGGGATCCGGACCCAGCTGCGGCCGCTGGAGCGCGCGGCGTTCATCGCGCAGAATCGCGACAAGAAGCTCAGGAACGTCATCCAGACGGCCAGCGGCGCCGCCGGCAATGCCGCCACCCGGCTCGACGCCTTCGTCGCGGCCGAGGGCACCTTCACCTACGGCAGCTACCCCGACATCGAGGGGATGATCCGCGAACAGGCCGGAGAGAACGACCCCAAGAAGCGCGAGGCGATCCTGCACCGCGTCCAGCAGATGATCCACGAGCGCGCGGTCTTTGCGCCGATCTGGGAGCTGGCCTTCCTGAACGGGTACGGGCCGCGCGTCGCCGAGTCGGGGCTGACGCTGATCACGGGCCACCCGTACTCGGCGCCGTACGAGGAGCTCCGGCTCAAGAGCAAGTAAGCGCGTCCGGGGCGCCCCCGGTCGTCGCGGCGTCTATACTCGGCGCATGGCCGAGCGGCTGTTCGGGGCGCGGGTGCGGCGGCGCGAGGATGCGCGACTGGTCACCGGGCGCGGGCGCTACGTGGCCGACGTCGCGCTCCCGGGCCTGCTCCACGTCGGCGTCCATCGCAGCCCCCACGCGCACGCGCGCATCGACCGCGTGAGACCGGAGGCCGCCCGGCGGTGTCCCGGCGTCGTGCGCGTGCTGGTCCCGTCCGACGTGGCAGCGCTCGGGCGCCTGCCGCTGCTCGTGCCGCACCCGAGCCTGGTCGCGCCGGCCTGCGCCGAGATCCTGCCGCAGGAGCTCGTCTCCTACGTGGGCCAGCCGGTCGCGCTCGTCGTGGCCGAGAGCGCGGCGGCGGCGGCCGACGCGCTGGAGGCGCTGCGCGTGGACTACGAGCCGCTGCCGGCCGTCGCCTCGCTCGACGACGCGCTCCGTCCCGGCGGCCCGCGCGTGCATCCGGGCGGCAACGAGGCGGCACGGTTCACCCAGCGGGTCGGCGACGCCGCGGCCGCGCTGGCCGGCGCCGACCTGGTCGTGCGCGAGCGGTTCCGTCTGCACCGGGGTGCCGGGATGGCCCTGGAGACACGGGCGACCACGGCCCGCTGGGACCCCGACCTCGGCCAGCTCACGGTCTGGTCCACGACGCAGGCGCCGCAGATCCTGCGCCGGATGCTGGCGCGGTTCCTCGGCCTGGCCGAGCACGCCGTGCGCGTCGTCACCCAGGACATCGGCGGCGGCTTCGGCCCCAAGGCCATCGTGTACGGCGAGGACGTCCTGGTGCCGTACCTGGCTCGCGCGCTCGGCCGTCCGGTGCGCTTCGTGGAGTCGCGCCGCGAGCACCTGCTGGCGGTGACGCAGGAGCGCGACCAGTGGCACGAGGCCGAGCTGGGCCTGACGCGCAACGGCCGTATCGTGGCCCTGCGCGACACCTTCGTGCACGACTGTGGCGCGTTCGTGTCGTGGGGCGTGATCGTGCCGCTCATCACGTCGGTGAGCGTGCCCGGCCCCTACCGGGTGCCGAGCTACGAGGTCACGTTCACCGCCCTCTACACCAACCGGGTGCCGGTCACGCCGGTCCGCGGCGCCGGCCGCCCGCAGGCGGTGTTCGTGATGGAGCGCCTGCTCGACCTGGCCGCCGCGCGACTGGGCCTGGACCGCGTGGAGATCCGCGCGCGCAACCTGATCGAGCCCGAGGCGTTTCCCTACGACGTCGGCCTCGTCTCGCGCGACAACGGGCCGCGCCGCTACGACAGCGGCAACTATCCGGAGTGCCTGCGCCGCGCCGTCGAGGCGGTCGGCTGGAAGGGCTTCGCCCGCGCGCCCGACAATGGCCGCCGGCTCGGCCTGGGTTTGGCGCTGTTCGTCGAGGACACCGGGCTCGGCCCCTACGAGGGCATTCGCGTGCGCGTGGACCACGACGGGCACGTCTTCGTCTACTCGGGCGCCTCCAGCCAGGGACAGGCCCACGAGACGACGCTGGCCCAGATCGTCGCCGACGAGCTGGCGCTGCCGCTCGATCGGATCACGGTGGTCCCCGGCGACACCGACGGCCTGCCGTACGGCGTCGGCACCTTTGCCAGCCGGGTGGCCGTGCTGGCCGGCGCCTCCGCCGCCCACGCCGGCGGCGAGGTCCGGCGCAAGGCGCTGGCCATCGCCGCCGAGCGTCTGGAGGCCGCCGTCGAGGACCTCGTGCTCGACGAGGGGCACGTCACCGTGCGCGGCGTGCCCGGTCGCGGCCTGGCCCTCGGCGAGATCGCGGCCATCGCGTCGGCCCCGCGCCCCGGGTACGCGCTGCCCGGTCGGATGGATCCGGGCCTGGAGGCGTCGGGCTACGTCAGCGTGACGCAGTCGACGTATTCCAGCGGCGCCCACGCGGCGGTGGTGGAGGTGGACGCCGACACGGGCGTGGTGCGCCTGCTGAGGTACGTCGCGGTGGACGACTGCGGCGTGATGATCAACCCGATGGTCGTCGAGGGCCAGGTGCACGGCGGCGTCGCCCACGGCATCGGCAACGCGCTGCTCGAGCAGGTCGTCTACGACGGGGCCGGCCAGCTCGTCACCGGCACGCTCATGGACTACGCGCTCCCCCGGGCGACCGACGTGCCCGCGCTCGAGGTCCAGCACGTGGTCACGCCCTCGCCGCTCAACCCGCTCGGCGTCAAGGGCGCCGGCGAGGGCGGGACGCTGCCGGCCCCGGCGGCGATCGCCAACGCGGTGGCCGACGCGCTGGGGGTGGCCGTGACGGAGATGCCGCTCACGCGCGAGTACGTCTGGCGGTGCGCGCGGAGCGCGCCGCGATAGCGAGGACAGCGATGGGGATCACCGGGATCGACCACTGGGTGATGGTCGTCGGCGACGTGGAGCGCACCCTCGACTTCGTCCCAGCGTGGGCGGCGCCGACCTGTGCCTCGTGTGGGACGGCACCGTCCAGGAGGTGCTCGACCTGCTCGCGCGCAGCGGCGTCAAGGTCGAAGCCGGCCCCGGCCCGCGCACCTGCGCGCGCGGTCCCTCCACCAGCGTCTATTTCCGCGACCCCGACGACAACCTCGTCGAGTTCACCATCTACGACGCGCGGCGCTGAGCCGGCGCCCGGATCGGCCCATCACCCGAGTCCGCCGGGGGGCGGACGCTATCGGCCGGGCGTCGCGAACGGGATCGGCCCCGCGTAGTCCGTCCGCAGCGGGGCCCAGCGGTCGGCCCAGCCGCGCGCCAGCGTGGCGGCGAGCTGGGCCACGTGCAGGCGATCGTGCGCGACCCAGGCGGCGAGCAGGTCGAGGCCCGAGAGGTCGCCGGCCCGCGGATGCGTCACGGTGCGGGTGAGGCGCCCGGCGGCCAGCGAGCCGAGGAAGGCCAGCGTCGTGGTGCGACGCTCGCGGAACGCGGACAGCGCGCGCGGCCCGTCGTCCTCCAGGTAACGGCGCTCGGTCGCCCACCGCTCGGGGTCGATCGTGAGGAACCGGGCGCCGCCCTCGACCACGACCCGCGCGCGGGCGCCGAAGTCCTCGAGCTCCTCGTCGCGCAGGTGACACAGGATCTCCACCGGCGCCCACTCGGCCGGGGAGGGGCGAGCCCGCCATCCGGGGACGTCGAGACCGGCCACGAGGCCGGCGATCACGTCCGGCATCCGCGCCAGCTCCGCGCGGGCGGCCGTCAGCAGTGCGTGCGGACTGGGCTGCGGGTCGATGCGGAGGAGTCTACCACGCCGTCTCCGGCCGGCCGGCGGCGGCGGGCCGCTCCTTGACACGCCCCGGCCTCGACGGTATAGCCGTGCCATCCCCGGGCGCTCGGAGGCGGGCATGGAGTCCCAGACGATCAAGTGGCCGAAGGGCAAGCGGTGCGCGTTCACGATCTCGTTCGACCTCGACGGCGAGAGCCCGTGGATCCACCGCGATGCCGCCCTGGCCGAACGGCCGCTGCACATGTCCATGGGCGCCTACGGCCCCCGGACCGGCGCTCCCCGCATCCTGAAGGTCCTCGACCGGTACGGCATCAAGGCCGGCTGGTTCATCCCCGCCTGGATCGTCGAGCGCTATCCCGACCTCTGCCGCGAGATCGTCCGACGGGGTCACGAGGTCGGTCACCACGGCTACATGCACGAGAAGCCGTTCTTCCTGCCCGGCGGGGTCGAGGAGGAGGAGACGCTGCTGCTGAAGTCGATGGACATCTTCAAGAAGGTGCTCGACGTGAAGCCGCTGGGCTCGCGGGCGCCGTCGGCCGATCCGTCGAAGCACACGATGACGCTGCTCCGCAAGCACGGATTCGTCTATCACTCCAACCTGATGGACGCCGACCTGCCGTACTGCCACAAGACCCCGCACGGCGACCTGGTCGAGCTGCCGACGGCGTGGTGCAACAACGACTTCCCGTTCTTCGGCTTCAGCGTGGTTCCGCCGGTGGGCAACGGCATCTGGAGCCAGGAGGACGTCTTCGAGATCTGGAAGGAGGAGTTCGAGGGCACCTACGAGGAGGGCGGGTTCTTCAACCTCATGGGCCACCCGCAGGTGATCGGACGCCCCTCGCGCATGCGGATGGTGGCGCGGCTCCTCGAGCTCATTCTCGGCAAGGGCGACGTGTGGATCGCGCGCCCGATCGAGGTGGCCGAGCACATCCTCACCCGCCGGTGAGAGTCGGGACTCCGGCAGCACGGCTGGCCGGGCGCGTGGCGCTCGTCACCGGCGCCGGTCGCGGCTTCGGCCGCACGATGGCCCTCACCTTCGCGCGCGAGGGCGCCGACGTCGTCGTCAACTACCACGCGAGCGCGGCGGCCGCCACGGAGGTCGCCGGCGAGATCGAGGCGCTGGGCCGCGGGGCGCTGGCCCTGCAGGCCGACGTCTCGCGCGAGCCGCAGGTGCGGACGCTGGTGGAGCAGACCCTGGAGCGGTTCGGGCGCCTCGACGTGCTCGTCAACAACGCCGGCATCATGACCCGCGGCGCCTTCGCCGACACGCCGCTGCGCGCCTACGAGTCGATGTGGGCCATCAACGTGACGGGCACCTTCCTGTGCACGCAGTACGCGCTGCGGCCGATGGCGCAGGCGCGCTACGGCCGGATCGTCAACCTGTCTTCGCAGCTGGCCCGGGCCGGGGTCGGCAACGGCGGCTTCGCCGCCTACGCGGCCACCAAGGGCGCCATCGAGGCGTTCACGCGGGCCATCGCCCTCGAGTACGGCGGCCAGGGCATCACCGCCAACGCCATCGCGCCGGGCGGCATCGACACCGACATGAGCCGCGCGGTGATGACGCCGGAGTATCGGGCGCGCCGGATCCAGGAGCTGCCCGTGCGCCATCTGGGCGAGGTGGAGGACGTCGCCTACTGCGCGGTGTTCCTGGCCACCGAGCATGCGCACTATCTCACCGGCCAGGTGCTGCAGCCCAACGGCGGCTGGGTGATGCCGTGACCGCGCGAGTCCGGCGGAGAGCGAGCGATCGGCTGACCCCCGAGCAGATGCGCTGGCTCGTGGTGGCCCTGGCCGCCGTGCTGGTGGTGGTCGTGGTGGGGACTGCGCCGGCCGCCAAGGACACGCTGGTCATCGGCATGCCGACCGACGTGCCGATCTTCGACACCCACAGGGCCACCGGCCTGCACAACGGCTCCATCCTCAACCAGGTGTCGGAGCCGCTGGTCCGGCTGACCAGCGACGGCAAGGTGGTGCCGTGGCTCGTGGAGTCCTGGGAGCAGTCGAAGGACGGCCGGACGTGGACCCTGCACACCCGCCAGGGCGTGAAGTTCACCGACGGGACCGCCTTCGACGCCGAGGCGCTGCGGTTCAACCTGGAGCGCTTCCGCAAGCACTCCATCGGCAAGGCGACCCTGGCGATGGTGAAGTCGATGGACGTCGCCGGCCAGCATACCCTCCGGGTCACGACCGAGGCGCCGTTCGCGCCGTTCATCAGCTCGCTCGGCTACCACTGGATCGTGGTCTACAGTCCCACGCAGGTCCAGAAGGTCGGCGACGACAACCTGCACACCGCGCCCGTCGGCACCGGGCCCTTCAAGTTCGTTCACCACAAGCGCGGCCAGGAGGTGCGGCTGGAGGCCAACGACCAGTACTGGGGCGGCAAGCCGAGGCTGCGCGCCATCGTCAGCAAGCCGTATCCCGACCAGGGGGCCCGCCTGGTCGCGCTCGAGAGCGGCGACGTCGATTTGATCTTCCACGTCCCGCCGCAGGAGGCGGCGCGGCTGGCCCGGAACCCGGCGCTCACCGTATCCACACCGCCTTCGGCGCGGGTCGTCTGGATCTACCTCAACACCCAGCGGGAGCCCTTCAAGGACGCGCGGGTTCGCCGGGCGCTGTACTACGCGATCGACCGGGAGGCGATCGTGAAGAGCATCTTTGCCGGGACCGCGCGGGTCCTCCACTCTCCCGGGCCCGTCAGCAGCCACGGGTACACCGACGCCTACGACCGTTACGGCTACAACCCCGAGCGCGCGCGGCAGTTGCTGGCCGAGGCCGGCGCCGCCAACCTGAGCTTCGTCCTGCATCACTCGCCGGGCCGCTACCTGCTCTCGGGCCAGGTCGTCGAGGCGATCCAGGGGTATCTCAAGCAGGTCGGAGTGACGATGCGCGTGACCGACCTCGAGTGGGGCGCGCTCTCGCAGTTGACAGCCCAGCCCGTGGACAAGAACCAGGTCCAGGCCGTGCTCTTCGGCTGGCGCTCGGTCAACGGCGACATCGACAGCGCCATCCAGGACTTCGGCTCGGCATTCTGGCGTCCCCGGGGCAACAACGGCTCGTTCTGGAAGCACGACGAGTTCGACCGCCTGCTGGCCTTCGAGCAGGGCACGCTGGACGCCAGGAAGCGCCTGGAGGCCCTGCACCGCATGCAGGAGATCCTCATGAGCGAGCTGCCCGCGCTCTGGCTCTACGGCGAGCCGCAGATCTGGGCGGCCCGGCGCACGCTCAAGGGGGTGGAGTGGAACCCGCTGGAGTCCATCCAGTCGCTGCACGCCGCGCACTTCGCCGACTAGGCGACCCCTGCTCCGGCTAGTCGCCGACCGGCTGGCCATCGGCGTGCCGACGCTGCTGGCGGTGAGCGTCTGCGTGTTCCTCGTCGTCCGTCTCATCCCCGGCGACCCGGCCCGTCTGCTCGCCGGGGACTTCGCCACCGACCAGATCGTCGACGAGCTGCGCGCCCGCTGGCGTCTGGACGACCCGCTGCCCGTGCAGTACGCGGTCTACCTGGCCGGGCTGGTGCGCGGGGACCTGGGGCGCTCCATCGCGACGTCCACGCCGGTCCTCCCCGAGCTCCGCGAGCGCTTCCTGCGCACGCTCGAGCTGGCGCTGGCCGCCGTCGCGCTGGCCGCGCTCGTCGGCGTCGCGGCGGGGATCGTCAGCGCGGTCCGCCGCGCCAGCGTCCTCGACTACCTGGCCACCGCCCTGGCGCTGGCGGGGATCAGCACACCGATCTTCTGGTCGGGGCTGGTCCTCATCCTGCTCTTCTCGGTCACGCTCGAGTGGCTGCCGGCCGGAGGCAGCGGCACCCTGCGCCATCTCGTGCTGCCGGCGCTGACCGTGCTGGGCCTCAACCTGCTCGGCGACGGACTCCGCGACGCGCTCGATCCCAGACGACCGGCTGACCCTCGTGGCTCGGTGCTACGCTCGGTCCCGGCGTGCAGAACTTCTCCCGTCTGAGACGTCGCCGGCTGGACCCGCCGCGGAGGATGACCGGCCGCGAGCGACGTCGGATCGATCCCAGCCGGGGTCCGCTCAAGCTGCTCGAGCGGAACCTCGACATGGTGGTCTCGCGGTTCCTCTACCCTCGCCTGGCCCACGTCTGGGCGCCCTACACGAGGGTGCTGGAGCGGCGCTTCGGCGTGGCCGACATCGAGCTGGCCCCCGCCGGGTGGCCGGCCGTCGGCGGCCGCCTGCGGGTGCTGCTCGTCTCCGACATCCACGCCGGCATCTTCCTCAGCCCCGACACGCTGGCCGGGATCGTCGCCGCGCTCATGACGCTGCAACCCGACCTGGTGGCCGTGGCCGGCGACCTGGTGACCGGCCACGTCAGCGAGCTCGACCCGTTCCTGGAGGCGCTGAGCCCGCTGGCGCGCGCGCCCCTGGGCGCCTGGGCGTGCTTCGGCAACCACGACTACTTCGGCGGCGATCCCGCCCACCTGCGCCGCAGCCTGGACCGCATCGGCGTGCCGATGCTCCGGAACGAGTCCGTGAAGGTGACGCACGCCGGCGGACGGTTCGTGCTGGGCGGCATCGACGACCTGGTGATGGGCCGCCCGGACTGGGCCGCGCTGGTCGCGTCGCACGGCAGGCCGCACCTGCTGCTGGCCCACAACCCCGACCACTTCTACGCGGCGGCGGCCCGCGACGTGCCGCTGATGCTGTCGGGCCACACGCACGGCGGCCAGATCCGGTTGCCGAGCGGGCCGCCGATCATCCGCCAGAGCCGCTTCTGCCTCGACGAGGGCGCGTACGCGTTTCGCGCGTCGCGCCTGGTCGTGTCCCGCGGGCTGGGCAGCGTGGGGCTGCCCTGGCGCTGGGGCGCCGATCCCGAGGCGGTGCTGCTCGAGATCGCCCCGGGGACGTCCAGCGGCGATTCCCCGGCGGGGAATTGATCGCAGCGCCCGACAGCCTCAGGCTGAGCGCATGAAGCGCGCGGAGACGGTGGCGGCGGCCGGCAGCTTCGGCGGGCGTCTGCGGTGGTGGCGAGAGCGGCGCGGGCTGTCGCAGCTCGAGCTCGCCGGGGCGGCCGCGAGCACTCAGCGGCACGTGAGCTTCCTGGAGTCGGGCCGGACGACGCCGAGCCGGGAGATGATCCTGCGCCTGGCCGCCGTGCTCGACCTGCCGCTGCGCCAGCAGAACGCGCTCTTCCTGGCCGCCGGCTACGCGCCGGCCTGGCGCGAGCGCGCGCTGTCGGCGCCCGAGCTGGACTGCGTGGACGCCGCGCTCGACCACATGCTCGCCCAGCAGGAGCCGTACCCCGGTTTCGTCGTGGACCGTCGCTGGAACCTGCTGCGCGCCAATGCCGGCGCCGCCCATCTCACGGAGTTCCTGACGGGGCCGCCGCCGGCCGGCTCAGCGCCGCCGGCCGAGCCCGTGAATCTCGCGCTGGCCCTGGTCTCCCCCGAGGGCCTGCGTCCGTTCGTGGTGAACTGGGAGGAGGTCGTGCTGCACTTCCTGCGCGGCGTGCAGGCCGACGCGATCGCCGACGGCACGCCGGAGACCGCGGCGCTCTTGGAGCGCCTGCTGGCTGTCCCGGGCGCGCCCGCGCTCTCGCGGACGCTTCCGCCCGACGATCGACAGACCCCCGTCCTGATCGTCCACTTCCGCCGCGGCGAGACCTCGCTGCGGCTGTTCACGACGATCGCCACGCTCGGCACCCCGCAGGACGTCACGCTGCAAGAGATCCGCATCGAGTGCTTCTTCCCCGTCGACGAGGCGACCGCCCGCGTCTTCCGGCAGTGGGCAGCGACCGGGAACCCGTGATGATCCGCGTCGCCTTCGTCGGCACCTTCTCGCGCAGCCTCGAGGCGCGCGTCCGCGCCCACCTGGCCGTGCCCTGCACGGTGACCGTGGCCGACGAGCCCGACGCCGCCGCCGGCCTGGGCGACGTCGACGTCGTCGTCAGCATGGCCTTCACGCCCGAGATGGGCGCGGCGGCCGGGCGGCTGAAGCTGGTGCAGGTGCCGGGCGCCGGCCTCGACCGCATCGACCGGGCCGCCCTGCCGGCCGGCGCCTCGCTCGCGAACGCGTACGGGCACGAGACCGGGATCGCCGAGTATGTGCTGGGCGCGATGCTCGCCCTCACACGCGACTTTGCGCGGCTCGACACCGCGCTACGACGGGGCGCGTGGGAGAGCCAGTGGGCGGTCGGCGTGACGCCACCGTCGCCGTGGCCCGAGCTGGCCGGCCGGACCGTGGCCATCCTCGGCTACGGCCGCATCGGCCAGGCGCTCGCCCGGCGGGCGCGCGCGTTCGACATGCGGGTGCTCGCGATCCGCCGCGATCTCTCCCGACCGTCCGCGGTCGATGTCGACCTGCTCACCGGGCCCGAGCGCCTCGACGAAGTCCTCGGGCGCGCCGACTACGTCGTCCTCACCCTGCCGCTGACCACGGCCACGCGCGGCCTGCTGAGCGCGGCCAGGCTCGGGGCCATGCAGCGGACGGCGATGCTGATCAACGTCTCCCGCGCCGAGATCGTGGACGAGACGGCCCTCTATCAGGCGCTGGCCGAGCGACGGATCGCGGCAGCGGCGCTCGACGTCTGGTACCGTTACCCGACGGAGGCCGCCCCGATGCTGCCCGCGCACCAGCCGTTCCACCAGCTGCCGAACGTCCTCATGACGCCGCACGTCTCCGGCTGGACGATCGGGATGCTCGAGGCGCGCGCCCGCCTCATCGCCGAGAACATCACCCGCACCGCCCGCGGCGCCCCCCCGCTGAACCGCATCGCCCGATGACCCCCGCCCCACCCGCCGGCGCCGGGGCGCGGAGCGCGAACGGCGCCGCAGCGGGCCGTGTCGCGCGGCCGCGCTTCATGGCGAGCCGTCGTCGCCGTTCGAGCGCAGGGCCCGGCGAGCGAGTCGCCCTCGCCTCTACTGCCCACCGACCCAGCCCCCTCAGGTGGATGGGGGGACCGAGCGAGCCGGGCCCGGAGCGAGTTACGGCGACAGGAGAGCCTTGCTTGCGGCCGCGCGACACGGCCCGCTGCGACGCCGTTCGCGCTCCGCGCCCCGGCGCCGGCGGGTGGGGCGGGAGTCGCTAGCGCGCGTGCGCCTGCCCTTCTTCTACGGCTGGGTCATCGTGGCCGTGGCCTTCGTCACGATGGCGCTCGGCGTCAATGCGCGCACCGCGTTCTCGCTGCTCTTCCCACCGATCCTCGACGAGTTCGGCTGGGAGCGCGGCGTGACCGCCGGCGCCTTCTCGTTCGGCTTCCTGGTCTCCGCCGTCCTGAGCCCGTCCCTCGGACGCCTGATGGACCGCCGCGGCCCGCGCGTCGTCATGGAGATGGGCGTGGGCCTGGTGGCCGTCGGCCTGGTACTGGCCCCGCTGATCCAGCGGCCCTGGCACCTCTACGCGACGCTCGGCGTGCTGGTGGGCGGCGGCAGCGTGTGCCTGGCCTACACCGGCCAGGCGCTCTACCTGCCGAACTGGTTCGTGCGCCGCCGCGGCCTGGCCATGAGCCTGGCGTACTCGGGCGTGGGCGCCGGGTCGATCGTCATCTTGCCCTGGCTGCAGGTCCTCATCACCCGCGCCGGCTGGCGCAGCGCGTGCCTCACGCTCGGCCTGCTCGTGCTCGGGCTGCTGGCGCCGCTCAATCTCCTGCTCCGGCACCGCCCTCAGGATCTCGGGCTCGAGCCCGACGGCGATCGCGCGGCCGGAGGGCCCAGGGACCGTCCCGTGTCGAACGTGGTCGACGCCGCCTGGGCCGCGGTGGACTGGACGCTCGGTCGCGCCGTGCGGACTGCGCGCTTCTGGTGGATCGCGGTCGGCTACGGCTCCGGCCTCTTCGTCTGGTACGCGGTGCAGGTCCACCAGACGAAGTACCTGGTCGAGATCGGCTTCGCCGCGACGGATGCCGCGTGGGCGCTGGGGCTCGTGAGCGTCGCCGGCATCCCCGGACAGATCGCGCTCGGCCATCTGTCCGACCGCATCGGGCGCGAGTGGGTGTGGACCGTCGGCAGCCTCGGCTTCGTGATCTGCTGCGCGGCCCTCCTGGCGCTGGGCCGGACGCCCACGCCGGGGCTCCTCGCCGTGATGGTCGGCGCCCAGGGCCTCCTCGGTTACGGCTACACCTCGGTCATCGGGGCGATCGGCGCCGAGATCTTCCAGGGGCGGCACTACGGCACGATCTTCGGCACGCTGATGCTGGCCGCCATCGGGGGCGGCGCCGCCGGCCCCTGGCTGACCGGCGCGCTGCACGACGCCACCGGCGGCTACGCCGTGGCGTTCTGGATCTGCATCGGTTGCAGCGTGCTCTCGGCCGTGGCGATCTGGCGCGCGGCGCCGCGCCGGGTGCGCGCGGTGGCCGGCCGCGCCCCGCGCCAGATCACCGAGTCAGCGTAGGGCCTGGCGCAGCGTGTCGCCGATGAGCGAGACCACCCGCTGGGCGGTGTCGATCAGCTTGCCCATCCCGGCGAAGCCGTGGACCATCCCGCCGTAGCAGACGTAGTCCACCATCACGTCGGCATCGCGCAGCCGTCCGGCGTACATCTCGCCCTCGTCGCGCAGCGGATCGAAGCCGGCGGTGACGATGAGCGCGGGGGGCAGCCCGGCCAGCGAGGGCGCCCGCAGCGGTGACACGCGCCAGTCGCGCGCGTCGTCCTTCGAGCGCAGGTAGTGCGCGACGAACCAGCGCATGCTGTCGCGCGTGAGCATGTAGCCGTCGGCGAAGTCCGCGTAGGAGCGGGTCTCCCGCATGACGTCGGTGACCGGGTAGATCAGCACCTGCTGCCGGATGGCCGGCCCGCCGTCGTCGCGGGCCATCAAGGCCACGACCGCCGCCAGGTTGCCGCCGGCGCTGTCTCCGCCGACCGCGAGCCGGGCGCCATCGAGGCCCAGCTCGGCGGCGTGGTCGACCACCCAGCGGGTCGCCACCCAGGCGTCGTCGGCCGCCGCCGGGAACTTGTGCTCGGGCGCCAGTCGGTAGTCCACCGCGACCACGCCGGCGCCGGAGGCCGCCGTGAGCTGACGGCAGAGCACGTCGTGCGTCTCGAGGTCGCCGATGACCCAGCCGCCGCCGTGGAAGTAGACGTAGGCCGGCAGCGGCGTGTGGTCCGGCACGCCGGCCGGGCGATACACCCGCAGCGGAATCGCGCCCTGCGGCGTCTCCGCGAGGACGTTACGGACGCTGCCGATCGACGGCGGCGTCGGCGTCGAGGCCGGGCGCGTCTCCAGGAAGAGATGACGCGCATCCTTGGGCGACAGGGTGTGATAGGCCGGGCGGCCCGACCGGGCGACCAGCTCGATGACGGCTTGCGCCTGGGGATCGAGAGCCATCGTGCGTTCCCTCCATGACGTTCGCGCCTCGACGGCGCTCGTGAAGCCGGTTGCGACGGAAACCGTAGCACGGGCGCTGCCCGGGCAGTCGGGCGACCGCGGCCGGCGCCGGGACGACCGGCTACGCCCGCGCGGCTCCCTGAGCGAGCGCCTCGGCCGCCGCCTTCTCGACCACGGTGCCCTTGAAGAAGTCGGGGTTCACCTCGCCCCAGAAGCGGACGGCGTTGGTGAACATGAAATCGCGGAAGTCGGTGTCGTCGATGAGGCCGTGCTCGACCAGCTCGTAGGCCTCGGGGACGACGTCGGCCATGTCGGGCACGTCGAAGTGGCCGATGTCCGAGCTGAACAGCGCGTTGAGGCGGGCGCCCATCGGGTTGGCGTTCCGGTTGAACGCCCACGCATTCACGGGGTCGTCGGCCTCGCAGCCGAAGTAGAAGCGCGGCACGAACAGCTCCCTGATGTCCTGCTTGGTCGCGATCCTGCACCGGAAGTAGTCGTCCAGGTCCTCCAGGCCGCCGGTCAGCCTGGAGTTCGAGTCGCCGTCGAGTCCCTCGCCGCGGCCGACCGCGCTGGCCACCGCGTCGCTGGCGTACTTGCGCGCGAAGTCGAGCAGGCGGGCGCGGTCGAGCTTGTTCGGGTTCGTGCGCTCGATCGCCTGCCGGTTGCGCTTCTCCCAGTGACCGACCAGGTCGGCGTACAGCATGCAGGCCCAGCCCACGCCGCCCTCGAGAAACGCGAAGTTCAGGTCGGGGAACCGCCGCGTGACGCCGCCGAAGAAGATCGCCTTGGCCACGGCGTGACCGGCCGAGGCGAAGTGTCCGATGTGGTTGTAGCAGAAGTTCGACGGCGAGTTGCGCAGCAGGATCGACCGGGCCCCGTTGTGGAAGCTCGGCGCCACCTTGAGCTCGCGGCACCGCGCCCACACCGGGTCGTAGTCGTACGGACTGTCCAGGCCGATCACGTCGTACCACTCGACCTGCTTGGAGGCGTCCGGCGCCTCCTCCTCGAGCGCGGGCACCCGGCGCCGCATGAGGCCGCCGATCATCACGACCTTGTAGCCGAGCTGGGTGACGGCGTAGTCCAGCTCCTCCAGGGCCTCCTCCGGGGTGTACATCGGGATGATCGCGGCCGGGATGACGCGATCGGCGAGGTCACGAAACTGGTCCATGGCGAACACGTTGTACGCGCGGCAGATCGCCCGCCGCTGCCGCGTGTCCTGCATGCGGTGGAAGCTCAGGCCGGCCGTGGGGTAGACGACGCTGAAGTCGATCCCGAGGTCGTCGAGGCGCTCGTACATGAGCCGCGGGAACATGGCGGTCGCCCGGTCGAGCACGTTCTCGCTCGGCGACGACCAGAACGCCTCCATGCCGACTCGCTTGCGCGCGCGCTCGGTCACCGACATCTTGAGCGCGTTGGGCACGCGCTGGGTGGCGGTGGCCAGTCCCTCGACCGCCGCCTCGCCGCCGATGCGCCGGAACTCCTCGCGCATGACCGGCGTGTACTCGATCCAGTGGCCGTCGGCGTCGATGATCGGATGATGCAGTCGAGCGTGAAGGGTCCGGGCGTTCGCATGGCCGTTGGTCTGCATGGACGGAGCCTCCCGGGAGCGGTGTCGTTCGTGGCCGAATGATACTCCAGCTCCCGGGGTGATGAGGCGCGCGCGGGGGACCAGGCCGCGCGGTCCGGTCGCCGGGCTCCGGTCGGTTTGACCCGCCCCCGCCCCCGCGCTATCGTTCGCGAGCCTGAGCCGCGCCCGGCCCCGGGGGATCGGCGCGTGCGGAGAAGCGGAACCGAGCACGGAGAAGGGATGGACGATGATGACCCCACGGTCTCAGATCATCGCGGTCAGCGACCTGGAATGGCGGGAGTATCGACCCGGAATCAGCTTCAAGATCGTGTGGGAGGACCCGCCCACGAGGCGGCGGGCCCAGATGACCCGCTTCGCGCCGGGCGCCCAGCTCCCGCTCCACCGCCACGTCGGCGACGAGCTGATCTTCGTCATCGAGGGCGCCGTCTCCGACGAGTCCGGTACGGTCACCGCCGGCAACATGGGCTATCGTCCCGACGGATGCGTCCACACCGTCAGCACCAAGAACGGCGCGACGGTGCTGGCCGTGCTCACCGGTGACATCGAGCCCGTGCCCGAGGTGACGCGGGCCCCGTCGTCGCAGATCTTCACGCTGAGCGAGCTGCCGTGGATCGAGACGCGCCCGGGCGTCCGCCAGAAGCGGATCTGGGAGGACAAGACGACCGAGCGCCGGGCCCTGCTGGCGCGCTTCGAGCCGGGGGCGACGCTCCCGCGCCACCGCCACGTCGGCGACGAGCTGATCTTCCTGGTCGAGGGCGCCAACGCGGACGAGTCCGGTGTCGTGGACACCGGCTGCATGAACTACCGCCCGAACGGCTGCGTCCACACGGTCACGACGCAGAATGGGGCCACGGTGCTCGCCGTGGTCTGGGGCCGCACCGAGCCGCTCTGAGCCATCCACCGGAGCGGCAGTCGCCGATCCGGTGAATGGCTCCTCGAGGTGCCGTCGCGCCGGGCGCGCCGCGCTCAGAACGTCAGCGGATCGGTCAGCCGGACCCAGCGGCCGCCCTTCACCACCGCCAGGAACGATGAGCTGGCGCCCTGGTGCTTGTCGGCGGCGAAGTTCACCTCGGGGCCGTTGAAGATGTCGCGATAGCCACGGATCGACTCCAGGCCCTTCACGAGGCTGTCCAGCGTCAGGTCCTTGCCGGCCTTGTCGAGGCCGACGACGGTGAGGTCGGCGGCGACGTGACCGTAGATGGCGCCGATGTTCGGGTCGGCCTTGTACTTGTCCTTGTAGCGGTCGAACCACGCCTGGGCCGTCGGGCTCAGCGTGTCCCGGTAGGGCATGTCGGTGAGCCCCATGGCGTGGAGCCCCTCGGTCACACCCCCCTGGGCGGCCGCCACGAAGAGGTCGTAGGTCGCGGCCGAGCCCAGGAAGTCGACGTCGGTCCAGCCGATCTTGCGCGCCGTCGCGTAGGGCACGATGGAGTCGCGCACGATGGTGCCGAGGGCGACGAGGTCGCAGCCGGCGCCCTTGAGCTTGGTGATCTGGGCGGTGAAGTCCTGATCGGTCGGCTTGTGGGTCACCGTCTCCACCAGCTTGACCTTGAGCTTCTCGGCCTGCAGGTGGACGCCGTCCAGCACCTCCTTGCCGAAGTCGGTGTCCTGGTACATCGCGCACAGCGCCTTCTTGCCCTTCTTGGTGACGAAGTAGTTGATGCCGGCCTTCATCTGGTCGACGTAGGACGCGGCGCCGTAGAACTTCAGCTTGTGGAACGGCTCGTACATCGAGCGGGCCGCCGACAGCGGGAACAGGTTGGGTACCCCCGCCTCGAACTGGTCCTTGAAGAGCGCGTTGTTCATGGGGGTGCCGAGCGGCGCCACCATCGCGAAGATCCGGTCCCGGTTGATGAGCTTGGTGCCGGCCTGCACCGCCCGCGGCACCTGGTACTGGGTGTCCTCCACGATGAGCTTGATCTTGCGGCCGTGGATGCCGCCCTTGTCGTTCACCTCGTCGAACCGCATCTTCACGGCGTTGGACGACGACACGCCGTAGGTGGCGGCCGGGCCCGACAGGTCGGTGTGCATCCCGAGCACGATCTCGGTGGCGGTGACGCCGCGCGTGTCCTTTTGCGCCAGCGCCGTCGTCGTCAGCAGGGCGGTCGCCAGCAACGCCGCCACGGCCAGTCGAGTCTTCATCGCTCGCTCCTTTCGTAGGCTCGCCTCGGACGGCGGGGCCCCAGCCCCGCGACGTCCTGCGGCTCGCACTACCGCTCCAGGTACATGTTCTCGATGACGTCCTTGTACTTGCGGTTCACCAGGGCCCGCTTCAGCTTCATGGTCGGCGTCAGCTCCTCGTCCTCGGGGGTGAGGATCTGCTCGATGAGGTGGAAGCGCTTGATCGTCTCCACCCGGGCCAGCTGCTTGTTCACCCGCTCGATCTCGTCCCAGATGAGGTCCTGGACCTCCTGGGCCCGGCACAGCGAGGCGAAGTTCGTGAACGGCACGTTCCGCTCCTGGGCGAACTGGGCCACCGTCTCGGGGTCGAGCATGACCAGGCAGGACAGGAACTTGCGCTGGTCGCCGATGACAACGGCGTCGGTGATGTACGGCGAGAACTTGAGCTGGTTCTCGATCTCCGAGGGGGTGACGTTCTTGCCGCCGGCCGTGATGATGATGTCCTTCATCCGGTCGGTGATGCGCAGGAACCCCTCGGCGTCGAGCTCGCCGACGTCGCCGGTGTGCAGCCAGCCGTCGACGATGGTCTGGGCCGTGCGCTCGGGATTCTTGTAGTAGCCCATGAACACGTGCGGCCCCCGCAGGAGGATCTCGCCGTCCCGGGCCACGCGCACCTCGGTGTCGGGGCGGGCCACGCCCACGCTGCCGAGCTTGATGCGATCGGCCGGCATGGCGGTGGCGAGGCCGCAGTTCTCCGTCTGCCCGTACACCTCGCGCATGTCGAGGCCGAGCGCCATGTACCACTTGATCAGGTCGGGCGCGATAGGCGCGGCGCCGGTGACGGCGCCGCGCGCGCGGTGCAGGCCGAGCGAGCGCTTGACGTTGTCGAGCACGAGGACGTCGGCGACGCGGTGGAGCAGGCGCAGCCCGGCCGGCGGCCGCCGGCCGGCCAGGCGGTGGTCGGCCACGCAGGCGCCGACGCCGATGGCCCACCGGTAGGCCAGGCGGCCGAGCCGGGTGGCGTCGCGCATCCGCAGGGCGACGCCGGAGTAGAACTTCTCCCAGATGCGAGGCACCGCGAAGAACACGGCCGGAGCCACCTCGCGGAGGTTCTCGGGCACGGTGTCGATGCTCTCGGCGAAGTTCACGGTGGCGCCGGTCCGGAGCGGATAGAAGACCGTGAACGTGCGCTCGGCGATGTGCGACAGCGGCAGGAACGACAGCTGCTGATCGCCGGGCCGCGGCTCGGCGGCGAAGTCCGCGTAGCCGAGCTGGAACAGGATGTTGCGGTGGCTGAGCATGGCGCCCTTGGGGGGCCCGGTGGTGCCGGAGGTGTAGACGAGCGTCGCCAGGTCCTCGGGCTGGGGGATCTCCACCATCCGGTCGAAGGCGCCGGGGTGCTCGCGGTCGTAGCGGGCCCCCAGCTCGAGCAGCGCCGCGAAGTCCATCACCTGCGGATCGCGGAAGGCGTGCAGGCCCTCCATGTCGTAGACGACGATCGTGACGAGCTGCGGGCAGCGGGCCCGGACCTCCAGGATCTTGTCGAGCTGCTCCTCGTTCTCGGCGAAGAAGAAGCGGGTGCCGCTGTCGTTGACGATGTACTCCACCTGGCGCGGCGAGTCGGTCGTGTAGATCCCGTTGGTGATCCCGCCCACCGAGAGCGTGCCCAGGTCGGTGTAAAGCCACTCCGGGCAGTTGTCGGCGATGATCGACACGACGTCCCCCGGCCGGAGCCCCAGCCCGACCAGGCCGAGGCCGGCCCGGCGCGCGCGCTCCCCGTACTGGCGCCAGGTGATCGCGCGCCAGATTCCCAGGTCCTTCTCGCGCATGGCCACGGCGTCGCCGCGCTCGCGCACCACGTGGCGGAACAGGGTCGGCAGCGTGGCCTGGCCGTGCACGGTGAAGCCGCGGCCGGCCTCGCTCATCGCCACATCTTCTTCCGCTTCCAGCGACGGGTCCCGCGCACGCCGGTCTCCTTGATGCCGAGGTAGAACTCCTTGATGTCTTCCTTCTCGAGCAGCCGGGCGCACGTATCTTCCATCACGATGCGGCCGACTTCCAGCACGTAGCCGTAGTCGGCGATGGTCAGGGCCATGTGGGCGTTCTGCTCGACCAGGAGCACGGTGACCCCGCGCTCCCGGTTGATCCGCACGATGATGTCGAAGATCTCCTTGACCAGCCGCGGCGACAGCCCCAGGGAGGGCTCGTCGAGCAGCATCATGGCCGGGCGGGCCATGAGTGCCCGGCTGATGGCCAGCATCTGCTGCTCGCCCCCCGACAGCGAGCCGGCCCGCTGCTCGGCCCGCGCCCGCAAGACCGGGAAGTACTCGTACACCATCTCGGTGTCCTGGGCCACGCCCCCCGGGTCGGGGCGGGTGAAGGCGCCCATGGCCAGGTTCTCTCGCACCGTGAGGAACGGGAACACCTCGCGCCCCTCGGGCACGTGGCTCAGGCCCAGCCGCGCCACCCGATCGGGATCCATCCCCTGGATCTGCCGCCCCGCGAACGTGACGGTTCCCTTCTGGGGATCCATGACACCGGAGACCGTCTTGAGGATCGTCGTCTTGCCGGCGCCGTTGGCCCCCAGGATCGTCACGATCCCCCCGCGCGGTACCGTGAAGCTGACGCCGCGGATCGCCATGATAGGCCCGTAGTAGGTCTCGACGTTGCTGACGACCAGCAGCGGCTCCGCCATGGATCAGCGCTCTCGGAGGCGCGTGGAGATGCGCTCAGCTCGGCGACAGGTGGCGGGATGGGCCGGGCGGCGGGCCGCGCCGCGCCCGGTCGTGCCCCGCGGCCGCGCTTCATGGCGAGCCGTTGTCGCCGTTCGAGCGGAGGACCCGGCGAGCGCGCCGCCCTCGCCTCTACTGGCCGCCGACCCAGCCCCCTCTGGGGGATGGGGGGGACGCGCGAGCCGGGTCCGGAGCGAGTTACGGCGACAGGCGGGCCATGCGCGCGGCCGCGCGGCACGACCGGGCGCGGCGCGGCCCGCCGCCCGGCCCATCCCGCCACCTGTCGCCGAGCTGAACGCGTTCACGCGATCACGAGCCTCCCAGGTACGCTGTGATCACGTCGGGGTGCTCCTGGACCTCGCGGGCGGTGCCGAGGGCGATCGCGCGGCCGTAGTTCAGGGCGAGGACGCGGTCGGAGACGGCGCTGACGAGGCTCATGTCGTGCTCGACCATGAGGACGGTGATGTCGAGCAGGGTGCGGATGTCCTGGATCCAGAACGCCATGTCCTCGGTCTCCTCGACGCTCAGCCCCGAGGACGGCTCGTCCAGCAGCAGCAGCCGCGGCGCCATGCAGAGCGCGCGGCCCATCTCCACGACCTTGCGCACGCCGTAAGGCAGGTTGGCGATGAGGCTGTCGCGGTGGGCCTGCAGGTCGAGGAAATCGATGACCCGCTCGACCGCCTCGCGGTGGGCCAGCTCGTGGCGCCGGGCTCGCGGCAGGAACAGCAACTCCTCGGCGAAACGCGTCCGCCGGTGGGCGTGGCGGCCCAGCAGCAGGTTCTGCAACACCGTGGCGTGCTGGAACAGCTCGATGTTCTGGAACGTGCGGGCGATGCCGCGGCGGGCGATCTGGTGCGGGGGCACCCGGGTGATCTCCTCGCCGGCGAAGGTCACGCGCCCCTGGTGGGGGTCGTAGATGCGGGAGATCAGGTTGAAGATCGTGGTCTTGCCGGCGCCGTTGGGCCCGATGATCGTGAACACCTCGCCGGGCTCCACGGCGAAGCTGACGCCGTCGAGCGCGCGGATCCCGCCGAAGTTGATCCCGAGGCCCTCGGCCACGAGCAGGCTCACCGCAGCCGCTCCGAGCGCATGTAGGCCTTCTGCCGCCGGAAGGTCGCCTGCTTGTAGAGCGGGAACATCGAGAAGTAGAGCTTCAGCTTCAGCCAGCGGCCGTAGATGCCGAGGGGCTCGAACAGGATGAACAGCACGAGGATGAGCCCGAAGATGCCGGGCTCGAGGCCCGGCTGCTTGACGAACCGGTCGGTGACCGTGAAGGCCGCGTCGCCCGCGCCCTTGCCGAGCAGGGCGCCGATCCGCCCGATCCACGTCGGTACCGCATCGCGGGCCTGCGAGATGGCCACCGGCAGCAGCGCCACGAAAACGGCGCCGAACAGCGCGCCGTGCAGGCTGCCGAGGCCGCCCACCACGACCATGAGCAGGAGCTGGATCGAGAGGAGCACGCTGAAGATGTCGGGCGCCAGGAACCCGATCTTGTGGGCGAACAGCGCGCCGGCCACCCCCATGAGCGCCGCCGAGTAGCCGAAGGCCATCGTCTTGTAGAGGGCCAGGTTCACCCCCATCGACTGCGCCGCGATCTCGCTGTCGCGGATCGCCACCCAGGCGCGTCCGGTGGGCGAGCGCAGCAGGTTCGCGGTCAGCCAGACCGCGCCGGCCAGGACGGCGAGACAGAGGAAGTAGAACGCGACGTCGCCGCCGAGCGGCACGCCGAAGACGACCGGCTTGTCGACCGCGCGCCCCTTGAGACCACCGGTCACGTGCTCCCACCGCGCGAAGACCTCCTGGATGATCAGCGCGAAGGCCAGCGTGGCGATCGTCAGGTAGACGCCGGTCATGCGCAGGGCCGGCAGGCCGACCAGCACGCCGGCCGCGGCGGTGAGCGCCGCCGCCAGCGCCACCGCGGCCAGCCAGGGCAGCCCCAGCGTCTGCGTGAAGAAGACGTGCGCGTAGGCGCCGACGCCCAGGAAGGCCGCGTGGCCCAGGCTGACGAGCCCGGTGTAGCCGGCCAGGACCATGAGCGAGAGGCCGCACAGGCCGTAGATGAACACCAGGCTGAGGTCGACCACGTACTCGGGCACCAGTCGCGGCAGCACCAGCAGCCCGGCCAGCAGCGCCACGTACCAGTTGCGCTGGACGAGATCGCGGAACAGCCCGAGGTCCTGGTCGTACGAGGTCTTGAAGAGGAAGCGCACGGCGCGTCAGACCTTCTTGCGGCCCACGGTCCCGAAGATGCCTTGCGGCCGGACGGCGAGCACCAGGAGCAGCACCACGTAGGCGGCGACGTCCTTGAAGCCGTGCGGCAGGTACGCCCCCGACAGCAGCTCGATGAGCCCGATGGTGATGCCGCCGACCAGCGCGCCGGGAATCGAGCCGAAGCCGCCCAGCACGGCCGCGGCGAAGGCCTTGAGCCCGATGAAGCCCAGGTTGATGTCGATGAGCGACACCGGCGCCAGCAGCACGCCGGCGACCGCAGCCACGCCGGCCGAGATCGCCCAGATGAGCGAGAACATCCGCTTGACCGGAATACCCATGTAGTAGGCGGCGAGCTGGTTCTGGCTGGCCGCCTGCATGGCCACCCCGACCCGGGTGTGGGTGAAGAAAACGTAGAGCGCCGCGCACAGCACGACGGTGCCGACGATGATCGACACGTATTCGTGGCTGACGCTGACGCCGCCCACGCGGCTGGCCTTCGCGCTGAACGGCGTGGGCAGGGTGTAGATCTCCGAGCCCCAGGTGATGGAGGCGAAGCTGCGGAACATCGCCCCGAGCCCGATGGTGAGCATGACCACGGCGAACTGCGGCTGGCCCAGCACGCGCCGCAGCACGGTCGCGTCCAGCGCGGCGCCGAACGCCCCCACGATGGCGATGGCCAGCGCGAAGGCCACCCAGTACCCCAGCCCGTACCAGACGACGAACATGTAGCAGCTGAACGCGCCGAGCATCATGAAGTCGCCCTGCGCGAAGTTCACCAGCTCCGTCGCCTTGTAGATCAGCACGAAGCCGAGCGCGACCAGCCCGTAGATGCAGCCGACCGCCAGACCGTTGAGCACGAGCTGCAGGACGATGTCCACGCGCGCTGTCTTCTCCGTCGAGGGGCGCCGACTGGACCGACCTGCGCCGGTTAGTGAGCGTCCCGGACCGCGGTGTCGCGGGGCGGCGGGCGCCGGGTCGCGGCCGGGCGCCCGTCGCCGATCACACGTGCAGCCAGACGGCGCCGCAGCCGGTGAGCCACTCCTTCACGGGCTCGTAGGCGAGCACCTCGCCCTTGACGCCGGGCACCGCGGCCAGGACGGAGATCCAGTTGCGGATCTCCTGGCCTCCGTTGCCGCCGTCGCGCTCGATGTCCTCCCAGGTCAACGCGGCCAGCTCCTCGCCGCGGCCCTCGGTGATCGTGTCGAGCACCCAGCGGTCCCAGTCCGGGTTGATGTGGCCGGTGTTGGGCACCCCGATCCAGTGCGAGATGCCGCCCGTCGCGATCAGCGCGACGCGCTCGGAGCCGGGCCGGGCGTCGATGAAGCGGCGGACGAAGGCCCCGAGAGCCCACGAGCGCCGGGGGGTGGGCAGCGGAGGCGCGACGCAGTTGGTCAGCACCGGCAGGATCGGCAGCGTGCCCTCCGGCATCAGGAAGTGCGCGGGAACCGAGACGTCGTCCCAGAACTCCAGGTCGTGACTGACCGCGAGGTCGAAGCCGGCCTCGAGCCCCTCGGCCAGCAGCGCCTTGCCCCAGCCGGCCGCGCCCGGGACCTGGCGCTGGGGAATCTTCAGGAACCCGGCGGCGCCGCGCGGCGCCCAGTGCCGGTCGCCGACCCCCACGCAGTAAGCCGGCAGGTTGTCGTAGAAGAAGTTCTGCACGTGGTCGTTGACGAACATCACCACGAGGTCCGGGCGAGCCTCGAGCAGGCGCCGGCGCATCTCGGCCAGCGCGGCCAGGAAGCGCGCGCGCTGCGCGGGAGCAGCGTCCGGGGTCGCGGTGATGTTCGGCGCGTGCGAGGTGAGGCCGGCGGCGACGATGGAGGCCACGACCCTAGAGCGCGAAGCGGCGCCGGAACACGCGCCGGATCAGGTAGGGGTTGGCTCCGAGGTGGAACAGCGCGTCGAGGTCGGCGCTGGCCAGGGCCGCCCGCTCCTCGGGGGTGAGGTCGTACCCGGCCACCTCGTCGGGACCGATGGACTCCGGCATCTTGTGCGCGCGCGCGTGCTCGTACAGGACGCGATTGAGCGCGTAGTCGCTCATGGTCACGATCCTCCCGGATGGGCAGCAGTATAGTACGCGTGGGCCCATGAGAACGGTGGAGATCCCGCCGACGTTCGAGGCCTGGCAGGCGGCCGCGCGGGCCCTGCTGCGCGAGGCCGCCCCGCCGGCCGAGGTCACGTGGCGCGAGACCACGACGGCCGGCGCCCCGGTGGGCGACGTGGCGGCGCCCGGCGGCGCCCGCGTCCCGCGCCAGTTCATCGAGCTGGCCCGGCAGGCGGCCGGGGCCGCGGACCCGGGGCGCTGGGCCGTGCTCTACACGGTCCTCTTCCGGCTCGTGCACGAGAGCCGCGATCTGCTCGCGAGCACCCGGGACCCCGACGTCCGACGCCTGCACGCCCTCGCCGCGCAGGCACGGCGGGCGCGGCAGCAGGCCGAGGCCCGGGAGGCGCTCGCCCTCGAGCATCCGGGCGGCGGCGCGGAGCCGTTCGTCCCGTCCGGCGCCTCGCTCGACGAGCTGCGCGCGGCCGGCGCTCGGTGCCAGGGGTGCGAGCTGTACCGTCGCGCGACGCAGACGGTGTTCGGCCGGGGGCCCGCCGACGCGCGTGTGGTGCTCGTGGGCGAGCAGCCCGGTGATCAGGAGGATCTCAAGGGCGCGCCGTTCGTGGGGCCGGCCGGTGAGGTGCTCGATCGAGCCCTGGCCGAGGTGGGCATCGATCGGCAGCGCGTCTACGTCACGAACGCGGTGAAGCACTTCAGCTTCGTGGAGCGCGGCAAGCGGCGCATCCACCAGACGCCGCGTCAGGTGGAGCTGGCCGCGTGCCGGCCGTGGCTCGAGGCGGAGCTGGACGTCATCAAGCCGGCCGTGCTGGGCGCCCTCGGCGCCACCGCCGCCCGCGCCATCTTCGGGCCCGGCTTCCGGCTGCTGCGGCAGCGCGGGGAGTTCTTCGCGACCCGGTGGGCCGCGCGGACGATCGCCACGCTGCATCCCTCGGCCGTGCTGCGGGGTCAGGACGACGCCGAGCAGGCGCGCCTCTACGCGATGCTGCGCGACGACCTCCGTCTCATCGCGGCAGCCTAGGTACCGCGGCGGCCGCGACGTGGTTGTCGTGGCCGACGTCCCGTCGAGATGTCATAGTACGCGGAGGTGACGCCCGCGTCCGCTCCCCTCCTGCGCATCGGCACCGGCCACGTCGCCTACGGCTGGGTGATCGTCATCGCCCTCTCGATCACCGAGACGGTGACCTGGGGGATCATCTACTACGGCTTCCCGGTGTTCCTGCGCCCGATGGAGCAGGACCTCGGGGCTTCGCGGGTCGCCATCACGGCGGCCTTCTCCGTCGGCCTCGGCGTCGCCGCGCTGGCCGCGCTGCCGGTGGGACGCTGGATCGACCGGCACGGCGGCCGCGGCCTCATGACCGTGGGCTCCTGCCTGGCCACGGCGCTCACCCTCGCGTGGGCGCGAGTGGAGAGCGTGACGGCGCTCTACGCGGTGTGGCTTCTCATGGGGCTGGCGATGGCCGCCACGCTCTACGAGCCGGCGTTCGCGGTGGTCGTCACCTGGTTCACGCGCGGCCGCGACCGCGCGCTGCTGACGGTGACGCTCGTCGCCGGCTTCGCCTCCACCATCTTCATGCCGATCGAGGCGTGGCTGCTGACGCGCGTGGGCTGGCGGGCGGCGCTGACGATCCTGGCGGTCGTGCTGGCGGTGATCACGATCCCGATCCACGCGCTCGTGCTACGCCGCAGTCCCCGGGCCACCCCCGCGCGGGACGACGCCGGCGCGACGACCAGCGCCGTGCCCGGCGTGACACTCGGCCAGGCGGCCCGGACGCTCGTCTTCTGGGTGCTGGCCGGCGCGTTCTTCGTCAGCAACTTCGCCACCGCCGCCGTCAGCGTCCACCTCATCCCCTACCTCGTCGACCGCGGCTACACGGCGACGCTGGCGGCCGCGACGATCGGCTGGATGGGCGCGATGCAGGTGCCGGGGCGCTTGCTGTTCGTGCCGATCTCGGCTCGGCTCGGCGCCCGCTGGATGGTGGCGTCCGTCTTCTTCGGCCAGGCGGTGGGCATGGGACAGCTGCCGCTGGTCGCGCTGATCGGCACGACGCTGCCGTTCATCGTGGTGATGGGCGCGTCGAACGGCATGTCGACCCTGTCGCGGGCCACGTCGCTGGCCCAGGTCTTCGGCGCGCGTCACTACGGCGCCATCAGCGGCGCGGTCGCCCTGGGGGCCAACGGCGCCCGGGCGATCGGTCCGGTCGGCGCCTCGCTCCTGCTCGTCGGCCTGGGCGCCTACCCCGCGGTGTTCTGGACGATGGCCGCCTCGCTGGTGCTCGCCTCGCTCGCGGTGCTCATCGCCGGAGCCGGCGTCGAGGGCGAAGCCTAGACACGTCGGCCGCGTCGCTCAGCGCGGCGCCGCCTCGGCCAGGCCGGTCGGACAGGCCACCCCTGTACCGCCGTGACCGCAGTAGCCCCATGGGTTCTTCGACAGATACTGCTGGTGATAGTCCTCGGCGTAGTAGAACTCCGGGGCGTCGAGGATCTCCGTCGTGATCGGTCCGTACCCCGCCTTGGTCAGCACGCGCTGGTACGCGTCGCGGGAGGCCTCGGCGGCCCGCCGCTGCTCCGGCGAGTAAACGTAGATCCCCGAGCGATACTGGGTCCCGACATCGTTGCCCTGCCGCATGCCCTGGGTGGGATCGTGGCTCTCCCAGAACACCCGCAGCAGCTCGGCGAACGAGACGACCGCGGGATCGAACACGACCCGCACGACCTCGTTGTGGCCGGTGAGGCCGGTGCAGACCTCCTCGTACGTCGGGTTGGGCGTGTGCCCCGCCGCGTAGCCCACCGAGGTGGAGGAGACCCCCGGGATCGTCCAGAACGCCTTCTCGGCGCCCCAGAAGCACCCGAGGCCGAACAGCGCCAGCTCGGTACCGGCGGGAAAGGGCGGCGTCAGGCCGGCGCCGCTCACGTGGTGGCGCTCGGGCACCGGCATCCGCTCCGCGCGGCCCGGCAGCGCCTGCTCCGGCGACGGCATCAGCGTCTTCTTGCGACCGAGCATGGCGTCCTCCTCCGTGGGACCGATTGTACCGCCGCCGCGCGCGGACGTCGCGGCCACGCGCTCCGCTTCGGAGGTTGACACTCCCCCGGCGCCGCCGCATAGTGGCCGGCATCACGTCCATGACACACGCACGGACCGTCAAGGAGCTCAAGGACAGCGGGTGGCAGCGGAAGTCGGTCAAGCAGGAGCTCCGCGACAATCTCGTCGCGCTCCTGCGGCGGGGCGAGACGTTCCTGCCGGGCATCGTCGGCTACGAGGAGACGGTCGTCCCGCAGATCGAGAACGCCGTGCTCAGCGGCCAGGACCTGATCTTCCTCGGCGAGCGCGGGCAGGCCAAGACGCGCATGGCCCGGCTGCTCGTCGGTCTCCTCGACGAGGCGCTGCCGGCGCTGGCCGGCTGCGAGATCAACGACGATCCGCTGTCGCCGATCTGTCAGGCGTGCCGCGAGCGCGTCGCCCGCGACGGTGACGACGTCGGGGTGGTGTGGATCCCGCGCGAGCGCCGCTACGGCGAGAAGCTGGCCACGCCCGACATCACCATCGCCGACCTCATCGGCGAGGTCGATCCGATCAAGGTCGCCGAGGGCCGCTACCTGAGCGACGAGCTGACGATCCACTTCGGGCTGCTGCCACGGACCCACCGCGGCATCTTCGCGATCAACGAGCTGCCGGACCTGGCCGAGCGCATCCAGGTCGGCCTCCTCAACATCATGGAGGAGCGGGACGTCCAGATCCGGGGCTACAAGGTGCGGCTGCCGCTCGACCTCTATGTGGTCGCCAGCGCCAACCCCGAGGACTACACGAACCGCGGCCGCATCATCACGCCGCTCAAGGACCGCTTCGGCTCCCAGGTGCGCACGCACTACCCGAAGAAGCTCGACCACGAGATCGTCATCATGGAGGCCGAGCGGACCGCGTTTCCCGTGGACGGCGTCCGGTCGGTGAGCCCCGAGTACATGAAGCAGATCGTGGCCGAGCTGACCCACCTGGCCCGCCAGTCGTCCGACATCAGCCAGCGCTCGGGCGTCTCGGTCCGCGTGTCCATCTGCAACTACGAGAACCTCCTGTCCAGCGCGCTCAAGCGGGCCATCCGCCTCGACGAGCGCCTGGCCGTACCGCGGGTCAGCGACCTCGGCGCCCTGGTCGCCTCCACTACCGGCAAGATCGAGCTGGAGACGGTCGGCGACGGCGGCGAGGACAAGATCCTGGGCCGGCTCCTGCACAAGGCGGTGCTCAACGTCTTCAACCGGGCGTTCAGCCAGCCGGAGCTGGCCGACGTGGTGAAGGGCTTCGAGGGCGGCGTCGCCGTGCAGGCCTCCGACACGATGCCGTCGTCGGAGTACGTGAAGCAGGCCGGCCAGATGCCGGGGCTCCGGGCGGCGGCCGCCAAGCTCGGCGCGACCGAGCCCGCCGCCCTGGCCGCGGCCATCGAGTTCGTCCTGGAAGGCCTGCACCTCTCCAAGAAGCTCAACAAAGACGTCCAGGCCGGCCGCTACCGCTACCGGAGCTGAGCGATGCCCGTGACGCGCGGTGGTCGGTAGCGATGCCGCTGTATCGGTATTCGCGGTGGGACGGGACGCAGAAGGTCGAGCTCGACGCCGAGGGGTTGCTGGCGGCAATGGCCGACGACCTCCTCGCCGACGGCGATCCCTGGCGGGCGCTGCGCCGCCTCATGCAGCAGGGGGCGCGCCTGCCCGAGGGTCAGCGGATGCCGGGGCTGAAGGACCTGCTGGACCGCCTGCGGCGCCAGCGGCAGCAGCGCCTGGACCGGTACGATCTCGGCTCGAGCCTGGAGGACATCAAGAAGAAGCTCGACGACATCGTGCAGACCGAGCGCCAGGGCATCAAGGACCGGACCCCCGAGGGTCCGCAGCGCGCCCGGCGCGAGCAGAAGCTCGACGCGATCCCGCCCGACCCGGCCGGGCGGCTGCGCGATCTGCAGCAGTACGACTTCGTCAGCCCCGAGGCCAAGCAGAAGTTCGACGAGCTGCTCGCCTCGCTGCGCCAGCAGATGATGCAGCCGATGTTCAGCTCCATGCAGCAGGCGCTCCAGAACATGACGCCCCAGGACCTCGCCCGCATGCGGGAGATGATGCAGGACCTCAACCGCATGCTGCGCCAGAAGGCCGACGGCGAGGAGCCGGACTTCGACGCGTTCATGGCCAAGTGGGGCCAGAACTTCCCCGGCGTCGAGAGCCTCGAGCAGCTCATCGAGCAGATCGGCCGCCAGATGGCCGCCATGCAGTCGCTCATGCAGAGCCTGTCGGCCGAGCAGCGGCAGCAGCTCGACGAGATGATGCGCGGGCTGATGCTGCAGGACGAGCGGCTGGAGGCGCAGATGCGCCAGCTCGCCATGAACCTGGCGGAGTTCCTTCCGCTCGACGAGATGGCCCGGCGCTACCCCTTCAAGGGCGACGACGAGCTGTCGATGCAGGAAGCCATGCGGCTCATGCGCGAGATGCAGGAGCTGGACGATCTCGAGCGCGAGATCCGCGGCGTGCGCGCGCTGGAGGACCTCGAGCAGTTCGACCGCGAGCGGGTCGAGCGCCTCCTCGGCCCCGAGGCGGCCGAGGACCTCGAGCGGTTGCAGGAGCTGACCCGGCAGCTCGAGGACGCCGGCTACCTGGAGCGGCAGGGCGACGAGCTGGCCCTGACCGCGCGGGCCATCCGCAAGATCGCCGACCAGGCGCTGCGCGAGGTCTTCGCCGTCCTCAAGCGCGACCGCATCGGCGGCCACGCCATGCAACGCCGCGGCGCCGGCGGCGACCAGACCGACGAGACCAAGGCCTACGAGTTCGGCGATCCGTTCCTGCTCGACCTCAAGGAGACCGTGATGAACGCGCTCGAGCGCGGGGGGCCGGGCACGCCGATCCGGCTGGCGCCGGGCGACTTCGAGGTCTACCGCACCGAGCTGCGCACGCAGGCGGCCACCGTGGTGATGCTCGACATGAGCCGCTCCATGCTCAACAACGGCTACTTCCTGCCCGCCAAGAAGGTCGCCCTGGCGCTGCACGCGCTCATCCGCGGGCAGTTTCCCCGTGACGCCCTGTACATCGTGGGCTTCTCGCTGTACGCGCGAACGTTCACGCCCGAGCAGCTGCCGACCCTGTCGTGGAGCGAGTGGAACATCGGCACCAACATGCACGCCGGCTTCGCGCTGTCCCGGCGGCTCCTCGGCAAGCACAAGGGCGGCACCAAGCAGATCCTGATGGTGACCGACGGCGAGCCGACCGCGCACCTGGAGAACGGCGTCGCCGACTTCGCCTACCCGCCGACGCCGCGCACGTTCCAGGAGACGCTCAAGGAAGTGCAGCGCTGCACGCGCGAGGGCATCACGATCAACACGTTCATGCTCGAGCGCAGCTCGTACCTGGTCGGCTTCGTCGAGGACATGGCGCGCATCAACCACGGCCGCGCGTTCATGGCCTCACCCGACCGCCTGGGCGAGTACGTCGTGGTCGACTTCGTCCGCTCCCGTCGCCGCGTCGTCGGTCGCTGACCGGACCTCCCCCTCCGCGGGCGCGAGGCGTCTAGTCGCGCCGCAGCCAGTGACGGAACGTCCGCACGATCTCGTCGACGTCCGACCTGGCCCTGCTCTTCACGATCCGCCAGTCCCCCCGGATCTTGTCGATCAGATCGCGACCGGGCGCCGAGGCCGAACCGGTCCGGCGCTCCAGCGCCGGGATCTCCGGCTCCGGCAGCGTGGCCGGGTCGGCCTGCGCCGTGTCCGTCGGCTGGGGACCGGCGCCACGGCTCTCGGCGCCCGGCGGCTCGACGGCCCGCGTCTCCACCACCGCGGGCGGCGGTACGGGCGCTCGATCCGCCGGTGACGCCGACACCTCCGGCTCGGACGAGGCGATCCCGGTCGACGGCGCGACATCGACGACCGCCGCGGGAGCGGGCGGCGCCGGCGTCTCGACCCGCGGGGGCGGCGTGAGCACCCGCGCCGGCGCCCGGTCGGCCTCCACCTCCGCGCGCGCGACGGCCGGCGTCGTCTCGCGCGGCGGCGGCTCCACCGGTCGAGGCTCGGCCTCCGCGACGGACAGGCTCGCGTGCAGCGCGCGCGGCGCGGGTTGCGGCGCCGCGACCAGTTCGCCTTCGGCCGGCGCGAGGGATCGCGGCGGCAGGTGGCGCGACTGGACGGTGAGCACGATGCCCACGCTGATCGCGACGCCGAAGCAGGCCCCGGCGCCCGCGTACGCGAGTCGAACGAGCAGACGGGGGCGGCCATCATGCCGGGCCGCCACACCGTCGGCCGAGCGAGGGTCTTCCCGGCGCTCAGCCACCAGCGCCAGCCAGCCGAGCGTGAGCGAGGCGAGCAGGCAGACCCCGATCACGCCGGCAAGCGTCCCCGGACGAGATGAATGCTCCTGCCTCGAGACCGAGACCTGCGGCGTCGGCCCTCGCTTCTCCTCGTGCAATTGCTCGGCTCTGGCGTAGGCCGCCGGGCGCACGGGAGCATGGGGACGCCACGCCACCGCGAGCGTGAGGGCGGCGAGCACGACCAGCCCGAGCCCGAGCGCCGCGCTGGAGATGCGTCGGTGACCTCCGCGCCACCGCGGGACCGCGCCGCAGTCGGGACAGGAGGAGAGGGC
>Ga0075430_100000095_pt1 | contig 52123 bp, 48 predicted proteins | sample RhiMetdeltSRZDD4_FD_75294 | JGI IMG/M metagenome (GOLD analysis project Ga0075430, IMG submission 75294) | Populus rhizosphere microbial communities from Tennessee, USA - Rhizosphere MetaG P. deltoides SRZDD4 | ecosystem: Host-associated > Plants > Roots > Rhizosphere > Soil | place: USA... | reverse complement strand
GCCGCCGGCAGCGGCCGGCCGGCCTGCAGGTAGACCTCGTCGCCGAGGAAGACGAACCGGCTGTCGAGCTGGGTCAGGAAGTGCGCCTGCCAGCCGGCGACCGTATCCACCAGGGCCGCCGCCTCGGCGTCGGTGAGCGTGCGCAACGACGGCAGCCGCTCGCGATGGCGCGTCAGCCCCACCGGCACGATGGCCGTCGTGGCCACGTGAGGGTGCAGCGGGGCGAGCTCGCGCACCGTCCGGTCGAGGTGCACACCGTCGTTCAGCTCGGGGCAGAGCACGATCTGCGCGTGCATCCGGATGCCGGCCTTGGCCAGGCGCTCGAGCCGCGGCAGGATCTCCGCGGAGTGCCGCGGACGGCCGAGCAGAGCCCAGCGGAGCTCGGGATCCGTCGCGTGAACCGAGACGTAGAGGGGCGACAGCCGCTGCTCGAGGATCCGCTCGAACGAGGGCTCGTCGAGGTCGCTGAGCGTGATGTAGTTGCCGTGCAGGAAGGACAGCCGGAAGTCGTCGTCCTTGACGTAGAGGCTCCGGCGCATCCCGCGCGGCAGCTGGTGGATGAAGCAGAAGACGCACTTGTTCGCGCACGTCGCGATGTCGCCGGGGCGCGGCGCCTCGAGCTCGACGCCGATCTCGACGCCCGGCCGCCGCGTCAGCCGCACCACGCGTGCGACGCCCTCGCGCGCCACGCGGAGCTCGAGCCGGTCCTCCGCCCCGTAGAACTGGAAGTCGATGGCGTCGCGCAGCGCACGCCCGTTGATCGTCAGGATGCGATCGCCGGCCGCCAGCCCCGCCGTCGCGGCCGGCGTGCGGGGCCGCACCGCCGCCACGACGACGCCCTCAGCGGAGGAGCGCGGTTTCATCCGACTCGCGGTCCTCGTCGACGTGCGAGGCGTTGAGGAAGCCCATGCCCTGCACGATGTACTGCAGCCCCGAGACGACCGTGAACGTCACGGCCAGCCACATCACGACCTTGGCGCCGGCCGTACTGTTGTAGAACGGCCCCAACAGGCCGCCCAGCACCGTCAGCACCTGGAAGAAGGTCGCGAGCTTGCCCGCCGCCGAGGGCCGGGGCGTGATGCGGCCGCCGGCCATGTGGATGGCGAGCGCCCCGACGACGAGGATGAGGTCGCGGCTGATCACGACCGCGGCGATCCAGAACGGCAGCACCCGCAGCCAGGTGAGCGTGACGAAGGACGACACGAGCAGGAGCTTGTCGGCCATCGGGTCGAGGAAGGCGCCGAGCCGGCTCTGGCTGCCGCGCTGCCGGGCCACGTAGCCGTCGAGCAGATCGGTGAGCGCCGCGACCAGGAACACGACCAGCGCCAGGTTGCGATGCCGGTAGACGAGCAGCGAGACGAAGACCGGGATCAGCAGGATGCGCAGGACGGTCAGCCAGTTTGCCAGGCCCATGGTGTGAGGCGCTAGTTTAGCACCCGGTACTCGGCCAGCGGTCCCAGCCATGCGCCCGGCAGCTGCACGTCGACGACCACGTGCTGTGGCTCGTCCACGCGCCCCAGCACCCGGCCCCGCTCGTAGCAGAGGGCGAGCGCGGCGCCGTCCCCGTGGGGGATCCGCAGCGTGACCGCGCTCCCCAGCGGCAGCGCGGCGTCGATCGCCTTGAGCAGCTCCGGCAGCCCGTCACCGGTGGCCGCCGAGATCGCCACGCCCTCGCGCCGGGCGACCAGCGCCTCGAGGCCCCGCCCGCCCTCCATGCGGTCGACCTTGTTCAGGGCCAGGACGGTGGGGCGGTCACCCACGCCGAGCTCACCGAGGATCCGCTCGACGGCCTCCGTGTGCTCCTCGAGGGCGGGGTGGCTCGCATCCACCACGTGCACGAGGACGTCGGCATCCTGCAGCTCCTCCAGCGTGGCGCGGAAGGCCGCGACGAGCTCGTGGGGCAGCTTGCGGATGAAGCCGACGGTGTCGGTCAGGATGAATGGCCGGTGGCCGCCCTGATCCACGATTCGCGCCGCCGGATCGAGCGTGACGAAGAGCTGGTCGGCGGCGGTGAGGCGGGCGCCACTGAGCCGGTTGAGGAGCGTCGTCTTGCCGGCGTTGGTGTAGCCCACGAGCGCGACCACCGGCACCCCGGCGCGGCGGCGGCCCTGGCGCTGCAGGCGGCGGTGCGTCTGCACGTGCTCCAGCTCTCGCTGGATCTGCATCACGCGCCGGCGGATCACGCGACGGTCGGACTCGAGCTGCGTCTCACCCGGGCCCCGCGTCCCGATGCCGCCGCCGAGACGCTCGAGGTGGCTCCACTGCCCGACGAGGCGCGGGAGCAGGTACGTGAGCTGGGCCAGCTCGACCTGCAGCTTGCCCTCGGCGGTCCGCGCCCGCTGGGCGAAGATGTCGAGGATGAGCGCCGTGCGGTCGATGACCTTCATGCCGAGCGCCTGGGAGATGTTGCGCTCCTGGATCGGCGTGAGCGGGTCGTCGGAGACGAAGAGGTTGGCCCCCAGCTCGGGCGCGGCCGCGGCGACCTCCTCGATCTTGCCGCGACCGAAGTAGAGGGCCGGGTTGGGCGCCGGCCGCTCCTGACTCACGCGATGCACGACGCTGGCCCCGGCGGCGACCACGAGCCCGCCCAGCTCGGCCAGGGACTCGTCGACCTCCCAACGCCGCTGCTTCGGGAGTCGGACCGCCGCGATCACCGCGCGCTCCGGACCCCGTCGGACCTGATGCCCGTTGCCCTGCCCGTTCGGTCGTGCTCGACTCACTCGATACGGCCCTCCCGTTGAAGCCTCGCCCCGATCGCCGCCGCGACGCCCGTGGCGTCTCCCGCGGCGGCCACGTCCACCCACGCGATGTCCGGCTCACGCGCGAACCACGTCACCTGCCGCTTGGCGTAGCGCACCGTCTCGCGCGTCATCTGCTCGAGCGCGGCGGGCGCGTCCAGCCGGTCGAGCGCCACCTCGACGAACTGACGGTAGCCGATCCCCTGCATCGCCGACAGATCGGGGCCGTACCCCCGGTCCAGCAGCCGGCGCACCTCGGTCAGCAGCCCGGCCTCCACCATGGCCTCGGCGCGCGCCTGCAGGCGTCGGGCGAGCGTCGTGCGATCGAGCGTCAGCCCGACGTACGTCACGCGCCACGGGGTGTCGGCCTGCCGCCACTGCACCTGCGCCTCCCCCACCGCACTGCCCGCCCGGAGGCGCTCGAGCGCCCGCACCACCCGCACCTCGTCGTTGGGATGCAGTCGCCGCGCCAGCGCCGGCTCGACGGCCGCGAGCTGCGCGTGCAGGGCCGCCCGCCCCTCGCGGGCGGCCACCCCGGCCAGCTCGCGGCGAAACACGATGTCGGCCGGCGGGGCCGGATCGAGCCCGCGGAGCAGGGCGCGGATGTACAGCCCCGTCCCCCCGACCACGACCGGCAGCCGCCCGCGGCCCTGCACCGCGGCAATCGCGGCCTCGGCCTCCAGCCGGAAGCGGGCCGCGTGGTAGCGGTCGTCGGGGTCGACCACGTCGATGAGGTGGTGGACGACGGCCCGCTGCTCCTCCGCGGTCGGCTTGCCGGTGGCCGCGTCCATGCCGCGGTAGACCTGGCGCGAGTCGGCGCTGATCACCTCGACGGGCAGGCGGCGGGCGAGGGCGACGACGGCGGCCGTCTTGCCGACCCCGGTCGGTCCGGCGACGACGAGCAACGGCGGCTTGCCGCGGGTCATCGGCTGCAGTGTACGCCCCACCTCACGACGTGGACAGGCTACCCCCGGCCACTACCACGTCCGCTTCAGCTCACGGCGGATGTCGTGCATGGAGACGCGGCTCACGATGGGGCGGCCGTGGGGGCAGAAGTACGGGGTCTCGGTCGTCTCGAGGTCGGCGACGAGGCGCTGCATCTCCTCGAGCGCCAGGGGGGTACTGGCCTTGATCGCCGCGCGGCAGGCGACGAAGGCCAGGGCGCGGTCCAGCGTGGGCGTGGTGACCTTGGGGTCGGAGAGCTCCTCGACGGCGCCCTCGATCAGTCGCTTGGGCTCGTCCCCCTTGAGGAGCGTCGGGACCGCGCGCAGCACGACCGCGTCGCCGCCGAAGCCCTCGAAGGCGAACCCCAGCCGCTCGAGCGGCTCGCGCCAGCGCTCGAGCAGCGCGCGCGAGGCCGGCCCGAGCTCCAGCGTCTCCGCGAACAGGAGCGCCTGCGACGGCAGCGCGCCCGCGGCGAGCTGCGAGCGGACCTGCTCGAAGATCACGCGCTCGTGCACGACGTGCTGGTCGAGGAAGAAGACCTCCTCCTCCGTCGTCGCCACGATGAACGTGTCCTGCACCTGGCCGAGGACGCGGCCGAACCGGCGCGTCGCGTACGGCGCCGGGGCCTCCTGGAAGAGCGCCGGCTGGCCGGCCGGCGCCGCGCCCGTGTCGATCGTGCCGTGCTCGCTCGCCGTCGGCCACGCCCGGGGCTCGCCGCCGAAGGTGGGGACGACGCCGGGCCGCCGCAGCGCCTCGTGCAGCGCGGCCACCAGCATCTCCTGCACGACGCGCGGCTGGCGGAAGCGGACCCACGCCTTGGTCGGGTGCACGTTGACGTCGACGTCGGCCGGCGCCATCGTCACCGCCAGCACGACCAGCGGGAAACGATCGCGCGGCAGCAGCGGCCGGTAGGCGGCCAGCACCGCTTGCAGGAGCGCGGGGTCCCGCACGGGCCGGCCGTTGACGATCAGCACGATGTCGTCGCGCCCGCCGCGGGTGACGTCGGGCGGGCTGGCCCAGCCGTGCACGCGGACGCCGTGCTCGGTGCGGTCGACGCCGAGCAAGCGCTCGGCGGTCTCCCAGCTCCACAGGGCGCCGATGCGCTGGCGCAGGTCGGCCGCGGCGGGCGCCGTCAGCGCCGCGCGACCCCCGTTGGTCACGCGGAACTGCACCTCGGGATGGGCCAGCGCCAGCTGCGCCACGACGCGCAGGCTCGCCGCCAGCTCGGTCGTGGTCGCCTTGAGGAACTTGAGGCGGGCCGGCGTGTTGAAGAACAGGTCGTGGACCTCGACCGTGGTGCCGACCTCGGCCGGCACGGCGAGGCGCTGGCCCACCACGCCCCCCTCACCCGCCAGCCGCAGCCCCTCGGCGGCGGCTCGCGCCCGGCTGGTGACCGTGAAGCGCGAGACCGCGCAAATGGCCGCCAGCGCCTCGCCGCGGAACCCCAGCGTGGCGATCGCGTCGAGGTCCTCGTCGTGGGCGAGCTTCGACGTGGCGTGGCGCTCGAGCGCGACCGGGAGCTCCTCGGCCGTCATGCCGTAGCCGTCGTCGGCCACGCGCACGAGCGCGCCGCCGCCGTCCCGCAGGTCGACGGCGACCACGCGGGCGCCGGCGTCGAGCGCGTTCTCGACGAGCTCCTTCACCGCCGAGGCCGGCCGCTCCACCACCTCGCCGGCCGCGATCTTGTTGACCAGTGTGTCGGGCAGTCGCCGGATCCGCGTCACGGGCTCAGCCGCTGCTGCCACTTCGCGAGCAGGTTGAGGGCCTCGATCGGGGTGAGGTGGGCGAGATCGAGACGCGCGAGATCCTCGGCCATCGGATCCTTCGCCGCGGCGAAGAGGCCGAGCTGCACCGCATCGCTGGCGTCGGTCGTCGCCTGCCCCTGGTCCTCGAAGCGCGCAAGCAGCGCCTTCGCCCGCGCGATCACGCCCGTCGGCAGCCCGGCCAGCCGCGCCACCTGGATGCCGTACGAGCGGTCGGTGCCGCCCGGCTGCACCTTGTGCAGGAAGACGATCTCGTCGTTCCACTCCCGCACCGCCACGTGGAAGTTGCACACGCCGCCCAGGCGGCCGGCGAGCTGGGTCAGCTCGTGGAAGTGCGTGGCGAAGAGGACCTTGGGGCGTGACGGGCGGTCGTGCAGCTCCTCCACCACGGCCCACGCGATGGCGAGGCCGTCGAAGGTCGATGTGCCGCGGCCGACCTCGTCGAGCAGGACCAGGCTGCGCGGCGTGAGGTTGTTGAGGATCGCCGCGGTCTCGACCATCTCGACGAGGAACGTCGACTGCCCGCGGGCGAGGTTGTCCTGGGCGCCGACGCGCGTGAAGACCCGGTCGACGAGCCCGAGGCGGGCCGAACGCGCCGGCACGAAGGCGCCCATCTGGGCCAGGACCACGAGGTGCCCCGTCTGCCGCAGGTAGACGGACTTGCCGGCCATGTTGGGCCCGGTGAGGATCACGACGCGCGCGGCGTCGTCGAGGGAGAGATCGTTGGGCGTCACCGGCTGTCCGGAGCGCGCCTCGAGCACCGGATGACGCCCCTCCACCACCTCGAGCCCGCCGTCGGCGACGATCGTCGGCCGCACGTGACCGCGCGCGTGCGCCACCTCGGCGAGCGCGGCCACCACGTCGAGCGTGGCCAACGCCCGCGCGGTCGCCAGCAGCTCGGGCGCACGGCCGGCCACGGTGAAGCGCAGCTCGTCGAAGAGCTCGTACTCGAGCCGGCGCCGGCGCTCGTCGGCCCCCAGCACCTTGGCCTCGTACTCCTTCAGCTCCGGCGTGACGTAGCGCTCGGCACCGGTGAGCGTCTGCCGGCGAACGTACTCGGCCGGCGCCCGGGCCGCCTGTGCATGGGTGATCTCGATGCCGTAGCCGAAGACCCGGTTGTAGCGCACGCGCAGGCTCGACAGCCCGGTGCGCGCCCGCTCGCGCTCCTCCAGCCCGGCGATCCAGCGGCGCGCCTCGGCGGCGTCCGTGACGAGCGCCTGCAGGGCCTCGTTCCACGTCTCGCGCAGGATGCCCCCGTCCTGCAGCGTGGTCGGCGGCTCGTCGACGAGCGCCGCCTCCAGGATCTGCCGCAGGTCGGCGAGCTCGGCGAGCGAGGCCCGCGCCTCGGCCAGCAGCGGGACCGGCAGCGAGGCGGTCGCCTCGCGGAGCGCCTCCAGGGGCGCCAGGCAGCCGCGCAGCCCGACGAGGTCGCGGGCGTGGGCGACGCCGAGCGTGGCCCGGCTCGTCAGCCGGGCCAGGTCCCCGACGGGCCGGAGCAGCCGACGCAGCGCGGCGCGGGCCTCGGGGGCCTCGACGAGCGCGGCGATCGCGTCCTGCCTCGCGGTGATCGCCGACACGTCCAGCAGGGGCTGCAGGAGCCACTGCCGCAGCATGCGCGCGCCCATCGCGGTGACCGTCTCGTCGAGCACGCCGACGAGCGCATTGCGGGTGGAGCCGTCGCTGGCCTCCAGCAGCTCGAGCGTGCGCACCGCCGTCTCGTCCAGCGTCATGCAGTCGTCCGGGCGCAGCCGCTGTAGGCGGACCACGTGACCGAGCCGGTCGCCCTGCGTCGCCCGCACGTAGGCCAGCGCCGCGGCCCCGGCGGCGAGCCCGGCCCCGAGGTCGCCCACGCCGAACACCTCGAGCGTCGTCACACCGAAGTGACGGCAAAGCTCCGTCGCGGCGAGCCGGCCGCTCCACATCGCGGAATCGCCAAAGGTCAGGGCGGCCCCCGAGGCCTGGAGCCGGGCGAGCAGGCCACTCACCGCCCGCTGGCTCTCGGGCACGAGGATCTCCGCGGGCCGTCGGAGCAGCGCGGCGGCCAGCACGGCGTCCTCGGAGGGTCCGTCCTCGCCGACCCAGAACTCGCCGGTGGAGACGTCGAGCAGCGCCACGCCCGTCACCGCGCCCGTGCGGCCCACCGCCATCAGGAAGTTGTTCGCGCCACCGCTCAGGTAGGCCGTGTCGGTGAGCGTGCCCGGCGTGATGACGCGCACGACGTCGCGCCGCAGCAGCTTCTTGCCCTTGCCGGGCCCCTCCATCTGCTCGCAGATCGCGATCTTCTGGCCGGCCTGGACCAGGCGCGCGATGTAGCCCTCCGCGGCGTGGTGGGGGATGCCCGCCATCGGTGCACCTTGCCGCGACGTCAACGTGATCGAGAGCAGGCGGGCGCCCAGCTCGGCGTCCTCGAGGAAGAGCTCGTAGAAGTCCCCCAGCCGGAACAGCAGGAGGTGGTCCGGGAAGCGGCGCTTCAGCTCCCGGTACTGCGTCATCATCGGGGTGCCGCCGACGTCAGCCACCCAGACGTCCCCGCAGCCGCTCCCAGGTGGTGTCGAGGGTCTCGGGCAAGACGCGCGTGTTCCCGAGGACGCTGATGAAGTTGGAGTCGCCGTTCCAGCGCGGAACCACGTGGATGTGCAGGTGGTCCTCGATCCCCGCCCCCGCCGCGCGCCCCTGGTTCAGGCCGACGTTGAACCCCTCGGCCCGGTACTCGGCCGTGAGGGCATTCACCGCGCGCTGCACCAGCCGCATCATGTCGGCCAGCTCGGGGACGCCGGCGTCGACGAGCGCGCCCACGTGGCGGTTGACCACGGCCATCAGATGGCCCGAAGCGTAGGGATAGGCGTTGAGGATCAGGAAGGCGTGTTCGCTGCGTTCGAGGAGGTACGTCGTGCGATCGTCACGACTCTCGAGGGCGTTGCAGAAGACGCAACCGGCCGCCGGCGCCTTCGACGCGCCGATCCACGCCATGCGCCATGGCGCCCACAGGCGCCTCACCTAGGTGTTGACGAGCTCGCGCAGGCGCTTGCCGACCTTGAAGAACGGCACCCGCTTCTCGGGCACGTCGACCGCGCTGCCGGTCTTCGGGTTACGGCCCTTGCGGGAGTTGCGGTGCCGGATCCGGAAGCTCCCGAATCCACGCAGCTCGACCTTGTCTCCCTTGGCCAGCGCGTCGGTGATGTTGTCGAAGACCGTGTTGACGATGGTCTCTGTTTCCTTCTTGGTCAGGTTCGACACCTTGGAGACCTCGTCGATCAGCTCCGCTTTCGTCATCGTCGTCCACCCTCGGCTCTTCGCTCGTTGAGCGACGTCCGGGCCACCCCTCGGCGAGCTTCGGACCAAGAGGCACGCTAGCATGCCCCCAACGAGAATGTCAAACCTAATGAGGGGTTAGGAGGCACCCCCCGACCGGGGAGGGTCCGCCGGGGGCATGGGCGGCCAGTTGGCGGCGCTCGGGCCGCCCTAATCCATGAGGTAGAGGGGGGTCTTGAACGCGGGCAGGCTCGGCCGCAGCAGCATGCCGGCCGGCGTGCCGCCGAACTGGTTGCGGAGCAGATCCATGAACGAGAACCGCCGCCGTGGCTGCAGGACGCTGGGCGTGCCCGGGATGCCGGCGAGCTTGCCCGCGGCGAGCACGGCGTCCTCGAGCCCGCCGAGCGCGTCCACCATGCGCAGCTCCTTGGCCTGCAGGCCGGAGAACACGCGGCCGTCGGCGAAGCGGGCGACCTCCTCACGGGTGAGCTTGCGACCCTCGGCCACCGCGCCGATGAACTGGCCGTGGACGTCGTCGAGCAGGGCCTGCATCACGCGCCGCTCGTCGGACGTCATCGGCCGGGCGACGTTGCCGATGTCCTTGAACTGCCCAGCCTTCACCACGACGTAGTCGACGCCGACCTTCTTCATGAGTTGCTCGAGGTTGGCGAGCTGCATGATGACGCCAATGGAGCCGGTCAGCGTGCCGGGGTTGGCGTAGATCTGGTCGCAGGCCACCGCCACGTAGTACCCGCCCGAGGCCGCCACCGAGCCGAGCGAGGCGACGACCGGCTTGCCCGCCTGCCGCAGTCGCACCACCGCGTCGTGCAGCTCTTGGGTGGGAGCGACCACGCCGCCCGGGCTGTTGATCCGCATCACGACGGCGCGCACGGTGGGATTGTCGCGGAGCCCCTTCAGCTCGCGCACGACGTCGTCGACTTCGAGGATGACGCCCTCGAGCTCCACGACCGCCACGCGCGGGCCGAACAGGGCCGGGCTGCCCTCGCCCCGGGACAGCCCGCCGACCGAGATCACGAACAGGCCGGCGACAGCCAGGTACACGAGCACCGCGGCGGCCAGGATCGTCAGCCGCCGGCGCACGTTAGTTCTCGTCGTCGTAGTCGTAGTCGGTCCGCTGCTTGCCCTTGCGCCGACGCCCGCCTCCGCGGTTGCCCTCGTCCACGTCGGGCGGGGGCGCCACCGCATGCGCCAGCTCCTTCAGGCTGAGGCCGATACGACGCTCGTGCGGGTCGACCCGGATCACCAGCAGCGTCAGCTCGTCGCCAACGCTCACGATCTCGGCGGGCGTCCCGATCGGCCGGTTCGACATCTGAGAGATGTGCAGCAGCCCGTCGACCCCCGGCTCCAGCTCCACGAAGGCGCCGAAGTCGGTCAGGCGGACGACCTTGCCGGTGACGCGCGAGCCCATCGGATAGCGCTGGGCCACCGTGGTCCACGGGTCGGGCTGGATCTGCTTGAGCCCGAGCGAGATCCGCTTGTTCTCCTTGTCGATGTTCAGGATCTGGCTCTCGAGCTCCTGCCCCTTCTTGAGCAGCTCGGAGGGGTGCCCGACGCTGCGCGTCCACGACATGTCCGAGATGTGCAGCAGCCCGTCCACCCCGGGCTCCAGCTCGATGAAGGCGCCGAAGTCGGTGAGGTTGCGGACCTTACCGCTCACCCGGCTGCCGACGCGGTAGCGCTCGTCGATCGTGGCCCACGGGTCGGGCTCGACCTGCTTCATGCCGAGCGAGATCCGCTTGGCGCTGCGGTTGACGTCGAGCACCATCACCTCGACCTCGTCGCCGACGTTGACGATCTTCGAGGGGTGACGGACCCGCCGCGTCCACGACATCTCCGAGACGTGCACCAGCCCCTCGACGCCCGCCTCGAGCTCGACGAAGGCGCCGTAGTTGGTGAGGCTCACGACGCGGCCGCGCACCTTGGTACCCGGCGCGTACGTCTGCTCCACGCGCTCCCACGGGTCGGACGACTTCTGCTTGTAGCCGAGCGACACGCGCCCGCTCTCGCGGTCGAAGTGCAGGACCACGACCTCGACCTGGTCGCCGACCTGGAAGATCTCCGAGGGGTGGCCGACGCGGCCCCAGCTCATGTCGGTGACGTGCAGCAGGCCGTCGATGCCGCCCAGGTCGATGAACGCTCCGTAGTCCGTGATGTTCTTCACCGTTCCCGTGAGCACCATGCCCTCGGCGAGCACCTCGAGGGTGTGCTTCTTCTTCTCCTCGCGCTCCTCCTCGAGGACGGCGCGACGGGAGAGGACCACGTTGCCCCGGCGACGGTTGAGCTTGATGACCCGCGCGCGGACGGGTTGCCCGATCAGGCTGGCCAGGTTCTTCACCGGCCGGAGGTCGACCTGGGAGCCGGGCAGGAACGCCTTCACGCCGACGTCGACGCTCAGGCCGCCCTTCACGACCTCGACCACGCGCCCCTCGACCGGCGAGCCCTTCTCGTAGGCCTGGGTGATGGCGTCCCACACCTTGATCTTGTCGGCCTTGTCCTTGGAGAGGACGATGAGCCCCTCCGAGTCTTCCTTCGCCTCGAGATAGACCTCGATCTCCTCGCCGACCTTCGGCAGGCCGCCGTGGCGATGGAACTCCTCGATCGGGATCGCGCCCTCGCTCTTGTAGCCGACGTCGACCAGCACCTCGCTGCTGCCCACGTGGACGACGCGGCCGCGGACGACCTCGCCCTCCTCGAACTCGCTGGTCGTCGAGCCCTCTTTGAACCAGTCCTCCATCCGCTCCTCGGCACCCTCGCCCTCCGTGCGGGGTCCGCCGAGGTTCCTGCGCGGTTCGTCCATCGCCATGCCGCCAGTTCCTCCGTTCAATGAATTTGGAGCGGGCGCCGGGCTCCAGCAGCGCCTGCCCCACCGACCGCTCGATCCCTCAGCTCTGCAATGGCCGCCATCATCTGCCGACTTGCGGTCTCATACTGCGCCTTCCGCTCGGCCCCCGTCGCCCGCTGGAACCGCAGGGGGGGCCCGAAAGTTACCATCACCTTAGCAGGCCGGGGAAGTCGGCGCTCGCGAGGCCACGCCCGCCCGCTGCCGCTCACGTACACCGGCACGACCGTCGCCCCGCTTTGCACCGCCAGTAGCGCCGCCCCGGGCTTGGGCTCGCGCAGCGTCCCCTCGTCGCCACGCGTGCCCTCGGGGAACACGAGCAGCGCCTTGCCCTCCGCCAGCACCCGCTGGGCCATGCGGAGGGCCGAGGGATCCGCCCCCTCGCGCCGCAGCGGCCGGGCGTTCAGGCGTCGGATGAGTCCGCCGAAGCCGGGAATCCGGAACAGCTCGGCCTTGGCCAGGAACGTGAGTGGCCGGGGGCACATGCCTCCGACGAGTGGCGGGTCGAGCACGCTCGAGTGGTTGGCCACGAGCAGCACCGGCCCCGACGCGGGGACGTGCTCCATCCCCCGCCCTTCCACGCGGAAGAGCAGGCGCATCAGGACCACCGCGATCGGCTTGAGGATAGCGTAGAGCATGCCTAGCCGCAGCGGCGACGCCGCTCCACCGTCTCCGCCATGATCGCCACGACCTGGTCCACGCTCAGCCCCGTGCTGTCCACCTCCACGGCGTCCTCGGCCTTCCGTAGCGGCGCCAGCGCGCGACTCGAGTCCTGCGCGTCGCGCGCGGCGATGTCGCGCCGCGCCGCCTCCGGCTCCAGCTCCACGCCCCGGGCCCGCAGCTCGGTCTGACGCCGGCGCGCCCGCTCGGCCAGCGAGGCGTCGAGGTAGAACTTCACCTCGGCCTCCGGACACACGACGGTCCCGGTGTCGCGGCCCTCCAGCACGACGCCGCCGGTGGCGGCCAGGCGCCGCTGGATCGGCGTCAGCTTGTCGCGCACGACGCCGAGCATCGACAGTCGCGAGGTGAGCGCGGCGATCTCCGGCGAGCGGATGTCGTCCGTCACATCGCGCTCGTCCACGATCACCCGATCGCCCTCGAGGTCGATCTGCACGCGCTCGACGTGCCGGCGCAGCGCCGGCGTGTCGTCGGGCGCCAACCCCGCGCGCGCGATCGACCACGCCAGCGCGCGGTACATCGCGCCCGTGTCGAGCAGGCGGTAGCCGAGCTTGGCGGCCAGCCGACGGGCTACCGTGCCCTTGCCCGCCCCCGCCGGCCCGTCGATCGTGATGACCGGCTCGCGCGAGCCTATTTTTTTAGAATGGGGGGAGCGAGCGCCGCTCCCCCCATTCCCCCCACCGCTTCGAACGGGCGCGGGGCGCGGCGGCCCGTAGAGGCGACCATTGTTGCTTCGGCGCTGTGCCGTCCCGCGCTGTTGTTCGGGCCGAGCGGCCGAATCGGGCGCGTGTGGGCCTGCTCGCGATGCAGAGACCATGGGCTCATGGCTCGACCGTGACGGCAGCGGCGCCCGCGAGCGCGTTCACCGTTTCCGCGAAGGTCGGGAACGACGTGGCGACGCACGCCACGTCGTCGACGAGCGTCTCGCCGTCGGCGATGAGGCCGGCGACTGCGAGGGCCATCGCCACGCGGTGGTCGCCGCCGCTGCTGACCGCGGCGCCGTGCAGCCGGCGGCCACCGGTGATGGCCATCCCGTCCGGGCGCTCCTCGACGGCCACGCCCATCTTGGCGAGCTCCCGGCCGAGCGCGGCGATGCGATCGGACTCTTTCACGCGCAGCTCCTGGGCGTCGCGCACGACCGTGACGCCGGGCGCGGCGGCCGCCGCCACGGCCAGCACGGGGATCTCGTCGATGAGGCGCGGGATGAGCAGCGCGCCGCCGATCGTCGTGGCCGTCAGCGGGCCCGACGTCACCGTGAGCGTCGCGGTCGGCTCGCCCTCGTCGGCGAGGTTGGTCGACTCGATGCGGACGCCCATCGCGGCGAGCACGTCGAGGGCGCCGGTGCGCGTGGGATTGACCCCCACGCGGTGCAGCGCCACGCGCCCCTCGCCGACGAGCGCGCCGGCGACCAGCAGGAACGCGGCCGACGAGATGTCGCCGGGCACGATCACCGACGTCGCGCGCAGCGGCCCTGGCGCGAGCGTCACCGTCGTGCCCTCGGTCAGGACGCGCGCGCCGAACCGCCGCAGCATGCGCTCGGAGTGGTCGCGCGACGGCGCGGGCTCGGTCACCGTCACCGGGGCCTCCGCGGCGAGACCGGCCAGGAGGATCGCCGACTTCACCTGGGCCGACGCCACGGGCGTCGCGTAGCGCACGGCCGTCGTCGGCGCGGCCCCGCGGACGGCGAGCGGCAGGCGCGTGCCGTCGGCACGCCCCACGATCGTGGCGCCCATGGCGCGCAGTGGCTCCGCGATGCGGCCCATCGGCCGCCGGCGGAGCGAGGCGTCGCCGGTCATCATCGTCCAGAACGGCTGGGTCGCCAGCACGCCGGCCAGCAGACGCGCCGTGGTCCCCGAGTTGCCGCAGTCGATGACGTCGCCCGGCTCGCTCAGCCCGCGCAGCCCGCCGCCGGCGATCCGGTAGTGGCCCGGCCCCTTGCGCGTGACCTCCGCCCCGAGCGCCTGGACTGCGGTGATCGTGCGCAGGCAGTCCTCGGCCTCGAGGTACCCCTGCACCTCGCTCACGCCCTCGGCCAGCGCGCCGAGCAGCGCGCCGCGGTGGGAAACGGACTTGTCGCCCGGTACCTCGGCCTCGCCGTGCAGCCGCGCGACGGGACGGACGCGGAACCTCACGCCAACTTCTCCCGGGTGGCCCGCATGCGCGCCAGGTACGCAGTGAGCGCGGGGCCGTCGCCGGCGACGACGAGCGCCTCGAGGTCGTCGAGCGCGGTCCGGAACGCAGTCAGGCTCGCCCGTACCGCGTCGCGGTTGTCGAGGAGGATCTCGCGCCAGACGTCGGGATCGGAGGCGGCGATGCGTGTCGTGTCCTTGAAGCCGCGCGCGGCGATCCGCAGCGCGTCGGGCTCGAACCGCACCACCGCGTCGACCAGCGCCCACGCCGCCACGTGCGGCAGGTGGCTGATGGCGGCGACGGCCCGGTCGTGCACCTCGGGGTCGAGCGTGACGACGCGGGCCCCGACGGCGGCCCACAGCTCGCCGACGCTCTTGGCGGCGCCGCCGTCGGTGGCCTCGGTCGGCGTGAGGACGACGGTCGCGCCCTGGAACAGGTCCACGCGGGCGACGGCGTAGCCAGCGCGATCGGATCCGGCCATGGGGTGGCTGCCGACGAAGTGCACGTCGCGCCGTCCGGCGGCGAGCCGGTCGGCGGCGGCCACGATCCCCCGCTTGGTGGAGCCGACGTCGGTCACGACGGCCCCCGCCGGGGCGGCCCGCCACACGCCGGGCAGCAGCGTCTCGTTGGTGAGGACCGGCGCGGCGAGCACGATCCGCTCGGCGCCGGCGACGCCCTCGGCGAGGTCGGTGGTCGCGCGGTCGAGCGCGCCGTCGCGCACCGCCGCCTGCATGCGTCCCGCGTCGCGTCCGATCCCGACGATCTCCCGGGCGAGCCCGTGCGCGCGGACCGCCTTGGCGAGCGAGCCGCCCAGGAGTCCGACGCCGACGATCGCCAGGCGATCGATCACGTCGAGCTCTTCCCCAGTACCGCGCGGAGCGCCTTGACGAGTCGGCGGTTCTCCTGCGGCGTGCCCACCGTGATCCGCAGCGCCGACTCCATGCCGAACGGGGTGAGCGGGCGCACGATCACGCCCTCCTTGAGGAGCCGCTGGTAGATGTCCGAGGCGCTGCGGCCGACGTCGACGAGGATGAAGTTCGCGCGCGAGGGCACGTACTTCACCCCGAGCGTGTTGAACTCGTCGTAGAGATAGTGCCGCCCGGCCTCGATCATGCGCACGCACTCGAGCGTGTGCGACTCGTCGTCGAGCGCCGCCAGCGCGGCCGCCTGGGCCAGCGAGTTCACGTTGAACGGCTGCCGGATGCGGTTCATGAGAGCCACGGCGTCCGCGTCGGCGACCCCGTACCCGACCCGGAGCCCGGCCAGGCTGGCCGCCTTCGAGAAGGTGCGCAGCACCACCACCTTGCGGCCCTGGGCGACGTACTCGAGCATGTCCGGGAAGTCCGGGCCCTGCGCGAACTCGATGTAGGCCTCGTCGAAGACCACGATGGTGCGCTCGGGCACCTTCGACATGAAGTGGGCCACCTCGTCGGCGGTGACGATGGTCGCCGTGGGGTTGTTGGGGTTCGCGATGAAGACGATCTTGGTCATGGGCGTGATGGCCCGGGCCATCGCCTCCAGATCGATCCGGTGGTCCTTGAGCATGACCATCACGCGGATGCCGCCGGCCGCCTGCACGATCATGGGGTAGACCACGTACGACGGGTGCGGCACCACCGCCTCGTCGCCCGGGCGCAGGAACGTCCGCACCACGAGCTCGATCAGCTCGTTGGAGCCGTTGCCGAGCACGACGTGCTCCGCCGTGACGTCGTGCTTGCGGGCGAGCGCGTGGCGCAGGTAGTAGCCGCTGCCGTCGGGGTAGCGGTTGAGCGTGGCCAGCGCGTCGGTGATCGCCTTCTGCACACGGTCGGACGGCGGGAGCGGGTTCTCGTTCGACGCCAGCTTGATGGCGTCGTGGATGCCGAGCTCGCGCTCGAGCTCCTCCACCGGCTTGCCCGGCTCGTACGGCGCGATGCCGAGGATGTGCTCGTTGGCGAGGGACTCCCACTGCGTGTGCATGCTCTCTCCTTATGCCGCGGGGTACGAGCCGAGGACTTTCAGATAGACGGTGCGCTTCGCCGCCTCATCCAGGGCGGCGGCGACCTCCGGCGTACTCCGGTGTCCCTCGAAATCGACGAACATGACGAACTCCCAGGGCATGCGCTTGGCCGGCCTCGACTCGATCTTGGTCAGGTTGAGGCCGGACTGCGCGAACGGCTCGAGGATGCGGTACAGCGCCCCCGGCTGATTGGGCATGGCGAACACGATCGAGGTCTTGTCTCGCCCGCTCGCCCCACTCACACGGCGTCCGAGCACGAGGAAGCGGGTCGCGTTGTGAGGGTTGTCCTCGATGCGACGACGGAGGATCGGCACCCCGAACAGCTGGCCGGCCAGCTCGGAGGCGATCGCCGCCACCCGCGGATCGGCCGCCGCCAGCTCGGCCGCACCGGCCGTCGACGCCGTCTCTTCCTGCGGCACGTCCGGCAGGTGCTCGGCCAGCCAGCTCCGGCACTGGCCCAGGCCCTGCGGATGCGAGAGGACCCGCTTGATCTCGCTGAGGTTGGGAGCCCTGGACAGCAGGTGCTGGGCGATCTCGAGCGTCAGCTCTCCGCAGATCTGCAGCTCCGTGTGGACCAGTCGGTCGAGTGTGACGTTGACTGCGCCGTCCGTGGAGTTCTCCACCGGGACCACGCCGAACTGCGCGCGCCCGCGCTCCACGTCGTCGAAGATCTCGGCGATCGTCCGCGAGGGATGATAGGCGGCCGCGTCACCGAAACGCTCGCGCGCGGCCTGGTGGGTGAAGGTCCCCTGCGGTGCCAGGTAGGCGACGGTCAGTGGTCCTTCCAATACGCGGCACGCGGAGAGAATCTCCTGCCACACGGCGACGACCGCCTCGGCGGGCAGCGGTCCCGCGGCGGCCGCCGTCAGGCGGCGCAGGATCTCGGCTTCCCGTTCCGGGACATACGACGGCGCATCCTGCCGTCGTTTGAGGTCTCCGATCCGAAGGGCGGCCTCTGCGCGCTGGTTGAGGAGGTTGAGGATTTGGTTGTCGATGTCGTTGATCCTGGAGCGCCAATCGCCCAGGTCCATAGGAACTCCTGAGAACCCTCTAATGAGTACCGAGCATTATAGGCGGACCCTCGAAAGCCACGCAAGTTTGTACGCCGGCGGCCGAGAAGGGTCCATCTGCTTCGTTGGCGCCCGCGGGCCGCACGCTCAACGTACAGGGAGTACGCCTCGCGTGCGGCCCGCGGGCGCCGCCTCGCATCTGGACCCTTCTCAGCCGCCGGCCGCGCGGCGGAGCGCGGCCAGCTCGCGCGCCGTGAGGGGGCGGCAGGCGCCGACTGGCAGGTTCTCGAGGCGCAGCGGGCCGAAGGCGATCCGGCGCAGACGACGGACGCGGTGGCCGAGGGCGTCGCAGTAGCGCTTGACCTCGTGCTTGCGCCCCTCGGTGAAGGCCAGCCGCAGCAGACTCGCCGCCGCCGCGCTGCGCACGAGCTCCACCTCGAGCGGCGCGGCGGGGCCGTCGTCGAGCGTCACGCCGCGACGCCAGCGGGGCAGGTCGGCCTCGGTCACGCGTCCGGCCACCTCGGCCTCGTAGAGCCGCGGCAGCGCGTAGCGGGGATGCAGCAGCCGGTGCGTCAGCGCGCCGTCGTTCGTGAGCAGCAGCAGGCCCTCGACGTCGGCGTCGAGCCGCCCCACCGGATAGACGCGCTCGCGCACGTCTCGCGGAACGAGGTCTGTCACGACCGGTCGTCCCTGCGGATCGCGCACGGTGGTGACCACGCCGGCCGGCTTGTTCAGCAGGAGGTACTGCGTGGACTCGGGTGCGGGCAGCGGCTGCCCGTCGACGGTGATGCGATCGGCGGCCGGGTCGGCGAGCGTCCCCGGCTCGCGGGTCACGACGCCGTTGACGGCGACGCGACCCTCGAGGACGACGTGGTCAGCCCCGCGCCGGGACGTCAGTCCCGCCTGGGCCAGGATCTTGTTCAGTCTCAGCTTGGGCATGCTCGGCCGTCGCCGTCGCCTCGGCGGCGAGGTCGGGAATGACCAGCTCGCCCTCGACCTTGGGCAGGTCGTTGAGGTCGCGCAGGCCGAACGCGACGAGGAACTCGCGCGTCGTCTCGTACAGGAATGGGCGGCCCGGCGCCTCCTTCCGTCCGGCGATACGGACGAGGCGTCGCTCGAGCAGGTTGTCGAGCACGGCGTCGGAGCTGACGCCCCGCACCGCGTCGAGCTCCGGCCGCGACACCGGCTGCTTGTAGGCGACGATCGCCAGGGTCTCCAGGGCCGGCCGCGACAGGCGCACGCGTGTGCGGGCGCGCGCCAGGCGCACCAGCCACGGCGCCAGCTCGGGCCGCGTGACCATCCGGTAGCCGCCCCCGACCTCCACGATGGCGAGCCCGCGGGGCTCCGCCTCGTAGCGGGCGATGAGCTCCTCGGCCAGGCCGCGGGCGGCGACGACGTTCTCGAGGTCGAGCACCTCGCGGATGCGCTCGGCCTCCAGCGGCACGTCGGAGGCGAAGAGCATGGCCTCGAGCACGTCAACTGGATTCGGCACTCGGAGTCTCCTTCGTCGGCGCCAGGGAGGCGAGACCCTCCGCCGGCTCGTCCATGGTCGGGGCGGTGGCGACGACCGTCTCGGACTCCGGCCGCCGCTCGATCACGATGTCGCCGAAGAGCTCGGTCTGCTGCGTGCGGATCTTCCCCTGCCGGCAGAGCTCCAGCACGGCCAGCAGGCTCACGACGACCTCCGAGCGGCGCCGTTCGCCGCCCGCCATCGAGCTGAAGAGCAGCGACCACGTGTCGCGCAGCAGCGTGAGGATCTCGCTCATGCGCTCCAGCACCGAGGGCGGGTTCGGCTCCACCTGCCGCGGGCGCGCGCGCTGCTGCTCCTCGATCAGTCGCTTGAGGGCGCGCTCCAGCCAGTGGACCGACAGGTCCTCGAGCGGCACGTCCTCCGCCGGCGGCAGCGTGCTCGACGGCCTCCCCCACACCAGGGCCTGCTCGGCCTCGCGCTGGCCCAGCCACGCGCCCTGGGTCTTCACGCGCGCGTACTCGCGCAGGCGCTCCTCCAGCTCCTGCTTGAGCGCCAGCGCCTCGTCGTCGAGCTGCTCCTCGGTCTCGTCGGGCGGGACCAGGAGCTTCGACTTGAGGTAGATCAGCGTGGCGGCCATGACGAGGTACGCCCCCGCCGTCTCCAGCTCGCGGAACTCCACGGCCTCGAGGTGGGCCAGGTACTGGTCGGTGATCGAGCGCACCGGCAGCGCGGCGAGGTCGATCTCCTCGGTGCGGCAGAGATGCAGCAGCAGATCGAGCGGGCCCTCGAAGGTGCCCACCCGCAGGCGGAGCTCACCGCTCGCCGCCGCCTCGGGGGTGATCTCGCTCGTCGGCTCGCTCACGGGGTGAGCTTCACCGCGTCGCGGACCTCGGTCATCGTCTCCTGGGCGACCGCGCGCGCGCGGCGCGAGCCCTCGTAGAGCACCTGGCGGATCGTGTCGGGCTTCTCGGCGTAGGCCTGACGGCGCTCCCGGATCGGGGCGAGCGCCGGCAGCATGTGCTTGAGCAGGATGTCCTTGCAGTCGAGGCACCCGATGCCGGCGGACCGGCAGCCGGTGGCGGCGTATTCCCGGTCGGCCGGGGGCGTGAAGATCTTGTGCAGGTCGAACACCGGGCAGACGTCGGGGTTGCCGGGATCGCTGCGCCGCTTGCGGGCCGGGTCCGTTACCATCGGCCGGATCTTGGCGCGGATGGTCTCCGGCGAGTCCGCGAGCTCGATGTCGTTGCCGTACGACTTGGACATCTTCCGCCCGTCCGTCCCCGGGACCTTAGGGATCTCGGTCAGCTTGGCGTCGGGCTCGGGAAACACGGCGCCGAACGTGTTGTTGAACCGTCGCGCGACCTCGCGCGTCAGCTCCACGTGCGGGACCTGATCCACACCCACCGGCACCCACTTGGCCTTGTACATGAGGATGTCCGCGGACTGCAACAGCGGATACCCGAGCAGGCCGTACGACGGCGAGGTGATCCCCTGCTGCTCGATCCGCTCCTTGTAGGTCGGCACGCGCTCCAGCCAGCCCACCGGCGTGATCATGGAGAACAGCAGGTGCAGCTCGGCGTGCTCGGGCACCAGCGACTGGATGAACAGCGTCGAGCGCTGGGGATCGAGGCCGGCGCCGAGCCAGTCGGCGGCCATCTCGATCGTGTTGGCCGGCACGTCGGAGACGTCCGTGCGGTCGGTGAGGACGTGCCAGTCGGCCGAGAAGTAGAAGCAGTCGTACTCGTCCTGCAGCTTCACCCAGTTGGCCAGCGCCCCGAGGTAGTTCCCCAGGTGCAGCCGCCCGCTCGGGCGCATCCCCGACAGCACACGCTCGCGTTTCGCCATCACTCCTTCGTCCTCTCCCAGACCTTCGCCGATCGCATGAGCACATAGTAGGCATAGAGGACGGCGAGAAGGAATCCCCTCCAACCGTCCAGGAACCCCGACCGCGCCACGTACATCGACAGGAACCGCCCCAGCGGGCGCACCACCAGGTCGACCAGCGGGCGCGCACGCCGCCCCGAGGCCAGCCACTCCTCGGCGGCCAGGGTCGAGTAGCGGTCGGCGCGCTCGAGGAAGTCCGCGACGTCCCGGTAGGACCGGTGCTCGAGGTGGCCCGCGAGCCGGCCGACACTGCCGTCGACGGTGACCGACTCGTGCACCGAGCGCTCGACGAAGCGTCCCCGACCCCGGCGGAAGAGGCGGAGCTGCCAGTCGGGATAGAGTCCACCGTGACGGATCCACCGCCCCCAGAAGACGTTCCGTCGGGGGACCGCGTACCCGTCGTGCTCGCCCTCACCGCGCAGGATCTCCATGATCTCCTCGCGCAGGGCCGGCGAGACGACCTCGTCGGCGTCCAGCGAGAGCACCCAGTCGCCGTGCGCCTGTTCGAGGCCGAAGTTCTTCTGGGCGGCGAAGCCCGGCCACGGGCGCACGAACACGAGGTCGGTCAGCTCGCGCGCGATCGTCGCCGTCTTGTCGGCGGACTCGGCGTCGACGACGATCAGCTCGTCGGCCCAAGCGACCGACTCCAGGCACGCGCGGATGCGCTCCTCCTCGGCGTGCGTCACCACGACGACCGACAGGCGCGCGCGATTCACCGGAGCGCCTCGCCCACCGCGGTCAGCACGCTCGCCGGCGTCAGCGCGGCCATCGTGCCGTCGGGGCTCGTGAGCGTCCGGTGCGCCTCGCCGTACGGACCGTTCCGCGCGGCGGACGTCGGGCCGTAGAGGCCCACGCACGGGGTGCCGAGCGCGGCGGCCATGTGCAGCGGGCCGGTGTCGGCGGCCACGACGACGCTCGCCCGCCGCAGCAGCGCCAGCAGCGCGTCGAGGTCGGTCGGCGGCGCCAGCACCGCGGCGGGTGCGCCGTCCACGATCGCGCGTGCGGCGGCCTCCTCACCCGGACCCCATGTCACCAGCACGTGGGCGTCGGCGTCCTGGGTCAGGCTCCGCGCGAGCGTCGCGAAGTGCGCGACCGGCCACCGCTTGGCCTCGCGTCCGGCGCCAGGGTTCAGGACCACGAGCCGCCGGTGGGGCTTGAGGCCGGCGCCGGCCAGCCACTCCTCCATCCGCGCGTCGGTCGCCGGCGCCGTCGGCAGCCGGAACTCGACCCGACGCTCCGCGATCTCGAGCGGCCCCAGCAGCGCCAGGTACTGCTCGACGACGTGGCGTGCCGCCGGCGGCGGCAGCACCCGCCGGTTGGTGAAGAGCGCGCTCAGCGGCTCGCGGCCCCAGCCGGCGGCGAAGCCCACGCGCACCGGCGCGCCCGTCGCCCGCGTCACGGCGCCGCTCTTGATCAGCGCCTGCAGGTCGATCGCCACGTCGAACCGCGACTGGCGCAGCCGGCGGCGCAGCGCGCCCATGTCGGCCAGCGCGGCGCGGACGGCCCGCGGGCCCCGGGCCCGTCGCCAGCCCCGCGTGTCGGCCACGATCACCTCGTCGAGCGCCGGGTGCTCGCGCAGCACGGTCGCCTCGCGGCGCTCCACGATCCAGCTCAGCCGCGCGCGGGGCCAGGCCGCGCGCAGGCTCGCGGCCACCGGCAGGGCGTGGACGACGTCGCCCAGCGAGGACAGCTTCACCAGCGCGACCCGGGGGGCGTCAGCGAGCGGCACGGGCCTGCTCGCGGATGCGGGCGATGAGGTCGCGGGTGGCGTGGTCCTTCGGATCGCCGACGATCGCCACGCGGCCGCCGGCGGCGCGGACGCTGGCCGCCTCGGGCACGCTGGCCTCGGTGTAGTCGGTCCCCTTGGCGTGAACAGCCGGGCGCACCAGCGCCACGAGGCGGTCGGCCGTGTCCTCGTCGAAGACGACGACGTGGTCCACCGCGCGCAGCGCGCTCAACAGCTCGACGCGCTCGGAGGCGGGCATGAGCGGCCGGCCCGGGCCCTTCAGCCGCGCCACCGCCGCGTCGGAGTTCAGCCCCACGAACAGCACGTCCCCGAGGGCCCGGGCGGCGGCGAGATAGCGGACGTGGCCCACGTGCAGGAGGTCGAAGCAGCCGTTGGCGAGCACCACGCGCTTGCCGTCGGCCCTCAGGCGCGCGGCCAGCGCCCCCGCCTCCTCCGGCGTCACGGCGCCTCGACGGCCCCGAGGAGCTCGGCGGGCGACACGGTCCCCGTGCCCCGCTTCATGACGACGATTCCGCCGGCCATGTTGGCCAGCGTCGCCGCGTCGATCGGCCGGGCGCCGCTCGCCAGCGCCACCGTGAAGGTCGAGATGACGGTGTCCCCGGCCCCGGTGACGTCGGCGATCTCGTCGGTGCCGTGGATGGGGATGAAGCTGCAGGCCCCGTCGCGCTCGAGCAGGGCCAGGCCGCGGCTGCCCCGCGTGACCAGCAGCAACGAGGCGTCGAGCCGGTCGAGGAGCACGCGCCCGGCCTTCTCCACGCCGCGCTCGTCGTCGACGGCGCTCCCCGCCAGCTGCTCCAGCTCGGCCTCGTTGGGCGTGGCCGCCATCACGCCGGTGAAGCGGGGCAGGTCGTAACGGCTGTCGACGCTCACGACGGTGGACGGGCGCCGGGCGAGCGCGCGGATCCGCTCGAACACGCGGGGCGTCACCGTGCCGTAGCCGTAGTCGGAGACGATGATGGCGTCCGCCCGCTCGGCCAGCCCGGCCAGGCGCCCGATCAGCGCGTCCTCGGTGATCGTCTGCAGCTCGTCCTCGGGCTCACGGTCCAGGCGGACGACCTGCTGGCGCGTGGCCTGGTAGCCGCCCGCCATGATCCGGGTCTTCACCGGTGTCCGGCGCCCGTTCTCGGTCACGATGCCGTCGGTGGGGATCCCGGCGGCGTGGAAGAGCCCGAGCAGCTCGTCGCCGGGGGCGTCGCGGCCCACCACGCCGATCGGGATCACGCGCGCGCCCAGCGCGTGGACGTTGTGCGTCGCGTTGGCGGCCCCACCCAGGAGCACCTCGCGCTCGGTGTAGCGCAGGATCAGCACCGGCGCCTCGCGCGAGATGCGGGAGGGCTTGCCGAACAGGTACTCGTCGGCGATGAGGTCCCCCACCACCAGGACGGTGCGGCCGCGGAACGCCGCGATCGTGTCGGCGAGACGCCGCGCGTCGCTCACGCGGCCACCCGTCGGGCCAGCGTCCACTCGACGGCGTCGAGCAGGTCGGTGGCCACGTGATCCGGCTGCACCGCGAAGTGCTCGCGCCGGTACTCCCACTCGCCCCGGCCGTAGCCCGTGAGCACGAGCACCGCGTCGGCGCCGACCGCTCGCGCCGGTACCAGATCGCTCGCCTTGTCTCCCACCATCGTGGAGCGGGCGAGGTCGAGACCGAGGTCACGCGCGGCGCGCTCGAGGAGTCCAGGCCGGGGCTTGCGGCAATCACAGTCCGCCCGGTACGGGGCCTCGCCCTCGCTCGGGTGGTGCACGCAGGCGTAGAGGCCGTCCAGTCGGGCGCCGGCGCTGGCCAGCTGGCAGCGCAGGGCGTCGTGGACCGCGTGCAGGACGCTCTCGGAGAAGTAGCCGCGGGCGATGCCGGCCTGGTTGGTGACCACGACCGCCGCCACGCCGGCGGCGTTGAGCCGGCGGATGGCCTCGGCGGCACGGGGCAGGAGCTGCAAGCGCGAGGGATGGTTCACGTAGCCCACTTCTTCCGTCAGTGTCCCGTCCCGGTCGATGAAGACGGCGGGCCGTGAGGTCACGTAGGGCAGTGTAAGCCCGATGCTAGCGATTTCTCAACGTAAAATCGGCACGCACCGACGGCAGCCGTCGGTAGATCCGCTCGAAGCCGGCCACCTGGCGCTCGAAGGTGAACGGCTCCGCCGCCGCCCGCGCCGCGGCCGCCAGCGCGTGCGGGTCGCCGGCCCGCAGGCGCCCCAGCGCCGATGTGACCGCCGCCGCGTCGCCCGGCGGGACGACCACCCCGCCCTCGGTGCCCACGGCCTCGGCACCGCCCGCCGCCGTGGTGGTCACCACCGGCAGTCCCGAGGCGAGCGCCTCGAGGTGCACGTTGCCGAAGGGCTCGTAGCGCGTCGGGATCACCAGCGCGTCGGCGGCCGCGTACCAGCGCTCGACGTCGGGCCGGGCGCCGAGCCACACGACCCGGTCGGCGATCGTGAGCCGCTCGGCCAGTCGCCGGTAGGCGCGCGTGTCGCCCTTGCCCAGCACGAGCAGCCGGCTCGCCCGGTCGCGGAGCCCCGCGAAGCCCTCGAGCGCGGTGACGAGTCCCTTGCGCTCGAAGCCGCTGCCGGCGAACAGCGCGACCCACGCGTCGGCGGCGACGCCCACCTCGCCGCGCGCCGCGACGCGATGACGCCCGCGATGGTCGGGATGGAAGCGCGCGAGGTCGACCCCGTTGTAGACGACGGTCAGGCGCGTCGGCGGCACGCCGTAGCGCTGCGCGATCTCATCGGCGCCGAGCTGCGAGATGGCCGCGATCTGGGGCGTCCTCGTGAAGACTCGCCGCTCGAGCGACAGCAGCACGCGGTGGTAGACGAACCGCCGCCGGCTCGTGCCCGTCGCCTCGAGATAACCGCGGTGGCACCCCTCGCCCGCCCGATAGACGTCCTGCCCCAGCGTGCGCTCGTGGCTCTGCACCACGTCCCACGGCCCTCGCCGCATCGCCCGCCGCGCGATCAGGGCGAGCGCGAGCAGGCGTGCCGCGCCAGCCAATGGCGGCAGGACGAGGCGCCGCACCGTCACCCCGGGCACCGCGGCCTGCCCTCGGGGGGTCAGCAGGTGGACGTCGTGGCCGTGGGCGGCGAGCGCCTGCAGCAGGTCCGCGGTGGCCCGCTCGACCCCGCCGTGGAACGTGAACGGGCGCGCGACGACGAGGATCCTCACCGCGAGGCCACCGCCCGCTCGACGAGCGGGAAGAGCGCGGCCCGTGCCGCGGTGAAGCTATAGTGCGCCTGGCAACGCGCGCGGGCCCGACGGCCGAGCTCCTCGGCGCTCGCGGGATCGTCCAGGAGCCGCCGCAGCGCCATGGAGAGCGCGACGACGTCGCCCGGGGGCACGAGCACGCCGCAGCCCTCGAGGATCTCGGGGATCATCGACACCGCCGTCGACACGATCGGGCGCGCGAGCGCCATCGCGTCGAAGAGCTTGGCCGGCACCTGGCCGACCGTGTCGCTGGTGGCCCGCTGGGGCACCGCGACGGCGTCGGCGGCGACGAGGTAGCGCGGCACGTCGTCGAACGGGATCTCGCCCACCAGCCGCACCCACGGGTGTCTGGCCCACCGGCGACCGGCCTCGCCGGCGGCGTCGGCGCCGACCAGCACGAGACGCACGTCGCCTCCGACGAGGCCGACCGCCTCGACGAGGTCGTCCACACCCTTGTGGCCGCGGGGCGTGCCCAGGAACATCACCACCCGTTCGGCGCCGAGGCCGAGCCGCGCGCGGGCCGCCGCGCGGTCGTAGCGGGCAGGATCCCAGGCCTCGGTGTCCCGCACGTGGGGGACCAGCGTGCCACCGAAGCGCCGCTGCAGGAACCGCGACGCAACCGTGATGCTGTCCGCGCGGGCCGCCAGCCGCTCCATGAGCCACGTCCACGGCAGGCCGTTGGGGTTGCCGACGTTGAGGGCGCGGCCGAGCGTGCCCCACGCGCCGGCGCGGCGGAAGAAGCCGACCTCCCAGTCGTCGATGTCGAGCAGCAGCGGCCGCGGCCGGCGTCGGCGCGCCAGCAGGGCCGCGCCATAGCTGGTCGGCCGCGGCTTGGAGGCGTAGAGCACGTCGCCGTCGGCGCGGGCGAGCAGCTCGCGCCAGAGGCCGGCGAAGCGCGGATACCGGTCGGCGCGCCCCACGGCGACCGGCACGTGGGCGACGGTCCCGCCGAGCGCGGGGCGCCACACCGACTCCCCGAAGCGCGGGCCGACGACCTCGACCTCCCACCGCGGGGCAAGGAGCCGGGCGAGCAGGTCCGCCCGGCCCGTCGCGTTGTCCGACAGGTCGAAGGCGAGGATCGAGATCTTCACGCGGCGGTCAGCCGCGCGTAGTGCGACTCGAGCGCCGCCGCCACGCGCGCGCCCGAGAAGCGCTCGAGCACGAGCCGCCGGCCGGCCTCGCCGAGCCGCTGACGCCGCGCGGGGTCGTCGAGCAGCGCCCGCAGCGCGGCCGCCAGCGCCGCGGGGTCGCCCGCCGGCACCAGCGCCGCGTGCTCGCCGTCGACGAGCACCTCCGGCACGACGCCGACGCGGCTGGCCAGCAGCGGGCGGCCGGCCGCGAGGTACTCGAAGACCACGCGCGACATGCCGTCCGACTCGAGCGGCGCGTAGACGGCGACGTCGAGCGCCGCCATCGTCGCGGGCAGGTCGGCCGCGAAGCCGGCGACGGTGATCTGCGCGTCGAGACCGGCCCGGGCGATCGACTCGCGAATCGCCGGCTCCATCGGGCCGCGCCCGACGAACACGATCCGGGGCCGCACGCCGTCCCGCACCAGCCGTGCCGCCGCCTCGATCACCACGCGGTGGCCCTTCATCACGCGCAGGCCCGAGACGAGGCCGACCAGCGGGCGGCCGTCCTCGCCGCCGAGAGCGCGCCGGACCGCCGGGTCGACGGCGCGCGGCCGGTACGCCTCCGCGTCGGCGCCGCCCGGCACGGTCACGATGCGCTGGGGCGGCAGCAGCCCCGCGGCGACGCACTGGCCGCGGATGGCGTCGGTCACCGCGACGACGAGCTGCGTGGCGCGGCCGTAGAGCCAGCGATTGCCGGCGTGGGGCCGGACCGCCTGGGCGATGTGGCGCGTGCGCACGACGGGACGGCCCCCGGCGAGCCGCGCGGCGACGACGGCCAGCCAGTGCTCCTTGCCTCGGTGCACGTGCACGACGTCCGCGTCGGCGACCGCGCGGCGCAGACGGCGCAGGTCGGCGGCGTCGGCACCCGGCCGGAGCCCACCCGCGAAGTCGAAGGTCGTCACACACTCCACGCCCTCGGCGCGCGCGCGCTCGACGACCGCGCGCTCGGTGCCTCGCCGGCAGCCGAGCGTGACCGCGTGGCCCCGCCGCTCGAGCTCCCGCGTGATGCGCGCCGCCCAGTAAGCGTCCGAGGACCAGCCCCGGCACGAGACGAGCTGCAGGATCCTCACGGCGACGCGACGCTGCGGTAGACGGCCTCGACGATCGCCACCGAGCGCTCGAGGCTGAACTCCCCGATCGCGCGCAGCCGCCCGCGCTCGCCCATCGCGCGGGCCCGGGCCGGATCGCCGAGGATCGTGGTCAGCGCCGCCGCCACCGCGGCGGGGCTCTCGTCGGCGATCAGGAGGCCGGTCTCGCCGTCCACCACGGTCTCCGGCAGCGCGCCCACGGCGCGCGCGACGACCGGCCGCGCCGCCGCCATCGCCTCCAGCGCCGCCCGACACGACTCGTCGGAGCCGGCGGCCATGAGCGCGAAGCAGTCGGCGGCGGCCAGCACCTGCGGCAGGTCGCGGTCGCGGTAGCCGGTGAAGATCACGCGGTGGCCGAGCCCGAGCTCGGCGACGAGCTGCTCGAGCCGCTCGCGGCGCTCCCCCTTGCCGACCAGCAGCAGCCGCGCGTCCGGCAACCGGCGCAGGAGCTGGCCGAAGCCGGCCAGGAGCTGCTCGTGTCCGCGGTTGGCCGCGAACCGCGCGACGGACACCACGACCGGCGCCCCGCCGATCTCGTACTCCGCGCGGATCGCGCGACCGTCGCTGCCATCACCGAAGCGCGGCAGGTCGGCCACGCCGGGGATCCAGTGCACGCGGTCGTCGGGCAGGCCGACCTGACGGCAGCGCGCCTCGATCTGCCGCGACACCGCGAAGACCGCGGCCGTACGCCGGTAGAGCGCGCCGGCCAGGGCCGAGGGCTTGACGGAGCGCTGGTTGTGGAACGTCCGCACGAGCACCGCGGGCCGCCCGTAGGGACGGCGGGCGCGGATCAGCAGCGACAGCCAGTGGTCGTGCGAGTGGTGGGCGTGGATGACGTCGATCGCCTCGGACGCCACCAGCGCGCGCAGCCGCAGGGCGTCGCGGGCGAGCTCGATCGGCGCCAGCCGCGCCCGCAGGTGCAGGCCCTCCACGAGGGGCAGCCCCGCCTCGCGGGCCTTCGCCTCGAAGCGGTCGCCTGGCGTGACGCCGAGCAGCACGTGGTGGCCGCGCGCGCGCAGGCCGCTCGCGAGCCGGATGATGGGATCGGCGCTCCCGGTCCACCACCGGTTGGCCGCGAGGTGGAGGACGTTCACGCGGCGGCCTCGAGCAGGGCGGTCGCGCGCTTGTAGACGTGGGCGGGCTCGACGCCGCGCAGGCACGGATGCTCGATCGGGCAGACCCGGTAGAAGCAGGGCGCGCACGGCACCGGGTGCGTGACGACGGCGGCCCGACCGCGCGGCGCGGTCAGGCGCGGGTCGGTCGGGCCGAACAGCGTGACGACGGGCGTGCCCAGCGCCGCCGCGAGGTGGGCCACGCCGGTGTCGCCGCTGACGAGCACGTCGACCTCGCCGAGCACCGCGGGCAGCAACGCGGGACGATCGCGGCCGACGAGGCTCACCACGGGCGCCGTCGCCGCGATCGCCGCGGCCGTCGTGGCGTCGCTCGGGGCGCCGAGCACGATCGCCGGCGTCCCCTCGGCCGCGAGCAGCTGGCAGAACTCCGTCACGCGCTCGACGGGCCAGAGCTTGGCGGAGCCGTACGCGGCGCCGAGGTGGATCGCGATGCGGCGGCCGACCCCTCGCCGCGGCGCTCCCGCCTCGTCCAGAAGGCGACGTGCCTCGATGGCCGGCTCGGAGTCGGCCTCCGGCGGTCGGAGCACGGGCTCGCGCATCGTCGCGGGCGCCCCGCTCACCTCCGCGAGCAACAGGTACTCGTCGACCTGGTGCGGACGCGGGTCGGGCACGGGCACGGCGTCGGTGAGCAGCGTCGCGCGCCCGCCGCTCGCGAAGCCGACGCGCCGTCGTGCACCCCAGTACCAGGCGGCGAGCGCCGACTCCAGCGAGTTCGGGAGCAGGATCACCAGGTCGGGCCCGAAGGCGGCCACCGTGTCGGCGGCGCGCAGACGACCGCGCCACGCTCGGGGGTAGTCGGCGAGGACGTCGGCCAGCCCCTGGTGGGCGAGCAGCGACGCCCACGGTCCGGCCGCGAGCACGCGCGCCTCGGGCCACGCCGCGCGGACCGCCGCCAGGGCGGGCACCGCCATCACGGTGTCGCCCAGCCAGTTCGGCAGGCGGACGGCGACGTTCATCGCGGCCTCACGCTCGCTCCGACCCGCTCGAACGCCGCACGCCACTCGGCCTCGCCGGAGGTGAGCATGAGGCGCACGCTGAGCACGTACACGGGGCGGGCCAGCGGCCGCAACGGACGGAGGCGCACCCAGTCCTTCTCGGTCGTGATGAACGCGTCGGCCCTCACCTCGACCGCCCGACGCTCCAGTCGTCCGAGCTCCTCGCGCGTGTACCAGTGATGGTCGGCGAAGGCCTGGAAGTCGACGACCGTCACCCGCGCCTCGCGCAGCGTGCGGCGGAAGCCGGCCGGCGAGCCGATCCCCGCGAATGCGAGCAGGCGGGCGTCGGCGAGCGCCTCGAGCGGCACGAACCGCATCCCGCGCGACTCGAAGCACTCGGTCGGGACGTGCACCGCCGTGAGGACCGGCACCGCCGGCGCCCGGCGCTCCACGGCCTCCACGACCTCGCTCGCCTCGTCGAGCCCGCGGGCCCCGGTGGCGACGACGAGGTGCGCGCGGCGGAGCCCGGAGAGCGGCTCCCGCAGCGGACCACCGGGCAGCAGCCGTCCGTTGCCCCACGGCCGATCCGCCCGCGCCATGACGATCTCCAGATCCTTGCGGAGCGTGCGGTGCTGGAAGCCGTCGTCGAGCACGAGCGCCGTCACGCCGAAGCGCGCGCCCGCCACCCGTCCCGCCTCGTAGCGGTTGGGGCCGACCACGACCGGCACCCCGGGCAGGCGGCGCGCGAGCAGGAACGGCTCGTCGCCCGCCTCGTCGGCGTCGAGCCGGATCGACGCGGCGTCGGCGACGATCTGCACGCCGCCCCCGCTGCGTCCGTACCCGCGGCTCAGCACCGCCGGCCGGTGACCGAGGTCGGCGAGCGTCCGCACCGCCAGCTCGACCGCGGGCGTCTTGCCGGTACCGCCGACGGTGAGGTTGCCGATCGACACGACCGGGCAGCCGAGCGCGCGCGAGTGCAGGAGCCCCCGGGCGTAGAGCCACTCGCGGGCACCGAGCAGGCCGCGGTAGCCGCCGGCCATCGCCGCCAGCACGCCGCCGGTGCCGGCGGTGAAGCCGCGCTCCCAGCCTTCCACGAGGCGGTCGCGCCGACTCACGACGTGGTGTCCGGGTACAGGTAGCGCGCCACGAGCTCGAGCGTCGTCCGCGAGGCGCCGTGCCGCGAGGCCGCCGCCTCGCGGGCGGCCGTGCCACGCTGGGCGCGGAGGTCGGGATCGGCGAGCAACCGCCCGAGCTCGCCGGCGAGCTCGACGGCGTCCTGCACCACGACGCCGCCGCCGCCATCCAGCAGGACGGCGGCGGCCTCGCGGAAGTTTGCCGTGTGCGGACCGAAGAGCACGGGCTTGCCGCGCAGCGCCGGCTCGAGCATGTTGTGCCCACCGAGCGGGATGAGGCTGCCCCCGACGAACACGACGTCGGCGATGGTGTAGAGCTGGGCCAGCTCGCCGACGGTGTCGAGCACGATGATCGGCGTGGTAGCGCCGCGACTCGACGGCATCTCGCTGCGCCGTGCCCCCGCGAACCCCGCGCTCCCGATCAGCTTCATCACCTCGCCCACCCGCTCGGGGTGTCGCGGGGCCACCACCAGGACGAGGTCGGGCCGGGCGGCCAGCGCACGGCGGTGCGCCTGCAGCACGATGTCGTCCTCGCCGCGGTGGGTGCTACCGGCGATCCACACCGGCTGGCCGGGGGCCAGGCCGAGCAGCCGGTGCCACAGGTCGGCGGCGCCGGCCGGGTCGGGCAGCGGCTCGTGCTTGAGGTTGCCGCTCACGACCACCCGCTCGGGCAGCGCGCCCAGCGCGATCACGCGCCGCGCGTCCTCGTCGGACTGCATCGCGAACACGGTGACGTCGCCCAGCACGCGCCGCATCGCACCGCGCACGAGGCGATAGCGACCGAACGACCGGTCCGAGAGCCGGCCGTTGGCGATCATGGTCGGCACGCCGCGGGCGGCCAGGCCCCGCAGGACGTTCGGCCAGAGCTCGGTCTCCATGGACACGAAGAACGCCGGCTCGATCGAGGCGATGACCCGCCGGGCGGCGCCCGGGAAGTCGAGCGGGAAGTAGCGGTGCCGCGCCACGCCCGCGAACCGCTCCCGCACGACCCGCGCGCCGGTCTCGGTGACCGTCGAGACGACGAGCGGCAGCGACGGCCAGGTGCGCCGCAGCCCCTCCACCAGCGGCGCTGCCGCGATCGCCTCGCCGACGGAGACCGCGTGGATCCACCCCACCGGGCGCGGCGGCCGCTCGTGACGCGTGAGACCCAGCCGCTCGCGGAGGTTCAGCGGCACGCCGCGGACGAGGCGCCTGGCCAGGGCCACGGGTGCGTAGCCGGTCACCGCCGCGGCGAACGCTGCCGTGTAGACGGGATACATCACGCGCCCACGAGGCGGTCGGCGGCGTCGGTCGCCTCCCGCAGCGCGCGCTCGAGGTCCGTCCGCGCCAGCTCACGGTCCGCCCCGCGCGGCACCGTCGCCGCCTTGCCGAACACCACCGCGGCCCGCGCGAACGGCCAGGGCACCAGGAAGCGGTCCCAGGAGGCGAGGCGACGCGCCGGACGCGCGGCGAAGCCGAGCGGGACGACCGGCGCACCGGTGGCGGCCGCCAGCACCACGACGCCGGCCTGAAGCCGCTCGCGGGGTCCGCGAGGCCCGTCGGGGATCACGGCCACGTCCTCCCCCGCGCGCACCGCCGTCGCCAGCGCGCGCAGCGCCTCGGCGCCCCCGCGTGAGGACGAGCCCCGCACGACCGACAGGCCGAAGCGCGTCACCCAGCGGGCGACCAGCTCACCGTCCCGCGAGCGGCTCGCCAGCACCCGCACGGTGCGGGCGCCACGCGTGCGAACCAGTCGCGCGGTCAGCCAGGGGATCATGAGGATGCGACCGTGCCAGACGGCGTAGATCAGCGGCTGCCGCTCGGCCCACAGCGTCTGCATCGACTCGACGCCCTGCTCCGTGAGCCGCAGGGTCGCCCCGAGCGCGCGGACGACGACAGCGGCGGCGGGCGGCGCCAGCGTGGCCAGCGCGCTCACGACGCGCCCACCGACCGCGCCTCGGCGGCGCGCGCCACGCCCGGCCCCTCGATCAGGGACAGCACGTGCCGGGCGGCGCGGACGCCGACGCCGGGCTCGCCCAGCAGGGCCCCGAGCTCGACGAAGGCCTCGCGCTGGGCCGCGCGCGCCGTGGAGGAGCCGAGGAGGGCGAGCGCCTCGTCGGCGACGCGCTCGGCGGTGAACGTCCGCTGGTAGAGCTCGGGCACGACCGCCCGCCCCAGCGTGATGTTGGCGAGGCTGATCCACGGGACGCGGACGAGCAACCGCACCATGGCCTCACTGAGCCGCGAGAACCGATAGCACACCACCATCGGGGTCCCGAGCAGGGCCGCCTCGAGCGTCGCGGTGCCGGAGGTCGCGAGCAGTACGTCGGCGGCGCGCATCACCGCGTAGGTTTGCCCCTCGACCACCTGCACCGTGGGCGTGGCGTCCCGCAGGAGCGCCGCCGGGTCCGGCCCCTCGCCGCGTCGCTCCACGGCGGCGAGGACGAAGCGCGTGCCGGGGCGGGCCGCCGCGATCCGCGCCGCCGCCGCGTGCAGCACGGGCAAGGTGTGGTGGATCTCCTGGGCGCGGCTGCCCGGCAGCAGCCCCACGACCGTCGCGGTGTGATCGAGTCCGAGCCGGCGGCGGGCCTCGACCCGCTCGGGCGCGCCCACGAGGGCGTCGAGCACCGGGTGGCCGACGAACTCGACGCGCGCCCCGGCGCGACGGTAGAGCGGCACCTCGAAGGGAAACACGGCGAGGACGAGCGAGGCGCGTCGCGCGACGACACGCGCGCGCCACGGCCGCCACGCCCACACCTGGGGCGGGATGAAGTACACGACGGGAATGCCGGCGCGCCGGGCCACCCGGGCCAGTCGCAGGTTGAACTCCGGGAAGTCGACGAGCACGAGCGCTGCCGGCGGCCGCGGCCCGAGGAGCACGGCGCGCAGGCGCCGCCACGCCGCGAGCAACGTCGGGATCGGCCCGAGCGCCTCGGTTCCGCCGATGGCGGCCGCGCCGGTCACGTCGGCGAGCCGCTCCACGCCCGCCGCGGCCATGCGCTCTCCGCCCATGCCGACCAGCGGCCGCGCCGGCGCCAGCCCGCGCAGCGCCCGGCACAGCGTCGCGCCGTGCAGGTCGCCCGACGCCTCGCCCGCGACGATCATCACCGGCGCCGGCTCAGCCGTCGACATCGGCGCTCACCAGCGCGATCCCGGCGCCGTCGGCGCCGCGGATCGTCGCCTCGGCCTCGAGGACGATCACCGCCCCGGCCTGCACCGCGATCGCGGTGGCGCCGCCCGCCGCCGCGATCTCCAGCGTGTCGGGGCCGATGGCCGGGATGTCGAAGCGGAAGTCGTGGCCCGGCGCGACGGCCTTGACCACGACGGCGCCCGGGCCGCTCAGCGTCGTCCCGCGCCGGATGGCCTCAGTGGTCCCCTCGATCGCCTCGACCGCGCTCACCGCGCCGCGTCTGACGACCACGGTTTGGCCGACACTGGCCCCGGCGTTGAGACGCGCCACCGTGAGGCCCCGGCGGATGTCGCCCCACTCCGCCTCGGTCGGCTCACGCGCGGACCACACCCGCGGCGCCCCGAGCCAGTCGCCGAGGAACGGCCGCTGGTCGAGGAGCTCGATGCCGAGCCCGTCGAGCGTGGAGATGATCGCCTGGGCGATGTTGCCGTCGAGCAGCGCGCCCGCGCGCTGTGCCATGCCCGCGTGGACAGCGTCGGTGTCGCGCGCGGCGAGGAGGTCGCCCATCCAGAACTTTCCCGAGAACAGCACCGCCGACACCTGCTCGCGGCCGAGGGCGGCCACCACCGGTCCCATCGCGTCGATGCGCGATGAGACGATCGTGTCGGCGCCGGCGCCGAGGTCGTCGGCGCCGGGGAACGCGAAGGCGACGACCCGCCAGCCGAGCTGTCGCGCCTGGGCGGCCATCCGGGCCGGCAGCGCGCCGGCCCCGCACATCAGTCCCAGCGAGCGCATGAGGTCGTGATGGAGGGCATCACCGGGCCGCCACAGCCTCGAGACGCCTCGGCGGAGCCGTGGCGGCCCTCGATACCGGGACCGGCGCTCAGCACGGGTCGCGCCAGGCCACCTCGGGCACGCCGTCGCGGATCATCCGCTCGATCTCAAGCGCCATGGCGAGCGAGCGGAGGTCGTCCTGCTGCCCCGGCACAACACGCTCGCCGGCGCGGCGCCGCCGGGTGGCACCGATGAGGTGCTGGATCTCGAGCTTGAGCGGGTTGTCGCGGTGGACCTTGAGGTGCTCGACGAACGACGCGCGGCGGTAGCGGATCGAGCCGCGGTTCATCGTGTACTCCTGGGCGGCCCGCTTGTAGATATGGATGTCCTGCTCGGTGTAGTCGAGCACGATGTAGGCGTCGGGCTGCGTGATGGCGAGCGTGCGGATCTTCTCTTCGGTCGCCCGGCTCGCCGAGATCGTCGCGATGGCGCCCGAGGCGAAGCGGATCTGCACCGTGGCGACGTCGGCCACCTCGCTGTGCACCGAGGCGCCCTGGGCGGCGAGCCGCTCGGGGGGCGAGTCGACGAGCCCCAGCACGATGTCGATGTCGTGGATCATGAGGTCCATCACGACCGTGTCCTTCTGCACGCGGGGGACGAACGGTCCCAGCCGCCGGGACTCGATCAGGATCGGCGACGTCACCAGCCGCTTGAGCTCGTCGACGGCGCCGTTGAACCGCTCGACGTGGCCCACGTGGAGCACGGCCCCCGTCCGCTCGGCGATCGCGAACAGCTCGCGCGCCTCCTCGATCGTCGGCGTCATGGGCTTCTCGACCAGCACGCTGATCCCCGCCTCCAGCAGGTCCCGCGCGACGTGGAAGTGCTGCTCGGTCGGCACTGCGACGCTGGCGACGTCGACGCGCCCGATCAGCTCTCGGTGGTCGCCGAACGCGCGCGTGTCGTAGCCGGCCGCGATGGACGCGGCCCGGTCGACGTCGATGTCGACGACGCCGACGAGCTCGACGTCGGGGAGCTCGGCGTAGACGAGCACGTGGTACTGCCCCATGTGACCGGTGCCGACCACGCCGGCCCGGATGCGTCCGTTCGCCGCCATCAGGACGTGACCTCCTCGGTGTCGTCGGCCGGTTCGCTGGCCTCGCGCAGTGCCTTGCAGATGCCGTGACGCGTCGCACCCGCGATGAAGTCGAGCAGGGTCACCACCGGCGGGCTGGCCGGCAGCTCCTCGCGGATGCGCTCCACCGCCCGCTTCGGCGTCAGGCCGCTCCGGTAGAGCAGCCGGTAGGCATCCTGCACGAGGCGCCGCTCGCCCGCCGCCATCCCGGCGCGCCGCAGCCCGATGACGTTCACGCCGCGGGCGGTGGCCGGCTGGCCGTCGACGATCACGTAGGGCGGTACGTCCGCGTTGATCTTGGCCATCCCGCCGACGTAGGCGCCGGTGCCGATCCGCGTGAAGGGCACCATGCCGACCATCCCGCCCACGGTGACGCGGTCACCGATCTGGCAGTGCCCGGTGATGCCGGCGTAGTTGATGACGATGACGCCGTCGCCGAGCCGGCTGTCGTGAGCGACGTGGGCCAGGCCCATGACAAGGCAGTCGCGCCCGACCTCGGTCCACGCCTCCGGCGTCGTCGCGCGGTGGATCGTGACGTACTCGCGGAGCACGCTGCCGGCACCGATCCGCACGCCCGACGGGGTGCCCGCCTTGAACTTGAGGTCCTGCGGCACGCCGCCGAGGACGACGCCGTGGCCGATCTGGGCGCCGCGGTCGATCTCGACGCGGCCCTCGAGCACGACGTGGTGGCCGAGCTCCACGTCGTCGCCCAGCACGGCCTCGGGGCCTACCACTGAGTAGGCACCGATCCGCACCCGCGCGCCGAGCCTCGCGCGTGGGTCCACGAGCGCGGTGGCGTGGACGTCCTCGCTCACGTCCGGCCCGGGCCCTCGGTCTCGCCGACCTGCTCGGCGAGCCGTTCGAGCCGCTGCTCGAGCGCGCGGACCCGCTGCAGCAGCTCAGGCAGCCGCATCTCGGCGACCATGATCCGCTTGGCCTGCACGATCGGCCGCGCCGGCGTGCCCAGCACGCGGGCGCCGGCCTCGAGGCTACTGGGGATGCCGGCCTGCGCGCCGGCGATGACGCCGTCGCCGAGGGTCACGTGGTCGGCGACACCGACCTGGCCGGCCAGCACCACGCCGCGGCCGAGCCGGGAGGAGCCGGAGACGCCGACCTGCGCCACCAGGAGCGAATGCTCGCCGACCTCCACGTTGTGGCCGATCTGCACGAGGTTGTCGATCTTGGTGCCGCGCCGCACGATGGTGTCGCCGAACGTCGCGCGGTCGATCGTGGTGTTCGCGCCGATCTCGACGTCGTCCTCGATCAGCACGCCGCCCACCTGTGGGATCTTGCGGTGGGCGACGCCGTCGAAGGCGAAGCCGAAGCCGTCGGCTCCCAGCACGGCGCCCGAGTGGATCACGACGCGCCGGCCGATCCGCACGCCCTCCCGCAGGGTCGCGTGGGGATAGATCGTGCTCCCCTCGCCGACCTCGACGCCGGCGCCGACGTAGACCAGCGCGTGCAACCGCACGCCGGGACCGATCACCGCGCCGCTCTCGATCACGGTGAGGGCGCCCACCGACGCGCTGGCGTCGACGCGCGCATCGCGGGCCACCAGGGCCGTGCGGTCGACTCCGGGCGGCGCGACCGGCGCGGGATGGAACATCCGGACGAGGTCGATGAGCGCCTGCTGGGGCGCGGCGCAGCGCAGGGTGGGCCCCGGCAGGTCGGCGGCGTCGACGGCCGCCAGGAACGCCCCCGCCCGCGAGGCGCGGGCGGCGTCATGGTAGCGGGCGTCGGTCAGGAACGAGATCTGGTCAGGCCCGGCGACATCCAGCGGCGCGACTCCGGTGACGACCCGCTCCGGATCACCATCGAGTCGTGCCTGCAGCGCTTCCGCGAGCTCGCCGAGCGTGAACCCGGCTTTGGTCATTGCTTCCTACGGCTTCTTCCCTGGCGCGACCGCCGGCGGTGTGGGCGCCGGGCCCTTGGGGTTTGCCTGATCGAACGCCCGGATGACCTCGTCGGTGAGGTCGGCCTCGGGAGACGCGTAGATCACACCCGCCCCCCGCCTCTCGACGATCAGATAATAGTTCCTCTCCTTGCCGACACGCTCGATGATACCCGAGACCTCCTGGAGGACCTTCTGGAGCAGGACGGACTCCTTGCGCTCTAGCTCCTTCTGGAAGTCGTCGGCCAGGCGGGCGGCGTCGCGCCGCTTGCGCTCGAACTGCTCCTGCTTGTCGCGCCGGGCGTCGGCGGTCATCAGGGCGCCCTTCTTGTCGATCTCCTCGCGCAGCTTCTCCAGCTCGACGCGCTTGCTGTCCATCTCCTTCTGCATCGCCGCCTTCTCGCGCTCGAGCTGCTCGCGCGCGGCGACGCCGGCGGCCGAGCGGGCCAGGACGCGCTGCACGTCGATGTAGGCGATCCGCTGGAGGCCCCCCCCCGCGGCCGGCGGGGACGGCGTCTGCGCCCCGGCCGTCACCACCGTCGCGGCCAGCGAGGCGGCCACGATCACGCTCAGTCTCACCACAGCCTTCATCCACCCCTCCTCAGAACGGCGAGCCGACCGAAAACTGGATGGCGCCGAAATCTTCGCCCTTGCGCCGATCGAGGTTGATCCCGTAATCGACCCGGATCGGGCCGAAGGGCGACTGCCAGCGGATGCCAGCGCCGGCCGCCTCGCGCGTATCGGTCAGGTCGAACTTGGTCGAGAACCCGTAGACGTTGCCGACGTCGAAGAAGCCGGCCACCCGGAAGTTGAAGGGCAGCGGCACGATGTACTCGACGTTGCCCAGCACCTCGGACGTGCCGCCGATCCGGGTGCCGCTGTCGTCGACCGGGGAGATCCGGCGCGCCTTGAAGCTCCGGATGGAGTTCGGGCCGCCCAGGTAAAACCGCTCGAAGATCGGCAGCTCGGAACGTCCCGTCAGCCCGTCCTCGGCCCAGCCGAATCCGTAGCCGCCCTCGATGCGGCCCGACAGGATGTGCCCCAACCAGATCGGCTTGAAGTACGTCGTCGAGGCCACCGTCTTGACGAACTTCGAGTCGCCCCCGAGGCCGGCGAAGTCCAGCGTCAGGACGGTGAACCCGCCCTTGGTGGGCGCCGCAATCACGTCGCGGCTGTCCCGGGTGACGCCGAAGGTGACGGCCGAGGTAGCGCGTGTTCCCTCCTCCTCCCTGATGAGCGGGTCGTCGCCGCGCACGTCACTGATCTCATCGCGGGTCAGACGGTAGGAGACCTGCCACCGCCAGTACTCGGCGAACGGGTGGCTGAAGCGAATGGTGCCACCCAGGGAGTCGTAATCGTACTCGGTGAAGTCCCGTCGGATGTTGAACAGGTCGAAGCCGGCCGCCAGTGGTCGGTCGAACAGCCAGGGCTCGGTGAAGCTGATGATGCCCTGCTGGCTGTTGGCGCCGGCCCGCAGGCGCAGGGAGAGCTGCCAGCCGCGGCCCAGGAAGTTGTTCTGCGAGATGTCCAGGGTCCCGACGAAGCTGTCGACCGACGAGAAGCCGCCGCCGATGGAGAAGATGCCCGTCGGCCGCTCGGTGACCTCGATGTTGACGAGGATCCGCGTCTTGTCGGTCCCGGGCTGGGTGGTGAGGTTGACGGTCTCGAAGTAGCCCAGGTTGATCAGCCGCTGGCGGGCCCGCTGCAGCTTCTGCAGCGTGAAGAGGTCGCCCTCGACGAAGGGGATCTCGCGCCGGAGGATGCGGTCCTCGCTGCGGGTGTTCCCGGTGATGTTGATCCGCTCGACGTAGACCTCCGGCCCCTCGGTCACCTCGATCGAGACGTCGATCAGGTTGCCCGGCGCCTGGTCGGTCCGGGGAAGGACGTCGGCCGAGGCCCGGCCGATCGTGCTGTAGAGGTCGGTGACGTTACGGACACCGTCCCGCAGCGCCGTCCGGGAGAAGACCTCGCCGCTCTTGAGGCCGAGCTGGCGTCGGACCTCCTCCTCCGGCACGAGGGTTACCCCCGCCACCTTCAGGGCCCCGATCCGGTACTGGGAGCCCTCGACGACGTCGATCGTGATCGTCACCCGTGCCCGCTCGCGGTCGACCGAGACGTCGTACTTCTCCACGCGCATCTGCACGTAGCCGTAGTCCTGGTAGACGGCCAGGATCCGCTCCATGTCCTCTTCGAGCTTCTGCCGCTGGACGGTGCCGCGCAGGATGAAGTACTGCCGCTCCCGCGTCGCCATCGCGTCCTTGATGACCTTGTCCTTCAGCCCGGTGTTCCCGCGGATGACGATCTTGTCGATCGTGATCCGCCGGCCCTCGTTGATCGTGAAGACCACCTTGACGTCACCGTCCTGGAATTTCTCGATCTCGGGGCTGATCTGGACCTCGAAGTACCCCTCGTCCTCGTAGAACTCCTTGAGCTTCTCAACCGCGCGTTGCACGTCGACGGGGTTGTAGACGCTCCCGAGCTTGAGCTCGATCTTCTCCTGCAGGTCGGCGGTGGCGAGCTTGGAGTTGCCCACGAACTCGACGTCGCGGACGAAGGGCCGCTCGACGACGACGAAGGTAACCTTGACGCCCCCCTCGAAGTCCTCGACCTTCATCTGGACGTCGTCGAAGAACCCCAGGGTGAAGATCGACCGGAGGTCCTCGGAGGCCTGGGAGGGGTTGAAGGGGGTGCCGACACCGGACCGGATGCGGCCGAGGATGACCGCCTCCTGGACGCGCCGGTTTCCTTCCACGGCGATCTCGCGAATCAGGATGGGCCGCGGCGGTGCGCCGGGGGCGGGGGCTCGGGGCTGGGCGTCGGCTATTGCGACGAGTAGGCCGAGCGCCGCCAAGACGACGGCGCCCGTCCGACGCACACGCCCCCGTGCCGTCACCGGACCGTCAGGCTCTTCCGAACGCCCGGTCAGTGCTCAGCAAGCTCGAGCGGTGCGTCTGCGGCCTGGGGCGGCGCTTCGCGGAACACGAAGTTGCCCCCTTCCACGTCGACTTCGATACGCGCACTGTCGACGAGTTGGCCCCGGACGATGGCTTCCGCCAGCGGGTCCTCGATGTGTTTCTGAATCGTCCGGCGAAGCTGCCGGGCCCCGTAGGTCGGATCGAAGCCCTTCTCGACGAGGGCGTTCTCCGCCGCGGGCGTGAGGATGAGCTCGATGCCCTTCTCGGTCAGCTGCTTGTTGATGCGCGACGTCATGAGCCGGATGATGCTCTTGATGTGCTGCTCGGCCAGCGAGTGGAAGACGATGATGTCGTCGATCCGGTTGAGGAACTCCGGCCGGAACGCGCGCTTCATCTCCTCCATCACGCGGTCCTTCATCTTCTCGTAGGACTGCTCGTCCGACTCGGCCAGGAACCCCGGCGACGTCCGCTTGCCGATCAGGCTGGTGCCGAGGTTGGACGTCATGATCAGGATGGCGTTCTTGAAGTCCACCACGTGGCCGAGCGAGTCCGACAGCCGGCCGTCGTCGAGCACCTGGAGCAGCATGTTGAAGACGTCCGGGTGCGCCTTCTCGATCTCGTCGAACAGCACGACCGAGTAGGGACGACGACGGACCTTCTCGGTCAGGAAGCCGCCCTCTTCGTAGCCGACGTAGCCGGGAGGCGCGCCGAGCAGGCGGGAGACCGAGAACTTCTCCATGTACTCCGACATGTCGACGCGGATGAGCGCGTTCTCGTCACCGAAGAGGTACTCGGCGAGCGCGCGCGCGAGCTCGGTCTTGCCGACGCCCGTGGGGCCGAGGAAGACGAACGAGCCCACGGGCCGCTTGGCGTCCTTGAGGCCGGCGCGCGAGCGACGGATGGCGCGGGCCACCGCCTTGACGGCGTCGTCCTGGCCGATGATGCGCCCGTGGAGCGCCTCTTCCATGCGGGCGAGCTTGGCCGACTCCTTCTCCTCGAGCTTCGCCAGCGGGATGCCCGTCCACCGCGAGACGATGAACTCGATGTCCACCTCGCCGACGGACTGCACGCCCTTGCCCTTGGTCCGGTCCCACTCCCGCTTCATCTCCTCCTCGCGATGCTGGAGGATCTTCTCCTTCTCGCGGAGGGACGCCGCCTTCTCGAACTCCTGCGCCTCGAGGTACATGTCCTTCTCGCGACGCACGCGCTCGAGCTCCTTCTCGATCTCCTTGAGCTCGGCGGGCGGCGTGAGCGCCATGAGGCGCGTCCGGGACGAGGCCTCGTCGATGACGTCGATGGCCTTGTCGGGCAGCTGGCGGTCGGTGATGTAACGGTCGGCGAGCATGACGGCGGCGCTGATGGCCTGCTCGGTGATCTTGACCCGGTGGTGCGCCTCGTACTTGTGGCGCAGCCCCTTGATGATCTCGATCGCCTCCGGCACCGACGGCGCCTTGACGATGACCGGCTGGAACCGGCGCTCGAGCGCGCCGTCCTTCTCGATGTACTTCCGGTACTCGTCGAGCGTGGTGGCCCCGATGGTCTGGATCTCGCCGCGTGACAGCGCCGGCTTCAGCATGTTGGAGGCGTCGATAGCCCCCTCGGCGGCGCCGGCCCCGATCAGCGTGTGGAGCTCGTCGAGGAAGAGCACGACGTTCTCCGACTGCCGGATCTCCTTCATGACGGCCTTCAGACGCTCCTCGAACTGGCCGCGATACTTCGTGCCGGCCACGAGGGCGCCGAGGTCCAGCTGCAGGAGGCGCTTGTTCACGAGGACGTCGGGCACGTCGTGGGTCTGGATCTTCTGGGCCAGCCCCTCGACGATGGCGGTCTTGCCGACGCCGGGCTCGCCGATCAGCACGGGGTTGTTCTTCGTGCGGCGGGCCAGGATCTGGATGACCCGCTCGATCTCCTGCTCCCGGCCGATGACCGGGTCGAGCTTGCTCTCCCGGGCGAGCTGGGTGAGGTCACGGGCGAACTCGTCGAGCACGGGCGTCTGCGAGCGCTTCTTGGGTCGGGGGTAGTACTGGTCGCCGAGCAGTGCCAGGGTCTCCTGCCGGACCTCATCGAGCCGCGCGCCCAGGGATTCGAGGATCTTGGCGGCGATCGACTGGCCTTCCTTCATCAGGCCGAGGAGCAGGTGCTCCGTCCCGATGTAGTTGTGACCGAGCTGGCGGGCCTCCTCGATGGACAGCTCGAGGACGCGCTTGGCCTGCGGGGTGAATGGGACCTCGCCGAACGTGAGGGTCTTCGGGAAGCCGGCGAGCGCGCGCTCGACCTCGGCCTTCACCGTCTCCAGCCGCAACCCGAGGCGCTGCAGGACCGCGGTGGCGATGCCCTCGCCGTCGCGGATGAGGCCGAGCAGGACGTGCTCGGTCCCTACGAAGTCGTGGCGAAAGCGACCCGCTTCCTCGCGAGCCAGAATGATGACCCGTCGCGCCCGCTCGGTGAACCGTTCAAACACTGGACCCCCTTACCCGCTCCGACGCCAGGAGGCGCCGTTTCCCCTGCGAAGACGGCTAGTTAACGAAGCAAACTCAGTATATCCCGCGCTTCTCACCGCCGCTAGCCTTTTTCTTCACGAGCCCTTAGGCCTCGCAAATCCGCGGCTTCGCCTACGAGGGCAACCCGATCGCCTCGTCGGCCGTTCCGCTCACCTCGCGCGCGCGTCCCTCGACGAGCCGGTAGATCCGATCCGCGCGACGGGCCAGATCGGGGTTGTGGGTGGCGATCAAGAACGCGATCCCGCGCTCCGCCTGCAGCTGCAGGAACAGGTCGTAGACGACCGCGCTCGTCTTGGGATCGAGGTTGCCCGTGGGCTCGTCGGCGAGGATCACGCGTGGTCCGTTCATCAGCGCGCGCGCCACGGCCACACGCTGCTGCTCGCCGCCCGACATCTCGCCCGGCCGATGGCCCAGACGGTCGGCGAGACCGACCTCGGCCAGGGCCGCCGCCGCGCGCTCGCGCGCCTCGCGACGCGGGCGGCGCGCGATCAGGGCCGGCAGCATCGCGTTCTCGAGAGCGGACATCTCGCCGAGCAGGTTGTAGAACTGGAACACGAAACCGACCTCTTGCTGGCGATAGCGGGCCAGACCGGCCTCGTTGCGCGCGAACAAGTCCTCGCCCTGGAAGCGCACGTGCCCCGCCGAGGGCCGATCGAGCGCGCCCAGCAGGTGCAGCAGCGTGGACTTGCCGACCCCGGACGCGCCGACGAGGGCCACGACCTCCCCCACCCCCACCGTGACCGAGGCCCCCCGCAGCACCCGCACCACCTCGGGCCCGGTCCGATACTCACGCTCGAGCTCCTCGCCGACCAGCAGCGGCTCGCGACGGTCCGTCATCGTGCCGGGCTACTCATATCGCAGCACGTCCACCGGCTGCAGCGACCCGGCCCGGCGGGCCGGGATGATCGTGGCGAAGAAGGAGAGGACCAGCGTCGCGCCGACGATCGCCAGGAAGTCGGCCGGCGTCAGCTTCATCGGCAGGTGGTCGATCTGGTAGACGTCGCCGGCCAGCCGGATGATCTTGTACGTGTTCTGCACCCAGATGATCGCCAGCCCCACCAGGCTGCCCAGCAGGGTGCCGACGGCGCCGATGGTCATGCCGACCGTGAAGAACACGGCCGTGATGGAGGTGCCGGTGGCGCCGATCGACTTGAGGATGCCGATCTCCTTGCGCTTCTCGGCGACCAGCAAGACCAGGTGGCCGATGATCGCGAACGCGGCCACCAGCACGATGATCGTGACGATCACGAACAGCGCGAGCTTCTCGAGCTGGAGCGCAGCGAAGAGGTTACGGTTCATCTCCATCCAGTCGCGCACCCAGTAGGTCGGACCGAGCCGGCGGGCGATCACCGCGCCCACCGCCCGGGCGTCGAACGGATCGGCCAGCTTGACCTCGATCCCCGTGACGCCCGCCAGCCCCGCGAACTCGCGCGCCGGCCCCAGCGGCAGGTAGGCGATCGAGGAGTCGTACTCGTGCATGCCCACCTGGATGGTGCCGACCACGGTGAAGCGGCGCATCTTGGGGACCATCCCCACGGCGGTCAGCGCCCCCTTCGGCGAGATCACCGTGATCGCGTCACCGGGCAGGACCCCGAGCGTGCGCGCCAGCTCGCCACCCAGCAGGATCCCGTCGCCGCCCTCGGCGAAGGACTCCAGCCGCCCGCTCCGGACCTGGCCGACGAGGTCGCCCGCCACCGACGCGTCGCTGAGGTCGATGCCACGAACGAGGCCGCCGTGGGCCTCGCCGCCGGGGCTCGTGAAGAGCGCCTGCTGGAGCACGAAGGGCGTCGCCGCGCGCACGCCCGGCACCGCACGGACCTCACCGGCGATCCGCCCGGCGTCGAGCATGCCGGTCGCCCCGCTCTGGAACACCAGCAGGTGCGGGTTGGCGGCGATGATCCGGTCGCGGATCCCGTCCTGGAAGCCGGTCATGACGGCCAGCACGACGATGAGCGCCGACACGCCGAGGAAGACGCCGCCGACCCCGATCCACACGAAGACCGACAGGTTCAGCCGCTTGCCCTGGGAGCCGAGGTAGCGGAGCCCCAGGAACAGCTCGTACGGCAGTCCGCCCTTCACGAGCCGGGGGCCTCGGGGCGCAGGTGGGGGAACAGGATGACCTCCCGGATCGACGGCTGATCAGCGAAGAGCATCACGAGCCGATCGACGCCGATCCCCTCGCCCGCCGTCGGCGGCATCCCGTACTCGAGCGCGCGGACGTAGTCCTCGTCCAGCCAGTGGGCCTCGTCGTCGCCGCGAGCGGCCAGAGCGGCCTGCTCGCGGAACCGTCCGAGCTGATCGATGGGATCGTTGAGCTCGCTGTAGGCGTTGACCAGCTCACGGCAGCCGAGGTAGCCCTCGAAGCGGTCCACGAGGCGCGGGTTGTCGCGCTTGCGCTTCGCGAGCGGCGAGAGCTCGATCGGGAAGTCGGTGACGAACGTCGGCTGCACGAGCGTCGGCTCGACCAGCTCGTCGAACACCTCCTTCCAGATCGCGTCGGCCGAGCCCTTGGCGGCGGTCAGGCCTCGGGCCGCCGCGGCGCGGGCCAGCGTCGCGGCGTCGGTCTCCGGTGTGACCGGGACGCCGAGCGCCCGCGAGAGCCCCTCGAAGAACGGCAACCGGCGCCACGGGGGCCTCAGGTCGATCGTGTGCTCCCCCCACGTCAGCGTGAGCGTGCCGAGGAGCGACTGGGCCAGCTCGGCGAAGAGCGCCTCTGTGAGCTCCATGAGGTCGGTGTAGTCGGCGTACGCCTGGTAGAACTCCAGGATGGTGAACTCGGGATTGTGGCGCGTCGACACGCCCTCGTTCCGGAAGACCCGGCTGATCTCGTAGACGCGCTCGAAGCCACCCACCACGAGCCGCTTGAGGTAGAGCTCGGGGGCGATACGCAGGTAGAGGTCCATGTCGAGCGCGTTGTGGTGCGTCTTGAACGGCCGCGCGATGGCGCCGCCGGGGATCGGCTGCATCATCGGTGTCTCGACCTCGATGAAGCCCCGCGCGTCGAGGAACTTCCGCATAGCCTGGACGATGCGCGGGCGGAGCAGGAAGATCCGCCGGGAGTCCGGATTGACGACGAGGTCGACGTAGCGCTGGCGGTAGCGCGTCTCGACGTCCTTCAGGCCGTGCCACTTCTCGGGCAGCGGCCGGAGCGACTTGGCGAGAAAGGTGAACGCCTTCACGGCCAGCGTCAGCTCACCCGTCCGCGTGCGCATCATCTCGCCGGTGACGCCGATGAAGTCGCCGAGGTCGAGCTCGGTGAAGAGGCCGAAGTCGTCGCCGAGCTGATCCGCCCGCGCGTAGAGCTGGATCCGCCCGGTCTGGTCCATGAGGTGCGCGAAGCAGGTCTTGCCGTGGTGGCGCAGGGCCACCACGCGTCCGGCCAGGCTGACCGGGCCGACCGCCTTGAGCTCCTCCTCGGTCGCCGTCGCCAGCCGCTCGTGCAGGAGGCCGGCCCAGTGGCTGACGGGGTAGCGGCTCCCGAACGGGTCGAGGCCGCGGCGCCGCAGGGCGTCCAGCTTGAGGTGGCGCTGACGGATGAGCTCGTTGCCGTCGGGCTCGCTCACGCGCCGTTGCTCCGCGACCACAGCAGGTACGCCTTGATGAACTCGTCGATGTCGCCGTCCATCACCGCCTCGACGTTGCCGATCTCGAGGTTCGTCCGGTGGTCCTTGATCCGCTGCTGCGGGTGGAAGGTGTAGGACCGGATCTGGCTGCCGAAGGCGATCTCCTTCTTGGCGCCGGTGAGCTCGGCCAGGTCCTCCTTCTGCTTCCGCTCCGCGATCTCGTAGAGCCGCGCCTTGAGGATCCGCATGGCGGTGTCGCGGTTGCGCAGCTGCGAGCGCTCGTTCTGGCAGGAGACGACGATGTTGGTCGGCAGATGCGTGATGCGCACGGCCGAGTCGGCCGTGTTGACCCCCTGCCCGCCCGGCCCCGACGAGCGGAACACGTCCACGCGGAGCTCGTCGTCGCGGATCTCGACCTCGACGTCGTCCACCTCCGGCACCACCGACACCGACGCGAAGGAGGTCTGCCGTCGGCTGGAGGCGTCGAAGGGCGAGATGCGGATGAGGCGGTGCACGCCGGCCTCGCCCTTGAGGTAGCCGTAGGCGTACTCCCCGGTGACCTCGATCGTCGCCGACTTGATGCCGGCCTCTTCGCCGGGCAGCAGGTCGACGACCTCGGCCTTGAAGCCCGCGCGCTCGCACCATCGGAGGTACATGCGCATGAGCATCTGGGCCCAGTCCTGGGACTCGGTGCCGCCCGCGCCGGGGTGGATCGAGACGATGGCGGGCCGCGCGTCGTGTGAGCCGGAGAGCATGACCTTCAGCTCGAACTCGTCCAGCTCTCGCCGCAGGCGCCCCACGCCCTCGCCGATCTCGGCGTCGAGACTCCCGTCGTCACCGGCCTCCTGGGCCAGCTCGAGGAGCACGCCGAGGTCGGAGGCCTGGGTGGTGAGCTGACCGACGCGCTCGACGAGCCGGGAGAGCTCGGTGCGCTCCCGGATCAGCTCCTGGGCGCGGCGGTTGTCCTCCCAGAAGGCCGGCGCCGCCATTTCCGTGTCGAGCCCGGCCAGGCGCTGCTCCTTGGTTGGGAGGTCAAAGATGCCTCCGGAGCTCGTCGACGCGCCGGGTGAGCTCTCCGACGTCGCGCTTCAGCTCGCCGAGCATGCGATCCTCCGACCGGCCACGCCGACCGACAGAGCGGCCAGGCCGAGCGACACCCACGCGACCCAGTCGCCGAGGCGGGTGAAGAGGGTGCGCCCCTGGCGGAGCGGCATGCGCTCGGTGATGACGCCGCGCTGGAACAGGCCGAGGTGGCGAATGATCTGGCCGGTCGGCGCGATGAAGGCCGACACGCCGGTGTTGGCGGCCCGCACGACCGAGATCCGATGCTCCACGGCCCGCAGCGGGTACATCGTCAGGTGCTGCTCGGGGCCGCTGGTGCGCCCGAACCAGCCGTCGTTCGTCATGTTCACCATTACACGCGCGCCGTTGTTCACGAACGTGCGAAAGAGGTCGGGAAAGATGCCCTCGTAGCAGATGACGACGCCGAACGGGGCTGGCGGACCCGGAAACACGACGGCGTTCGAGCCGGGCTCCAGATCGGCGATGAACTCCGCCCAGCCCCTGACAAACCCGATCACTCCCGAGAGCGGCACGTATTCTCCGAACGGAACGAGGTGAATTTTATCATACCGTCCCACGATACCCCGGTCGGTCACCAGGAACGCCGTGTTCGTGAAGCGAACCGGCCGACCGTCGAGCACGTCGATGGAGCCGACCAGCAGCGGCACCCGCACCTCCCCCGCCATCGTGGAGAGCAGCCGGAGCAGATCGGGGTCGCGGCGGAGCGCGGTCGGCGTCGCGGTCTCCGGCCACACGATCATGTCGGGGCGCTCCGCCCCGGCCTGTCGCGTGAGCTCCTGGTAGATCTTCAGGACGGCGGTGCCGTGGTCGGGATCGAACTTCGTGGGCTGCTCGATGGACGGCTGCATGATCGCCATCGTCACCTCGCCCGGGGGCGGCGGCTGGCCCAGGCGCCAGACGCCGAACCCGAGCGTCCCGCCGAGCAGCAGGCCGGCCAGCGCCAGGCCACCGACCGCGTGACGCCAGCCCAGCACGAAGGCGCCGGCTATCGCCGCATTGACGACCACGAGGACGAGCGAGACGGCGTGCACGCCGCCGAGCTCCGCGATCTGGATGACGGGCAGCCGCTGGTACTGCGAGTAGCCGAGCGTGCCCCAGGGAAAGCCCCCGAGCAGGTGGCCGCGCAGCCACTCGCCCCCGACCCACAGGAACGGCGCGGTCGCGAGCGCCCAGCTCACCGAGCGGCGGGACGCCAGCCAAGCCACGAGCCCGCTCACGGCGGCGATGTAGAGGCCGCACCAGGCCGCCAGCAGCAGGGCCGGTCCCCACGTCAGCGGCCACGGAATCGTGCTGAAGGTCTTGAAGGTGTAGTGCAGCCACCGCAGCAGGACCAGGAAGAAGACGGTGCCGTAGAGCCAGCCCCACGCGAACGCGACCCGCGGGCGGGCGCCGACCGCGATGATGAGCAACGGCACCAGCGCGATCCACGCCGCCCCGTCCCAGTCCGTGCGCGGGAACGCCAGCGCGCCCACCGCCGCGCTGCCGACGAGGAGCGCCGCCGCCGGGAGGTGCGCTCCGAGCGAGCTCACGAGCCGGCCGCCAGCCGGTCGGCCAGGAACCGAGGCAGACCCGCCGCGACGATCTTGCGGCGGGCGCCGTCGACGTCGTAGACGACCCGACGGAGCTCGGCTCGACCGGCCTCGACGTCCCACACCACGTAGGCCGCGCGGGGGTCGCGGTCGCGCGGCTGGCCCACGCTGCCGACGTTGACGATGTAGCGGCGGCCGCGCTCCGCCTGCACGGTGAGCCCCCCGGGGTCGTGCTCGGGACCGGAGGAGCCGAGCGACCAGGCGCCCGGCAGGTGGCTATGACCCACGAAGCACCAGCGCGTGGCGAAGTGCGGAAACGCCGCGAACCCGTCCTCCGCGCTCACGAGGTAGTCCCACTCCTCCGGTTGCGCCGGCGAGGCGTGCACGAGCGTGGCGTCGTCGATCTCGCTCACCAGGGGCAGCGCCCGGAGGTACGCGCGATGGTCGTCGTCGAGGCGCTCGCGGGTCCACTCGGCCGCGGCGCGCGCATAGCGATTGAACCACTCGAGCCCCAGCCGCCCCGCCACGGCGTACTCGTGGTTGCCGCCGACGATCGCCTGGGCGCGCTCGGCCACGAGCTCCACGCACGCCAGGGGGTCGGCGCCGTAGCCGACCACGTCGCCCAGGCAGAGCACCGCGTCGGCCCGGTCGGCGCAGTCGTCGAGGACCGCGCGTAGCGCCTCGAGGTTGCCGTGGATGTCCGACAGGATCGCGTACCGCACGACGCCGCCTGGCTCAGGCGGAGTGGGGACGATGCTCGCGCAGGATGCGATCCAGCACGCCGTTGATGAAGCGACTCGACTCGGTGGTCCCGAACTTCTTCGCGATCTCGAGCGCCTCGTTGATGGCCGCCTTGGGCGGAATCTCCGGCTGCCACAGCAGCTCGTACACCGCCATCCGGAGGATGTTCCGGTCCACCACCGCCATGCGGTCGAGATCCCAGTGCTCGGCGTACTGGGCGAGGAGCTTGTCGATCGTGGCCTGCTGCAGCTTGCTGCCCCGCACGAGGGATTCGGCGAAGGCGTGGGTGTCGGGATCGACCGGGTGCCGCTGCCAGAACTCGGGCTCGTGCGGCATCGGATCGGCGGCACCGTGCAGGTCGAGCTGGTAGAGGAACTGCAGGGCGACCTCGCGCGCCTTCCGCCGGCTGCCCATCGGCTCGGCTTACGCGCGGGAGGGGCGCCGGCGGCGCCCGCCGCGCGCGGCCTTCGTGTGGGGCCCGTGGTCGCGGATGAACGTCGCCATCTCGATCGCGGCCTCCGCGGCTTCCTGCCCGCGGTTGCCGACGGCGCCGCCCGCGCGGGCCCAGGCCTGCTCCTCGGTGAGCGCCGTGATGACGCCGAAGGTCGCCGGCACGCCCGTGTCGAGCGCCACCCGCTGGATGCCGGCCGCAGCCTGGCCGGCCACGAAGTCGAAGTGGGGTGTCTCGCCCTTGATCACGCATCCCAGACACACGACCGCGTCGTAGCGGCCCGTGCGGGCCAGGCAGTCGGCGGCCTGGGGCAGCTCGAAGGAGCCGGGCACCCAGTGGACCTCCACGCCCTCGTCGGGGAGCCCGGCCGAGGACAGCGCCCGGAGGGCGCCGGACAGCAGCCGCTTGGTGATGCGCTCGTTGAAGCGCGCCGCCACTACCGCAATCCGCGCGGTCGGACGCCGGCCATCGGGATCACGCCGCGGTGGACGGGGGGCGCGGCCGGCCATGCTCAGTCGGGGAGCGAAGTGAGCAAGTGACCCAGCTTGTCTCGCTTGGTGCTCAGGTACTTACGGTTCTCCGGGTTCGCCGGCACTTCAAGAGGAACGCGCTCGACGACCTGCAGTCCGTACCCGTCGAGGCCGGCCCGCTTGGTGGGGTTGTTCGTGAGCAGCCGGAGATTGCGCAGCCCCAGGTCGACGAGGATCTGGGCGCCGATGCCGTAGTCGCGCAGGTCGGCCTTGAACCCCAGCGCCTGGTTGGCCTCGACCGTGTCCATCCCCTGCTCCTGCAGCTCGTAGGCGCGGATCTTGTTGTGCAGGCCGATCCCCCGCCCCTCCTGGCGCAGGTAGACGATGACGCCGCACCCGGCCTCCTTGATGACGGCCATCGCCTTCGTGAGCTGGGAGCCGCAGTCGCAGCGCAGCGACTGGAAGACGTCGCCGGTGAGGCACTCGGAGTGCATCCGCACGAGCACCGGTGCGTCGCCGGCGACCTCGCCCATCACCAGCGCCAGGTGGACGCGGTCGTACACCGTCGCCTCGTAGGCCACCGCCGTGAACTCGCCGAACTCAGTGGGCAGCCGGGTCGAGGCGATCCGACGGACCAGACTCTCCTTGCGCGTGCGGTACTCGATGAGGTCCTTGATCGTGATCATCTTCAGGCCGTGCCGACGCGACAGCTCGCTGAGCTGGGGAAGGCGCGCCATGTCCCCGTGCTCGTCGAGGACCTCGCAGATGACGCCGGCCGGATAGCAGCCCGCCATGCGGGCCAGGTCGACGGCGGCCTCCGTGTGGCCGGCGCGACGCAGGACGCCGCCGTCCATCGCGCGCAGCGGGAAG